>FWPV01000699.1_pt1 | contig 64991 bp, 61 predicted proteins | sample 2228371 | NCBI WGS metagenome assembly FWPV01 (sample SAMEA103939776, study PRJEB20133) | metagenome
GCCGCGCGTCTGGAACGCGAGTATGACGAGGCCATGATCCGCCTGGAACGCCTCCGGCACAGCCAGAATCGCGCCGGCGGATGAGCAGGTGCGTCCGGCGCTGGCGGTGAAGAACAGAGATCGGGAACAAGGATTCTATCACAGGTAGCCGTATGGATCGTCAAACACTGGCCGGGTTGATGGTGACGCTCGGCATCCTGCTGGGCGTGCTGGAACTGGTGCGCAGCCGCCGTCTGCGCGAAGAATATTCCCTGCTGTGGATCCTGACCGCCATCGCCCTGACCGTGCTCAACCTGTGGAGCGCACCGCTGGACTGGATCGCGGCGGTGACCGGCATCTTCCGTCCGACGGTGCTGTTTGTGGTGGCGGTGGCCTTTTTCCTGCTGATACTGCTCTATTACAGCACCGTGCTCACCCGCCTGGCTGACCAGAACAAAGACCTGGCCCAGGAGATTGCGCTGCTGCGCCACGAGATCGAGGAGCTTCGGCACGCCCCGCAGGGCGATCCCCCGTCAGAAGGCAGCACAGCGGCCCCGGACGACGTCATTCCCTCAGCCTGATCCCCATTCGCCGGTAGACGCAGCGCTGGCGAAAGCCCAGCGCCCCGGCTGCCGCCAGCAGGGCCGGCTGCCAGGCGGCGACGGTGAGTTCCACCCGCCGCCCCGGACTGGCCCAGAGCACTTCCCGCAGCAGGGCGGCCAGCAGTGCTGTCATCGGTGCCGGGTGGGCCGGATCGGCCTGTACACTGAGTGTGTTCACCCCGCCCGGACGGGTGCGGATGTGGCAGCCGCCGATGGCGACCGTCATGCCAGTCTGTGTGCGCAGGGCGAATAGCAGTGTCTGCTGGCCGGAAAGCCGGTCAAAGAGGGGGAGAAACGTGCGGAGCGGGCGCGGCACCCGGAAGCGCCGGGGATCGACCGGCTCGAAGCGTTTGACGGCGCCGGGAGTGATCCGCCGGGCCAGTGCCAGCCGCGTCTCCCAGTCGAAGCGATTCAGCGGGCCGAGCATATACCCATCCGCCAGCAGAATCTCCGGCAGCGATTGCCCTTCCCCCGGCGGGTACTCCAGTTCGGCGCTGCCCGAATAGTGGGTGAAGCCCAGGCTTTCGTACAGGGCAAAGGCCGGGACGTTACCCTCCACCACGTCGAGGATCACGCAGGCGGCACCGCGCACGCGAGCCAGGTCGATGGCAGCGACCACCAGCTGGCGGGCAATCCCCCGCCGCCGGTACTCCGGCAGGACGGCCACATTGCCGATCAGCCAGGTGTCCGAAGCACCCTGGCGCAACACGTTGATCACGCCCACCGGCTGGCCGTCTTCCTCCCACACAAAGCCGCGCATCATGTCCCGTAGCGGGGCATAGGCGATCTGCAGGACGCTCAGCAGCAACCACAGACGCTGCAGACCCTTCAGGGTGTCCAGCAGACCTGTGAGTTGATCGCTGTCCAGCGACCATTCGGGATGTTCCGGATACTGGAAGGCGCGGGGTAATACCTCTGCCAGGGTGACGGCATCAGCAGGCAGCCGGAACGATCGGATGGGCATCAGCGATCATCCTCAGCCTTGCTGCAGAAATGCGCCCAGGATCAGGATGTACGCGGCGGCGTAGGCAAAGGGCACAAACAGGCGCTTTTGCAGGGGGTTATCGTCCACCAGTTCCAGCGCCGGGAGCGGCGCACCTGGCGCGGGCGGTTCCAGCGCTGACCAGGGGCGGCCATCCGCCAGCAAAAGCCGGAAGACCGGCCCGATCAGCCAGCTCAGGCCAACCCCGGCCAGGAAGCCGCCCATATGCCCCCAGTTGTCAATGCGTGAGCCGGGTGAGAGGCCGATCAGGATGTTTAGCGCCAGCAGAAAGATCATATTCTGTAGCTGGCGGTAAGCAGCCCGGCCAAACAAATCGCGGTGGCGGTAGACAAAGACCAGTTCCGCACCGAACAGGGCGAAGATCGCACCGCTGGCTCCCACGCTGGCATACGAACTGAACAGCAGGCTGAACAGCGATCCGGTCAACCCGCCCAGGAAGTAGATCAGCAGGAAGCGTGCATGACCATAGACACGCTCGACATTCGTCCCGATCACGTACAATGCATAGCCGTTGAAGAAGAGATGAATCAGGTTCCCGTGCAGGAACATGGCCGTCAGCAGACGGTAGACTTCCCGATCCTGGATGATGAACTCGTTGATCTTGGCTCCCTGGATGAACAGCCAGTCCTCGGCGCTGTTGGCCAGGAAGCCTTTGACGATCACCGGGTGCAGCGGCACGACCTGCCCCAGCAGGTAAACCCCAACGATGACCGCCAGCAGAATGTAAGCGGCGATGGGCCGGGTCTGCGGCCCCTTGACCGGGACCATCCGCGGGCGTGGGGGGCCGGGCGGGGGCGAGGACTCCGGTGACGATGACCGGGAGGAAAGCGACAGATCGTGATCCCGGTCGTGGTTGGAGTATTCGGATTGCATGGGCGCCTCTTTTCGCCTGCCCGCTCAGACCACGCGGGGCTGCGCTATAATACGGGTGATTATACCGACTTTCCGAGGTGACGCCGTGCCCACCTATGACTACTTCTGCCACGATTGTCGCAAGCGGATCACGCTGCACTATCCGAGCGTAGCCGCTTACGCGGCTGCTACGCCTACCTGCCCGCGTTGTGGGGGGACGCGCCTGACCAGGCGCATCAAGCGTGTGCGCGTGATCAGGAGCGAGGATGCCCGCCTGGACGCCCTCGACGACACCGCCCTGGATGACCTGGACGACGCCGATCCGGCGACCATGGGCCGTCTGATGCGGCGCATGGCCGAAGAAACGGGGGAAGACCTGGGCGACGAATTCAACGAGTTCGTTGGCCGCCTGGAAAAAGGCGAAGATCCGGAGCAGATCGCGGCGAGCATGCCCGAACTGGCCGAGGAAGCCGGCCTGGGTGGCGGCGAGGAGGACTTCGGCGGCGCGTTCGACGACGAGCTATAAACCAACAACGTCTACCGACGAGTGAATCGTCCTATAATGAATGGTAGTATCCGGCTCCGTTACGCCGCAGCTGATACTGCCACTTGATCTGGCAGTGCTGCCGGAGTGCCGGTTCCACGCCGTAAAAACCATTTGTGTCACACAAGGAGGGAAGAATGTCCAAGCGCAGATTAGCCCCTATTCTTGTGATTCTGGTGGTACTGCTGGCCATCTCGTCAGCAGTAACCGCGCAGGAGCCACCTAAATACAAGTTTGTGGTGGTGGCCCATAATGTGGCTGTGCCCTTCTGGGCGCCGGTTCGCAAAGGGGCCGAAGACGCCGCCGCCATGCTGAACGTCGAAGTGCAATTCACCGGCCCAACGGACTTCAACCTGCCACGTCAGCGTGACATCCTGCAGGCCGCCATCGCCTCAGGCGTGGATGGCATTGCGACAACCATGCCCGATACAGAGGCCTTTGACGATATTGTGCAGGAGGCGCTGGCTGCAGGCATCCCCATCCTGGCGTTCAATGCTGACGACGATAATGGGCGCCTGGCTTATATCGGCCAAGACAACTATGAGGCCGGACGTGCCATGGGGCGCAACATTATCGAACTCCTCCCCGATGGCGGTCATCTCCTGCTGACGCTGCATACTGCCGGTCACCTGAGCCTAGAGGAACGCATGGCCGGTCTCCGGGAGACGTTGGATGCGGCGGGCAACTTCACCTATGACGTGATTGCAACGACCACCGATCTGGTGCGGGCGACCAGCCTGGTTGCCAGCTACTATGAGGGCCATCCGGAGACGGTCGGCATGTTCGGTGTGGAGGATATCGCTGGCTCGGCCTTCGCACAGTTTATTGACCAGGCTGGCCTGAAGGGCAAAGTGTTCTGCGGCGGTTTTGACCTGGTGCCCGATATCATGCTGGCCATCAAGGATGGGCGTTGCCAGTTCACGATTGATCAGCAGCCCTATCTGCAGGGCTTCCAGTCCGTGCTCCAGCTTTACCTGTATAAAGAGTACGCTCTGGCCCCCACTGACATCAACACGGGTATCGCTGCTGTCAAGGCCGATACGGTGGATCTGGTGATGGAGCTGGCGGAACAGGGCTACCGGTAAACACTATGAGCGCCGCGAATGAGACTCCCTTCTTGCAGGTGGAAAGCCTGAGCAAACGCTTTGGCTCCACCCAGGCACTGGATCGGGTCTCGTTCACGGTTTTGAAGGGCGAAGTACTGGGACTTGCCGGCGAGAACGGCGCCGGCAAGTCCACGTTTGTCAAGATTCTGTGCGGCGTGTACGCGGCCGATTCTGGCCGGATTCTCCTGGCTGGCCAACCGTTCGCCCCTCGCAGTCCAGCTGATGCAGAGGCGCACGGCATCAGCGTTTTCCACCAGGAGATTCCGGTTTGCCTGAATCTCTCGGTTGCGGCCAATGTCTTCCTGGCTCCCCAACTTCCCCGCCGACGGGGCTTGCCGGACTGGCCAGCAATGTATCGCCGCTGTGACGAGCTCTTCGAGACCCTGGGCGAGCGAATCGATCCTCGCAAACTGGTGCGGGAGTGTAGCGCTGCCGAGAAACAGCTTGTGTTACTGGCCCGCGTACTTTCCCGCAATGCCCGCTTGATCGTGCTGGACGAACCAACAACCGCCCTCACCCCACCAGATGTGGCACGGCTCTTTGCCGTGATTAACCGGCTGAAGGCCCAGGGTATCACCTTTATTTTTGTCAGTCATATGCTGGAAGAAATCATGACCCTGGCCGATCGAATCACCGTCCTGCGCAATGGCCAGCACGTAGGCACGCTAGAACGTCAGTCCTACAGCACCGCCCGCATTTCCCAGATGATTGTCGGGCATGAAATGGCCACCCTGAGCGAACACAAAGCTCGCGCTGAGGCGCCAATGCTGCTCGAAGCCCGCGGGCTGACGGTGCCAGGAGAACTCACAGGCGTGTCTTTCAGTGTACGACAGGGTGAAATCCTGGGCATCGCCGGGCTGCAGGGATCGGGTCGCGCCGGCCTGGTACGCAGTCTCTTCGGTGCGCCACCACCAAGCCAGGGCGAGTTGCATCTGGATGGGCGCCCGGTACGAATCCGGGGGCCGCAGGACGCCATGGCGTTGGGCATCGGTTACGTGCCGGAAGATCGCAAGCTGCTGGGGCTGTTTCACGCCATGGATGTCAAGAAGAATCTGGGCATGGCCCGGATCGACGCTCTGACCCGGCGCGGTCTGCTGGATAACCGACGGCTGCGTATGATGGCCGACGAAATTGCGACCCGGCTCCGGATCAAGATGCAAAGCCTGGATGCGCCGATCACCAGTCTCAGCGGTGGCAACCAGCAGAAGGTACTCTTCGCACGCTGGTTAGCCACCCGTCCGCGTTTGCTCGTCTTGCACGAGCCGACACGTGGTGTGGATATCGGGGCTAAAGCAGAAATCCGTCAGTTAATCGTTCAGCTGGCAGAAGAAGGATATACCTTCATTGTCGCCTCAATGGATCTGGAGGAACTGCTGGCCATTGCTGACCGCATCCTGGTGTTGTATCGCGGGCGGATCAACGCCGAATATCCGCGCGGTACAGCAACCAAAGAGCAGATCATCGTCGCTGCAACAACGAGTCTACAGGCTTAACAGGACACACTTCTATGGCACAGACATCCATATCGGAAGAAGTCAGGGGGCGGGGGGCAACAGCCAACGGCATCCTGCGGCGTATCCTGCGCATCCGCGAAATAGGCGTATTGGTCGCTGCGCTGTTGATCGCGCTGGGATTCTCCCTGGCCAACCCTGCCTTCCTGACGACTTACAATGTGGTCAACCTGCTGCGCCAGACGGCTGAACTGGGTATTGTCGCTATGGCGATGACCCTGTTGATCATTTCCGGCGAGTTCGACCTGTCTGTCGGCGCAATTTATGCCGTGACTGGCGTTGTGACCGGCCTGCTGGTCAAGGATGCTGGCTGGTCATTCTGGGCGGCAGCACCGGTCGGGTTGCTGGCGGCCCTGACCCTGGGCACTGTCAACGGTCTCCTGGTCACGCGGACGATGATTAACAGCTTCATTGCCACGCTGTCGACCATGATGGTTTTTCGTGGCATTGCCATGGTGCTCTCCAAAGGGTGGCCTATCTCAGCCTTCGCCGATTCGGAGTTTTTTGAGGTGGTGGGTCGTCATAAGCTCTTCGGTATCGCCCCCATTCCGATCCTGTGGCTGTTCATTGCCGCGATCATCATGTACTTCATCCTGCATCGCACCGGATTCGGTGTAAAGATCTTTGCCACAGGAGATAATCGGGAGGCTGCCCGGCTGGCCGGGATCAATACAGGTCTTGTCAAGCGGTTGTGCTTCCTGGGTACCGCCTTTGCAGCAGGTGTATCTGGCGTGATCTCACTGGCTTATCTCAAGTCGGTGACACCTACCCAGGGCACGGGCATGGAACTGGAAGCTATCGCAGCAGCAGTAATTGGCGGCACCGCTATGACCGGTGGCATTGGCAGCATTATCGGGACATTTTTCGGGGCACTGATTATGGCCGAAGTGCGTACGGGGCTGGTCCTGCTGGGTACTGATGCCTATGTGCAGGACGCCTTCGTTGGGCTGGTGATTGCGCTGGCAGTAATCATCAACGTACAGATTGGCCGCCGACGGGCCGGGGTGTAGAGGGTGAAGTCACCCCTCTCCCCACCTATTTGCGGCGCAGGCCGTGGAAGATCGTGGTCAGCCAGCCAATTTTGACGCCGAAGTAACCCAGCCCGCTGACCAGCAGCGCCAGGGCAGTTGCCTCATCCAGGTTGCCCAGCACTGGCACCACGTCCGGGATCAACTCCAGCACGCCAGCGCCCGGATTGATCAGGTACAGGGCGGCCACGCCGGTGATTGCCAGCACGACCAGCTTTTGCAGCAGGTTGGCGGAGGCCGCCGGAGGTCTCTCCTCCGCTGGCGCATCCTCGACGATGATCTCGATGTCTTCGTCCGGGTACTCCAGCGCCAGCAGCGTCTCCAGCCGGGCGATTTCCTCGTCATTCAGGTCGTGTCCAGGTTTGAGTTGCAGGGTCATAGCTCCAATTCCTCGGAGGATCAGGCTCACAGGAAGGCGGCAGCGGTGGCAGGGCGGCCCGGTTAAAGGCGATCTCGGCTCTGCTGCCAGTCAGGGTGGCGACCAGGTTGCCAAACACCAGCCTGGCCTGCTCCTCTGCCCGGCTCAGGATACCGCTTTCCAGGGCATCATCGCGGAATTCAATAAGGGCGGTGTGTTCGGCCAGCTGGCGGGCCTGGTCGCGGTCAACAGGCAGGATGGTGCCGGAATAGGCGTACTGGCGGATGTAGTCCACATGGCAGCCAGTGAGCTGAGCCGGAGGCAGGGTGATGGTATAGACGCCGCTGAGGGCGTCATAGCGAACATCAGTGACACTGAGACGGGTCAGGTCGATCCCGGCTTCGATGGTGCCCTGGGCCACATGGCTGGTGGTGAAGCTGGAGGCGCCCAGCAAGCCCTGGCGGATGGACACTTCGATGTCCGCTTTGGCCAGCTGGACACTGATGCTGACGAGCTGGCCCATCGGCTGGATGCTGTTGACGATCGTTTGCGAGGGCACCACCGTGATCTGCTGCGGCCCCGGGGCCAGGGCGGTCGTGATGGCCTGCGTGATGCTGCCGAGCGTAAGCCCGGTGGAGAGTACCACCACGGCGATGAGTGCGGCGGCGATGATCGCCAGGACGATCACGAGGCGCGCACAGCCCCAGCCGCCCTGCTGACGGGGAATGGTCTGTTCCCCCGGCGTGGCGCGGCGGACGATCACCCGTCGCGTCTGGCGGGGCAACTCTTCCGGCAACATGGTGGGCGCGGGGGGCGATCCTGCAGCCCGCCCGACATCGCCTGGTGGTGGCCTGTTGATGGTCAGCCTCCTTGCCCTGGTCAACCAGCGGCCCTCAAACATGTATACGTACAGGCAACCGCGATCGTTGCCCCGCTGGTGGGTTAGTAGGCTCCGCTACCCAGCACTACCCGCGGAATCGTCCGCAACAGGATCTGGAAGTCGAGCATCAGCGACCAGTTCTCGATGTAGTACAGGTCCAACAGCACCATCTCCTCAAAAGGCACATCGCTGCGCCCGGAGACCTGCCACAGGCCGGTCAGGCCGCCGCGTGTCTTGAGGCGCTGGAGATGCCATGGTTCGTAGTGAGCCACCTCGTCCGGCGTGGGCGGGCGCGGCCCAACCAGGCTCATCTCCCCGACCAGCACGTTGAAGAGCTGCGGTAGCTCGTCCAGGCTGAAGCGGCGGATGAAGCGCCCCACGCGTGTGATACGCGGATCGTACTTGAGTTTGGGATGACGTGGATCGAGGCCCTGCTCCGCCACCAGTTGGGCCTTGAGCGCGTCAGCGTTTTCCACCATGCTGCGGAACTTCCAGACCTTAAAGCGCCGCCCGCCCTCGCCGACGCGCTCCTGCCCGTACAGGATCGGCCCCGGCCCGTCAAGGCGGATGGCCAGGGCCACCAGAACGAAGATCGGCACCCATAACGGAGCGCTAAGGACAACTACCGCCACATCAATCAGGCGCTTGATCACACGCTCGGTACGCGGAATGCGCACCTCATTGTGAAGGCCCAGCAGGGGGATGCCCGCCAGGTTCTCCACACGCATACGGCTGAGCTTAAGCTGGAACAGATCGGGCACAATGCGCACCGGTACGTCACGGCGATCGCATTCCCGTACGATTTCCAGGATGTCACGCTGGTGTTCCCAGGAAAGGGTGACGATCACCAGGTCAACCTTTTCTTCCTCCAGGATGCGCGGCAGGTTATCGATCCCGCCCAGCGCACGCAGACGGCCAATATCCGCGCCGGCACGCGCCGGATCGCGGTCCACAAAGCCGACGACCTGATAGCCCAGGTCGGGCCGGGCCAGCATATTGCGCAACACGGCCAGCCCGATCTCCCCCGCGCCGACGACCAGGACGCGCTCTACCCCGATCCCCAGTCGTCGCTGACGGGCACGGATGAGCCGGTAGACGGCCCGGGCCAGGGCCAGCAACACCACCGCCAGCACGCCCGCATACAGCAGGAGCAGGCGGGAGAATACCAGCGGCTGTAGCAGGAAGCTGATGCCCATCACCAGGACCAGTGTGTTCGTCGCACCGTTGGCGATGGCCAGCAGTTCATCGCCCCATGTCCGCCCGCGTACGTAGCGATACAGGTTGTGCTGCTGCATGGACAGGATTTGCGAGGCGGCGAAGAGCAGAGCATAGGGCACGAACGGCTCAAAGCGGGCGCGGAAGGCCTCGTCCAGCGGGCGCAGGATCTGAAGATCATAGCGGGCGATATAGGCCAGCCCGAAAGCGATCAGAATCAGGCCCAGGTCAATCAACGGGGGTAGCCACGTTGGCCAGTTCACCACCAGTGTGCGTTCAGCGTGTTCGTGCTCGGTCATGTGCCAGCCTACGCTTTAGATTAGGCCAAGATTGACATCAAGAACAGAATCCGAGATAATATAAATGGATCTGAACCTCGGCTCGTCTGAGTAGTAGGTTCCACCCGGGGCGTAAGCCCCTTTTTCGTTCATAGGAACACAATTCCTCTGGGATCAGATGTCGACGCTACGGTACAGTAGATCGGCGCCAACCGCTTGAAGTAGTTCTGGCCGGATTTCCTTCTCATGTAGGCATTAGGAGCTAGATGCTGATATAAGAGATAGGCAGCCAGATCGACAGCCTGAGTGAAATAGGAATGTTCGGAATCCTTGAACCAGGGGTCTTCAATAATCCTTTGAATCGTCAGATTGCGATATCCCAGGCCAAATCCCTGTCGGTTAGGCACAGGATTGTAGCGGCGCATTCTTCTGAGTAACTGGGCAAGCTTTTTGTCATCAGTGTGATCTGGCAGAACAATTCCCCTGTCATCAGTATTCTGTGGGCCGCGAAAGTTGCCAGAGAGGAGGGTGTTCTCAAAACGCTGGAGTAGCGTCTTCCAGGCGTTGTCAAAAACATTATAGGAGAAGGGCTTGTTGCGTTTGTCCACCACAACACAGATCAGATTCAGGTCGGTCATGGATGCAAGCGCATCGGCAAACAACCGTATCACCGAAAGCCGATCATACCGCTTGATTCTGGCCAAATCACCCGGCTTGTTGATCATCGCCGAAGCATGAAGCTCTTCCCGTAGCTTCAGGCCAAATTGCTGTCTGATATTGCGTCTGAAAGCGATAAGCTGCTCCAGATATGGTTGCCATTGCCGCTCATGTACAACCAATCCCGCCAGGACAAAGTAATCTGTCTGGGAGCCTTTCAGACCACAATCCCCACTCTCATCTACGTACATCAGGTACATGTGGACTCCAAAGCTGTTTCATGGCGCATTAACAACCAGCGCGCGGCGGTAGCAGGCCGCGTGGACGCGGGCCGTCTGCTCCCAGGTGAAGGTTGCCGCGTGAGCCAGACCGCGTTCGGTAGCGGTGCTTCGCCAGTCTGTGTCAGTCAGGGCACGCTCCAGGGCTTCCGCCCAGGCGCTGATGTCATGCGGCGGCAGTGTCAGCCCGGCTTCTCCGACGGCCTCCGGCAGGCTGGAAGCGGCAGACACGATCGCCGGGGTACCACAGGCCAGCGCCTCCACCACCGGCATCCCCCAACCCTCATACACGGAGGGATAGGCGAAGGCCGTTGCCGCGCTGTACCACAGCGGCAGATCGTCGTCCGGGGCGTACCCCTCCAGGCGGACATCCTGTTCCAACCCCAGACGGACGATCGTGGCACGCAGTTCGTTCAACCCCCAGCCTTTGCCGCCCACCAGCACCAGCGGTATCCGGGCGCGGAGAGACTCTGGCAGTCGGGCGTAGGCGTACAGGAGCACAGTCAGGTTCTTGCGCGGTTCCAGCGTGCCCAGGTAGAGCAGAAAGTGTTCCGGCAGGCCCAGTCGCTCCCGGAAAGCCGTGACTTCCGCCGTTGGCTGCGGGTGGAAGCGTTCCTGCACGCCCGGCATGGCAACATCGATTTGCGTCCGGGGGACGCCCAGCAGGGCGGTTACATCACGGGCGGTGCTTTCGCTGATGGCGATCACCCGCCGGGCACGCCGGGCGGAGAGGCCGGTCAGGCGTTGCAGGTAAAGGCGGCGGGCGGTTGAGAGCCGGTCGGGGTAGCGGATGAAGCTGAGGTCGTAGATGGTGACCACCGTCGGACAGCGGCTCAGGAGTGGCGTCACAAAGGCCATGCCGTGTAGCAAATCCAGCCCACCCAGCTGCCAGGGCAGGGCGGCCTGTTCCCAGAGGATGCGGGCCAGCGGTCGCCCGGTCGGCAGCCATGAACGCCGGATCTGAAGACGGCTGGCAGCCTCCGGCGTGCCCTCCCCGACAAAAACGGTATAGTGCAGGTCAGGATCAGCGCCAGGCAGGTAACGCAGCGTATTGGCGATGTAGCCGTGAATGCCTGCCCGACGGTAGCCCGCCTGCTCGCTGAGCAGGTGGGCGTTGATCCCGATCTGGTACTGCCCGCTGGCCATCGCGCTCATGGGCGGGATTATAACGTAGCGGGGCGGGGGCCGGTAGACGCAGCAGCCCGGTGATTGGCCACCGTTTTGTCGGCCAGCCGCCCCGCCTGATCCAGCGGTTTCTTACGAACTATTTACGCCCCTCTCATGCGCTGTTTACCTGAACACGCTATTGTATGGACAGTCAGGGATGTACTGGTAGCTTGAGAAACGGTCGGTACTGGAAGCGCGTTTAACAGGACAGAACCGGGTTTTACTGGAACCAGGGAACGGAGACGGGAAGGCGGCGCAGATGCGCTGCCTTCTACGTTTTTGCCAGCCGGAACGCTGTCTACGCTGCGCGGCGGGTGCTGGCATAATCGCTGCCCCTGACGCTACAATCCCCCGTGTATCACACCATCATCGGAAGGCCGCGGATGCTGCCCCCGTTTATCGATCTGGGTCTCTTTTCTGTGCGGACCTTCACCGCCCTGATTGCGGCGGCAGTGTTGGCCAGCCTGGGGCTGCTGGCTGGCGTCGCCTATCGCCGCGGGGAGCCGCCGCTGCGCTGGCTGGATACCGGGCTGGGAGGACTGGCCGGTGGCATCGCTGGCGCGCGGTTGTTGCACGTTCTGCTCAACCTGGCTTACTTCAAGGATCACGCGGCGGAAGCATTCAACCTGCGGGCGGGTGGTCTGAGCGGGCATGGCGCGCTGTATGGTGCGCTGCTGGGCGTCTGGCTGGCAGCACGCTGGCGGCGCCTCTCGTTCCGGGCGGTAGCGGACGTGCTGGCTCTGCTCTGGCCACTGGGGATGATCGCGGCCTGGGCGGGCTGCCTGGCGGCGACCTGCGGCTATGGCGCTGAGGTGCGGACGCTGGCCGACTTCCCGGCCTGGGCGGTCAGCGAGACGGCGGATATCTACGGCACGGTCGCCCCGCGCTACAACATGCAACACTTCGGCCTGTGGCTGGGAGCGGGCCTGCTGCTCCTCAGTGGCGTGATTGCGCTGACGGGCTGGCTGCATGGCTACCGGCTGTGGCTGATCCTGGGTTTCAGCGCGGTGGGGCTGTTCGTACTCGGCTTCTTCCGGGGGGATGGCGTGCCGGGGCCACTGCCCAACCTGAGCCAGGACCAGGCGCTTGATCTGAGCGTGATCGTCCTGAGCGTGGTGGGGGCGGTAGGGACGGCTCTCCGCCGTCCAGAACGCGGGGATTCGACCTAGACCAACCCTTTGAGAGGTGGGCTGCACATGAAGATCACGGTGGGCATCGCCCAGATTCATCCGGCTATCGGCGATATCCCGGCCAACCTGGCCAAGCATCTGGACTATATCGACCGGGCCAGGGCCGCTGGCGCCGATCTGTTGCTGTTCCCGGAACTCTCCCTGACGGGCTACAACCTGCAGGATCTGGTCTACGAGGTGGCGATGCATCCCTCCGCCGACGATCCGACCTTCCGCACTCTGCTGGCGGCCAGCCGCGAGCTGGATCTGGTGGTCGGATTCGTTCATGAGGATGCCCGCCATCGCTTCTATGTGGCGGCGGCCTACCTTTCCGGCGGTGAGATCGTTCACCTTCACAACAAGGTCTACCTGCCAACCTACGCCCTGTTTGACGAGGGGCGTTACTTTGCCTGGGGGGATAGCGTCCGGGCCTTTGATACGCGCTTCGGGCGGCTGGGGATGCTGATCTGCGAGGACTTCTGGCATGCCTCGCCGCCTTACCTGCTGTGGCTGGATGGCGCGGATGTGCTGCTGCTGATGAGCGCCAGCCCCGGTCGTGGACTGGATAGCGCCGACCGCCTGGCCTCCGCCCGCTGGGTGGAACTGGTCAACCAGGCCTACGCCAGCCTGTTCACCGACTTCGTGATCCACGCCAACCGTGTTGGCTACGAGGATGGGCTGAACTTCTGGGGCGGTTCGATGATCACCGATCCTAACGGAGAAGTGCTGGCCCGCGCTCCCTACTTTGAGGAAGCGCTGCTTGTGCAGACGATCGACCTGAACCAGCTTCACCGCACCCGCAGCCGCCTGCCGCTCCTGCGCGATGAGCGCACCGGCCTGATGCAGCGCGAACTGGCGCGCATCCTGGCCGGGCAGCAGGCGAGCTTTGGCGGGTTCTAGAGCGGCGGGCTGCTAGAGATCGACCTCGAGCGTGAGGTCGTTGACGCGGAGGGTATAGTGGCCGCTGGGGAAGTCGCCCAGCATGATCGTGTCCTCGTAGGACAGGATCACCTGCGTGCAGAGCGCATCCGGCGGCAGTTCGCGGAAGATGTGGACGGTGATCGTGTTGCCATCGCGGGCGATCAGCGTCTCCACCGGGACACGACAGCCATCCTGCTGGTAGCCGCTGACCCGCAATTGGAGCTGCAGGGGGTAGGACTCCAGGACGACCGTCTCGGCCCGCTCGATCACCAGCGGGATGCGCGTAGGCGCAGCGCCGGGGGTGGCGGTAGGCCAGGCAGGGAGCGGGGTAGCCGGTTCGCTCACCTGGCGGCTGAGGCCCAGGAAGCCGAACAGGCCCAGCACCAGGATCAGGAACAGGCGGGTGAGATCTTCAATGTTCACTGCGAATCACCTTTCTTTGCTTGTGTAGGCTGCTATAGAGACGCCCGGCAGGCCATTCCGGTTCCGTTTCTCCCGCCGGGCGGGCTGTAATGGTCGGCGGCCCGTGCCGCCACACAGGAGGGTTGACAGGCCATGGATATCGCCGCCAGATTGCAGATCAATACCGCCCTGGCCGAGAAGATTCTGGTCGGGTTCATCCGCGACGCTGTGCACAAGGCCGGCTTCCAGCGGGGCGTGATCGGCCTCTCCGGCGGGTTGGATAGCGCCCTGAGCGCGTTCCTGGCCGCCCGCGCCCTGGGGCCGGAGAACGTGCTGGCGGTGCGGATGCCCTACGCTTCCAGTTCGCCCGATAGCCTGGCGGATGCGGAGGCGGTGATCGAGGCACTGGGCCTGCCATCCCTGACCATCCCGATCACGCCGATGGTGGAACCGTACTTCGCCACGCAGCCGGACATGAGCGCCATGCGGCGCGGCAATGTCATGGCCCGTATGCGCATGATCGTCCTCTACGACCAGTCGGCGGCGTTCGGCGGGCTGGTGATCGGGACGAGCAACAAGACTGAGGCGCTGCTGGGATATACCACGATCTACGGGGATAACGCGGCAGCCTTCCAGCCGCTTAGCGACCTGTACAAAACGCAGGTACGCCAGCTGGCCGCCGCCCTGGGCGTGCCCCGGGCCATCCTGGCCAAGCCGCCATCGGCTGACCTGTGGGCCGGCCAGACCGACGAGGGCGAGATCGGCTATACCTACGCTGAACTGGACAGGTTGCTCTACCTGCTGGTGGACGCCCGCTATACGCCGGAAGAAGCGGTCGCGGAGGGCTTTGACCGCGACATGGTGGTAGCGGTATGGCATCGGGTGCGGGCCAACCACTACAAGCGCACGATGCCCGCTGTGGCCAAGCTCAGCCAGCGCACCATCGGGCATGATTTCCTCTACCTGCGCGACTGGTCGGGATGAGAGCACCGCGCCTGCTCACTCCGGCAGGACTTCCGGCGGCGGGGTGATATTGCGCTTGCGGTCGGTGTCGCCGATACCAGGGTACCACTCGTCGGGGAAGGCCCCGGCTTCCCGCGTCAGTTGATAGCCGCCCAGGTCACGGGCGATAATCTCCGCCTGCTGCGGGCGCGTCCAGATCACGCTATCCAGCTGCACGGCGCGCGCCCCGGCCTCGATGAACTCGCGGGCGTCATCAGGAGTATGGATACCTCCCGCGCCGATCACCGGCAGATTGAAGCTGGCCACGTCCTGGACAACACGGGCCACCGCGTGCAGCGCCTGCGCTTTGACCAGCGGGCCGAACACCCGCCCGTGGAGGATCCGCCCGCTCAGCGGGTCGCGAGCCATGCCGCGTGGCGGCCCGCCAACCACAATCGCCCCGGCTTCCGATTCGGCCACCGACAGGCTCAATTCGAGCGCCCGCTCCAGCGGCACGCGCACCAGCAGCGGCAACTGGGTTGTGGTAGCGATGGTATGGATCAGGCCGATCACTTCGTCGGGCGTGGCTTCCTCATGCACGCCCAGCTCAAAACCGGAAACGCCGGGCAGACCCATCAGGGTGCGCACGCAGCGGCGCAGGTCCGTGGCGTTGCGGTCGATCAGATGGACGATGATCGGCACGGGCGAACCAGCCCACAGGTGACGATGCGTTCTGGCGATCTTTTCCGCGCCGGGGTTGGGCAGGCCGGTATGCAGCAGCAGCCCGCCGGGGAGAGGGATAGCCCTTGTATCACGGGCGCTGCGGCGCGGACGCAGACTGACCGGGTTGGTCACGATCGCCCCCAGCTTGTCGGTCTTGATCAGGCGTGCATAGCACTCGCCATAGCCAAAAGTCCCGGCTGCGGGCATGACGGGCGAGTGGAGGATCAGGCTGTGCTTGCCGGGGCGGGTCAGTTCAACATCCATAGAATGTGCCCGATTCCAGGTGTCACAGGTCAGAGTCTGCATTTGACGGCCCGCAGGCGTCTCCTTGATCCTCTCCGGAGACGCTACCGGCCTGACGGGTATTGTAGCGCCGGGTCGTGCCCGGAGCCAGTACCGTGGTGTAGCGACCTTTGCCTGCTGACCGGCATCGCTGCCGCCGGGCCGCCCGCGCCGATTTCTTGCACATTATTAACGTTATCTGGCCCGGCGACCATGCAACCTTTGCTGCCCACCCTGCATCCAAATCAGCGTAACGACCAGCCAGAAATGACCAGAAACAAGGAGGGCAGCAATGCCGTTGATGGATGACAAGACCCGTGAAGACGTCCGCGAGATGCTCCGTGAACTGACCGGCCCGGTCAAGTTGCTCGTCTTCACCCAGCAATTCGAGTGCCAGTTCTGCAAGGAAACGCGCCAGATCGCCGAGGAAGTGGCCGAACTGAACGACCTGATCACGGTGGAAGTGCGCGACTTCGTGGCCGATGAAGCCTATGCCCGGCAACTTGGCCTGGACAAAATCCCGGCCATCGCCATCCTGGGCGCGAATGACCATGATTACGGCATTCGCTTCTACGGCATCCCATCCGGCTACGAGTTTATCTCCCTGCTGGAAGCGATCCGGCTGGTTTCTACCGGCGAATTGCAGCTTTCCGAGGAAACGTTGCGTTACCTGAACGCCCTGGAAGGCGATCTGCACCTGCAGGTGTTCGTCACACCGACCTGCCCGTACTGCCCCCGCGCCGTGATGCTGGCCCACCAGATGGCCTTCGCTTCGGCCCGCGTCCGTGCGGACATGATCGAGGCCAACGAGTTCCCGCATCTTTCCATGCGTTACAACGTCATGGGCGTGCCGCGCACGGTGATCAACGAAGACACCTTCATCGAGGGCGCCGCGCCGGAAACCATGCTGGTGGCCAAGATCCAGGAAGCGCTGGCAGGCTGAGATCAAACCGGGGAGAGGACTCCGATGGCCAGGGATACCGAACCGAAAAAGCAGCCACGTGTGATCATCTTCACCACACCGACCTGCACCTTCTGCAACGCGGCCAAGCATTACCTGCGCCAGCATCACATCAAGTTCCGCGAGGTGGATGTCAGCCGCGACGCGGCAGCCGCGCGTGACGTGATGCGCCGCACCGGGTCGATGGGCGTGCCGGTGCTGGATATCGGCGGCCAGATCGTGCGCGGCTTTGACAAGCCCCGCATCAACGCCCTGCTCGGCCTCAAAGGCCGGGATGCATAGCGCTATGTGAATCGGTTGCTAAGGAGAACGGTTGACATGAGTGTAAACATTGAACCCCTCGGTGCACGTGTCCTGATCCGTCCCAGCGAGGGCCAGGACAAGACCGCTTCCGGCCTCTACCTGCCGGAGACGGCCAAGGAAAAGCCCCAGCAGGGCACAATCGAAGCGGTGGGCAGCGCCGATGATATGACCACCAACCTCAAGGTGGGCGATGTGGTGATCTTCCCCAAGTACAGCGGAACCGAGATCAAGATCGGTGGCGTGGCCTACCTGTTGCTGGACGAGAGCGATGTTCTGGCCCGCGTCACCGGCTAGGGCGGAGCGCCATCGCGGAGGGTGAGGCGATGGAAATCACGCTCAATGTGACGGTTGATGCCCTGCTCGAAGCCTACCCGCAGGCCGCCGGCTTCCTGGCCGAACGCCAGGTGGTGTGTATCGTGTGCGGGGAGCCGTACTGGGGCACGCTGGGCGAGTTGATGGCGAACAAAGGCATCGCTGATCCGGAAGCCCTGCTGCAGGAACTGCGCGATCATCTGGGCGCAGGATAAAAAACAGGGCGGCTCTGTGTAGCGCCGGGCAATGGTGAACAGTACAATGGCGCACGGATGGTCGCGGATGAGAATCGGCGACCATCCGTGCGTCACTTTGTGGTGATACGTCCCGAGTTTCGCTCGAGGATTCGCTTATGCCCGATACCCGCCCGCTTTCCTATGTCGAGGTCGATCTTTCCGCCATCGCTGCCAATACACGCGCCGTCCGCGCCCGGCTTGGCCCGGCAGTGACCATGATCGCGGTAGTCAAAGCCAACGCCTACGGGCACGGGCTGGTTCCCTGTGCGCGGGTCATGCTGGCCAATGGCGCCGACCGGCTGGCCGTCAGCCGGGTAGGGGAAGCGCTGGCCCTGCGGGCGGCGGGCATCACTGCGCCGATCCTGACTCTGGGCTACGCCGCCCCGGAGGAAGCCGCCGACGCCGTGGCCCACGATATCACCCTGGCCGTCGGGGACCGCCCGACCGCCGCCGCGCTGGCCGTCCAGGCTGCCGCCCAGGGCCGGGAAGCGCGGGTGCACATCAAGGTCGATACCGGCATGGGGCGCTTCGGCCTGCTGCCGGACGAAGTCGTGCCCTTCCTGGACTGGCTTTCCACGCTGCCGGGCGTGACGGCGGAGGGCATCTTCACCCATTTTGCCACCGCCGATAATGCCGACAAGAGCTTTGTCCACACGCAGATGGCTACCTTCCAGCAGGTGCTGGCCGCTGCGGAAGCCGCCGGGTACGCCCTGCCGCTGCGCCATGCCGCCAACAGTAGCGCCATCCTCGATCTGCCGGAGACAGTACTCAACGCTGCCCGGCCAGGCATCATGCTCTATGGTCTGTACCCCTCCGAACATGTCCGCCATGACCTCCCGTTGCGGCCTGCGCTGGCGATCCGTAGCCGGGTTGCCCGCGTCCGGACGCTGCCCGCCGGGGCCAGCATCGGCTACGATCGCACCTTTATTGCACCGCGGGCCATCCGCGTCGCCCTGATCCCGGTCGGCTACGGCGACGGCTACCCGCGTCTGCTGAGCGGGCAGGGAGCAGTGCTGATCAACGGGCGTCGAGCGCCACTGGTCGGACGGGTAGCGATGGATCAGTTCGTCGTTGATATCTCGGAAGTCGGGCCGGTCGCCCAGGATGACGAGGTTGTTCTGCTGGGTCGCCAGGGTGCGGACATGATCAGCGCAGAGGAACTGGCCCGCATGGCCGGAACGATCAACTACCACATTGTGACGGCTCTGTTGCCGCGCCTGCCGCGCGTGTATGTCGGCGGTTAGCCGGTCGCGGCGCCCCCTGGCCTACCCCCGCCCAACGCCTGCCCTGCGCTCCCTCTACGTCCGGCGGAATCAGCGGAACTCCAGCCCTCCGTTTTGCGTTTACCTGTCAGAACACGCAAACTATGGAGGGAAACACCATGAAAAAGCACGTGATTGCCCTGACCCTTATCGCCCTGCTCAGCCTGGCCGCTGCGCCGGCGCTGGCGGATGGCATCATGCCGGTCACCGCGACGACGACAGACGCCGCCTACTACACCATTCAGCGGGGCGACACCCTGGCCGGGATCGCCCGTCACTTCGGGGTCAATCTGTGGACGCTGGCCGCCGTCAATGGCATCGCTGATGCCAACCGCATCTATGCCGGGCAGGCACTGAACATCGCCGCCGCCCGTACGCCGGGGAGCACCGTCTACCCGGTGGACAGCGCGCCGGTCAATGCGGCCAGTTACACTGTCCAGCGCGGCGACATTCTGTCGCGGATCGCCAGCCACTTCGGGGTCAACCTGTGGACGCTGGCTGCGGCCAACGGAATCAGCGACGCCAGCCGCATTTACGCCGGGCAGGTGCTGAACATCGCTGCCGCCCGTCCAACGCAGGGTGGGAACTTCCCGGTGGAAAGCGCACCGGTGAATGCGGTCAGCTACACCGTCCAGCGCGGCGACAACCTGTTCCGGATTGCCCTGCACTTCAGGGTGAATCTGAACCGCCTGGCTGCTGTGAACGGCATCAGCAACACGCGGGCCATCCGTGTCGGGCAGGTACTGAACATCGCCGCCGCCCGCTGAGACCCAACCCGCGCCTGAAAAATATCGTGGCCGCACCGGACAGCTAACCGGTGCGGCCACTTGCTGCGTCCCTACCAGGACTCGAACCTGGGCCTCTGCCTCCGGAGGGCAACGCTCTATCCTCTGAGCTATAGGGACACTCTGCATTGCGAATTTTACCACTGTAGGCTTGAGAGTCAAGCATGCGCGTGGCCGGTCAGGGCGGGCAAGGGCGGCAGGCCATCCGGGATACGCCGGGCACCGGGCGTCATGCTGGCCGCTGTTTCCGGCCTTAGTTCACCCTTTGTATCGTAACTGCCCACCGACTCCCCGGTCGCTGGTCAGAGGCGGGCGGCGGTGGTATGATCCGCCTCATGAACGACGACCCCATCCTGCCCCCCACACCGGACGATCCCTCACCCGCCACCGGATCGGGAGATATCCCCGACTGGTTGCGGCGCATCCGCGATCGGCGGGTTGCTGAGGCTGCAGCTCGTCGCGCGCGGGCGGCCGTTCCACCTCCGGTTCCCCCCCCACCCCCTGCAAGCGCGCGACCGGCGGCAGAGATGCCCCAACCGGCGGAAGATATCCCCGCCTGGTTGCGCGAAGTGAGCGACCAGCCTGCGGAGGCTGCCGGGGAGACCGGCCCGGCCTGGCTGGAGGCGGCGCTGGTGCGCAAGGCCAGCGAGCAGGAGCCACCGGTCGTCGCCGGGGCAACGGACAGGAATGCCATCCCCTCTCAGGAGGAAGCGACACCTGTCATGCAGGCGGTCACTGCCGCCGGGCCAGCAGTTGTTGAGGAAGACCCCGCCGCCGCCCGCGCCCGCCGTCGCCGGGAACGCCGGGCCAGGGCACGTCACGCCAGCCCTTTGCTCAATATGATCCAGTCGCTGATGGTCGTTGCGGCGGCGGCGGCGCTGATCGCCACCATCTTCACCTTCTGGACTCCGGCCAGCTTCCTGAGCGACGAAACCCGCGAGGGGCTGCGCCCGGCTTACGCCACGCTCAGCGCGCAATCCCCACCAACGCCCATCCCGACGCCGATCTGGATGCGGCGTATCGGCATCGTCAGCGGGCACTGGGGGCCGCATCCCAGCACGGGGCGCAGCGATCCCGGCGCGGTCTGTCCCGATGGTCTGACGGAGGCCCAGGTCAACCGTAGTGTCGCCCAGCTTGTCGTGCAGGCCCTCAGCCGCCGGGGTTATGATGTCGACCTACTGGATGAATGGGACCCCCGCCTGGACGGTTACCAGGCTTCGGCCCTGCTTTCCATCCATGCCGATTCCTGCCACCAGTTCACCCTGCCCGGCGCCACCGGCTTCAAGGTGGCCCCACCAGCCTCGCGCACGTCCTCCCGCGCCGACGATCTGCGCCTGCGGGACTGCCTGCTGGATCGTTACCGGGCGGTCACCAACATGCCCGTTCATCCCAGCATCACCCGCGACATGACCGAGTACCATTCCTTTAACGAAATTTCGGAAGTCACCCCGGCGGGCATTATCGAACTGGGCTTCCTGTATGAAGACCGCGACCTGCTGGAAAACCGGCCTGACCTGCTGGCGGAGGGCATCGTCCAGGGGCTGCTGTGCTTCCTGGAGCAAACCGTGCCCACCCCGTTGCCGGAACTAACCCCCTGGCCGACGCTGGAATCGACGCCCACACCGCTGCCTTCACCCGGCCTGTCTTGAGCAGAGAAGAACGCCCTGAGGAGTGTGGCCTGTGGACTGCGAACTGGTGATGTACACGCGTAGCTGGAGTTGCCCGGCGGTGAGCCTGGCCCGCACGGTGCTGACCCGTCACGGCATCTCCTGGCGGGAGATCAATGTCGACGCTGATCCTGCGGCCCGCGAGTGGTTGCTGCAAAATGTGGGGTTTCTCTCCGTTCCGACGCTGGTGATTGCCACTCCCGGCCAGGCGACACCGGTCACACCGCCCCTGCCGCTGCCACCCGGCCACAGTCCGCGAGGCGTGGACCGCGGCTCTGTCCTGACAGAGCCGGGCGCTGAACAGCTCACCGCCTGGCTGGCCGGGCATGGTCTGCTGGCGACGGATGTTTCCTGAGGGTTTTTCTAATCCCTAATAGGTCAATAAGACCATAAGAGCACAGTTTTATTGGGAAATCGTTTAGGCTCTGGCGCTCCAGGCAGCCTCATTGATTCATCAGGTATTCTGTGCTACAGTAAAGTTGAGATTTATTAACATTTGGGCGTACGCTGGTGGGCAGGCAGGGGGGCGTCGTGGGGGCCTACACCAGCCGTCAGTTTCTTCCGGTGCTGGCAAGTAGTTTGCGACTGATTATCGAACAGTTATCCCGGTGATTATTGGATGGGTGTGCCTGGGTTGTTATCCGGGGAGACTGCGTGATGGATACAACCGTCTCTTCAGTTTCCCTGAAATTATCGCGTGAGGCATTCCGCTGGTCGTATCTGCTGCTGGTCCTGCTGGGCATGGGCCTGGCGCTGCTGCTGACCTTCCTGGGGGATGATGCGCCGGCAGCTACGGTTGACCGCCTGCTGTGGGGTGCCTACCTGATCACCTTTGTGCTGTACGCCCTCAACCCGCTATCAGTCGAGGGCGCCCCGGCGCGGGATGTGCTGGGGATGCTCCTGCCCCTGCTGGCCACTTACCTGACCTTCAACCTGCTGGCGGCAGTGTTATTGCTGCTGACCGGCATGCTGATCGCCAGCATGGCCCAGTACGCTCACCTGAGCGACGGGCTGGTTTATCGCGTCCCGCGGGGCAGGCGCCGCTTTTTGCAGGAGAAGATCCTGCCGCAGCTGGTAGCCGTCGGCGCGGGTTTGCTGAGCGGGGCGGCGGCATACAGTACTGTTGGAGGCAGCCAGCCGCTCACAACCCTGCAGCGGAGCGATCTACTGCACCTGGCGATTCTGCTGGGGGTGGCGCTGGGACTGCGCAGCCAGATTATGCGCCTGCCTGTGCTGCGGGGGGAACGACCGCTCTATAGCGTCTACCCGCTTTATGTCCGTGCTTACTGGATCACGCTGGACCTCCTGCTGACCATCCCGGCCATCGTCATGACCCTGCTCTACTACCAGGGCAGCCGGGTACTTGTCGGCCTGAGTCTCCTGCCACTCCTGCTGGGGGCGCTGGGCCTGCGTGTCCTGACCCTTTCCCGCAGCGCCCTTTACCGCCGAATTGATGAGCTGAGCACCCTCAATATCGTCAGCAAGGCGCTGATTACGGCCACTACCCCGCCGATGCTGTTTGAGGCGCTTTTCCAGCAGGTGAACCGCCTGATTGACGCACCGGTTTTCTACATCGCCATCCCTGACCCGGAGCGGCGATCGATCAGCTACCCGCTGGTGGTTGAGAACTACCGGCGCGTTCACTGGCCAGATCGTCCCTGGGGCGAAGGGCCAGTCGAGTTCATCATCCAGCAGCGCACCGCATTGCTTTCCCAGGATGGCCAGGATCCCCTGCTGCGTGCTGGTTGCGCGCCCCCCTGTCGTACCTTTCTGGGAGTGCCGATCCAGTTGCGCGACACGGTGTACGGTGTACTGGCCGTCCAGCATCCCACCGTTGCCGGGGCGTATACCGTGGCGGAACAGAACGTGCTGGAGACGATCGCTTCCCAGGCCGCCAGCGTGTTGCGTAACTTGCATCTGCGTAACGAAGCGCAGAAGTTCACCGATGGCCTCCTGGCGGTGAACCACGTTTCCAACGTGGTCAATGCCAGCCTCAACAGCGATGTCATCTTCCGCGAAATCTGCAGCGTGGCCTGTGATGTGAGCGGCGCCTCCGGTGCGGCGATCTTCCTCAGGGGACAGAAGACAGCGTCCTACCATATCGCGCACAGCGTCGGGTTGCCGGATGGCGCGGAAGCAGCGCTGGCCCGGACGCTGATCGACAACCAGGGTGGCTGGTATACCCTGCTTTCCTGGCCCAGGATCACCAGCATTACCGACCTCCAGGACGATTCCCGCACCTCCTGGCTGGCCGCCGCGCTCTCCGACACGCCCCTGCATGGGATGATGGTCGTCCCCTTCATCTCCGTCCGCGACCAGATCAATGGTCAAACGCTCACTCCAGCCCAGGACGCGCTGGGCTTTGTGGCGGTCTTCTTCAATCAGCCGCATACCCCCGGTGAGAACCAGCGTTACCTGTTGCAGATGGTCGCCAACCAGGCCGCTACCGCCATTGAAAACAGCAGGCTCTTTGAAGAAACGCAGCGTAACGTCCAGCGGCTGGCTTATCTGGTGGAAACTGCCCGTGTCTTTTCGGAAAGCCTGGCTCTGGACAAGGTCACCGAATCGGTCGTGATCTGGACGGTCGAGGTGCTGAATGTCGACTCGGCCATGCTGACCCTGTGGGACCGGGAGGAAGACTGCCTGGTGGTACAGGCGCATGCCAGCAGACGGGATGGTATGTTCAACCCGCCGCCGGCGCTGCTCTGCCCGTTGAGCGAAATTCCGGAACTTACCGGTGTATTGCAGAGTCGCTGGTCGCGAGCATTCGCCGCGGGGGACCCAACGCTCAGCCCGGCCCTGCGGGATGTCTTCGTTCAGGCCGGTCTGCAGACGCTGGTCTTCATCCCGCTGGCGGTGCGGGACACGGTACTGGGCGCCCTGGTGCTGGGCAAAGCCGATTCGGACACGCTGGACAGCGATGATATCAGCCTGGCGGAGGCGATCGCCATTCAGGTCGCCACCGCGGTGGAAAACGCCCGCTTCCACCAGCTCACAGAGGTTGAACTGAGCGAGCGGGTGCTGGAAATCAATGTGCTGGAGAACGTGCTACGCCGCATCTCCGCCAGCACCGATGAAGTCTCCATCATCCGCGAGCTACTTGACGCCGCTTATGCGGTTACTCATGCCGATCTGCTGGGTTGCGCCCTGATCGAACCGGGCGGAATCCTGCTCGATGCTGAGAGCAGCGGGATCAGCGCAGGCAACCCCCTAAGCCTGTACTGGCGTCTGGGCAACAGCCAGGACCTGCAGCACCGTCAGTATAGCGAGGCCAATCATAGCGTGGTCGGGGAAGTGCTGCGCACCCGGCAGCCACTGCTGGTTGATGACGTAACCCAGCTGCCGCACTACTGGCTGCCGGAAGGCACGCTGGGATTTGCCTCGGAACTGTGTGTACCCATCCTGCACCAGGAGCAAACGCTGGGGGTGCTCAACCTGGAGAGCCGGCGGATCGGTCACTTCTCGGAAGCGCATCTGCGCTTCCTGCAGAATCTGGCCGGGCACGCGGCTATTGCCCTCAACCGCGCCCGGTTGTTCGCCAGCAACCAGCGCCAGATCGAGATTCTGGAGGCGATCCGCGTGCTCTCGCTGGATCTGCTGCAGGCCGCCGATCTGGAGACAGTGCTGACGCGGGTCTGCAATGTCGCCCTCAGCATTCTCAATGGCGTCAACATCCACATCTACTTCTACGACCCGGCCACCGATGTGCTGACCTTTGCCGCCAGCCTGTGGCATGATGGCCGCCGCAATTACGAGATCGCCCATCCGCGTCCTGACGGCCTGACCTACCGCGCCCTGCGCGCCGGCCATTCCGTGATCAGCGATGACTTCGAGCGCTTCCCTGGCGTTCCTACCAGGCGGCTGGGCATCTTCCCGCTGGTACATCAGGGGCAGCCGGTAGGCGTGCTCAACGCTGCGGTCAGGCAGCCGGAGGATCTCGGCGAAGGCGAAGTCCGCGCGATGGAGTTGCTGACCAACCAGGCAGCCAGCGCCATCGAGCGCGTCCGGCTCTTTGAGAGCCGCCAGCGCCAGATCGAGATTCTGGAATCGCTGCGCCGCAATTCGGTTGCCCTGCTCAACACCACCCACCTCTCTCAGGTGCTGGATGTAGTTTGCCAGACCGCCCTGATGATGGTCGATGCAGAGACGGTGCACATCTATTTCTACGATCAGGACACCGACCGCCTGACCTTCGCCGCCAGCCTGTACCGCGATGGCCGCCGGAATCTTGATCCACATCCGCCACGCTCGAACGGGGTGACCCATCGCACCGCCGTGATGGGCCGTTCGCAGCGTCTATCGCTTGACCAGCTCTACGTGCGCGACCCCAGCAGCCCGATCACGGCCCTGCAGAGCGTCCCGCTCAAGCACGGCGACGCCGTGATCGGGGTGTTGAATGTAGCCGTACGTGATATCGGGCAATTAGGCTCCGACGAGATCAGCGCTCTGGAACTGCTGGCCAACCAGGCGGCAGCGGCCATCCTTAACGCCCGCCTCTACGAGGAGATCCGCAAGCGGCGCGATCATATGGCCGTGATCCTGGGTGCCACCCGCGACGGCCTGTTGCTCGTCGATCGACACGGTATCCTGCTCCATGCCAACCCGGCGGCTGAGCGGCTCCTGGGCGCTGAATTGCGGCCTTACCTGGGCAAGCACTTACTCCGTGCATTGCGTCAGCTGGCCCTGCAGGGCCTGCCGCCGGAGGACTTTCGCCATCCGGAGGTCATCAAGACGATCTGGCGTTCCCTGCGGGAGAACCCCCGCCAGCCAACGATGCGCCATGCCGAACTGGTGCAGCATGGCCAGACCATCTACCTGGAAGAGGAGAGCACCCCCGTTCTGGCGGAAGATGGCTCGGTCATCGGGCGGTTGTTTGTCTGGCGGGATGTGACCGCCCAACGCCAGCTGGAAAAGGGCCGCGAAGAACTGACCCATACCATCGTGCATGACCTGCGCAGCCCGCTTTCCTCGATCAAGGGCGGTCTGAGTGTCCTGCGCGATATGCTCACCGATGATGAGGCGCTGGATCGCGCGAGTGCGCTGGAAGTCGTCAGCATCGCCGAGGGCGGCGCGGAAGGGCTGCTGGCGCTGGTCAACAGCCTGCTGGATGTCGCCCATATGGAAAGCGGCGACATGCCCCTCAACCTGGTCTCAGCGTCCCTGCATGAACCGGTCGGGCAGGCCATGCGGGTGCTGGAAATGCTGGCCAAAGAGGAGAATGTCAAGCTGGTATGCGAATTACCCGATGACCTGCCGCTGCTGTTCATGGATAGCGGCAAGATCACCCGCGTGTTCACCAATCTGATCGACAATGCTCTCCACTATACGCCGCCAGGCGGCTGCGTGAGCGTCCGGGCGAAATACCTGCCGGAAGAGGGGGTTATCCTGGCGACCGTGGAGGATAACGGGCCGGGCGTCCCGCCGGAGATGCGGGAACGCATTTTTGACCGTTATGCGACCGGCCTGAGTGGCGCCCCGCGTCGCGCTCACCGGGGCCTCGGCCTGGGGCTGACCTTCTGCAAGCTAGCGGTGGAAGCGCACGGAGGCCGTATCTGGGTGGAGGATAGCCGTATGGGCGGCGCGGCCTTCCGCTTCACCCTTCCTCTCGTGCACTGAGGTCGAACAACACCATTCCGCCATGTTCAGCCAGAAGCTGGCTCAAGGGTAGCGCGGGCTGCACACAGCTATTCCAGGCTGGAGGGGTGTTTCCGATCCGCGCCGGGCGTGCGATCCATGCGCTATTCCACCGGCGGCCACGGCCCGGCCATGATTGCCTCCGCCAGGGCGAAGTCCTCCGGTTGGTCGATCTCAACCGCGGTCAGGGGATGCATCAGATAGTGGGCAATGCGCCCACCCAGGCGGTTGTTCTCCTCGCGTAACAGCCGGGGCCGCATGATGTAGATCGAACCATTTTCCATGTACAGGCCAGCGGCGTACTCCTGGCGACGGGGGCGTCGACGGTAGTCGTAGTTGTAGGACTGCAGGCGGCCATCCTCCCCCAGGCGCCACAGAAAGCGGCCAAACGGCACCAGCGACAGCAGTGAATCCGCCCCGCTGTGGATCAGGGTTTCGATGGCCCGGTCGATGTCTCCCGGCAGGCGCAACGGCGAGGTGCACTGCAGGAGTACGACCAGATCGGGGGTATACCCTTCGGTGGCCTGCAGGGTGTCCAGAACGTGTAACAGCGCTGACTCGGTGGTGGCGGTATTGCCGCTGATCGCCGCCGGACGCCAGATCACCTCGGCGCCACTCCGGGCAGCGATCGTGCCGATCTCGGCGTCGTCGGTGGAGACCACCACCCGCGTCACGCGGCGGGCAGCCAGGGCGTGATCAATGGTGTACGCCAGCAACGGGCGCCCGGCCAGCGGCCGCACATTCTTGCGTGGCACACCGCGCGATCCCCCTCTGGCCGGAATGATGGCCAGGACATGCTCGACTGGCGGGATATCAGTCACAGGGTTTCCTCGTCGGCGGATAGCTGCGCAGCGGCGGTAAGCGCCTCCTCAAAGGCACGCAGCAGATCGGTCTCGGTGACGATCCCGATCAGCCTGTCTGCGTCATCCAGTACGGGCAGCCCGCCGATCTTGCGTGTGCGCATCAGGCGAGCCGCTTCATAGAGCGGCGTTTCCGGGCGGACGGCGATCGGATCGGGCGTCATGCACACATCGACCAGGACCTGGTTGAGCAGCATTTCGTCCTGCCAGCGTTCGTGCAGGACAAAGGGGGAGTTGAGGGCCTGGCGGATATCCCGATCGGTGATGATTCCGACCAGCCGCTCGCTCGCATCCAGGACAGGCAGACGGCGGTAATGGCCCCGGCGGAAGCGTTCCACAGCGGCACGCAGATTGTCGCCCAGGTGGAGCACGTCCGGGTTGGCGGTCATGACATCGGCGACGACCAGGGCGCAGGCGTCCCGCCGTCGCAGGACAGCGCGGATGCGCGCCTCAGCATCGCGGCGGGCACGCAGTGCTTCCAGGGTCTCCTGCAGCCGGGCGTTTTCCATCCACAGCCGCTCGATCTCGGCCTCAAGTTCGCGTTCGCTGGACATGCCGGACACCTCACGGGCTAGCGCCTGCCAAACCACCCGAATCATACCACAGGCCGGGCAGCAGCACGCGCCAGCGGGCAGGGTGTGGTAGAATACGCCCCGCGATCTCAGCAGGTGGAATCTATGACACACCCGAACAAATTTTCAGAGTCCGAAGCACGACCTCTACCGCCGGATACCGGTAGGGATGCACCGCGTCCCACACCGATCCTGTTCGCTTCCAGCTATACCGGGCTGGGCGGTGGCGAGACCAGCCTGTATGAGATGGTGCGCTGTCTGGACGCCCGCCGCTGGACGCCGCATCTGCTGGTGCCGGGGGAAGGGCAGTTCCCGGCGTTGTGGCGTTCACAGGGCTGGCCGGTGCACGTGCTTCACTGGCGACCGGCTATGCCGTTATTTGTCCCGGCGCTGTGGGCGCGTTTGCCGGTGGTGGGGCAGATCGAGGCGCTTATCCGCCGGGAACGGATCGCCGTTGTCCGCCCGGAGTATCACAGCCTGCCACTGGTCGCGCCGGCCTGCCGCCGGGCGGGGGTACCCTGGGTATGGATGATTCACGGTCGGTGGACGCATCCGCGCCCCTGGCAGCGCGGCCTGTTCCGCCAGGCGGCGCACCTCTTCGCCGACTCCGGTTGGAGCAAAGCCGGCTTTCTGGGGGAGCCGCCATTCATGCCACCGGAACGGGTGGAGGTGCGCCATCTGGGTGTGGATGTTGAACGCTTCAACCCGACGGTGGATGGCCGCCCGGCACGGGAGGCGCTCGGCATCCCGGCGGATGTGCCGGTGATCACCATTCTGGGGCGCTTCCAGCCGATCAAAGGTCATCTGAACTTCCTGGCCATGGCCGCCCGCATCGCGCCGGAGTTCCCGCAGGCGCGCTTCCTGATCGTGGGCGACAATGTGCTTGACGGCGCGGTTGGCGATCGGCACAAGGCGGCCATCCTGGCCACTGTTGAAAGCAACCCCGATCTCAGGCGAAGCGTGATCTTCACCGGCTTCAGCCCCGATCTCGTCCCCATCCTGCGGGCTACCGATATCCTGGTCTGCGCTTCCGATTTTGAGTCCTTCGGGATGGCCCACCTGGAAGCGATGGCCTGCGCCGTGCCGGTGGTCAGCACCAACGTTGGCGGCCCGGCGGAAACCGTGCTGGACGGCGAAACAGGGCTGCTCGTCCCGCCGCGCGATCCGGAGGCGCTGGCGGCGGCAGTGCGGCGGTTGCTGGCCGATCCGGGCCTGCGGGCGCGGATGGGGGCGGCGGGGCGGGCACATATCCTGGCCCGGCTGGACGTGCGCCATTACGCAGCTCGCTTTGAGGAAGTCCTGGCGGCTGTCAGCGGTAATTCCTGAGCATGCCGGAAAAGCGCAATGCTGCTAAAATCCTTCGTAGTAAGCGGTGCGTTTCACCAGATAAACTGGCGTGAAAGTGAGTATGAAGATGGCAAGAACAGCGCTTGTCTGTGGTGCGGGCGGATTTATCGGCGGGCATCTGGTCAGGAAGCTCAAGCAGGAGGGCTACTGGGTGCGCGGCGTGGACATCAAGGAGCATGAATTTATGCCCAGCCCCGCCGACGAGTTCCTGCTGCTGGACCTGCGTGAGGAGGAAAACTGCCAGGCCGCGCTGCGACTGGGTGACGGCACTTTTGATGAGGTTTACCAGCTGGCAGCGGATATGGGCGGCATGGGCTTCATCCACACCGCCGAATGCGAGATCATGCACAATAGCGCCCTGATCAATATTCACATGATCCATAACGCTGCGCAGATGGGCGTCCCGCGCTATTTCTTTTCCTCCTCGGTCTGTGTTTACCGCGATATGAAGCCCGGCGAACCGGAGATGACCGAGGCGGAGGCCATCCCCGCCAACCCGGACAACGAATACGGCTGGGAAAAGCTCTACGCGGAACGGATGGCCATGGCCTACGCCCGCCACCATGACATCAAGGTGCGTATCGCCCGTTTCCAGAACTGCTACGGGCCGTATGGCACCTGGCAGGGCGGGCGGGAAAAGGCTCCCGCCGCCATCTGCCGCAAGGTGGCCGAAGTGGAAGATGGCGGCACGATCGAGGTCTGGGGCGATGGCACCGCCATCCGTTCCTATACCTACGTCGATGACATGATTGAGGGCATCTACCTGCTGATGCATTCCGAGCTGGAAGGCGCGGTCAACATTGGCTGCCCGCAGTATGTCTCCGTCAATGAGCTGGTGGCGACGGTGGCCGAGGTGGCGGGCAAACGGATCAACGTCCGGCATGTAGAGGGGCCGGTCGGCGTGCAATCGCGCAACTTCAGCAACGAGCGGATTTACTCGCTGGGCTGGCGGGCAAAATACTACCTGAAGGATGGCATCGCCCAGACTTACCCCTGGATTGAGGAACAGGTACGGGCGGCCCGGGGTGGGTAGCCATGACGCTCTCCGCCAGAGGACTGCCGGGCGCGGTAGCCCTCTGGCGGAGGGAGAAGGGCCGTTAACGGTCGGCCAGCTCCTGCTTCCAGGTCCGCAGGCCAAAGCGGCTCAGGTAGACCGGGATGTTGCGGAAGAGGGGGTTTTCCTGCTCGATCTCGCGGATCATGGCCCGCTTCTGGTGGGATTGCGGGCCGCAGAGCAGGGTCACCGAGCCACCTTCGCCGCCTGCGCCGTTCAGCTTCCAGCCCAGCGCCCCATATTCCCTGGCAATCTCGATCACCCGCTTGGCATCCGCACTGACCAGAGCGCTGTTGAGGCGTTCCTGGGCGGCGGTGTTCTCGATCATCGCCTGGCCCAGGGCGACAAAGTCCCCGGCATAGAGGGCATCCCGTGATTTTTCCGCAGTGACGCGCAGGTCGTTAAGCTGGCGGCAGTCCGGCCCGACGTCTTCCAGCTCGCGGATGACTTTCTCGTGCACCTGTGAGGAGTCGTGGGTGTGGCCCAGGTAGATCAGGGCCAGGCGACGTTCCAGTTCCCACCAGATGCTGTTGGGCACCACGATCGGCGAGACGGAGGCATAGGGGTAGAGGTGCATCTCAATGAAGTTGATCCCTCCGAACGCCGAGCAGAGCTGATCCTGAATCCCGGACTGGCGCTTGAGCATATCCGTTTCCACGCGGTGGGCCATCTGGGCGACTTCGTGCGGGCTGAGTTGGCCCGGCGTGAGCCGATCCAGGGCGCCGACCAGGGCTACCGTCACCGCCGCTGACGTACCTGTAGAAGCGCCAGCCGGAGCCTCCGAGAAGATGGTGACCTGCAGAGCCACGTCCTCCGGCACACGCATCAATTCGATGGTGGCTTCCAGCAGCGGGTGGCGATCCCAGCCGGGAAGGTCGGTGTTCATGACGTACCGCTCGCCATAGTTCTCGGCGAAGATGATGATCCGTTCGTCCTGCCCGTCGTAGGGGTAGACCTCGATCTGCACTTCCACGTAAGGGTAGACGCCGATGTTGAAAATCTTGCCATACTTGGCGAACCAGGTATCTGTCCAGCCGCCGTTGTCGCAGATACGGATGGGAGCGACGCTATTGATCACGCACAGGGGGGTTCGGGCCTGATCAGTCATGGGGTTCTATCCTGTTGAAGCTGGTGGCGCTAACGCCGTGGCGCTCAAGACCGCCTTCATTGTACTCAAAAACACACCACAGTTCCGGCGGCAGGCAGACATCACGCGCCGAAGAAGCGGTCGACCGCCTGCAGCGCACCGGCCAGATCGTCATAGAAGGCGATCTGGAGCAGAGGATGGGTGCAACCGGTGAGCATGGCCGATAGCCGTGTCCCGGCCCGGCACAGCCCCAGCACCGGGATGTTCCGGACGTGCAGGGCATAGGCGATCTCGTAGCCCACGCCCAGAGAAGGGACGGTCACTTCCGCAATCACCGCCGCGGCCCGATCCAGCCAGCCGATGTCCTGAACGTAAATGTCGCGGTCGGTCTGGCCCGGCTCGTCAACCTCCACCGAGGCGGAGGCGACATGCTCGCTCAGAACGGTATGCCCGGCCCGCCGCAGGTGATCGACGATGGCGGCATAGGCAGGCTGTAGCTCGCGCCCGCCACGGATAGAAGCAGCGAAGTAGAGTTGCATGGTCATTCGCCTTTCCGGTGCGCCGCCGGCTCATTCACCAAGGCGGGCCAGGGCGTCATCGACGCTCAGGCCATCGTGGATCATGCTGCGGAAGACACTCATCATCCGCGCCGGGTCCTGGGCCTGGAACACGTTGCGCCCGATGAACATCCCGCTGGCCCCGGCAGCCAGTGCCCCGGCGACCATCTCCAGCGCCTGGCGCAGGGTGTCCGTCCTGGGACCGCCGGCGATCAGGATCGGGCGGAAGGACGCCGCCACCACCTGGCGGAACGAGTCGGCGTCGCCGCTGTAATCCGTCTTGAGGATGTCGGCCCCGATCTCGCAGGCCATCCGCGCCCCCAGAGCGATGAATTCGGCCCGGTAGATCGCGTCACCCACGCGCAGACCGCGCGCCATTGGCTCAATGATGCAGCCGATGCCCAGCGCCTCGCAGGCTCTGGCGACTTCCGCCACATCCCGAACCTGGCGAGCTTCGGCGTCCGGGTCCTGGTAGCCGATGAACATGTACACCAGCACGGCATCGGCGCCCAGCCGGACGGCGTCCTCGACCGTACCCAGCAGGCAGCCGCGGCCCTCCTCACTGCCGAGCATGGCGGCATCCCGCCAGCGATTGGTCCAGTCCAGGCGGAGGATAAGCGCCGGCGCGCCCCGTCCGGTGAAGATAGAAGCATACTGGCGGGCGACGCCGGGGCTGACCAGAAAGGCGTCTGCACCCGCTTCGGCCAGGGTCTGGAGCATCTGTCCCGGCGCGGTTGTGCCGGGGATCGCGCCCAGGTGCAGGCCGTGATCGAAGGCCACGACGGCGGCGCGGTTGGTGTGCGGGTTCAGGATACGTCCCAGGCGGATGGTTTTGCCGGGATTGGTGTACTCTGGCATGGACTCTGTCTCCTCTGGCAGCAGGCCCGGCGCAAGGTGGCCGGGGCAGCGCGGGGTCGCGCCCAATGCTACCCCTGAATACCGGGTTGCGCCCCTTGCCCGTCAGAATTCATCCTCTTCCATATCGAAAAGCTGGTCGATGTCCTCGTAGTAGAACCGCCCGCACTTCGAGCAGTATTCGCGGTCGCTGCTGTTGTAGGCCCCGCAGTCGTCGCAGCGCCAGACAGTGCTTCGTTGCCGGGGGCGCCCTGCCCGCCCGGACTTCTTGCCCGGCGCGAGGACAAGGTACAGCAGCGTAACCATCATGGTAGAGGCCAGGATAAGGCACAGCAAGCCGAAGAATGCTGAATTATTCGTCACGCCTCCAATCTCCTTGCCGCATGCGGTGATTATAAGATACTCGCAGCAACGACGGAAAGGGGATGGGTACTTGTACTCAAATTCCCCTGTAAGGGCCTTTTTGCGCCTTGTGCCGGGCTGGATCGGGTGAACGGTTTCCCGTCGCTGTGGTATAGTCAGGGCGGGTTGTGCTGCTCAGAAACGCCTGCAGCCGTTCGTGGAGAGGGGGGAGAGATGCCTGGTCTGGCGTCGATCATGCGCAATGCCTGCCGGGCTGGTGTCGCTATACCGGCCTTCAATATCCCCTACCTGCCGATGATGGCCCCTGTGATCCGTGCCGTGGTTGACCAGGATTGTTTTGCCCTGATCGAGGTGGCCCGCCTGGAATGGACCAAGTTCGAAGCCGGGGGACCGGCGGCGGTCATGGCCGAGTTTCAAAAGTGGCAGGTACCAACGCACGTCCGCCTGCATCTGGATCATGTCCCGGTCATTGACGAAGACTATCTGCCGGTGGATTACCGGGCGATCATCCGGGAAGCGATCGATCTGGGCTATCACTCGGTGATGATCGACGGCTCGCGCCTGAGCCTGGCGGAGAACATCGCCGCCACGCGGGAGGTGGTCGAGCTGGCCCATGCTGCGGGCATCCCGGTCGAGGCCGAGCTTGGGGCGGTGCTGGGGCATGAAGACGGCCCTCCGCCGCCCTATGATGAGCTATTCGCTTCCGGGCGGGGCTTCACCCGCGTCGATGAAGCCGTGCGCTTTGTCGCCGAGTCCGGCTGTGACTGGCTCTCGGTGGCCATCGGCAGCGTGCACGGGGCGATCTCCGGCGTCTATAAAGACCAGAAGAAGATCAGCGCCCGCCTGGACCTGGCGCATCTTGACCGATTGCGGGCGGCGGTGGATATCCCGCTGGTGCTGCACGGGGGATCCGGCGTACAGCGGGAATACGTGCTGGAGGCGTTTAAGCGCGGCATCGCCAAGATCAACATCGGCACGGAGATCCGGCAGGCCTATGAGGCGGCCATGCGGGCGGGGGGCGGTGTCAGTGCGGCGCAGGCGGCCGTTTACGAGCGGACGGCCTGGCTGATCCGGGACTACTTTGAACTGAGTGGGACGCGCGCACGAATTGCAGTGGAGGCAGCATGAGTCTGCTGGGGATTGACGTCGGCACAACCGGTTGCAAGGCAGCGCTTTTTGCCCTAGATGGGCGTATGGTGGCTGCGGCCTACCGCGAATACGACATCCGTCACCCGGAGCCTGGCTGGGCGGAACTGGACTCCGCGCATGTCTGGGCGTCAGTGCAGGAAACCATCCGCCAGGTGGCGGGGCAGGCGGAGAGCGGAGACCCGGTGCAGGCCCTGTCCATTTCCTCACTGGCCGAATCGGTGGTGCCCGTCAGCACCGACCGGCGGATTCTGGGGCCATCGCTGCTCAACTTCGACTGCCGGGGCGAGGCGTATGTGCCTGCGCTCAGCCAGCAGCTTGACCCGGAACGGCTCTACCAGATCAACGGCAACACGCTGGGCAACCACTTCACGCTGACCAAGCTGATGTGGATCCGGGAGCACCAGCCGCAGCTGTACGAGCAGGCCGCTTACTTCCTGCACTGGACGAGCTTCGTGGCCTTCATGCTGGGGGCGGAACCGGCGGTTGACTATTCCATGGCCAACCGGACACTGCTGTTTGATATCAACGCCGAGGCCTGGTCGGATGAACTGCTGGCGGCAGGCGGTCTGGAGGCGAACAAGCTGGCACAACCGGTTCCTTCCCACACGGTGGTGGGGGTGGTGGCGCCCCATGTGGCAGCGGAACTTGGGCTGCCGCCGGGCGTGCAGATCGCCATCGGTTCGCATGACCAGTGCGCCAATGCGGTCGGCTGCGGGGTACTCAACCCCGGTCAGGCCGCCTATGGTATGGGCACCTACCATTGCATCGCGCCGGTCTTCACCGATCGCCGCGCTCCGGCGATCATGATCGAGCGCGGGATCAACACGGAACATCACGCCATACCGGGGCGCTTTATGGCCTTCATCTACAACCAGGGCGGGGCGCTGGTCAAGTGGTTCCGCAATACGTTTGCCGCCGCCGAGCACAGGCAGGCTCAGCAGCTGGGGCAGAGCATCTACCCGGCGCTGCTGGACGAAATGCCGCCCGATCCCAGCAGCGTTGTCGTGCTGCCGCATTTCATGACTACCGGGCCGCCAGCCTTCATTGCCAACTCCAGCGGGGTGATCACCGGCCTGCGGCTGGAAACCACGCGGGGTGACATCCTGAAGGGGATTATCGAAAGCATCGCTTACTCCCTGAAGGAGAACATCGACAACCTGCCGCCGACCGGGATCGTCATCGCCGAGTACCGCGTCGCGGGCGGTGGCAGCCGCTCTGACCGCTGGATCCAGATCTGCGCCGATATCCTGGGCCAGCCGATCATCCGCCCGGAAGTGACGGAAGCCAGCGCCCTGGGTGCGGCGATCGTCGCCGGGGTGGGCTGCGGCGCATTTGCCTCCTTTGAGGAAGGGGTCGCGGCGATGATCCGCCTGGGCAGGACCTTTGAGCCGGATATGACCCAGCACGCCCGCTATGCGCCGAACTATGCCAGGTATCGCCGGTTGTGGCCGCTACTGCAGGAGTACCTGACCGGGTAGCTCCTGCTGGCGGAGAGACTGGCGCGGTTTGTGGGGAGTGGCGCCATGTGAGTCTGAGTTGAGGCCGGAGCAGTATTGCTTTCCGTAGCGATGGTGGTCAGTGGCGAGGGTGTTCAATTCGTGGGAACAGGCGTACCAGGTGAGTGACAGGGATGAGTAACGCGTTCGAAGATTACATAAACTCTTGTGGGGATGATTTGCTTGAGCCGTTGAGCCATGTGGTGAACTGCACGACGACGCATGAATATGTGGTCAAGGCGAGCCGTGCCTACGCTGCAGCCCCGGAACTCTTTCCAAAGCTCCTGAGCAAACTGGAACGGCAGATCGCGACCTGCCTGGCCAGCGAGGTCGTGCTCAGGATTGGGGAGACAGAGACTCATGATGATGAGAATGAGGACATCATTGTCTTCAAGGACAATGAAGGCCGCGCGAGCATGATCTGTTTCCTCCTGCCCGCTCTCCAGGAAGTGCTGGAGCGCAACTTCCAGATCGCGTTTCTTGCTGCCCTGCTTGCCAGTGAAGGGCTTGCGGTTGAAGCGCCGCTCCACGGGCACATGAGCGCCTTTGCGGACATGGTCTGGAAGGTGCTCAGGCTGGCTGAGTACATCGGCAATACGCAACAGGGGGACGGCCCGGAGGTCATGCAGGATCTCTTTCGAACCGTGGAAAGCTACCTGCCTCTCCTGGGAGAGACTGGCCTGGATGAGGCGAACCGCAAGGATGCAGGAGGGGATGGAAACACCCCTGCCGAAGGCGAAGAAAGTGCGTAAGCCGTCAGGGATGCGCAGGGCATAGCCTGTGCGCTCGCCGGCTGGAGCCGCCACCGGCCCGCCTCCGGGCTGGCGGCCCGCTGGAAAGGGAAGCCGCCATGATTGCGCCGATCTATGTGGGTGATGAAGCGCTTGAGCGCCTGCTGGCGTACTGCCAGGAACGCGAGCTACGCGATCTGGTGCTGGTCGCCGACCGCAATACGTACGCTGCCCTGGGGCAACGTGTGGAGGGAGCGCTGCGCGGGCAGGGCTATGCCCCGACGACGATCCTCCTGGAAGGGGAAGAAGTGGTCGCCGACGAGGCGACCTGCATGAACGTCCTGGTACGTGCTCCGGCCAGGCCGCAGACCTATATCGCGGTTGGATCGGGGACGATCACGGATATCGTTCGCTTTGTCAGCCACCGCTCCCGTAACCCCTTTCTCTCCCTGCCGACTGCGCCTTCAGTCGACGGCTACACGTCCAGCGGCGCGCCGCTTGTGCTCGGTGGCGTGAAGATCACGGTGGATGCCCAGCCGCCGCAGGCCATCTTTGCCGATCTGCCCACCCTGCGGGCCGCGCCGGCGCCGATGATCGCCGCAGGCTTTGGCGACCTGCTGGGCAAGACAACAGCGGTGGCCGACTGGCGGCTGGGGGCGTTGCTGTGGGGCGAAGACTACGACGAGGCGATCGCCGCCCGCGCCGAGCGTGCCTACCGCGACTGCCTGCCACAGGTAGGGGCGATCTGTCGCCGGGAGGAAGACGGCATCCGCGCCCTGATCGCAGGTCTGATCGAGACAGGGCTATGCATCCTGGATTTTGGCCGTTCGCATCCGGCTTCCGGCTCGGAGCATCACGTTTCCCACTACTGGGAGATGACCCTCCTGCAGCAGGGGCGCCCGGCGATTCTGCACGGGGCGAAGGTCGGCGTGGCGGCCCGCCATAGCGCTGAACGGTACGCCCGGCTGCGGCAGATGAGCCGCCAGGAAGCCTTTGCCCGGATCGAACGGGCCAGCAGGCCCGATCCTGAAGCGGAGATCGCCGCCATCCGTCGCGCCTACGGCCCTCTGGCTGATGCCGTCATCCGGGGACACCGGGAATTCCTGGCGATGACGGAGGCGGATTTCGCCGATCTCAAGCAGCGCGTGATGGGGCACTGGGACGAGGTACTGGCGATCGCCGATCAGGTATTGCCGCCGGACGAGATCACCCGCCTGCTCAGCACCATCGGCGGCCCGGTTAGCGGTCAGCAGCTGGGGTTGGCCGAAGATGAGGTGCAGCGCGGCCTGCAATACGGCCATTACCTGCGCAGCCGCTTCACCATCACCAAGATGGTTCACCTGTTTGACCTCGCCTAGAGAGGCGGGGCAGGTTCACGCCGATTCGCGGGGGATGATGGCATACGGGCTGGCGAAGAAACGGCGTGGCCCCTCCACCTTGCCCTCGATGCGTTCAAAGAGGGCAGTCACCAGCTTACGACCGATGTCTTCCGGCTCCTGGGCGATGGTGGTCAGGCGGGGGCGGATGATGGTCGCTTCAGCGATGTTATCGATGCCCATCACAGCGATGTCACCCGGCACGTTCAGCCCGGCGTCCTGAAAGGCCAGGATCGCCCCGATGGCCATCAGATCGTTGAAGGCGAAGAGTACCTCCGGCAGATCGTGACCGGCTATGAGCTGTTCAGCAGCCCGGCGCCCGCTCTCAATGGTGAAGTCGCCCCATAGCAGGTGCTGGGGTTCGTAGTGCAGGCCGCAATCCGCCAACGCCTGGTTGAATCCCTGCAGGCGGCGCGGGCCAGGCGGGAAGGCGGCGGACACCGTCAGGGCGCCAAGGCGACGGTAACCGCGCACCTCGACCAGCCAGCGCACGGCGTCATAGGTCGCCTGGCGGTCATCCATGTGCACCACGTCAATTTCCGGGTGGTTGACATGCTCACCCAGAGCGACGATCGGCGTGCCTGAGAGCCTCAGAAAGCGATCCAGGTCTTCGTAAGTCAGGTGGATGGGGGCCATGATGACGCCATCCACAGGCCGGCGTAGCACCGCCTCGCAGAAGTTCTTCTCGTTTTCATAGAGGTGATCACTGTTGGCGATCAGGACATCGTAGTCGTGCTGGCGGGCGATATCCTGTACACCACGCACCAGCGGATGGTAGAAGGCGTTGGCAATGTCGCCGATCAGCAGGGCGATCATGTAGGTCTTCTGGGTGCGCAGGCTGCGGGCGGTGGTATTGGGCCGGTAGCCCAGTTCCTTGACGGCGGCCATCACCCGTTCGTAGGTCTGCTTGCTCACCGGGATGGCGGTTTTGCTCTGGTTGAGGACTCGGGAGACCGTCGGCTGGGAGACCCCGGCCAGTCGGGCGACATCCTGCATGGTTGGCGGGCGGCCCACTCTGGTTTTCTCGCGGCTCATCGTTTTCTTTCCAGTCCGATTGTGCGGTAACCAGCAATCAGAGGGCTGCTGGCAGACAGCCCCGGCCGGTGTGGAGCGTGGATCGATGCTACCCGGCGTTTGCGCATACTTCGTTCAAAATAGAATTGTATAACGGTATACGATTTCTGGGAAGTACCCAATTTTTCTGCCCTGTAAATCCGCCTGAATTGGCGCAGAAAGGCATCTTTTGGCCCCTTTGGCCGCTTTTTGCCCCGCATATTGGCCATCGTTTGTGAACTCTGCCTAAGAAAATCGTGGCCAGGGAACATCTTTGAGCCGTTGATGTTGCATAAATTGCTTGACAGCCCCGGGATTTCGTGGTTTGATCTGGATGTGCATTCGAATTCATGCATTCGAATTTTCTACCAGGTGTCTGTCTATTTTCACCAAATCGACGCGTTGGGCCAAAACCCCAACGCGGTCTGATGGTGAGGGGCATGTGCAGACTCTCCTCGACAAATTCCCGAACTCAGAGCCTGGCTGGCAGGGTTGGCCAGTGCGCTGAGTAACCTCGCAGGCACATCTTTCACATCAATTTCAGCCGGCGGAAGGCCGGGAAGGAGGTGAAAAAGCAAGAGGTCATTCCGGTTGTGGGTGACTTCGCGCCCGTTGTGTGAGCAAGGTCGTACGTCAAACGATCTGTGCCGTGTGATTACTAAGGAGTAGAAGATGTTCAAGCGCTTTGGTTTGATTGCCGTCTCTGTGGTGCTCGTCACCGTCATGCTCATGGTCTCCATGTCCATGGGTAGCGTCCAGGCCCAGGAACAGCCAACGGCCACGCCGCCAACGGTTGGTACTGGCGCCACGCATATCTCCTTCTGGAATGGCCTGACCGGCTCCGACGGCGTGACGCTGATCGAGATGCTGGGCAAGTTCGCCGAGGAAAACCCCGACATTTCGGTCACGGTCGAAATGATCGCCTGGAACACGCTGTATCAGAAGCTCCAGACGGCATTTGTGGCCGGCACCTATCCGGATGTGTTCCTGCTGCATGCGTCGGAAATTCCGCAGTACGCCAGCTACGGCGTGCTCCGCGACCTGGGTGATCAGTACACCTCCGGCGGCGGCTGGCTCCCCGATGATGATCTCTCGGCCACCACGATGTCGGGCCTGGTCTGGGACGGCACGATCTACGGTATCCCACTGGACAACCATGGTCGTGGTCTGTGGATCAACATCGACATGTTCGAGGCCGCTGGCATCTCGACGGACTACACTCAGGCGCCGACCACCTATGAAGGCTGGGTGGAGCTGTTCCAGAAGCTCACCCTCGACGCCAACGGCAACAATGCGCTGTCGCCCGATTTCGACCCCGAGAACGTGGTGCAGTGGGGTTACACGGTTGGCGAGTGGCCTAACGTGAACTTCCTGGCTGCGCTCTACCAGCATGGTGGGTCGTTCCTCAGCGAAGATGGCAAGACCATCACCGTCAACTCCGAAGCCGGTATGACGGCCCTGCAGCAGACCTACGATCTGGTCTACAAGTATCATGTCTCGCCGCCTCCGGCTGGCTTTGACACCTGGCAGGGCTTTGGCGCTGGCGCGGTGGCCGTGCTGCCGACCGGCACCTGGTACCGCAATCAGTCCCTGCTGCAGACGGACATCAACAGCATGGCCTGGCCCAACTGGCAGTGGGGTCCCAAGAAGGCGACCTGGTTCGGTATCCACACCTTCATGGTTCCCGCGGGCCTGGAAGATCCGGTCAAGCTGGACGCCGTGCTGCGCATGATCCGCTGGGTCAGCGAGCATCAGGTGGACTGGGCGGCCTCCGGTCAGGTGCCGGCGCGTCTGTCGGCGCAGGCGGCCCTCGATCCGGTCAACTATCCGTCCAACATCCTGCTCGGCCAGACGTTCTCTGAGTATGGTATCCAGGATCCTCGCACCACCATCACTCAGGAACTGCTGAGCTACCTCGATGCGGGCCTGCAGGAGGCGCTCAACAACATCAAGCCTCTCGACCAGGCGCTGAACGATGCCGCGGCGCTGATGCAGGAAGCGCTGGATCGCGCGGGCTAACACCGTAATTGCGGTAAAATGCGTATGGGGCGGATCGCCGATCCGCCCCATACTTCTCGTGAGGTTGTCGTATGCGTCGTGCAGGGCACGGACCCGTATTCTCATCCTCTCGCCGGTGGGGATGAAGCAGATCAACTGTTGAGGCATCTGAGTGGAGGACAGGTAAGCCCATGTCTGCCATCATAGAGCGAGCCGTCGGGGCTAAACGATTCAATCTACCTTTTACGATCGACCTGAAGACCCGCGAGGTGATCGCCGCCTACACCTTCCTGGCGCCCTTTCTGGTCTTCTTTGCCGTCTTCTTTGTGCGTGCCACGATTGCGTCGGTTGAGATGAGCTTCTATGATTGGCGGCTCCTGCGCCCCACCCGGCCCTACATCGGTATTGACAACTATATTGACCTGTTCGGGGATCCGATCTGGTGGGATTCGGTCGTCCACACGCTTTATTTCACGGCCATGACCGTGGTAGGCACGACGATCCTGGGTCTGGCGGCGGCGCTGGCGGTCACCCGACCGATCCAGGGCCGGGGGTTTTTCCGCGTCCTGCTCTATATCCCCCAGCTGATGTCGGTGGGCGCGGTCGGCCTGATCTGGAACTGGCTGTGGAGTGGCCAGTTCGGCGTGATCAATTATTTGTTGAGTTTCTTAGGTATACGGCCCATTAACTGGTTGGGAGAGCCTAATCTGGTCCTGCCCGTCCTCAGCTTTACGACGATCTGGTGGACCTTTGGCTTCCCCATGTTGATTTATATCGCCGGTATTCAGGGTATCCCGGAGCATCTGTACGAAGCGGCCAGGATCGATGGTGCGAGCGGCTGGCAGGCGTTCCGCTATATCACCCTGCCCTTGCTGCGCCCCACCATCCTGTTTGTGACGGTGACCGGCGTGATTGGCCACTTCCAGGTCTTTGGTCAGCCTTACATCATCACCGGCGGTGGGGGGCCAGGGCGTTCCTCCTGGACGGTGATCATCTACCTGTACCAGCAGGCCTGGGTTGCCTTCCGGATGGGGTATGGCGCTGCGGTAGCCGTGACGATAGCGGTCATCATGGCTATCATCACCACTTTCCAGTTCAAGGTTATCAGCCGGCCGGTGGAGTACTAGAAGGGGGCGAGGCATGAGCATCAGAAACACTTCGTTTTACCGGTACTGGGGAGTGTATCTTTTCCTGCTTGTGCTGTCCGCTTTTGTTCTCTTCCCGTTGGTCATTGCGGTTTCGCAGTCCTTCATGACCAATCAGGAGATCAATCGCTGGCCCCCGCGAGTGATCCCGGTCGAACCAACGCTGGAGAGCTACCATCTGGTGCTGACTCAGCAGGACGTTCGCCTGGACCTGTGGTTGCGCAACAGTGTCTTTGCGGCGACAGGCTACACCCTCGCCGTGCTGGTCATCTGCTCACCGGCGGCTTACGCTTTCGCCAGACTTAAGTTCCCCGGCAACAAAGTGCTGTTTGCCTTCCTGCTGGCGACGATCATGATCCCGGGGCAGGTGACCCTGATCCCCAACTACCTGTTGATGCGCGACCTGAAGTGGCTGGACACTTTTAACGCGCTCATATGGCCCGGCGCGGCCAACGTCTTTGGCGTCTTCCTGCTCCGCCAGTTCTTCATGCAGGTGCCCAAGGAACTGGAAGAAGCCGCAGTTCTGGATGGCGCCGGCTACTTCGGGCGCTTCTGGCACGTGATCCTGCCGCTCTCCACGAACGCGCTGACGGCGCTGGGCATCTTCGTTTTCCTCGGCCACTTCAACGATCTGTTCTGGCCGATCATCGTCACCAGCAGTCTGCAGACGCGTACACTGCCTGTGGGTCTGTCGATCATCCAGTCGTCTTACGCGGGTCAGTATCGCCCGATGATCCTGGCCGGGGCGGTGCTGTCCACGCTGCCGGTCCTGATCGTCTACGCCATCTTCCAGCGCCGGATTATCCAGGGCGTCACACTGACAGGAATGGGGGGGCGTTAAGAAAACGGGCCTGGGCCGACGGGCGGCAGGTCTTCTTTCTCAGGAACGTGTCATTCCGGACAAACGAATTGTTCGCCAGTTCCCACGGGTTGGAGGCAAACCCGGTTGGGAGGGTTTGAGGCTGCGTGCTGTCGGTCGCGCAGCAGGGTCTGGCTGGTGGAACCGCCGCCAAAACCGGCATGTTCTGTCCTAGCAAGCGAGGTGATTTACGATGTCCGCTTCAAAAGCTCAGATATTCCTTGATACGAACCGCAGCATCAGCCCGATTTCGCCCCTTCTTTTCAGCGGGTTTGCCGAGCACATGGGGCGCTCCATCTACGAGGGGATCTACGATCCGGCCTCACCTCACGCCGATGAGCGCGGGCTGCGCAAGGACGTGCTGGCGGCCTTGCGCGAGCTGAACTTCCGCGCCATGCGTTATCCCGGCGGCAACTTCCTCAGCGGCTACTACTGGCTGGATGGCGTTGGCCCGAAGGAGAAGCGTCCACGCCGCCGCGACCTGGCCTGGCAGTCGATCGAACCCAACGAATTTGGCACTGACGAGTTCATGGAGTTCGCCCGACTGGTGAATACCGAGCCGATGCTGGCCGTTAACATGGGCACGGGCACCATCCAGGATGCCGCCAACCTGGTCGAATACTGCAATGCCCCGGTCGGGACGAAGTATGCTGACCTGCGGGCTGCGAACGGCCATCCGGAGCCGTACAACGTCAAGTACTGGTGCGTGGGCAATGAGATGGATGGCCCCTGGCAGATCGGGCATCTGGAGGCCGAGGACTACGGCAAGAAGGCCCGCGAAGCAGCCAAGATGATGCGCTGGCACGATCCTTCGATCCAGCTTGTGCTGTGCGGTTCATCGTCATCGCGGATGCCGACCTACCCCGAATGGGATCGGGTAGTGCTGGAACTGGCCTGGGAGCAGGTAGACTATCACTCGCTGCACTACTACGCCAACAACCACGATAACGATACGGCCAGCTTCCTGGCCCTCAGCGCCGAATTTGAGGCATTTGTGGATACGCTGGCCGGTGTGCTGCGCTATGTCAAGGCCAAGAACCGTTCCAAGCACGATGTATATCTGTCCTGGGACGAGTGGAACGTGTGGTACAAGGCGCACTTCCCCAGCGATATGCAGGGCCAGTGGACGGTTGCGCCCCACCTGATCGAGGAAGTCTACAATCTGGAGGATGCGCTGGTCGTCGCCCAGTGGATGAACGTCTTCCTGCGCAAGTCGGACGTGCTCAAGATTGCCTGCCTGGCCCAGGTGGTCAACGTGATCGCCCCCATCCTGACCACCCGCGACGCCCTGCTCAAGCAATCGATCTACTATCCGTTCCTGATCTTCAGCCGGCTGGCCTCCGGAACCGCCCTGGACGTGGCCGTCAAGGCGCCGCTCTACGAGACGCAGAAGTTCGGCGCCATGCCGCTGCTGGATGTCTCCGCATCGTGGGACGAAGAAAAGGGCACCCACGCCATTTTCATCGTCAACCGCAGCCAGACGGAAAGCCTGCCGGTGGAACTGATCTGGCAGGATCGCGCCCCAGCGCGACTGAGCAAGGCTTACCGGGTCGCTGGTACCGATCCGAAGGCGGCCAACAGCTTTGAGAATCCCAACGTGGTTGTCGCGGTCGAGGTCGCTGCGCCGGTTCTGGATGGCAAGTCGGCCTCGCTGGTTGTGCCGCCGCTGTCGTTCACGGCTATCGAAGCGCAGGTGCTCTAGCGCGGGCAGGGTGCAGAACCGGGCGGGGGGTGGGGCGGCCCACCCCCCGCATGTTTTTCGCCCCTGCTGGCGCAGAACAGAGAAAGATCCTCAGGAGGAAGTATGGACAGGCTCATTCAACCGCGCTGGCTGTTTATGGCAGCCCTGGTCGTTGCGCTGCTGGCTCCGACCGCCGGATTTGTGGCCGGGCAGACAGGGGAACAGGGGACGCTGCGCAACCCGCTCAACCCTTATGGCGGGGCCGATCCCTGGCTGACCTACTACGAGGGCAACTACTATCTGGCCGCCACTACCTGGGCATCGGCATGGTTCATGTACACGTCGCCCACCCTGGCCGGGCTGAAGACCGCCGAACCGCATCTGATCTACTTCGAGACCGAGCCATCGCGCTGCTGCAACTTCTGGGCGCCGGAATTCCACCTGCTGGATGGCCCCAACGGCCCACGCTGGTACTTCTACTACACAGCCGGCCAGCCCTTTGGCAACTATGACCACCAGCGCATCCATGTGCTGGAAAGCGCCGGCACCGATCCGCTGGGGCCGTACACCTATAAGGGGCAGCTCGTGGAACCGACCGGGGATCGCTGGATGATCGACAGCAGCATCCTGCAACTGAACGGGCAGGTGTACCTGCTCTATTCCGCCTTCGGCCCCCGCCAGTCGGTGTACATCGCCCCCTTGAGCAACCCCTGGACGCTCAGCGCGCCGGGGGTGTTGATCTCCGAACCGCAATACCGCTGGGAGACCGTCGGCGGGATGGTCAACGAAGGGCCGGTGGCGCTCCAGCACGACGGGCAGACGTTTGTCGTCTTCTCCGCCAGTTCGTGCGCGACCGGCGACTACAAGCTGGGCATGCTGACCTACACGGGCGGCGATCCGCTCGACCCGGCATCCTGGGTGAAGAACCCTGAACCGGTCTTCCAGCGCTCGGACGAGAACGGTGTATTCGGCCCCGGCCACAACGGCTTCTTCAGGTCGCCGGATGGCACCGAAGACTGGATCGTCTACCACGCGGTGGACTTCCCGGAAGGAGCCTGTGACGGTCGGCGTACCACCCGCGTACAGCGGATCAACTGGAACGCGGATGGCACACCGGACTTCGGCGTCCCGGTCGCCACGGATACGCCCATCGCTGCCCCCTCCGGCGATACAGGCGTTGACCCGCTGCCGGAGTTACCGGCCCTGGATGTCGTGCGCTTCCACCCCATCAGTTATGCGTCTGCCTATCTGCGCCACTCGGGCTTTAGCGCCCGCTTTGACTCTGCCGTGATTCCGCGGGCCGATTCCGAATTTCTCATCCGTCCGGGGCTGGCCGATCCGGCGGCGGTATCGATCGAGTCACGCAACTTCCCCGGCTTTTACCTCCGCCACCAGAACAATGCGATCTACGTCCTGCCGGACGACGGCTCGGATCGTTATGAGGCAGAGGCGACCTGGTGGATACGGCCCGGTCTGGCCGACGAGACTCTGATCTCGCTGGAAGCGTACAGCCAGCCCGGCTACTACCTGGGCAAGAAGTTTGGCGTTGTAGCCCTCTTCGAACTCACCGACTCTACGCCGGATGCAGCGCGGGCGGACGCCACCTTCTTCCTGGAGCACTGAGCGCCAGAGTGACCGGATAACACGCAGCGGCGGGATGCACTCCGCCGCTGCGTTCGATTCATCGATCTGCCGGGGGCGCCGTACCGCCCTGCCCTTACCCTTCCGACTCCTCCTGCGGCGGGATGAACGGCCAGCCATCGTCATCCCATTGCAGCGGGTCGATGCGCAGGGTGGGCGTGCCGTTATTCTGGGCGTCGTAGGCGTGGTAGACGATGTAATCCTGATCCTCGTCCTGCAGGATGCAGTTGTGGCCGGGGCCGCGCCAGCGCTCGGTGGGGAAGGTGACCTGTGTGCCGCCGCCATCGAGCATCTCCACGCCGTCACGGTCGACAAACGGCCCGGTGACATTCTCCGAGCGCCCGACCATCACGCGATAGGTGCTATCCACACCCCGGCAGCAGAAGTCGAAGGAGACGAAGAGATAGTAGTAGTCCCCCTTGCGGATCATGAACGGCGCTTCCACCGAGCCGCTATTGACCCGGCGCATGGCGAGATGATAGAGGGTCTCGTCTTCGGTGGAGAGCTTGCCGGTTTCGTAGTCCAGGCGGCGCATCTTGATGCCCGACCAGAAGCTGCCGAAGATCAGCCAGGGGACGCCATCCGCGTCGATAATCAGGTTGGGGTCGATGCAGTTGTAGTTGTCGGTGCGGAACGACTCGATCACCATGCCCTGATCTTCCCAGCCCCAGCCCTCTTCCTCGCGATCGAGCGTGGCGTTGGTCACCAGGCCGATGGCGGAGCGATTGGAGCCGAAGGTGGAGACAGAGTAGTACAGGTGGAATTTGTCATTGTAGTAGGAGATGTCCGGCGCCCAGATGTTGGTGGCGCCGATCCCGGCTTCCCGCGCCCAGGCGGGCACGCTGCCAAAGACAACCGGCGGGTTGGCCATCCGCCAGTTGAGCAGATCGGTGGACTTGCGCACCTCAATGCCGGTGGCGGTACAGAACAGGTAATAGGTGTCCCCGGCCTTGATGATGGCCGGATCATGCACTGGCGAAATCCTGCCGCTGAGTTGATTCATCGCGTGCCCTCCCTGAGGAGCGTGATCTGCTGCCGCCCGGCGGGCCTGAAGGTTGCTCAGGCCCAGTCCCAGGCCAGCGCTTAGCGCGAGTGTGGAGCGCAGGAAGCGACGGCGGCTGTAGTTGGTGGTCATGGCTGCTGTTCCTTTCGCCTCGATATCGGCCAGCGATTGCCGGTTATCCCCGCTTGAGCCAGACGGCCATCTCGTGCACGCCACGATGCCCCCAGGCATAGTAAGGGATGGCCATGAAGCCGTCGCCCCGGATCACGGTGATGCCATGCAGGAGGTCGGGGTGATGCTCGGCGTGCAGCGGCAGATCGTCGGGCAGGACTAGGCTCAGGGCGCGGCCACCGTTGTCGATACCTTCCGCCGCGTAGACCAGCGGGCCACGCTCCAGCGCTACCTTGCCAACAGTGTCGCTGATAGCCGGGTGAGCCAGCACACGCCGGATGGGCATCGGGAAGTCGATCTCGACGACGTCGCCGCCTGCCCAGTCGCGGGTGATGGCCAGGTAGCCGTCAGAGTCCGCCGCGGCCAGCGGGGCACCGTTGACGCGCACCGTTACCGCAGCAGGGGTGGCGTCCAGGTAGCGGTACAGGTCGCCGGGGACGGGTTGACCTTTGACCCAGCCGGGGACGCGCAACATGAGGGTGAAGCGGGCGGGTTGGGCCGGATCGATCTGCAGGCGGATAGCCCCATCCCAGGGATAGCGCGTCTCCATCTGCACCTGCACCTTTGTCCCGCCGACGGTGACCGTCGTCTGGCTGCCGATATACAGGTTGACGTACAGGCGGTCATCGCGCACGGCGTAGATATAGCCGGGCAGCGAGGGCAGCAGACGTACCACGTTGGTCGGGCAGCAGGAGCACCAGAACCAGGGCTGGCGGGTGATGGTGTGATCGCTGTTGAAGTGGAATTTGGTGTCACATTCCAGCGGGTTGACGTAGAAGAAGGTATTGCCTTCCAACGAGACCCCGGAGAGGAAGCCGTTGTACAGCGTCCGCTCCAGAATATCATAGTAGGCGGACTTGCCTTCCAGCAGGAACAGGCGGTGATTCCAGAAGATACTGCCGATGGCGGCGCAGGTTTCGTTGTAGGCCGTCAGGTTGGGCAGCTCGTAGTCGTCGCCGAAGGCTTCACCGGTGTGGCGAGCACCCAGCCCGCCGGTCAGGGCCATCTTCCTGGTGACCACATTTTCCCAGAGGGTTTTGATGGCGTTCAGGTAGGTCTGATCGCCGGTCAGGGCGGCGATGTCGGCCATGGCGGAGTACATGTATACCGCCCGCACGGCGTGGCCGACCGCCTCCCGTTGCTCGACAACCGGCAGGTGATCCTGCATATAGCCGGGGTTGTCAAAGGCCCCCATCAACGCCCGCCCGTGCGGGCGCCCGCGCTCATCCAGGAAGAACTTAGCCAGGTTCAGGTACTTCTCCTCGCCGATCAGGCGGTAGAGCTTGACCAGGCCCAGTTCTACCTCCTGATGCCCCGGTACGGCATGCAGACCGTCCGGCCCGAAGGTGCGGCAGAGCAGGTCGGCGGTGCGCAGGGCGACATCCAGGAAGGCCCGCTTGCCGGTGGCCTGGTAGTAGGCGACAGCGCCTTCAAACATGTGGCCAAAGTTGTACAGCTCATGGCTCATGGCCAGATTCGACCAGCGGGTCGGGCCAGCGGCCTCATGGGGATGTTCCGGGTCAATCGTCCGGGCGGTGTAGAGGTAGCCGTCTGGCTCCTGGGCGGCGGCGATCTTCTCGATGATGCCGTCGATGTAGGCTTCCAGCGCCGGGTCAGGCTGCACCTGCAGGGCGTAGGCCGCCCCTTCGATCACCTTGAAGACGTCTGAATCATTGAACTGCCAGCCGGTGTGCGGGCCGGGCATCTTGCCCGCGGCTTTGTCGAAGTTATCGATGCGCCCGGTTTCCTCGCACTTCTGGAAGTCGTAGGGGATCGTCACCTTGCGGTTGGTCTCGATACGTGGTTGCCAGAAGATATCCTGGATGCGCACCTGGGTAAACGGAACAGGTTGAAAAGGGTACTCTGAGCGGGCAGTAGCCATTGATTTCAAGCTCCCGATACACTGCAAACGAAAACTGGCGCTGACCGTCTGTGACGGTTGGCCCCCCTCCCGATCACATGGCTGAGGAGGAGGCTCATTCGACTCAACAGGAGGCCGGCAAAGTGATGTGAGGTGTGATTGTGCAGCAAGGGTGTACGTCGGCCCCGATGATACCCCTGATCAACTGCCCGGACAATGCAGGCAGCGACTCAGAATGTAGCCCGAAAATCGGATCACAGGCCGTGCAGGTGACGAACGCGGGCCAGAGTCCCGGTCGGTGGGGGAAGGCGGGCCGCCTGCCGCCGCAGATGTTCCGGCAGGGGCAGGGGATCGTCTGCCGCCGGCTCTCCCAACAGGGCCAGAGCCAGCCCCAGGACGCCATGCGCCAGCGCCGACAGGTGATAGCCGCCTTCCAGCACGAAGACGATCCGCCCGTCACACAGGGAATCGGCCATCCGGATCAGTTCGCGGGCCAGATGATCGTAGCCGCTCAGGGTCAACAGTTGCCCGCCCAGCGGATCGGCCCAGTGAGCGTCAAAGCCGACGGAAACCAGGATGATCTCCGGGCTGAAGCGGCGAGCCAGTGGCCAGACCACCTGCTCGAAGACCGCGGCATAGGTGTCATCTCCCTGGCCGGGTGGCAGGGGAATGTTGACCGTGGCCCCTGTGCCAGCGCCGGTGCCGGTCTCCTCCATCTGGCCGGTGCCGGGGTAAAACGGCCAGCGATGCACGGACACGAACAGGACTTCCGGCTCGGCGTAGAAGATATCCTGCGTGCCGTTGCCATGGTGGACATCGTAGTCCACGATCAGGACGCGCTGCAGGCCCCAGGCTCGCCGGGCCTGGCGGGCGGCCAGAGCAACGTTGGCCAGCAGGCAGAAGCCCATGGGCTGGCCGGGTAGGGCGTGGTGGCCCGGGGGACGCATGGCCACCAGCGCATTCGCTGCTGCGCCGCTCAGCACAGCATCAACCGCCTGCATCGTCGCCCCGGCGGATAATCGCGCCGCCAGGTTACTGGCCGGGACGAGATACGTATCCGGATCGTAGAAGGTCGGTTGCCGCTCGCGCTCGACCTGCGCCAGCAGGGCCAGTACCTCCGGCTTGTGGACGGTCAGCAGTTGCTCATCGCTTGCCGGGATGGGCTGGCGGGCATCCAGCCGGGCCAGCGTGCCGCTTTCCTCCAGCAGGCGGATGATAGCCTGTCGGCGACCGGCATGTTCAACATGGTCGGGCCAGGTGTGGGCGTCGGTGCGGGAGTCGCTGAAGAAGACGGTGGTCATGGCCGGGCCTCAGGGATACGCAATCCGATCGTTACGGGTGACATTGATTGTCGCAGAAGGAAAGATGACCTGCAAACGCCCCCTGATGCTTTTTTCCGGCCCCCTCTCCACCCTCAGGCACGCCCTATCCGCCAGACAACCAGCTGGAACAACCCGATCAGCAGCGCGCCCTGGATAGCCAGCATCAGGCAGGCGATCAGGATGACCGGCCCGGCGCTGGCTGGCGCGGCCAGGATCAGCCAGGCCGGTGGCTGGACAGCGCTCAGGATAACCGACATCTCCAGCGGGGCTTCCGGCGCGATGATCCCTATGACCAGCGCTCCCAGGCCCAGCCAGACCAGCGATAGCAGGAGGCGCAGGCCGATAGCCCCGGCATAGGCCGTTCCCCGGCTGCTCGCCAGGCTGGAGGCCAGCGTACCCAGCACAATATTGGTCGCGAAATCCAGGATTGTGGTCAGGACGATGGCTGCCAGAGCCAGCAGAAGGGCCAGCAGGGCGCTGATGGCTCCTGACGGGGTGGTTGCCGTTTGCCAGGCCGTCATGCCGTTGACGGTCAGCGTGGCGGAGAAGAGTGTGAAACTGGTGAAGAACCCCAGAATCAGATAATAGGCCAGCTGGCCGCTGAGCAGCAGGGTCAGCAGCGGCGACAGGCGGTAGACCACCGCGCTGATCTTGGCCAGCACAAGTTCGGCGTCACTGTAGGGGGTGACCCGCAGCACATCCCACGTGCCGGCTGCCTGTTCCCGGTTGATCAGCAAGGCGCCCCACAGCAACGGCGCCAGGCTCAGGGCACTCTGTAACACCAGCCACGGCAGCCCGCCGCACGAGCACGAGCATGGCATCAGCCCCAGGGCCAGGACGGCCAGCAGCAGTCGCTTGACGCTCAGGTTGCCATCCTGGCCCAGGAAGAGAGGCAGGGCCTGCAGTTCACGGCGGACAAGCGGGTTGTCGTGCCGTGCCCAGGCGGGTAACTGGAAGCGTTGCAGCAAGGAACGGCGCATGGCGCGATCCGGGATGCAGGAAAGCGGAAGCCTGACTGCGACGACGGCCTGAGCATCGAGCGCAGCCCGGCGGATCCGGGCGTGCCCGCGTTCAGCGCGTCGCTGTACGGTTTTGTTGTATCACAGATCAGGGTCTCAGGCGCGCTCAGCCTGCCAGAGGATCGCCCCGCCCAGGAGCACGATCAGCAGCGCCTGCAGGCCGAGCATGACCAGCGCCGCCAGCGCCGACGCCCCCTGCCAGTCCAGCAGACCGGCCAGAGGCCAGCCCGCCGGCCCGCTGACCATCCCCGCCCCGATCAGCGACAGGGGATCGACGGCGATCCCGGCCCCTGCGCTGAACACCAGCACACCGGCCAGCAGGATCAGCCCGGCTGCCAGCGCCCGCAGGATCAGCCCGACGGTCAGAGCAATCTCCTGGCGCGCGGTCACCAGGGAGGCCAGCACGCCGCTCAAAATGCTGAGCGCATAATCCAGAGGCACGGCGGCCAGCGCTGCCCCACTGACGATCAGCCCGGCGACAAGAATCGCCGGCAGACTCTCCGGGGTCAGGGCGGCCATGCGCCGGTAGTCCCCGGCAAGTGTGCGATGCCCGCCTGCTCCCAGAAAGCTGCACAGGAACAACCCGGCGGTCACAAACGAGGCGATCTGCCCGATCAGCAGGAGTGTCAACAGAGGGCGCAGGTGGCGGGCGACCGCGCACGCCTTGGCCAGTGCCAGTTCACCGGGCGGGAAGGGCGTCAGGCGCAGGGTATCCCACGTATGGGCAGCGCGCTCCCGGCTGATCACCGGCGCGGCAAAGGCCAACGGCAGCCAGCTCAGGGGCAGGAGTACCAGATGTAGCGGCAGGCTGCCGGTCAGCAGGGCGCAGGGGAAGAGCATCAGCAGGCCAACCAGTACGCCGCGCAGGTTGCGCGTCAGTCCCCCTACCAGGCCCGGCAGCCGTCCCAGTTCGCGCTCAGCGACCGGGTGATCGGGCGCAGCCCAGCCCGGCAAGCGCACCCTTCGCCAATGGGATCGCGGGTTGGCGGGCGGCAAAGGCCCAGCCGTCGTACCGGTCATGGCAGGGCGTTTCAGCGCCGGGCGGACGATGGGCGGGACGTTTTGCGCTGGCCGGTGGATCGTGCGCTGTTGCGGCTGTTTTTGCTCCGGCTGGTCGTACTTCTGCGGCGGGCACCGCTCTTACCGCTGCTCGCGGACTTGCTACGGGCAGCAGCCTTGCGCCGCGAGCGGCGCTGGCGGCGCTCCGCTTCGGCACGCTCCCGCTCCAGCTTCTGGCGCAGGTACAGGGCGTATCCGACGCCGCCGGCCAGCAGCGCGATGTTGACGGTGGTGGTCATCAGGTCGGTCATGGCCCTTCTCCTGCCCGGCAGAATCTACCTATAGAATAGCACAAAGGTTCTAAACACGCCAGGGTCTTGCTGGCAGGCTTATTGTACTGAGGGAAGCGAGAACAGGGAAGGACCCGACGGCAATCGAACATCCCTCGACCGGGCACCGCATCCCGGATACACTGGGAACAGCGCCGTCGCCTGTCGTGATGAGGGCTGCCCGATGCCTGATTTTATCCGCCTTTACCCCAACGTTATCCTGCCGGAAGACGCTCAGCTGGACGACTTCGTGATCCTGGGGCGTGCGCCACGCGGACGGCAACCGGGCGAGTTGCCGCTGGTCATCGGCCCCGGCTGCGTGATCCGCTCCCATACCGTGATCTACGCCGGCAACACAATCGGCGCAGATTTCCAGACCGGCCACCATGTCATGATCCGCGAGGAAAACATGATCGGCGACCGGGTCAGCATCGGCACGCACAGCGTGATCGAGCACCATGTGACCATTGGCAGCGGGGTGCGGATCCACACGCGTGTCTTTGTGCCGGAGTACACCGTCCTGGAAGATGGCTGCTGGCTGGGGCCGGGTGTGGTGATCACCAACGCCCGCTACCCCCTGAGCCGGGGTGTCAAGGAGCGATTGCAGGGTGCCCATGTGGAAGCCGGGGCGATCATCGGGGCTAACGCCACGTTGCTGCCCGGCGTGCGCATCGGGGCACGGGCGCTGGTCGGCGCGGGGGCGGTGGTCACCCGCGATGTGCCACCCGGCGCGGTCGTCGCCGGCAACCCCGCCCGCGTGATCAACAGCATCGATCGCATCGATGCCTATGGCCCGGAGTGAACCACCGCTTTGTGCTAGTCTTAACCCTGCTCCATCTTGCCCCTAAACCGCTTTCTACCGTACACTGAGGCTGTCAGGCGGGTGGAAAGGGAACACCGTGGCACGCACAGTGGAAGAGATCCGCCGCGCTGCGTATGCGATCACGGCGGCTTTTGAGGGCAGTGGTTACGCCAGCTACCAGAATATCGACGCCGGGATTGTGAGTTATGGGCGCTTTCAGTTCACGCTGGCGTCAGGCAGCCTGTATACCGTCCTGGAGCGCTATCTGGCGGCGGCCAGCGGTCCCACCGCTGCCGCCCTGCGGGAAGGATACCTGGGGCGTGTCCAGGCGCGGGACGAGACCCTGCGCGGCGACGATACGCTGCGAACCCTGTTGATTGGCGCGGCGGATGATCCGGTCATGCAGATCGCTCAGGACGCTGTCGCCACCGAGCGCTACTGGGACGTGGTGCAGCGCCTGAGCATCCAGCCACGCAACATCCAGACAGCGCTGGGACAGGCCCTGCTCTTTGATATGGCGATCAACCATGGCCCCCGCCACGACATGATCGGCCTGGCGGAGGCGGCACTGGGCGTCCCGCCCAAGTCGCGGATGCCGGACAATGGCGTGGCCGAGCCGGAGCTGATCCGGCGTGTGGCGCAGATCCGGCAGGAACGGTTGCACCGTCTGGCAGACAAGCATGGCTGGGGCGGCTTGCGGAGGCGGGGCGACTTCTGGGTGAACCTGACCCAGGCCGAGGACTGGGATTTGCTGGGTGACACTGAAGGGATGCTGACCGTCCTGCCCGGGCGGCGCGTCCGCGTGCGCTGGCCGACATCATGAGGCCAGAACGTGGGCCTTCATCTTCCGGGATGGGGCATCGAACAGCCTGCCAGAACTCTCTCAAACTTCAAAGGGAGTGGACAAATTCAAGGACATATGAAATCTCGCAGGTGAACCGAACAGGTTGGGAACTGCCGTTTGTAGCGTTGGCGACGGTTCCTACACAAAGCGCTTGATAGCGGCACGAAGCGGCTGCACCCGTCATGTGCGCGCCCGTGAATCTGGCCTATAATCGAAGGTATGCTGCACCGGTACCACCAGGGACAGGGAGGCCCCACCCCATGAGCGACTTTCCACGCACGACCGTTGGCGGCGTCAGCCTGCCGCGCCTGATCATCGGCACCAACTGGCTGCTGGGCTACTCCCATTCCAGCCCGGCCAAGGATAAGTTCATCAAGGAATACCAGACGCGCGAACGTATGACCGCCATCTTCAAGACGTTCATGAGCCGGGGGGTCAATGCGGTCATGGCTCCGCTGTCCGAGCCGCTGGAACAGGCCATCCGCGACGCCGAAGACGCTACCGGCGTGGAGATGATCCGCATCCTGACGCCGAGCTTCAATATCACCCCTGACGGCAATCCGGCGGAAGATCCGGAGCCAGTGCTCGACCGGGCCAGGGCGCTGGGTGCGACGATATGTATGCCGCACCAGTGCGTGACAGACGCCCTTGTCGACCGCCGGGCGCGTGTCATCCGTGATCTCGACCGCTACACTCGCCTGATCCGCGAACGGGGCATGATCCCTGGCCTTTCCACCCACATGCCGGAGACGATCGTCTATGCGGACATGCAGGGTGCGGACGTGGAAACGTATATCCAGCTTTACAACGCGGCGGGTTTCCTGATGCAGATTGAGGCGGACTGGGTGATGGGCATCATCAAGAACGCTCATAAGCCGGTGATGACCATCAAGCCGCTGGCGGCGGGCAAGCTGCTGCCGGTGGTAGGCCTGGCTTTTGTATGGAGTACCCTGCGCGCCTGCGACATGGTGACCATCGGCACGACCACACCCGCCGAAGCCAACGAGGTCATCGACATCTCCCTGGCCCTGCTGGCCGGGGAAATCCCGGAATCAGAGTTGCAGAAGACACGTAGCAAGGCCTCTCTGACGTACTAGCGGTAACCGCACGCTCTGGAGAGTCGCCGGGCTATGGCTCATGCTACAGGCAAGAACACGCGCCGTGCCGTCGCAATCGGCGCGGCTTTGCTGTGGATGGCGCTCGTGCTGGGGCTGTACTACTGGGTGCACAAGCCCCTGACTCCGGCACTGGCGGAAGCGATCGGCGGGGCGATCCTGGACACAGCGGTTGCCATCCTGTTCGCCCTGCTGGCGGGTGGTCTGGGGATGCGTCTGCTGGCCCGACTGGATCTGGGATTCCTCAGCCCGGCGGAGCGGTTGGCGACGGCCATGCTGATCGGGCTGGGGGCGCTGGCCCTGCTGATCCTGGGTGTGGGGGTCATCCTGCTCAGCCCGCTGAGTATGGCGGGACTGTTCCTGGTCGTGGCAGCACTCGTCCGACGGGGAATCCTTGCCTGGTTAGGAGAATGGCGAGCTTTCCTGCACGGTGGGTTACCGCGCGACTCCTGGGCGCGGTTCCTGGCCTTCGTTTGCCTGATCCTGCTGGCTATCGCCTTCCTGCTGGCCCTGCTCCCGCCATCGATGTGGGATGTCCTGACTTACCATCTCGCCGGGCCGGCCCAGCACGTGGCCAACGGCCGCTTTTCCGCCGTTGAGCACAATCATTTCCTGGGCTTCTCGCAACTGGTCGATACGCTCTATGCCGGGCAGCTGGCCCTGACCGGGCGGTTGACCGGTGCCGCGCAGCTCCACTGGATCATTGGTATCGGCCTGTTGCTGGCTACCGGCGGGTATACTGCCCGGCGATCCGGCCCGGCAGCGGGCTGGGCAGCAGCAGCCGTCCTGCTGGCCGGGCGGACGATCTGGCTGGAGATGACGTTCGCCTACGCGGATCTATTGCCGGTAGGCCTGGCGGTTGTGGCCGTCATCGCAGCGGAGCGCTGGGACGAGGTGCGGCACGAACGTGCTAACGGGCGGCGTGGGCTGGACTATCTCCTGCTGGTTGGCGTGGCGGTTGGTCTGGCTATGAGCAGCAAGTACACCGTGGTCTGGCTCGGCGCGGCACTGGGCCTGCTGGTGCTATGGCTGGCGCGGCGGGATTCCCGGCGTACTGCCCTGGCTTACGGCCTGCGTTACGGTCTGGTTGCGGCGGCGATCCTCGCCCCGTGGCTGATCCGCAACGCCCTGTGGTACGGCAACCCGTTCTATCCGCTGCTCTTCGACGGCGGGGAGATGGACGCGATCCGTCGGGCATGGTACAGCCAGCCCGGCTCGGGGTTGATCTACAGGGCAGAGGCCTGGCAACTGCCGTTCCTGCCGCTGGCGGCTACCGTCCTGGGCGTAGAAGGCGCCGGGACATATAACACCGACATCGGCCCCCTGTTTGTGATGCTGACTCCGCTGCTTCTGCTCACCTGGCGACAACTCACAGCGACGGAGCGGACGACCGTGCGCTGTGCTCTGATCGTGGCCGGGGTGGTGACGGCAGCCTGGGCGTTCAGCGCCGCCTTCGGGTCGTACATTAGCCTGCAGACGCGGCTGGTGCTGTACCTGTTCGGCCCGCTGGCGGTCGTGGCCGGTATCGCCCTGGAATCGCTGCGGCGGCTGCCAGCCAGGCCGCTTAACCTCGGTTTCGTCGTGCGGGCGCTAGTGGCCCTGGTGCTGGTTTTCACGGTGGGCGACGTTTTGCAGACGCTGGGGCGCAAAGGGGTGCAGATTTACTTCTCCGGAGAAGAGGGCTACCGAGAGCGCTATCTGGAACATACTTTGGGCTGGCACGATGCGGCCATGCGCCGGGTTAATACGCTACCGGAGGGAGCGACGGTACGCTTCCTGTGGGAGCCGCGCTACCTCTACTGCGACGGCATCCGGCTGGAGTGCTGGCCTGACTCGCTGATGGACGGCTGGTACTATGCGCGGCGCGCGGTTGGCGATGGCTCCCCGGCGGCGATCGCGGCGATGTGGCGGGAGACGGCGGACTACCTGCTGGTCTACGAATTCGGGCGGACATTCGAGCAGGAGAGAAATACGCTCTACACGGCAGCCGACTGGGCTGCCTGGGAGGACTTTGCCGAAGCATACCTGATTGAGGAGTGGCGCGCCGATAGCGACGGCGCGGGAACGCAGTACATCCTGTACCGCTGGCGGGATTGAGCAGGCGGGCGTGTCAGCGTTAGAACAGCGGCAATTGGACCGGTGGGCGGTGTCCGTCCAGGAGGATGTACGGGGCGGCGCGGTTGGCCTGCACGCCGATCCGGTTAAGCGTCGCCAGGTCGCGGATCACTCCCTGTCGCCGGGCGCGCAGCAGTCGCTCCACACCCTGCGGACCAATCCCCGGCACGCGCAGCAGCACTTCCCGGTCAGCGCGCATGATCTCCACCGGCGCGGTCAGCAGGTGGGCGTCGGCCCAGGCGCGTTTGGGGTCCACGTCCAGACGCAGATTGCCCTCCCCCTGAAAAGGTAGTTCCTCGACATCCCAGCCGTAATCGCGCAGCAAAAAACTGGCCTGGTACAGCCGTCGTTCCCGCTGCGGGTCGGTCGGGGGCAGGTTCTCAAAGGGCGTATCGATCACCGGGCTGAAGCCGGAGTAGTAGGCCCGCTTCAGGCCAAGCTGGCGGTACAGGCGGGCACTGAGACTCAGCAACTCCAGGTCGGTGTCGCCCACTGCACCGACTACAAACTGGGTCACCGTGCTGGCCCAGCGGCGTTCCGGGTTGGTCTGGCGGATGCGCTGCGCCCACTCCAGGCGCAGCAGTAGATCGTCGCCGAAGTCCTTACGAGGAGCCAGGGCGTGCAGCCGCTCAGGGGTAGGCGCTTCCAGGTTGACCGAAACGCGGTCGGCGATCTGCATGGCCCGGACGATCTGGTCATATTCCGCGCCGGGCATGATCTTGAGGTGGATATAGCCCCGGTAACCGTACCGACGGCGGATGATCTCACCTGTGTCGATGATCCGATCCTGCACTGCTGCGCCGCCCTTGATGATCCCTGACGAGAGGAAGATGCCCTCCACGACTCCGGCCCGCACCAGCTTATCGAAGGCGGCGGCCAGCTCGTCCGGCGAAAAGGTCTCCCGGTGCATCTGATTCCGTCCGGCGCGGAAGGGGCAGTAGTAACAGTTTTTCTCACAGGCGGTGGTGATCATCGTCTTCATCACCGGCTTGAGGCCCTGCGGCGTGGTCACGTGGGTGACGCAGGGCAGCAGGTCAGGGTCGGGCGCGGGGCGGCTCTGCAACGTCAGGCGCTCGCTGAGGGGGGCATCGCCCGCCGGCTCAAATTCGGTGATGGCGCCCAGCCGGGCCAGGCGGGTCAGGGTGTCGGGAATCACACGGATGTTCATAACTTCAGTATAGCGAACTTATGTTCTAAGATCAATAGCAGGAGAACGATTCGTGGGTAGCGCCGATCGGATGGGAGTTGATCCGTGCCCACTGCCGGATAGCGGGCCTTGCAAACTGCCATCGATCTTCTAGAATGAGGGCACTTCCCGGCCAGGCCGGGATACCTGATCGCCGCCGTATTGTTCCTCCGGGGAAGACATGACACGCGCTCTGCTGGTAATCGCCGCCTATATCGCAGCCCAGATGCTCTCCGACGTCATGAGCCTCAAAATCGCGGTCGTGGCCGGGCTGGCCATTGACGCCGGGACGTTCATCTACCCGATCACGTTCACCCTGCGCGACCTGGCTCACAAGACGCTGGGTCTGCGCTCTACCCGCACGCTGATCTTCACGGCAGCCGGGATCAACATCATCATGGCCCTGGCCTTCTGGTTCACGGCCTCCTTGCCCAGCGATCCCGCCCTGCTGGATCCGGCTTCGCCCGACTATAGCCCATCCACGGCGGCCTTCGGGCTGGTGCTCAGCCCGGTGTGGCGGATCGTGCTGGCGTCGATCCTGGCCGAGGTGATCGCCGAGCTGGTGGATACCCAGGTCTACCACCTGTGGGTAACGCGCATCACCCGCCGCTACCAGTGGGTGCGGGTACTGGTCAGCAATGGGGTCAGCGTCCCGCTGGATAGCCTGATCTTCGGCGTGGCGGCCTTCGGTGGTGTCCTGCCTGATGCCGCTGTGGTTGAGATCATCATCGCCAACATCCTGGTCAAGCTGGCAACAACGCTACTCAGCCTGCCATTGATCTACACGGTGCCGGAAACAGCGGCCTCTATCAGCGAGGAAGGGGCCAGATGAGCCTGCGGACGCTGACCTCGCATGCAACACACCTTCTGGCCGGCGCCCGTCTCCGCTGGACGATCTGCGTGCTGTGGACGGCGGCAGTGCTTTACCTCATGTTGATGCCTGCCGGGGAAGGCACGCTCACGCGCTGGCTGTCGCAACTGTTCGGCGGCACGGAAGCGACGGATGCGGTCGGTCATGGGTTCCTGTACGGTTCGCTGACCCTGGTGTGGGGGTGGACACTGCGCCTTCACCTGCGGCAGCGAGCGGCATTGCTGGCGGCAGGTGCAATTGTGCTGGTGTTAAGCTTCGGGACGGAGACAGCCCAGCAATTCGTGGGGCAGCGAAGCACCTCGGTGCTGGATTACGGGGCCAATCTGGCCGGTGTCGGGGCGGCGACGGTGTTGCGGGCCAGCCTGGATCGGCGGCGAGGGATTCATCCGGCGCACCAGAACTGATGCAACAAGGCGTGGGGGCCTGGTGCCAGTCTGTTGCAGGAAGACTGGGATCGGGGGATTTTTTGTCTGGCTCCACAGTTGTCACATGTGTTAAATACATGTTAAACTATGTGCAGCCTGCCCAACCATCCGGTATGCAAGGAATAACGTGGCTGGCAGGCGACCGGGACAGCGGCGGGGGGACCCCCATTGCTTAACCATCCGATAACCGGAACTTCAACATATTCTTGCGGTCGGTTAACTGAAGCGGCGTATATTCTCTGTTGCCGGTAGGGCTGCCCTGCCGGAGCAGGAAAGCGCCGCTTTAGCGAGCCATTGTAGCCAGGTCGTTGTGTAGAATCTGTGAGTCTCAAGGAGAGAAGCAATGAATCGCACCAGATCGATTGTCTTGCTGCTCGTCGTCGCCCTTCTGCTGGCGGGGGCCTTCCCGCTGATGGCGCAGGCCGCCCCCCTCGATATCCGCATGTGGATCGCCTTTACGGACGCCCGTCTGGACTGGGCACGGGAAAAGGCTGCCGCCTTCAACGAACTGTACCCGCAGTACAATGTGATCATTGAAGGCTACAACAACTACGAAGAACTGTTCAGCGCCACGGCGCTGGCCTTCGAGCAGGGCAACCCGCCGGCCATCGTCCAGTACTTTGAGGTCGCTACGCAGAACGCCCGCGACGGTCGGCTGGCGGATGGCACGCCCTGGTTCAAGCCGATCTCCGACGCCATTGGCGACCGCGCCGAGATCAATGGCCAGCCGGTCAACTTTGAGGACATTGTGCCCGCCGTCTCCAACTACTACACCCTGGACGGCAAGTGGACCTCGATGCCCTGGAATACCTCTTCGGCCATCTTCTACGCCAACATGAACATGCTCGAGGCGGCTGGTGTGACTGAACTGCCCAGGACATGGGCTGAGGTCGAGGCCGCCTGCGAGAAAGTCCTGGCGATGGACAACGCGCCAAAGAACTGCATCACCTGGCCCAACTACGGCTGGTTCTTCGAGCAGTCGGTGGCCCAGCAGGGCGCTCTGCTAGCCAATAATGGCAATGGCCGCGAAGCCCGCGCGACCGAGGTCTACCTGACCAGCGATGCCATGATGGCTTACGTCAACTGGTGGAAGGACATGGCCGACAAGGGCTACTACGTCTACACTGGCCTCCAGCGTGACTGGGATGGCGTCAACAACGCCTTCTTCGCCCAGCAGGTCGCCATGATCGTCACCAGCAGCTCCGATGTGACCTCCATCACGGCCACCGGCAAGGAAAACGGCTTTGAGGTCAAGGCGGGCTTCATGCCCTACAATCAGGAGGTCGAGTACGTTGGCAACCTGATCGGCGGCGCCAGCCTGTGGCTGACCAACGGCCTGGCCCCCGAAGTGGAAGAGGGCGCCCTGACCTGGCTGCTGTGGTTCACCAACACGGAGAACGCCGCGGACTGGCACAAGTTCACCGGCTACATCCCGATCCGGACCAGCGCGGTTGAGATGCTTGAAGCCGCTGGCTGGTACGAGGAAAGCCCCAACTCCCGCGTCGCCTCCGACCAGCTGGCTGCAGCCAAGGCCACCCCGGCGACCGCCGGTGCGCTGATCGGCGCCTTCCCGGCCATCCGTAACGAGATGACCGCCGCCATGGAAGACATCCTGATCAACGGCACCGATCCGCTGGTTGCCTTCACCAAGGCCAACGAAAACGCCAATACGCTGCTGGCGGAGTACAACCTGCTGAACGCGCCTGAGGAATAAACAGGCTGTTCCGGACCCGGTCTGTGGCCGGGAACAAAGCTGCAAGGGTGCTTCCCGGAATTGCCTTCTGGGAAGCACCTTCCTTCTTTGCGGGCGGCGTGGTGGTCTGCCGGGATCAGGGGATGTGTAACAGCGCTGGCCTGCCCTGCCACCGGGAAGGCAGGTCAGGGGGAGTAAACCCCTTGTCTGGGGCTCCTGGCTGGCCCTTGAGTCTGGCGGGGTTCCGGGGTAAATGTTGAGTGAGGATGGATCATGCCGAGGCCACCGGTGTGCCGGCTGATCCGCCCGTATGGCTGGCGCGACCGGCGTAGCAGGCCCGGCGGTATGCCTGTCTGGCGCTCGTTGCGTGATCGGACACTACCTGGCAGGGGGGTACCATGCCTGATCCAAGTCGACTTCTGCTCCTCGTCCTCCCGGGATTGATCGGCGCCGCATACCTGGCGTATGAGTTCCAGCGTCTGGGCCAGCCGGCGGGGCGGGGCGCCGCTATCGGGGCCGTCACCGGGGCGCTGGGGCCTCTGATCTTCATGCTGCCCCTCAATTTCTGTACGTTTGAGGCCGGACGCAAACCGCTTGACATGGTGATCGGCGGCGTGCTGGTCGCCGCTGGAGCGGCGCTGGCGCTGGAAGCGGTCAGGTATGTCGTGCGCGTGCGCTTCACACCGAAGGTGGCAGGGGAAACCCAGCACCAGCAACAGGGCATCTTCCGCGGCTGGTTGACGCCGTTCCTGCTGCTGGCGCCGACGCTGGTCATCCTGGTGCTGTTCCTGTACTACCCGGCCATCGATAACTTCCGCCTCTCCACCCTGCTGGCCCGGCTGGGCACGCCGCGCACCGCCTTTGTGTGCGTGGACAACTTCACCCGCTTGTTCCATGAAGACTACTACCAGGTGGTCTTCAACACCTTTGTGATCTCAACGGGCATTGTGGTGATCGGGCTGCTGATGTCCCTGGCCATCGCCTACCTGGCCTTCCAGCAGGTGGCCGGGATCAGCATTTACCGCACGCTGCTGATCTGGCCATATGCCGTTTCCCCGGCGGTGGCGGGCATTATCTTCCTGGTCATGTTCGATCCGGTGGCCGGGGTGATCAACCATTTCATCGAGTTGCTCGGCGGCACCGGCCTGCAATGGATCAAAGACCCCTGGCTGGGGCGGTTTACGATCGTCGCCGCCAGTATCTGGAAGATGCTGGGTTACAACGTGCTGTTCTACCTGGCCGGACTGCAAAACGTCCCCAAGGACTTGCTGGAAGCAGCGGCCATCGACGGCGCCAATGCCTGGCAGCGCTTCCGCCGGGTGACGATCCCCTCACTCTCGCCCATCACCTTCTTCCTGATCGTCACCAATGTGACCTACGCTTTCTTCGACATCTTCGGCACGATCGACTTCCTGACCAAAGGCGGCCCGGCAGGAGCCACGAAGGTCATGATCTACGAGATTTACGAGCTGGGCATCCTGGAGTATGACCTGGGCAAAGCCGCCGCGCAGTCGATTGTGCTGTTTCTGCTCGTCATCGGTCTGACGGTCCTCCAGTTCCGGACCACGGGCCAGCGTGTCACCTACGGAGCGTAATGCGATGTCAACCGCGACAGGCCAAACGATGCGGGCTTCGGCCCCGACACTCTCCCTCCCCGCGCGGCTGCGCCGCCTGCTCCCCCGGCGCTGGTACGTGCACCTGCTGCTGTGGATCACCTGCTTCATTGTCGGCTTCCCGGTGCTCTACGCGATGCTGGTCAGCACGCAGACCAACGCCGAGGTCACGTCGTTCCAGTTCACCCCTGGTTCGGCGCTGGAGATCAACTTCAGGGCGGTGATGTTCGAGCGTAACCTGGGCCGCTTCATGCTCAACAGCGTGGCACTGGCGGTGGTGGTGACGACCGGCAAGACGATATTGTCGCTGCTGGCAGGGCTGGCCTTTGTCTACTTCCGCTTCCCCGGCAAGTGGCTGGTTTTTGGCTTCGTGCTGGCCACGCTGATGATGCCGACGGAAATCCTGGTGATCGCGCTGTTCCGCTTCGTGTCCAGCCTGGGCTGGGGGGATACCTTCTGGGCGATCTCGGTACCCTTCCTGGCCAGTGCCACCGGTTCCTTCCTGTTCCGGCAGCACTTCGCCAACCTGCCAGCGGAGCTTTCGGAGGCGGCCCAGCTTGACGGAGCGACGCCGCTCCAGTTCCTGTTCCGGGTGCTGGTTCCCCTGAGCTGGAACACGGTTGGCGCACTGGCGGTGATCCAGTTTGTCTACGTCTGGAACATGTACCTGTGGCCGATGCTGATCATCAAGAACGAGGCCCTGCAGGTGGTGCAGGTGGGGCTGGGATCGCTGCGCAATGTG
>FWPV01001488.1_pt1 | contig 64794 bp, 53 predicted proteins | sample 2228371 | NCBI WGS metagenome assembly FWPV01 (sample SAMEA103939776, study PRJEB20133) | metagenome
GCCTTGGGCGTCAGGAGCAGGACGCAACCTGGGGCCCTTGTCCGGGCCAGGGACTGCTCTGTGCCTCCCAATCCCCGGCCGGAAAGGATCACCCGCGCAAACGGAGGGGACTTGGGGGAGAGACGCCCATCTCAGGTTCCTCTCCCCCCACCCCTCCCGGCTTCCTAGAGATAGTTTTCCGCCAGCGGCTCATAATAAGCCTTGGGATGTTTACAAGAGGGGCAAAGGTCCGGCGGCTGAGCCCCCGAGGCCACGTATCCGCAATTGCGGCAATGCCATTTGATGGCCTCAGGCCGTTTGAACAGGGTGCCGTTCTTCAGATGCTCAATGAGGGCCCGGTAGCGGGCCTCATGAAACTGTTCCACTTTGGCAATCTCCCGAAAAGAAACGGCCACCTCCTTGAATCCCTCTTGTTCCGCCACCCCGGCAAAGTCCTGATACATAGTGGTCCATTCGTAATTTTCGCCGGCCGCCGCAGCCTCCAGGTTGCTCAGGGTGTCTCCCAGATGGAAAGGGAAGCTGGCCGCGACGGCGGCCTCGCCGCTCCCCCCCTGAACGAGATGTTTGAAGAACACCTTGGCGTGTTCCTTTTCGTTGTCCGCCGTTTCTTCGAAAATCGCGGCGATAAATTCCAGGCCGGCTTTGCGGGCCACGCTGGCGTAATAGGTATAACGGTTGCGGGCCTGGGATTCGCCGGCAAAAGCGGTGAGCAGGTTCTTTTCGGTTTGGCTTCCGGCCAGATTCATCCTGGCTCCTTTCTTGCTAAGGACGGATATTGACGCCGGCCGCTCCCCCGCAGATCCGGGAAAGGCTAAAATTCCCGGGCCAAAGTCCGGGCGCGCTCCATGGCCTGGCGCCGCTTTTCCTGCGCCACTTCCGGCCCTTGTTCCAAGGTCGGCTCGATGAAGAGGAAGCGCAGGTCGGTGAACCCGATGAATTGCAAGATAAGTTCCAAATAGCGGCTTTGCAAATCAAAGGCCTGGGCCGGCGTGCCGGCTGGATAGGCACCGCCCCGGGCCAAGGCCAGGAACATAGGCTTGCCCGTCACCAGGCCGCGATAGCCCGTGTCCGGGTCATACGCAAAGGTGTAAGTGGGCTGGACGATAAGATCCAGGTAGTGCTTCAGCCGATAGGGGATATTGAAATTCCACATGGGGCTGGCCAAGACGTATTTGTCCGCGGCGGTGAATTGGCGGATGAAGGCCTCCACCTGGCGCCAAGCCGCCGCCTCCTCCGGCGGGTGGGGCTCGCCGTGCAGAATGTGATACTTGGCGTTCACCAGGAGGCCGTCAAGGGGCGGCAACTCCACGGCGAACAGATCCAGGGTTTCGATTTCATCCTGGAGATGTATTTCCCGATAGGCGCCCAGGAAGGCCTCGGCCACCGCCAGGGAGTGGGACCGGCCTCCCCGGGGGGAGGCTTTCACATACAGGATGCGGCTCATAACAGTCTCCCTCCGAAAATGATCAGGGGGCGATCGGGGGGCTCCCGCTTTCGATAGTCATCCTTACCAGAATCTCAACCACTCCGGCTTGAACAGGAGGAGGAGGCCCAGACTCACAAGCACGACCACACCCACCAAGTGGGAGAAGCGCTGATATTTATGGGTAAGTCCCGTCTGTTCCAGAGTCAACATGGAGATCACAAACACCAGCACGTCATCCAGCATGAAAATGACGATATATAACCACAGGTAACCATAGTAGGCGTACCAGGGCAGGTGGCTGAGGGCCAGGATTTGGGTGTACACCACCGGCAGGCCCAGGGAGCAGAACACCTCCACCAAGTTCACTGCCAGCCCCAGGAGAAACACACCCGCCACCGCGAGCCAGAAGCTTTGGCGCTCCACCGCCTGCCGGAGTTTTTCCAGCACCGTGCGCCGCTGCTCCCCGCCCAGCAGGGGGCAGGCGCCCGACCGGTCCCGCATAAAGGCCCGCAGGTTGAGAACCCCGGCCCCCAGGGCCACCACCCCGATGCCCAGGCGGATCCAGACCACCATTCCCAGAAACAGAAAAAGATTGAGCCAGGCGGCCATAAACAGGAAATACACCAGACCTGACCCTAAGATAAACACGCCCCCCAGGATCCAGCGCTGCCGCCGCTCCCTAAGGTTGAGGAGCAAGCCGATGAGGAAAACCAACGCCCACATGGCGCAGGGGTTGAATCCATCCAACGCCCCCAGCAGCAAGGTAAGGGCGCCTAACGAGAGTTTTCCCAAGTCAACTTCCCCCACCAGGGGCAGTACCAGCCGGCGGGGAACCGGCTCCGGAGCCGGCGGGAGGATTGGCGGCGCCAACGCCTTAAGGGGGGCCACCAAGTCCGGCCAGTCCTGACTTTGGGCCGCCAACACCGCCTGCCGGATGGCCTCACCGGTGGCCGCCTCGCCTTGCCAACCCACAAAATACCGTGGCCCCACCACCGTGAAGGGCACCGCCCCCATCTCGACCTGGAACAGCCGCGTCACGTTTCGGAACAGCTCCCGGTTGGCGGCAGAAGCGGTGAGTTCCAGATCCACCACCTCCACCTCGGGGTGCTCCCGGACCAGGCGGTTCAAGAACTGCTTTTCCTCCTGGCAATGCAGACAGCCTTTGACCCAGAAAAAATAGATTCGCACCGCTTTGCCGCCGATGAGGGCGCCTTCCCCCGCAGGAGGCCACCAAAGCACCAGCCAAAGAAGCAAGGAAATCACGCTTGGTCTGCACATGGATGCGCTCTGCAATCAAGAGACGGGCGGAGGGGCGGCCCGCCAGCCGCTGAGCCTTCTCGGGTTGAGGCCCAAGGCAACGGAAGCGGGACTTTCCCCACCTGGACCGAAGAGCAAATATCCCCTTAAGTCAGTGGGTTACCAAGAACTGGGAGGAAGCGACTTCAGCGGTGAAAGAGCTCCACGATGACCTCTTCGCCGCGCACCAAGCCTTCCACTCCCAAAGGGATGGCCACCAGGCCGTCACTCTTCACCAAGGGCGAAAGGAGGCCCGAGGCCCCCAAAAGGGGGTCGGCCCACAGGTCGTCGCCCATCTGGCGCAGACTGACCCGCACGAAATCCTCCCGGCCGCTGGCGCCGGCCAGATTTCGGGAGAGCCGGGCCGTCACCCGGCCCCCCCAAGGGGCTCCCGGATCGGCGAGGCCGCTGAGGCGAGCCAGGAGGGGGCGGCCCAGGACGTGCATCACCACCGCCGCGGAGGCCGGGTGACCAGGAAGGCCCAGGAGGGGCTTGCCGCCTACGTCCGCCAGGATAGTGGGCTTGCCGGGACGGATGGCCACGCCGTGCACCAGAATTTCTGCCCCGGGCAGGTCCTGAAGGGCGGCCAGGGTCAGGTCCCGGGTCCCCACGGAGGAGCCGCCGGAAATGACAATGAGGTCGGATTCGGCCAAGGCCGTGGCCAGCGCTTGGCGAAGCGCGGTGAAATCGTCGGGCACGATGCCCCACAGGGTGGGAGTGCCGCCGGCTTCCTCCACCTGGGCGGCGGTGAGATAGGCGTTGGCGTCCCGCACCTGGCCGGGGCCGGGCGGCTGCGAGATGGGCACGATTTCATTGCCGCTGGACAGGACCGCCACCCCGGGCCGGCGATACACCGGAACCTGCTGCAGCCCCAGGGCGGCCAGCAGCCCCAGGTCCTGGGGGCGCAGGCGCCGACCGGCGGGCAGGAGTTCCTCTCCCCGTCGCACGTCTTCGCCGGGCTTCAGGAGGTGATCCCCCGGTGCTACGGGCCGCCTGACCTCCAGGGTGCCGTCGGGAAGCTCGGCGGCGTATTCCACCATGACCACCGCATCGGCCCCTGCCGGCAGCATGGCGCCGGTGGCGAGGCGCACTGCCTGCCCCGGCCCCAAGGTCAGGGTGGGGACTACGCCCATAGGCACTTCCCCGGCCAGCTCCAGGTATTGGGGCAGCCCCGGGGTGGCCCCGAAGGTGTCGGCGGCCCTGACCGCATAACCGTCCATGGTGGCCCGCAAAAAGGTGGGGAGATCCTCCGGGGCCAAAAGGGGCCGGAACAGGACCCGGCCCCGCGCCTGCATCAGAGGAACTTCCTCGGCGCTCACCGGGGCAAAGCGGGGGTAGAGGGCAAGCACCTCCTCCCGGGTCCTGAGGCGGAAAAATTCCAGCGGCGGCATAGGTTTCTCGCGGGGCCAGAACTGCTAACAGGAGGTTGAAAAAGTTGATTCGGAGGAGGGGGCCGGGGAGCATGGCCCCCTGTCTGCTCCCCCGAACCCCTTCCCCCAACCCCATGTAGGGTTTTGGCTGCGCCAATTCCCTTAAGAGAGAGGCGTTCTCCCACCGGGAGCGTGGGAGAGTGGTTTTTCAACAACCCTCTAAGGGCCGAAGGGCGCCCACCGGGGAGGCGCGGACCTCACCCCCTCCCAAGCCCCTGCTCCCGCCCTTTGCGCTCCTTGCGGGAATGGCAGCGGGAACGGGGGCGCAAAAATGGGCCAAGCGCCGCCCCCCAGGGTTGGGCCTCCCAGGGCCATGCCCCCTCTCAAATCCTGGACAGAATCCGGGCGTCCACGCCGAAGAGGCCCTTTTCGTACAGGAGGAGGGGGTTGATTTCGATCTGGTCGAGCTCCGGGTGCTTCTGGGCGAAGATACTCAAGGCCTTCATGGCCTGCTTTAAAGCCTTAAGGTCCCGTTTGGGCTGGCCCCGGAAACCGGTGAGCAGCGGATACCCTTTGATGCCGGTAATGAGGCGCTCCAGCTCCTCGTCGTCGGCTGGGAGCAGGCAAAAGGTCACATCCCGGTAAAGCTCGGTGTAAATGCCTCCCAAGCCGAACATCAGGGTGGGGCCGTACTGGGGGTCGGTGACCGCCCCCAGGATGACTTCCAGGCCGCCGGGGGGGGCCATCCGGGAGACGGTGACGCCCTCCACCCGGGCCTGCCGCTCCCGGAGGCGCACGGAGGCCATGATCTCCTGGTAGGCGGTGCGGACTTCATCGGGGGTGCTGAGATAGAGCTGCACACCGCCCACGTCCGTTTTGTGCACGATATCCGGGGAGGCCACCTTCAGAGCCACCGGGTAGCCGAACTGCTCCGCCAGGGAAACGGCCTCCTCGGGGCTGGCAGCAAGGGGCGCGGCGGCCACCGGGATGCCGGCTTCCGACAGCATCACCGCGGCCTCGCCGGAGGGCAGCAGGCGCAACCCCGGGGCCGGCTGCACCAATGGTTCCGGTTGGGTGGCCACCGGGGGAGGCACAAAGCGGAAGAATTGAGCCAAGGCCTTGACTCCGCGCTCCGGGGTGGGGAACACGGGCACCCCCAGGTCGTAAAGCTTTTCCCTTTCTTCCCGCTCCACCTCGGCGCCCCCCAGAAAGACCACCAGCTCAGGCTCCCCCGGGGTGACCACCCCGCTGGCCCCCGGGATGGGATCGCCGAAAATGACCACCTGATAATCATACTCCCTTCGGGTTGCATCCATGACCCGTTTATAAAGGCCGGCGTCGCCGATGACGTCCCCGGTGAGGTCCACGGGGTTCCCCACCGCGCAGTGGGCGGGGAGCATGTCCCGGAGGGTCGCCTTCAGGCTGGAGCCGGGCTCCGGGGTCAAAAGGCCGTGGCGCTCGGCTTCGTCAATGGCCAGGATGGCGGCGCCGCCGGAGCTGGTGGTGATCATCAGGCTGCGGCCCTTGGGAGGAGGGAGATAGGCCAGGGCCTTGGCGAAGTCAAAGAGGTCCTCCAGGGTGTCGGCCCGGTAGACCCGATACTTTTGAAACAGGGCGTCGTAGATGGCATCCACCCCGGCCAGGGACTTGGTGTGGGAACTGGCGGCCTCGCCCCCCCGCTTGGTGCGCCCGGCCTTGAGAATGACCAAGGGTTTGCGGCATTCCGTCAGGGCGTCCAAAAAGTAGGAGGGCCGCTTCACCCCTTCCAGGTACAGGGCAATGACCTGGGTGTGGGGGTCCTGATTGAAATAGCTGATGACCTCGGCTTCGTCCACGTCCACCCGGTTGCCCAGGCTGACGAAGGCGCTCACCCCCAGTTTTTCGGCGGCGGCCATATCCAAAAAGGCGGCCCCCACGGTGCCGGACTGGGAGGCGAAGGCGATTTTGCCCTGGGTGGTGATGAGGGGCCAGGAGGCGCACATCCGGTGATGGGGCATATTGACCCCCTGGCAGTTGGGCCCGATAACCCGGAGACCGGTCTTGCGGATCACCGCGGCCATTTCGTCCTGCAGACGCTCCCCTTCGGGGCCGGCTTCGGCAAAGCCCCCGGTGATGACAATGGCCCCTTTGACGCCCCGGGCGGCGCACTGCTCCAGGGTGGGCGCCACGATTTTGGCGGGGATGACCACCACCGCCAGGTCCGGAGCCTCGGGAGTCTCGGTGATGGCCTTATAGACCTTCAGGCCCAGGATCTCCTCGGCCTTGGGGTTGATGGGATAAAGGGGCCCGGCAAAGCCCCCCTGCTTTAGGTTGGCCAGGATGTCATGGCCGAGCTTTCCCGGCGCCGTGGAGGCACCGATGACGGCCACGGAACGGGGTCGGAAGATGGGGTTGAGGCTGTCAAGATTCTCCATGGGGCCTTCCTCCCGGAGAGATTGGCGCGTCTGACTGGCCTGATGATAGCACAACCATGCGGGGGCTGAAAGGGGAAAGGGGGCGGAGACAGGAGGGGTTGAGGGCGTCGGGGGCCTTGCTTTTCTCCGGCCCGCCCCTCGCGGTTCTCCCCAAGGGCGTGCGGCAGGACGCTGGGGGCCGGGGCGGGAATCTGCTCGCCTCGCCCCCTTCTCAGTCCTGAAGAAACTGCGGGGCCAAGCGGTAGCGGGCGGCTGCGGCTCGGCCCTGGTTATGTACGAACAGCCCGGCCTGGAGGAATTTTTGCACATACTCCCAGGCGGTCTTGCGATCCATGCCGAAATGCCCCTCAAAATCCTTCAGGCGGAACCATTGGCCCTGGGTACGGCGCAGGAAAGCGGTCAGACGCCCGCGGTCCAGTTTCCGGTGGCGACGTTTGGGCAACAAAGGCTCAAGGTTCTCCAAGAAGTCCTCCAGGAAGGACTCATTAAACGGCGGCGGCTCAGGGGTGCGCTCCGCCTGGAAAAAACACTCCGCCCCTGCAGCTGGGTCATGGTGAAAGAGCTGCGGGTAAAGGGATTCAAACCAGTCATCCAGGCGGCGGGCGATCATCCGGAAGGAACGCAAGGAGAGGTGGCCGGCCAGCCGGTTCACTAAAAGGTGCTTGAGGCGGTGCTTCACCCGCACGCGGCGCTCCACCGGATCCGGGGGGAGCGCGGGGCATTCCAGCACCACCTCCAGAATAAGGCCGGCCACCAGGGTCCGGTTCAAATCCTCCTCATCGCGAGCTCGGCCCACCTTGCCCTCAATTGACTTCAGGGGCTGCCCCTGGGAACAGGTGGAGCGATAAGGAGGAAGGTGCCATTTGGGTAAAGAAGTTCGGGTATTTATCATATCCCATGGCCATCCGGGCATTGGCGGCCATATTGGCAAAAACCTTACAACAAGATCAGTATTTACCTGATCCCAAGGAAGGCAAACCAGCATCGCCGGCGAGCCTGTCACACTTGCAAAAAGACAAACCGGCTGCCGCTCTGCCATAAGAGATCATGCAATGGGGAAGCCAACCGCCGGAAAGGGCCAAGGTATTGAAAATCTTCCTGATGAAAGGCTGGCGGAAAATGGGCGGGGCATCCTGTCCCATGACCTGTCAGGGACAGGCAGGCCCCGGCGAAACAATCCCCAAGGGGGCGGTCCCCCCTTGGCCTTTTCTTAGCGGCTCAATGCCGCGATGATGGCCCGGCAGAAAGCCGGCAGGTCTTCGGGCTTGCGGGAGGTGATGAGGTTGCCGTCCACCGCCACCTCCACGTCCACGAAATTGGCGCCGGCATGCACCAAGTCGTCCTTGATGGCGAAAAAGGCGGTAACGGTTTTGCCTTCCACCACCTCGGCGGAGGCCAGCATCCAGCCGCCATGGCAGATGGCGGCCACCACCTTGCCGGCTTGGGCCGCGTCCCGCACCAAGTTTACCATGGCCGGATAGCGCCGCATGATGTCCGGTGCATAGCCCCCCGGGATGACCACTGCGTCGAACTCCGCGGCCCGAACCTCATCGGCCCGCCGGTCCACTTCCACCGGATAGCCCAGCTTGCTGGTGTGCACGCTGGCGCTGCCGGAGCCTACCACCACCACTTCCGCCCCCTCTTCCCGGAAGCGGAGCAGGGGATACCAGATCTCCAATTCCTGGTAGAGGTTTTCCGCCAGGATGGCGATGCGTTTGCCCTTGAGGTTCATGTGCAGGTCCTCCTTTCAGATGAAGGGAAAATCAAGTCAAGCCGGACACTAGAACCCATCTCAAAACCTCTTTTTCTGTCACCCCGAGGGAAGCGAAGGGTCTCAACTAATTTAAAATACGAGAATCTTCGCTTCGCTCAGCATGACAATTTTATAAGATATAGGGTTTTGAAATAGGTTCTAGGCAAAACCGCCCCCGCCCACCCCCTCAGAGGCCACCGGCCACCAAGCCCCAGGGCAGGCACAGGGTCCCCTCCGGGTTCGGGGGAAACCCAGGAACCCGGCACTCTGGGATTTCGGCACCGGCTGCCCCGCAGCCTCCTCAGGGAAGGCCGGCCTCCCAATCTTTGCCCGGGAGAAATGGGGGGCTAAGGGGTCATGAGCTCCGGCGGCTTTGTATGCCATTGAAAAACTCCCAGGACTTCAAGGTCTTGTGCAAGTGATGCCGCAGGAACCCCCGGAGCAGGCCCAGGCTCTGCTCCAACTGCCGGGGCGGAAAGATGAGGCGCGTCAGTTTCTCGGCCGGCAGGGTCTGGGCCAGGCTGAGAAGCTTCAGGGTGCCGGGATTGATCCGGGCCAGCGGGCCGGCCGTCCCCCCCTGGCAGCTCCGGCAGAGGACCCCGCCCCGGCTCAGGCTCACCTCGATGGGCGGAGCAGGCGCCCGGCCGCATCCCAGGCAGGCTTCCAAGCGCCAGCTGTAGCCCCCCAGCTTCAAAAGATGGGCGGCAAAGGCGGCCAAGAGCGACTCCGGCGCCGCCCCTGCCGCCAAGCGGCCCAAGGCCAGCTCCAGGGCGGCGAAGATACCGGGGGCCCCCTCCGGCGGGCTGGCCAGCTCGCCGGCCAGTTCGGCCAGCACCGCGGCGGCCGCCAGGCGGGGCAGATCTCTCCTCAGCTCCGGAAAGGCATTGACCAGTTCCCCCTTTTCCAGGAACTCCAGCTCCCCCCGGGGCCGGTTGGACAGCCAAAACTCCACCCGGTTCAGGGGCTCCAGGCAGTTGGCGAACCGGCGCCGGCTCCGGCGGGCGTGCTTGGCTATTCCGGTGAGGGGTCCCCGTTCCGGCGTCAGAAAGGTGACCAGGCGGTCGGCCTCTCCCACGTCCTGCACCTTCAGGACAATGGCCGGCGTCTGCCAGGCGGGCATGGTTCAGACTGACGTTTTCGGGGGAGAGGGCCAGGCGCCGGCGGGCCCATGCCCCCTCCCCCCAACCCCCTCCCCCAACCCCCTGGCGTGGGTTGAGAGGAGGGGATACGGGAGCAGTGTCATGCTATTCCAGCCCATATTTCTCCCGGAGCCGGTGGGACATCTCGATAAGCCAGGCATAGGCCAGGGTGACGGTCTTGGTCTTGTCGGGGTTCACCAAACAGCAGCGGGCCGGGCTGAGGAGGCTTTGGGCCAAAAGCTGCCCCCGGTCAATGCCTTCGCCCGCCAGGATGTCCCACAGCCCCTCCAGATACTCGGTGAGCTGCTCCACGTTGGTTTCGCCGAAGGCGTCGTACCAGGTGGGGATGATGCCCCAGGAGAGCACCCCGCCCCGCTCCAGAAACTTCTTCAGCGGTTTCCCGTAGGCTTTCAGGATTTCGCCGTTGGTGAAGGCGTCCATGGAGAGGATGTCCAGGTCCCGGTTCAGGAGGAACTCCCATTCCGGGTTGCCGCACAGGTGGATGCCCCGGGGCCGGTCAATCTGGGCGAAAAAGCGGTCCAGGTCCTCTTTGGCCTGGATGTCGGTGTAGCCCGACACCGAACTGAAGATGAACTGCAACCCCGGTTCGTCCACGAACATGAAAGCCCGGGGGTGCTTGGCCTTGAGGCGGGTAAGCTGGGCCTGCACCCGACGGGCCATGAAGTCCATCATCAGGGGCCGCACCTCGTCGTTGAAGATGATGGGCCGATCGTGTTCGTCCAGGACCTTGAGGCCGAAGCTGATGGGGCCTTCCATCTGGCCCCGGATGGCGATATAACCGCTCAGGTCCAGGCTCAGGAAGCGCTCATAGACCGCGGAGTATTGGCCGGAGACGTCGAAATAACTGAGGTCGTCCCAATTGGCCCACAGGGTGTCCAGCTCCTCGTAGAATTTGGCGGTGTCGAAGCGCAGGGAGTTTTTCTCCGGCAGCAGCACGATGCCGGGGAAGTGCTCCGCGGCCTGGACATACATGTCTTCGTAATAACTGAAATGGGGGAGCTGGGGCCAAAAGGGGATGTCCAGGGATAGGGCCAGCTTCAGGGCCGGCTCCACTTCGTCATGAGGCAGAATCCCCATGGCGGTGGTGTGCAAATTGCCGGGAAGGAGCGTATCCATGCTGCGTCGGGCAAGCAGGCGGCAGATTTCAGCCCACCGGCTCCTGGTGGCCTCCTTGATGGGATGGGCGGTGGCGGTTACCGGTCAGGCCGTTACCAGGCGTCCTGAGGCCGCACCGTTTGCTACTGCAGGTAGGGATTATAGTACGGCATGGTGCCCCAGTGGCGCAAGACCGGATCGCGGCCGAACCCCCAAGGGTCCTCCCATTTGGGCAGATCCGGAACCTCATGCGATACCGGGGCAGGCGGGCCCGCGGCACAGCCCGCCAACCAGAGTATCAATCCCCAAGACAGCCATAAACGCCGGCTCATCTTCGCCTCCCATTCTGGTCTCTCCCCTGCTTCCTTTAAGATAAGAAGTACCGGGCCGCTGTCAATTTCAGATGAGCCCGGCGGCCAGTCCCAGGGCCAGCAGTACCAGCAGGGCGGCCACCAGCCGCTGGAGGCCCTGCCAGGTCACCCTGGGGAGGAGGCGGGTCCCCAGGAAGGTCCCCAGGAAGGCCGCACCGATGGCGGTGAGCAGGGGTCCGGCGTTTTCCCGGAGATCCGCCAGGAGGAAATGGTTGGCATAGACGGCCAGGCGGGAGAGGTCCACCAGGCAGGCGATGATCACCCCGGTGCCGATGAAGGCCTCCTTGGACAGGCCGCATCTGAGGAGGAAGAGGCTGCGCAGCGCTCCCTGGTGGCCGGAAAGGCCCCCGAAAAAGCCGGAGAGCAGACCCCCCAGCGGGAGGAACCTGGGGTCCAGGGAATACCTGCCCTCCACCGGGGCCAGCTCGGCCAGGGCAAAGACGACGATGAGCCCGGCCATGACCAGTTTCAGGGGAGTGACGGCCAGGCTGCGCCCCAGGAGCTCATAAGTGAGCAGCGGCGCCAGGGTTCCCAACTGATGCAGGGCCAGGGCGCCGGCATAAGCCCCCAAAATCGCCGCCAACCCGAAGCGCAGGACCACCGCTTTGTCCGCATACCGGCCCACCAGGGTCAACTTGAAGAGGTTGTTGGCCAGGTGCACCATAGCGGTGAGGGCCACCGCCGCCTCCAGGGAGAAGAACAGGGCAAAAACCGGCAGGAACAGGGTCCCCAGCCCGAAGCCCGAGAAAAAGGTGAGCCCCGCGGTGATCAGGGCGGCGACGGCAATGAGCAGGTAGGACGAAACCGGCATGGCGAGGGGGTGGGTCACCTTATGCCTTCGGGGCTCACGTGGTCGCCCGCTTCACTTCGGCATGCCACTTCCACAACAGGTAGATGGCCGGATAGATGAGCAGCTCCAGCAGGAAGGAGGTGGTGACGCCGCCCACCATGGGCGCGGCGATGCGTTTGGCCACCTCGGCGCCGGTGCCGGTGGCCCACATCACCGGCAGCAGGCCGATGATATTGGCCAGCACCGTCATGAGCTTGGGCCGGAGGCGCATGAGGGCCCCTTCCCGGACCGCCGCGGTGAGGTCCTGCCAGTTGTTCATCCGCCCTTCCTTTTTGTGCTGGTCATAGACCAGGTCCTGGTAGAGGAGCATCACCACCCCGGTTTCGGCGTCCAACCCCAAAAGGGCGATCATACCCACGATCACCCCCAGGCTCAGATTGTAGTCCAGGAAGTAGAGGAGCCAGATGCCGCCCACGATGGAGAAGGGCAGGGAAAGGATGATGATGGCCACCTTGGTGAGGGAGAAGGTGGCCATATACATGAGGATGACGATGAAGGCCAGGGTCACCGGCACGATGACCAGGAGCCGGTCCCGGGCCCGCTCGATGTATTCGTACTGGCCGCTCCACAGCAGGCTGTAGCCCGCCGGCAGCTTGAGCTTGTCGGCCATGGCCCGCTTGGCGTTGGCGATGTAGGTGCCCAGGTCGATGTCCCGGATGTCCACGAAGAGCCAGACGGTGCGGCGGCCGCCCTCGCTCTTGATCATGTCCGGCCCCTGGCGCACCTTGATATCGGCCAGCTGCCCCATGGGCACCTGGGCGCCGCTGGGCGTGGGGATGAGGATGCGTTTCAGGGCCGGCAGATTTTCCCGGTAATCCTGAAAATAGCGCAGGTTCACGGGGTAGCGCTCCAGGCCCTCCACTGTCTGGGTCAGGGTCATGCCCCCCAGGGCGGTGGCGATGACGTCCTGGATGTCGGCCACCAGGAGGCCGTAGCGGGCCGCTTCCTGGCGGTTGATTTCAAAGTCCAGGTAATAGCCCCCCAGGGGCCGCTCCGCAAAGACGCTGGCGGTGCCCGGCAGCTCCCGGAAGATGGCCTCCGCCTCGGTGCCCAGGCGGGTGAGGACCTCCAGGTCCGGCCCCAGGATCTTCAGCCCCACCGGGGTCTTGATGCCGGTGGAGAGCATGTCGATGCGGATCTTGATGGGGTAGCCCCAGGAGTTGGCCAGACCCGGGAAGCGCACCGCCTGGTCCAGCTCCTTGATGAGGCGCTCGGTGTCATAGCCGGGGCGCCACTGGTCTCGGGGCTTAAGCTTGATGGTGGTCTCGATCATGCTCAGGGGCGCCGGGTCGGTGGCGGTGTCGGCCCGGCCCACCTTGCCGAAGACGTACTCCACTTCGGGGAAGGTCTTGATGATGCGGTCGGTCTGCTGCAGCACCTCCTTGGCCTTGGTGACGGACAGCCCCGGCATGGTGGTGGGCATGTAGAGCAGGTCGCCTTCGTCCAGGGGCGGCATGAACTCGCTCCCCAGCCGGGTGAGGGGGTAGATGCTGACGGCCAGCACCACCAGGGCCGTGAGGATGGCGGTTTTCGGGAACCGCAGCGTCAGATCGAGAAACGGCCGGTAGATGAACTGGGCGGCCCGGGACAGGGGGTTGCGCTCCTCTTTGGGAATGCGCCCCCGGATGAAATACACCATGAGGATGGGAATGAGGGTGACGGCCAAGACCGCCGCCCCGGACATGGCGAAGGTCTTGGTAAAGGCCAGGGGCTTGAAGAGGCGGCCGCTCTCTCCCTGGAGAGCGAAGATGGGGATGAAGGAGACGGTGAGCACCAGGAGCGAAAAAAACAGGGACGGCCCCACCTCCTTGGCGGCTTCCAGGACGATGGGGGCCCGGTCCACGTCCGGCGGCAGGTCCTCCAGCTTTTTGTGGGCGTTCTCCACCATGACCATGGAGGCGTCCACCATGTCGCCGATGGCGATGGCGATGCCCGCCAGGGACAGGATGTTGGCGGTAATGTTGAACTGGTATTGGAGAATGAAGGAGATGAGCACCCCCAGGGGCAGGGAGATGATGGCCACGAAGGCGCTTCTCAGGTGCAGGAGGAAGAGCACGGTGATGAGGGCCACGATGGCCACCTGCTCCATGATGGCTTCCTTCAGGGTATCGATGGCCCGTTCGATGAGGCCGGAGCGGTCGTAGGCCACGATGATCTCAACCCCCGGCGGCAGGCCGGCCTTGAGCTGCTCCAGCTTCTCCTTGACCTGCTGGATGACGGCCCGGGCGTTTTCGCCGTGGCGCATGACCACGATGCCGCCCACCACCTCGCCGGTGCCGTCGCCTTCGGCCAGGCCCCGCCTAAGCTCCGGCCCCAGGCGCACCAGGGCGATGTCCTTCACCCGCACGGGCGTGCCCCCCTCGGCGGACACCACGATGTTTTCCACGTCCGCCAGGGAGCGGATATAACCCAGGCCCCGGACCATGTATTCGATTTCGGCCATCTCCACCACCCGGCCGCCGGTGTCCTGGTTGGACATCTGGATGGCCTGCTTCACCTTGGAGAGGGGGAGATTGAAGGCTGCCAGCCGGTTGGGGTCCACCACCACCTGGTACTGTTTGACGAAGCCCCCCACGGAGGCCACTTCCGCCACTCCCGGCACGGTCTGGAGCTGGTAGCGCAGGTACCAGTCCTGGATGCTCCTCAGCTGCGCCAGGTCGTGCTTGCCGGTGCGGTCCACCAGGACGTACTGAAAGACCCAGCCCACGCCGGTGGCGTCCGGCCCCAACTGGGGGTTGACCCCGGCGGGCAGCTTGCCCCGCACGAAGTTCAGGTATTCCAGCACCCGGGAGCGGGCCCAGTAGATGTCGGTGCCGTCCTCGAAGATGATATAGACCAGGGAATAGCCGAAGGAGGAGTAGCCCCGCACCACCTTGGCCTGGGGCACGGCCAACATGGCGGTGGTCAGGGGGAAGGTCACCTGGTCCTCCACCACCTGGGGGGCCTGCTCGGGCCACTCGGTGCGGATGATCACCTGGACGTCGGAAAGGTCGGGGATGGCGTCCACCGGCAGGTTGTAGGTGCAGTAGAGCCCCCAAGCGGTGATGGCCAGCCACACCAGGAGCACAATGGGGCGATTTCTCACGCAGAGTTCGATGAATCGGGCGATCATAGGGACGGTTTTCGGTTCTGGGTTAGCGTCTGGCGGCCGGCCGGGAAAAACGAGGGCAGGGCTGGTCTCCTCCCCTCGCGGCGCTCCTCGCTTCCCGGCGCCGGCCCGCGGCTTTAATGCTTGTGCCCCGGGGGCATGGGGGGCGGGGCAGGTGCCTCCTTGGCCCCTGCCTTCTGTTCCGTGGCCCGGAGCATCAGGGCGATGGCCTCCCGGAAACGGGACTCGGAATCCAGCAGGAACTGGGCCGAGGTCACCACTTCCTCGCCGGCCTTCAGGCCTTCCACCACCTGGACGGCGCCGTCGTCGCCCCGCAGGCCCACCTTGACGGTGCGGGGCTCAAACCGGCCTTCCCCCAGGGAGACAAAGACGTGTTGCCGCTCGCCGGTGTCCAGGACGGCCTCGGAAGGCACCACCACCGCGGGATCGGCGGAGGGGGCCGTGAGTTCCACCTGGGCGAACATATCCGGCTTCAGCTTGAGGCCCGGGTTGGGAAAGGCCAGACGCACCCGGGCGGTGCGGGTGGCCTCCTTCAGGAAGGGGTAAATATAGCTCACCTGGCCATGGAAGGTCTGCCCAGGAAGATAGCTCAGGGTCATCTGGGCGTGCTGGCCCACCTTCACCCAGGGCAGCTCGTATTCATAGACGTCCGCCTCCACCCAGACGCTGGAGAGGTCGGCCACTTCCAGGAGCGGCATGCCGGCCTGAACCATCTGCCCCTGGGTCACCAGCCGCTTGATGACCACGCCATTGGCCGGGGAATTGAGGGTCAAGTCCCGCTTCACCTCGCCGGTGCGCAACAGTTCCTGGATCTGCGCCTCCGGGATGTCCCAGTTGCGCAGGCGCATGAGGGAGGCCTCCAGCACCCGCCGGGCCCCCTCCCTGAGTTCCGGAAAATCGCTCTTTTCCAGATTTTTAAGATTCTTCTGAGCCAGGAGCAGCTCCCGCTGGGCGCTCACCAGCTCCGGGCTATAAAGGCTGAGAAGCGGCTGCCCCCGGCGGATGGGGTCGCCGGTGGCCTTCACATAGAGGCGCTCCACCCAGCCGGTGATCTTGGTGGTCACCTGGAAGAGCCGGCGCTCGTCGTAGGTCACCCGGCCCACCGCCCGGATGGAGCGGCTCAGGGGCCTCAGCTCCGCCTTGGCGGTGCGCACCCCCATGGACTGGAGGATGTTGGGGTCCACCGCGATGGTGCCTTCCTTGGCGGCCCCGGCCTCCTCTTCATAGACCGGCACCAGGTCCATGCCGCAGGGGGCCTTGCCGGGCTTGTCGCTGACATAGCCCGGGTCCATGGGCGACACCCAATACTTGACCTTGCGTTCCTTCCGGGCCATACCGGGGGGCGGCGCCCCCACTTCGCCGAAAAAGGGGACCAGCTCATGCCCCATGGGGTCCTTGCCCGGCTTGTCGGAGATGTACTTGGGGTCCATGGGACTCATCCAGTACTGCACCGTCCTGGGGGTTTTCGCCGCGCCGGGTTTGACGGGAAAGACCGGCACCAACTCCTGGCCGGCTTCATCTTTGCCCGGCTCGAAGCGAATGTAGCCGGGGTTGGTGGGCGAGACGTAGCACAGGGGCCCGGCCGGTCCGGTTGTCGGCCCTTCCGGCGCCGCGGCGTGGCGCATGAAGTGATAGCCCAGTTTATACATGACCCCCAGGGCGGACACCGCCACCCCCAGGCCGATGACCACTCCCAGGATGAGAGAGTGGCTGCGTGTCCAGGTCATTTCTGTCCTCCGGAGGAACGGGGCAGTTCCCGCCCCGCCAGGAACTCCAGCTCCGCCCAGTTTTCTTCAAACTCCCTGAGGTAGTCCTGCAGCATCAACTCGGCGCTTAAGGTTGCGATCTGGTTCTGCACCAGTTGGGCGAAGCTTAACGTTCCCGTCTGGTAAGCGGGGAGCGCCGCCTGGGCGGCCTGGCGGGCCTGGGGGATGATGCCCCGCTCATAGAGGTTGATCTGCTGGGCCAGACGCCTGAGCTTGGCCACCCGGTCCCGCACGGCCGCCCCCAGGCTGTGGAGGGCCCACTGGTGCGCCTCCTGGGCCGCGGTCTTTTTGGCCTGCTCCTCCCGGATTTTGGGCTTGATCTTGTCGGCGTGCCAGATGGGCAGATTCACCATGATCCTGGAGGAAAACATATCGGGATTGTTCATGTCGCTTAACGGGGGCGCCAGCCTTTCCTTAAACCCGTAGGCCACCCCGAGGGTGAAATCCGGGTAGTATTCCTTGCGGGCCAACTCCACCGCCTTTTCCTGCTTGACGATCTGGGCCTTGAGACCCCGCAGTTGGGGGCGGTCCAGGGCCATCTCCAGGATCTGCTCGGCGCTCAGGGAAAAGGGACGGGGTTTTAAGGGCTGGGGCCGGGCCACCGGCGTTTGGGCCGGTTTGGCCCGCAGGGCGTTCAATTCGCTGAGCACCGACTCCTGCCGCTGTTGCCATTGCAGCAGCTTATCCAGGTAATTGCCCAACTCCACCTGGGCCTGCAGAACCTCGGCCTGGGTTCCCTGCCCTACGCCGTAGCGGGTTTCCGCCACCTGCACCACCTGTTCCCAGAGTTTTTTGTTCTTGGCGGTGAGGTCATAGGAAGCCTGAGCCCAGGCAAGCCCCCAATAGGCGATGATCATCTTGGTGCGCACCTCGTTGGCCTTGTCCTGATAAAAAAAGTCTTCGGTCTTGGCCTGTTCAGCGGCCACTTCGGAACGCAGCCGGCGCTTGCCGGGAAAGGGAAATTTCTGGGAGAGCTCCACCATCTTCTGGGTCATGGGGTCCTTGTTGAAGGCCCAGGAGTCGGCGGGGATGTCCTTCAGGATGAAGGCGAACTCCGGGTCGTCCAAGGCGCCCGCGGGTTTGATGGCCTCTTTGGCCGCGTCCTTCAGGGCGGCCATCTGTTTGACCTCGGCGTTGGCCTTCAGGGCCTCGGCGATAAGGGCCTGCAAATCCATGGGCAGGCCGCTTTGGGCTGTCGCCGGTCCGGCAAACAGGACCGTGGCCAGACCGGCCACCGCACCCAGGAATACCTGGTAAAATCGGGACTTGGTTGGTTTCATGCCTCGTTCCCCGATGCTTCCTGGCAGGAAATCCGGTTAAGTGCTTAAATTGAGAATATAATCGCGCAGATAGCGAAAGCACAATAAGCAAAATTACTTATTTTCCAACGGGCGGCGGAAATCCCGACAATCGGGGCCGGCAGCGGGAGAATCTCTGGAGGGGCAGGTAACCGCCAGGCTGCCCTTGTAGCCCCGCCGGTGTCCCCAGGGGGGAAGCGGGGTACCTTACAGCGTGAGAATCAACGGCAGGATCATGGGCCGGCGCTCCAGGGTCTTGAAAAAGAGTTTCCGCAAGGCCTTGCCGGCCTGAGTCTGAATTTCCAGCCAGTCCTGATTGGGCTCCTCCAGCCCCCGGACCACAATCTCCTGGAAGACTTTCCGGGCCTGGGAGAGGAGAAAGGCGTGCTCCTCCTCCAAAGCGAAGCCCCGGGTGATGAGGTCGGGCTCGGCCGCCAATTTGCGGGCTTTGGGGTCCACCGCCGCCAAGGCGATGACCACGCCGTCGGAGGCCAGATGCCGACGATCCCGCAGCACGATGCGGGAGACGTCCCCCACCCCCTTGCCGTCCACAAAGACCCGGCCGGTCTCCACTTGGCCTGTGAGGCGGCCCCCGGCGGCGTCGAAGCGCACCTGGCGGCCGTTTTCCGCCACCAGTACCCGTTCTTCGGGGAGGCCCACGGCCCGGGCCAGTTGGGCATGCTTCACCAGGTGGCGGAGCTCACCGTGAATGGGGATGAAATAGCGGGGTTGGGTAAGGTTGATGAGCAGCTTCAACTCCTCCTGGGAGGCGTGCCCCGAGACGTGGATGGCGGCCACCCGCTCATAAACCACCTGGGCCCCCAGGCGGTAGAGGTTGTTGATCACCGTGGAGATGGCCCGTTCGTTGCCGGGGATGAACTTGGAGGAAAGGATCACCAGATCCCCCGGCTGGATGCGGATGTGCCGGTGGGCCTCCAAGGCGATGCGGGCCAAGGCGCTTAAGGGCTCGCCCTGACTGCCGGTGGTGATGATCAGGGTTTCCGCTGGGTCGAGGCGCTCCAGGTCGCCCACGGTGATTTCCAGGTCCGCCGGAACGGAGAGATAGCCCAATTCCCGGGCCAGCCGGGTGTTCACCACCATGGACTTGCCGTTGAACAGCACCTTCCGCCGGCATTTGGCGGCGATGTCCACCAGTTGCTGGAGGCGGTGGATATGGGAGGCAAACACCGCCACAATGACCCGGCCCTCCGCTTCCCGGATGAGCTCCTCCAGGGTGAGGCCGATCTCCCGCTCAGACAAGGTATAGCCGGGTCGCTCGGCATTGGTGGAATCGGAGAGCAAAGCCAGCACCCCCTGCTCGCCGTAGGACGCAAAGCGGTGGAGGTCCATGGTCTGGCCGGAGACCGGCGTGGGGTCGATCTTGAAATCCCCGGAGTGAATAATGACCCCCTGGGGAGTGGTGATGGCCAGGCCCACGCCGTCCACGATGGAATGAGAGACCCCGATGAACTCAAAACCAAAAGGCCCCAGCGTCAGGCGTTCCCGGGTGTGAATCTCCCGCAGCTCGGCCTTTTCCAACATTCCGTGCTCCCTGAGCTTTTCCCGCACCAGGGCCAGGGTGAGGGGGGTGCCAAAGACCGGCACCGCAAATTCCCGCAGGAAAAAAGGAACCGCGCCGATGTGGTCTTCATGACCGTGGGTGAGGACCACTCCCCGGAGTTTCTCCCGGCGCTCCGCCAGGTAGGAAAAATCAGGGATGACGATGTCGATCCCCAACATGGGGTCTTCCGGGAACATCAGCCCCAAATCCACCACCACCAGGGCCTCGGCGGTCTCCAGGGCCAAACAGTTGAGGCCGATCTCCCCCAACCCGCCCAGGAAGGTCAGATCCACCCAATCAGAGGTCGGCGGTTCCGGGTGCATACGGATAGTCGGGTTTGAAGCGGGCGGCGATGGCCTGGCGGACCGCTTCCATCAAATCTTCCTTGCGGCGGAAGTCACGGGGATAGACCGGCGGACAGAAGATCACCTGGATGGGGTTGGGCCGGATGAGAAAGCTCCCGGGGGGCTGGGCGATCATGGTGCCGTTGATGACCACCGGCACCACCGGCCGGCCGGCCCGCATGGCCATAATGAAGACCCCCTTCTTGAAGGGCAAGAGCTCCCGGCTGCGACCCCGGGTACCCTCGGGGTAAATGAGCAGGTTGGCCCCGGCCTGCACCTTGGCCACGGCTTCGTTGAGGCTGCGGATGGCCTCCTGCCGCTTGCCCCGCTCAATGGCGACATAACCCATACGGGCCAGGGCGTGGCCGAAAAGGGGAATCTGGAAAAGGGAGCTTTTGGCGACGAAGAGAAACTGCCGGGGAATGGCCACCAAGACGGCATAGATGTCAAAGGCGCTGCGGTGATTGGCGGCAAAGACATAGTTCTCGCCGGGCTTCAAATGCTCCACACCTTCCACCGTGAGGGGGCAGCGGGCCAGGTTCAGGAGGATCCGGGACCAGCAAACGGGGATGCGGTGGGCCAGGCGCCGGCTGGGGTCCAGGAAGGTCATGAAAATGGCCCCCAAGGAAAAGAAGAACCCCAAAAAGACCTGCCAGAAGTGAAACCACAGGCTCAAGGCCAAATAGAAGCTGCGCCGGTTGCGGGTCATGGGTTATCATTACCTGGAATTCCTCTAAGCGTCAAGCCCGCCGGTGGGGTCCAAAGGGGGCGCTGGCATGTCCGTTCCCAAGATCACCCAGGCCGAATTTGCCTTCAGTGTTCATCGCCCCGAGCAGCTTCCGGGCGAAAGCCTCCCGGAAGTAGCTTTTCTGGGGCGCTCCAATGTGGGCAAATCCTCCCTCATCAATTGCCTTTTGGGCCGCAGAGGTCTGGTCAGAGTGAGCCAGCAGCCGGGTTGCACCCGGGCCCTCAATTTCTACCGGGTCAATCGCCTCTGGTTTTTCGTGGACCTGCCCGGCTATGGCTATGCTCGGGTCTCCCGGGCCGCGCAGGCCAGGTGGGGCCGGCTCATCATTGATTATCTGAGGCGGCGGGAGACCCTCAAGGCGGTGGTTTTCCTCCAGGATCCCCGGCGGCGGCCGGAGGCGGAGGAACTCCTGCTGTGGGAGCAGCTCACCGGCTGGGGCCGGGTGGTGCTGCCGGTGCTCACCAAAGCGGACAAACTGAAGCTAAGCGAGCGCCAGCGGGCGGGGCAGGAGATCGCGGACCTTCTGGCCCCCTTCGGAGTGCGCACGGAAAACCTGCTCTGGTTTTCGTCCCGCACCCATGAAGGTCGGGATCGCCTCTGGGGCAGGCTGTGGCAGGAATTGCGGGGATAAATGAGGACCGGTCGGGGGCGTTGCCGTTCCCTGGGCATGGTTCCCCGCCAACCGCAACCCTTACCGGGGTTCCGATGTGCAGCGGGGCGGCCGGGGCTCCAGTTTGAAGACCCCCTCTGGGGTGAGCAGCGCCTTGAGGCCCAAAGAGGCCACAAAATCGGTGAGCTTGCGGCCCAGGAGGAATTCGGTGGCCGCGGGGGACAGGCCCCAGTCCTGCTGGAACATCTGCCGCAAATAGTGATCAAAATGCAAGGCCTCAAACAGAGGGTTGGCCGCGGCTTCGTCTCCGTCCAACACCTCCCGGACCGCTTGCCGTACCGAAGCGCGGGAGCAGCGCTCCTGGTGGGCGGCGATGAGTTCCCAAACCTCAGGCACCTGTCCCACCAGATGGCGCCGGGCCAAAAACTCTTCCGCCGCGGGTTCGGCGGGCGGCTCCCAACATCGCTGCCGCCGGCACTGCTCCGGCCGTTGTTCGTAGATGCGGCAGCTGTGGGTGGCGGCCACGTAAAACCAGCACTGGCGGGTGCCCGGCAACTCCCGGATTTTCAGGCGCTCCCCCTTGAGGGTTATGGGTTTGCCCGCCCGGGAAAGCCCAATGTCCCCCTCCGGCAGGGTGTACACCTCGGTCCAGGATAAAACCTCCTGCTGGAACAGCGGCAGGTCGGCCACAAGCAAGGTGGGACTGCTTTTCTCGCAGCACTCGCCGCAGCGCACGCAGCGTGCGGCCGCTTCGGCCAGACGCGTGCGGGCCGCCTCCATGAGACGGCGCCATGCCGAGGCCCGCTCCTGAGGACCCAGCCTGCCCCAGTCGGCGGCAAGGCGGGCGAAGTCTGCCGCCTCTTCGATTTCCCGGCGCAGCACCCGGAAGCGGGCGCTTTTGGGTGAGGCCTCCAGCACCTCCGTCAGGTATTCATGCCATATGGCCTTCAGGACCTCGGCCGGGCCATAGGCCAGGCTGTCCCAGGGGTCGGTGCGAATCTTCCCGGTAAACTTGCGTTTTTCCATGTCCACCTCAGGGGGTAAGGAAGGGGCGGAGGCGCCTGGGCGCTCCGTCGCCCCGGTGATGATTCACTGTACCCGAAACCGGGGCAAATGTCAGCGGCCTTCGGTGCGGAGGAAGCGGGCCAGGCCCAGGGTGAGTTCCACCATGGCGTCAAGGTCCAGGGTTTCCAGGCGGTCCCGGTCGGTGTGGTAATTCGGGTTGCGCAGGAAGGCGGTGTCCGTGAGCATCACCGCCGGGTAACCCTGGTCCCAAAAGTTGGCGTGGTCGCTCAGGCGCGTCTCCGGGATCAAATAGCCCCCCAAAGGCACGGCCAGGGTCTCCACCGGCAGGCGGCCGCCGGCGGTCAGCGCCGCCTGAAGGCGTTGCATCAGAGGCTTGGAGCGGCGGTCGCTCACCAGGCCCAGGAAGTTGCCGGTGGTGGGAAAGCCCATGAACCTGAGGGGCAGGGGGATGGCCTGGGTGTCCGGCTCCTGGCGGAAATACCCCACGCTCTCCAGGCAGAACATCCCCAAAATGTGGTGGCCGTCCCGCCGGGCCTGGCGGGCATAGACGTTGGAGCCCATATACAGGGTGTTGAAGGTAGGGGGCTCCTCGGTGGTGAAGCCGATGAAGACCCAGGGCCGGGGAGGGGAGAGGGTTTTCGCCAGGCGGGCGGCCTCCAGGAGCACCGCCACGCCGCTGGCGTTGTCGTCGGCTCCGGGGGAGCCGGCCACCGTGTCGAAGTGGGCCCCCAGGATGTAATAGCCGGCGGCCGCCGCTCTGCCGGCGATGACGTTGGCCACCTCCTGCTTCTGGCACAGAAAGGATTGCTTGCGGGTCGGATAGCCCAGCCCTGCCAGGCAGTGATAGACGTAGTCCTCGGCGGCCCGGAGAGTTTTCGGGCGGTAAATGGACCGCTCCCCCAAGGTGACGCTCAAGTAAGTGAGATGGCGCAGCAGGCCGGTGTGAATTTCCTTCCGGTCAGGGCTTTCAGGGTCGAGGGTCATGGCGGTGAAATAAGGTCCTTTTGCGGTGCCTTCGCGGCTCACGGGCTTTAAGGGCCGGAGCCGGTGAGTTCGGGGTCCGGGTAGGGAAGCAGACGGGCGGGGGAGGGGCGGGGAAGAAGGAGCCACGTCCGCCGCCCCCGGAAATGCGCCAACAGCTCCCGGTCAGCGTGGGGGGAGCGCTCCGCGGCCCAGATCACCTTGGCGCCCTCGAGATCCGCGCCGTTATAGCCCCACAGTTCATCGAAAGAGTGCCCGGGCGGATAACGGAGCACCACCAGATGGCGGCCCGGCTCCTGCTCCAGTTGGCGCCGGATGGCAGCCCGCTCCTGGACCCAGTCAGGTGGCTGAAGGGAGCGTTGCAGCGCCAAGGGGAACAGACCGGCCACCAGGAGGGCGGGCAGGGAGCCGGACACCAGACGGGCGCCCACCGGCCGTCCCCGCCAGGTGAAGCGGCGAGCCCGGCGCATGCCCTCCACGATGAGGAGAAAGGCCAAGCCGGTGACCGGCGCGGCATAGTGGGGATAAAAGTAGGTTTCGCTGAGCAGCACCGCCAGCATCAGCCCCCACACGGCCAGGGCGAATTTCACCGCCGGTCGGTGCCGGAGCCGCACGCAAACGAGCGTTACCGGCAACAGGACCAGGCCGAAGAAAAAACATCCCAACAAGGCTGCCCGCTTGGCGCTCTGCCAAGCCCAGCCGGGGAGGGTGCGGCCCTGGAGGTATTGGTTTTTGGCCCAGCCGGCATGGAAGTCCCTGAGCCAGGCATGCTGGTAGCGGGGTTCCGGCCGCAATGACTGCCAGAGAAACACCGGCGCCACCGCATAGGTGGACTCATGCACCTGGTAGGGCAGAGTCAGGGGATGACCCGTCAGGCGAAAATTGTAGTACCCCATCCACAGTGCTCCCAGGAGCAGCACCAGGCCCGCCGGCGCCGCCAGCCGGCCTCCCAGGCGCCGCCGGTCAGGGGCGCTGCGGGCCAGCCCCACCCCCAGGACCACCAAGGCGGGAACGCTGGCCACCAACCCCTCAAAGGGGCGGCTGTTGGCCAGGATGAGTAAGCCCAGGGCCAGCCACAGGGCATCCCGGCGCCGCGGCCGCCGGAGCAGGCGGGGCAAGGCCCCAAAAACCAAGGCCCCTCCCAAGGCGGCCACCGCTCCTCCCCAATAGCTCTGGCTCCAATAGGCCACCGTGGGGTTGAGGATGGCGCGCAGCCAGAAGGCCGGCCCGGAAAACCCCAACCGGACGGCGGCCAGCAGACCCCCCCAAAGAGCCCAGCGCCAAGGCACATACCCGGCCAGCATCCAGGTGAGGGCGGCGCAGGCCAAGGCCACGCTGAGCCATACCCCCATGACCGGATGTCCCATGAACACCTGTCCCAAGGCCAGGGCCAAGCCCTGCCCGGGGGGATACTTGGAGGCGTAGGTCGGCTGCTGGATGATGTGGATGGCCTCGAAATGGGGCCAAAGCGGGTGCGGTGGGTTGGCCAGGCGGCCTTGGGCAAAGGTGTCGGCGGCCAAGAGATAACTGAATTCATCATGCACGGCGGGCTCCGGGAAGCCGGTGACCAGCGCCGGGGCGGCGCTGAGCAGGAAGGCCAGCACCCCGACCAGCATGCAGACCCCGCCGGGGTGGCGACGCACCCAGGAGTACCCTCGCCGTACGACATTGCGGGGCACTCTGGAAAGGAGGGGCTGTTTCTTAAAACTCCACAATAGCAGCCCCACCAAGGTCAGCAAGTCAATGAGAACAAAGCCCACGGTGCCACAAGGTCCTGCGCCCGCCCCCATGGGTGCTCGCGGCCGCCGACGCGTTGATCAGGGTCGCATCTCCAGGCTGTCGGAAGATGGATCCCCAGGGGGCAAGGCGGCGTATTGCTGCAGAAACTCCAGTCGTTGGGCCATGAGGGTGAGGGAGTGGTCTATCAGCCGAGTCCCCAACAAAATGGCCCCCACGGCATAAAAAAATGACATGACAATAAACCGGGACCAATGCTCATGGGTGGCCCCGGTGGCGAGCCATTCTCTGAAGCTGGGCAGCACCAAGGCCCCGCCCAGGACAAACAAAGTCGCCGGACAATACCAGGCCAGGGCCCGGCGCATCAGGGTGTCCAACCATCTCGCCTCCGTGGCCTCCGGGCGACCGAATAATACCAAATCGGTGATTTTATGGGTCAGATATCCGGCGCAGAAAAACAGACAGGCACTGATCCCCAGCAAGTTGCTCACCACGAAGCGGTAAATCATCCACTCGGCCACCGTCCGGGTCTTCAGGTAATGGAGAATGGGCCAGATCATCCACCCGGCCCCCGTCAGAAAACAGATGGCGCCCAGGAGTTCCAAGAGGCGGAACGGGCGATAGAGCATGGCCGCCTCGACGATCACTTTGAAAAACCGCACGCCGTCTCGCCAGACCTTCAGTTTTGACTGCCCCTGGCGCTCGTGGTAGGGCATGTCCACCTCGGTGACCCGCAGATTTTCATCCAGGATGGCCCGGGCACTCAAGGCCGGGGTGAAATGCATGCCCTCCGGCAACGGCAGCAGCTTGGGCAGGCTGGCGCGGCGGATAACCCGCATGCCGCTGGCGGTGTCGGTGACTTTTTGGGCGGCGAAAAGGGAGAGCATGTGGGCGAAGAGGAAATTCCCCAGCCGCCGGATGAGGGGCATGCGGCTTTGGCGGTGCATGCGGTTCCCCAGGGCCATATCGGCATTCTCTTGCACCAGCGCCTGGCAGAGGGCGGCAAAAAACTCCGGATCACAGGTGCCGTCGGCGTCCAGAAAACCCAGCAATTCCGCGTCGGTGGATTGCCACCCCGTCTGAATGGCGGCGCCGTAGCCACGGTTCCGGGGGAATTCCACCAAAGTGATGTCAGCGGCAAATTGCCGGGCGATTTCCGCGGTGCGGTCGGTGGAGCCGTCGCTCACCACGGTGATTTCCACTTGGTCCACCGGAGAGCGGGCGATGATGGCCGGCCGCGCCGCCAGCGTCCTCCGGATGATGGCGGCGATGCTCTGCTCCTCATTATAGGCGGGGATGACGATGTGAAGCTTCATGCCCGGTCTTTCGGCTCGTCCTTGTTTTGGCTCCCGGAGAAATCTCCCCACCACTATAGCAAATTTTTGGCCAGCGGAAAGCCGCCTCTTGGCGGGAGGGGGAATGGCGAGGAAGGGGCGAAACCCTCAACCCGCCACCCTGACGGAGCGGAGATGCAAGCCTACGGGCGGCCGTGGAGGCGGCCTTGCCTCCCGGGCGTGTCCCTTTTAAGAGCTCCGCAGGGGAAACACCTCCTTGAGGCGGCTGGCGAGCTCAGCAGGAGAGAAGATGGGCGGGTGGCAGGTGAACTGGTGGCAGAGATAGGCCACCGGCCCCCCGGCCTGGGGGGCATAAGTGCGGGCTGCGGGCACCACCGCCTCGGGGCCGGCGGGATCCCGGGGATCTTTGCGCACCAGGCGCAGCCCCGGGAGGAATTGTCGCCGCGCTGCCGCCAGGAGGGCCTGGGTGCGGGGGGCCTGGGCCTCTCCCGCGATCGTGAGGTCCAGGGGTGGGGCCAAGGCCAACAAGGGGGTGAGCAAAAAGTGAGCAAAGCCCCAGGGGTTTTCCCGGGCATTGCCCTGGAAGCGGCGCATGATGGCCTCGGCCCGCGTCCGGTAGTGCTCCTCCTCGGTGTAACGGTGCAGCCGGTGCAGGGCCAGGGCCGCCAAGGAATTCCCGCCCGGCACCGCCTGGTCGAAGGCGTTTTTGCTGCGTACCAGCGTGGCTTCCTGATCGGCACCCACATAAAAATAGGCCCCGTCCGCCGGGTCCAGGAACAGCTCCTCCATCTGACCGGCCAAGGTGCGGGCGGCCGCCAGCCAGCGGGGATCAAAGTCGGTCTCGAATAGGTCCACCAGGGCGTTGGCCAAGGCGGCATAATCATCCAAAAAGCCGGGGACGCTGACCCGGCCGGCCGCAAAAATGCGGTGCAGCCGGCCGCCCACCTGAAGCGTGTCCAAAAGAAAGTCAGCAGCCCGCCGGGCGGCGCGGGCGTAACCGGCCTCCTCCAGGACTTGGGCTCCGCGGCACAGGGCAGAGATCATCAGGCCGTTCCAGGCGGCGATGATTTTCTCATCCCGGTGTGGTTTGACCCGCGGTTCCCGCGCCTGCCGGAGCTTTCCCCGCAGGGTGGCCAGTCTGCTTCCCACTTCCGCCTCCGTCAAACCGAACTTTTCCGCTAACTGGGCCTCGGTGAGGGGTTGGGTCAAGATATTGGCCCCCTCAAAATTGCCCGCCGGGGTCACCCCGAAGGCCGCGGCTCCCCAGGCGGCCAGATCGGGTCCTGCGGCGGCCTGAAACTCCTCCCAGGTAAAGAGGTAGTATTTCCCTTCCACCCCTTCGCTGTCCGCATCCCAGGCGGCATAAAAGCCGCCCTCCGGGGCCAGGCAGTCCCGGAGCACCCAGTTGAGGGTGTCTTCGGCGATGCCCCGGGAAAAGGAACTGCCGGTCAGTTGGTAGTCGGCCAGATACAGCGGCGCCAGCAAGGCATTGTCATACAGCATCTTTTCAAAATGGGGCACCACCCACTCCCGGTCCACGCAATAGCGGTGAAAGCCGCCCCCCGCCTGGTCATAAAGACCGCCCCGGGCCATCTTTTCCAGACTCACCTGGACCACCCGTTGTGCCTGGGCATTGCCATGCAGCCGGGAAAACGCCTGGAGAAAGGCGAGTTCCAATGGTCGGGGAAACTTGGGCGCACCGCCGAAACCGCCGTATTCCGGGTCGAATTCTTCCATGAGGCGGGCTGCCGCCTGGCTGAGATGGGCCAGCTCCGGTTCCTGGGCTTGGCCCGGCAGCGAGGCGAACAGGTGCAGACGCTCCTCCACCTGGGAGGTGAGCTTGTGCAGCACATCCCGGTTTTCCCGATAACTCTTGGCCAGAGCCAGAAGAAGCCGCGGAAAGCCGGGCATGCCGCTGCGGTCCTCCGGCGGGAAGTAGGTGCCGGCATAAAAGGGTCTGAGGTCCGGGGTGAGGAAGACGCTCATGGGCCAACCGCCCCGGCCGGTGAGGAGTTGCACCGCGTTCATATAGGTCTCATCCAGGTCGGGGCGCTCCTCCCGGTCCACCTTGATATTCACGAAGTGCTCGTTCATCAGGGCGGCGATCTCAGGGTTCTCAAAGCATTCGTGGGCCATGACGTGGCACCAGTGGCAGGTGGAGTAGCCGATGGAGAGAAAAATCGGCTTGTCCTCCCGTCGGGCCTTTTCCAGGGCCTCAGGACTCCAAGGGTACCAGTCCACGGGATTGAATTGATGCTGACGCAGATAGGGGCTGATGGCCTGGGCCAGACGGTTGGGCTGCCGAGGGCTGATCATAAGGGCGTCCTTGCGAAAGATGAATGGCTATAACATAAGCGCGTTCAGACGGGGTGCAAGATGCACACAATCAGGAAGGCAGAAGCCGCCCATAGAGCGCCGCCGCTAATCCGCCCCTGGTTTGGCCCCCCGGACTAAAGGGCCAACAATTCTTGCAGCTCCTCCCGGGAAAGGAGATCAGCCACATGGTGGAGCAGACTCCCCAGTTCCTGGCGGTCGCGAAACCGCACGGTCAGGGAAAAATCTTCTCCCTCAAAGGCGGGCGGAGGCGTAAGCGCAAGGCGGGGATGGTTGGCCAGCCCCAGGCGCCGGAGTTTTTCCTGGAAGGCCTCTTGGACCCGGCTCAAATCCGGGAACACCCAAGACTTGAGCAAACGGCGCGCCGCCTCGGCCCGCGCGGCTGCAGGGCCGGAGTCCTCCCGCAGGCAGGCGGCAAGCTGTGGCCGAGACAAAAGGGCGGCGGCTCCCAGCCCTTGGCGCCGGCCCAAGAGCTCCACCCAGTCCAGAAATTCCTCTTGCTTGCTGCGGCTGAAGGGGAGGACAGCCAGATATGCCAAGGCCGCTCTCCGGGCCTCCGGCGGCCAGGCCGCCAGGCGGGCGGCGGCGCTGAGGGCCAGCTTGCCCCTCGCCAGCAGCTCCGGCCCCGGGGTGGCCAGCGCGGCGGCCGCCAGCAGCCGGTCGAGGAGCCGCGGGGCCGGTTCCAAGCCCAGGAGCGGCAGGTACTTGGCCACAAGTTCCTCCCGAGGTAGATGCGCCGCCAGCTTGTGGGCGTAAAAGGCCTGTTCCCAGGGATTCAGGGGCCGGCTGCCGGCGTTGTCGTGAAGCGACAGCAGCAGGCAGGCGAACTCCGAGGTCTGGGGTGGCAGAAGAAAGGCGGCTGTGCGGTCCCAACCCAGGTGCCGGGCCGCCCGCAGACGCCGGCTGCCGGTCACCACCTGCCAGCGGCCGCCGGATGTGGGGCGCAGGTAGGGGGGAGAGAGCATCCCCACGGCGCTCAGGGAAGATTCCAGCCCCGCTTCCTGGCGGGGGAGACCCGGGGCAAAGGGGTGGTCATCAAGATCCACGGAAGCCAGAGGAACTTCCCGGCAAAATCGCGCCCTTGCCATAGCCCGTCCCACCCCTTTCAGGGCTGATGTCTGAATCTTATCATAAGAAAGAAGCAATGGGGAAAGTGGCCAAAAACACACGGAGCCGTCAATTGACGGCTCCGCCTTCCTCGGGAAAGAGAAAAGTTAAGAAATTCTCATCGGACGTGACCCATCAGACCGCCGCCCGACCGGCTAGGTGCCGGCGCCCCGGTGCTGGGCTTGGCTGCCGCGGGGGGAACTCCCGGAGAAGGACGCACCGAGGCCCGTGGGGCAGGGGAGGCCCTCATGGCCGGGGGTGGCTGCACCGGCAGGATGCCCGCCCGGTTGGGTCCCCGCAGCGACGATGGGCCGGGAGTTGATTTCATCGGCGGCACCTGCGGCACCGGCTGGATGCCCGCCCGATTAGGGCCGCCTGAAGGCGCGGGGGTGGATCCCCACTTCTGCGGCGAAGGGGGGGTAACCGGCTGGATGTCAACCCGGTTGCCGGGCATAGCCGGCTGGCTGGTTGACGGCCTCAGGCGCCGGGTGACGCTGGGGGGTGGCGGCGGGTTCACCACTTCGTAGTGGTATTGCGGCACGGGAACCGGCACCGGCACCTGATAGGAACCGCCGGGGCCGCAGTAAGGGGCGCCGCCGTAAGGGGCGTATGAGTTGGCATCATACCCATAGCCGCCTCCATACCCGCCGTAAGGGTAGCCGCCATAGCCCCCATAGCCGCCGGGATAGTAGCCCCCTGTGGGGTAAGCGGCACAGCCGGAGGCTGCCGCCAGGAGCGCCACCATTGCCATTTTCTGCCAAATTTTCATGACCTGCTCCTTGCGCCGCCGGGTTTTCTGCCGGCGGCTGAGATGATGGCCTCCACGGCATGCTCCCCCGCATGGTGCGTGGTTGGAAAGCCGGCCTCCCGGACTTCCCGGGGAAAGGTTCAGTTCCGGTAATAGGGCGCCGGGGCCACGGGCGGCTGGGCAGTCCGATAGTAGCCCGAAGGCGGATAGGTGTTGGGGGTGTAGCCGTACTGGCTGGCGGGCGGCCCCGGCTCATAATCGTAATAGTTGGATCCGTAGCGCTGCTGCCCGCCGTAATAGCCGCTTTGGTATTGCTGATTCTGCTTCGCCAACTCGCCGGCCACGCCCCCCAGGACACCGCCCATGAGGCCGCCGATGGCGGCGCCCCGCCAGCGGTTGTTGTGGTCCACCGCCGCGCCGGTGAGGGCCCCCAGTCCCCCGCCCAAAGCGGCTCCGGTGTAAGTGTAGGGATGCTGACCCGTGCACCCCCACAGCCACCCGGCGATGATGCCCAGAAAAATGGCCTTCTTCCAGCAGATCATGGTTCATCCCTCCCCAGAATGAGCAAGTCTTCACTGTCGTTAAGTTAGAATAGGGGGCGGGGACAAATGTTAAAGGGAAAATGGCGGCGGGGAAATTTTCCCCTCATACGCCGCTCAGGCGCAGAGCAGCTTTGCCGACGGTCCTGACGGCCCTCAAAAAAACCGGGCCGGGGACAAAGCCCCCGGCCCTGGGTTAAGCTTGCGTCTGAAACAGGGCAGTTATTTGCCGATGACCATGATCACCGCATCTTTGGCCACGGAAGCCCCGGGCTCGAAGTTGATGGCCTTCACCGTGCCGGAGGCCGGGGCGGGCAGGCTGTTTTGCATCTTCATGGCCTCCAGGACGCACACCAAATCGCCGTTGTTGACCTTGTCCCCCACCTTCACCGAGTAGCTGATGATCATGCCCGGCATGGGGGCCCGCAAGGGCACTTCCCCTTCGGCCAGGGCCTCGCCGGGGGCCGCGGCTGGGGCGGCGGCGGGTTTGGGAGCCGGGGCGGCGGCCGGGGCGGCGGCGGGCCTGGGGGCGGCGGGCATCGCCATGGGCGCCACTCCGGTGATCACCGGCGCGCCGGAGGTGCACTCCACCTCCACCTCATAGTACTGGCCATCCACAAAGACGTTGAACGTCCTGAGGCCCGGGCCCTTTTCGGGCATGGGCTTCTCCAGGCTGTCCAGATATTCCTTGACCTTGGCGAAGAGGTTTTTCTTCTTGATGGTGAGGTAAACGTCATCCTCCAGCTTGATCTGCTCCAGGGATTTGCCCTTGACCTCTTCGGGAATGGGCTCCAGGCCGTATTTCCACTTGAGGAAGCGCTTGCCGGTGGTGGGGTAGAGGGCGTAGATGAGGATGTCGCCTTCGTCCTTGGCCAGGCCCTTGGTTTCCTCCACCGCCTTGTCCCACTCGGGCTCCAGGATGTCGCCCGGCCGCTTGGTGGTGGGCTCTTCGCCCCGCTCGTAGCCCTTGAGCACGATCTTTTGCACCTCCGGGTCCACCGGGGCCGGGGTCTTGCCATAGAGGCCGAAGACCAGGCCCTTGGTCTCCGCGGTGACCTGCTTGTAGCGCCCGAAGAGCACGTTCATCACCGCCTGGATGCCCACGATCTGGCTGGTGGGGGTGACCAGGGGCGGGTAGCCCAGCTCCCGCCGGGTGTTGGGGAGCTCCGCCATCACCTCGTGGATGCGGTCCAGGGCGTTCAACTCCTTGAGCTGGTTCACCAGGTTGGAATACATGCCGCCGGGGATCTGGTGCAGCAGCACCCCGGTGTCGATCTGGGCCATCTTGCTGGTGTCCAACAGGTCGCGGTATTTCACCGCCACCTTCTCCAGGTCGTAGCCGATCTCGATGAGCTTGGCCAGATCCATGTCCGTTTCCCGGTCGGTGCCTTCCACCGCCACCACCAAGGGCTCGATGGCCGGCTGGGAGGTGCGCAGGGCAAAGGGGCTGAGGCAGGTGTCCACGATGTCCACCCCCGCTTCGATGGCCTTGAGGTAGCTCATGGAGCCGGAGCCGGAGGTGTAGTGGGTGTGGAACTCCACCGGGATCTTGATGGTCTCCTTCATGCCCTTGATGATGGCATAGGCGTCATAAGGCGAGCACATGCCGGCCATGTCCTTGAGGACCACCGAGTCGGCCCCCATTTCCTCGCAGCGCTTGGCGAAATTGATGTAGTACTCCAGGTTGAAGATGGGGCCGCCCATGCGCCGCTGGGTGAGGGAGTAACACACCGCGGCCTGGAAGTGCGCCATAAGGCCCTGCTTCTTGGCGTCCATGAGGGCCTTGACCGCCACTTCCCAGTTGCGCATATCGTTCAGGGCGTCAAAGACTCGGAAGATATCCACCCCCGCTTCGGCGGCGTAGCGCACAAAGCGATAGGTGACGTCGTCGGCGTAGTTGCGGTAGCCCACCAGGTTCTGACCCCGCAGCAGCATCATGGTGGGGGTCTTTTTCAGGATTTTCTTGATGGTGCGGATGCGATCCCAGGGGTCGTCGCCCAGGAAACGGTGGGTGGTGTCGAAGGTGGCGCCGCCCCACACCTCCAGGGCGAAATAGCCCATGTCGTCCATGCGCTCCATGAAGGGGATGATGTCTTCAGTGCGCATCCGGGTGGCCAAGAGCGACTGATGCCCGTCCCGGAAGGTGGTGTCGGTAAATTTGATGGGGTTTTTTCCGGCCATGGTCTGTCAACTCCTTGTGTGGTGTTTGGGGGAGGGGGCTAAGGGCCACAGGCCCTTACCCCCTCCCCCAATCCCCCTCCCCCAAACCCGTAAGCGGGGTGGGAGGGGGGTGCGGGGGAGGGCAGTGAGTTCAACCCCCTGGCCCTCCCCTCGCGTCCCGCTATTTCAAAGCGCGGCGCTGGATGAGCTGCCGCGTCTGCATGACCCACTGACGGCCGCTGATGCCCCAGAGATTGGCGGGCGGGGCGGGCAGCGCCACAGCCTGGGCCATGGCCGCCTGGGCCAACATGGCTTCCTCATCCAGGAGGTAGGCCTGAATGGCGGCGCTGATGGCGGCCAGAATCTGCGGTTTGATGGGCATATTTTCTCCTTAGCTGAGCAGGTGAACGTTCAAAGTGCAAAGCTCAAAATTGCCCCTTGAACCGTTCTTTAATCTCACACCGGGATGTTGCCGTGCTTCTTGGCCGGCAGGGACTCCCGCTTGGTGCTCATGATTTCCAGGGCTTCGATGAGCCGGGGCCGCGTTTCCCGGGGCACGATGACCTGATCCACGAACCCCCGGGACGCGGCGATGTAGGGATTGTAGAGCAGGTTTTCGTAGTTCGCGATGATCTCTTGGCGTTTGGCCTCGGGATCCGGGGCGGACTGGATTTCTTTGCGGAAGATGACGTTGGCCGCGCCGGAGGCGCCCATGACCGCAATCTCGGCGGTGGGCCAGGCCAGCACCACGTCGGCCCCCAGGTCCCGGGAACACATGGCGAGGTAGGAGCCGCCGTAGTCCTTGCGGGTGATGAGGGTGAGCTTGGGCACCGTGGCTTCGGAGTAACACCACAGGAGCTTGGCGCCGTGCCGGATAATGCCCCGGTGTTCCTGATCGCTCCCGGGGAGATAGCCGGGTACGTCGGCAATGGTCAGCAGCGGAATGTTAAAGGCGTCGCAGAAGCGGATGAAGCGGGTGGCCTTGTCCGCCGCGTCCACGTCCAGGCAGCCCGCCAAAATTTGGGGCTGGTTGGCGATGATGCCCACCGGCCGGCCGTTCAACCGGGCAAAAGCCACGATGATGTTCTGGGCAAAATGCTCGTGGGGCTCGAAGAAATCGCCATCGTCCACAATGGCCCGGATGACATCCTTCATGTCATAGGAAGCCCGGGGGTTGTCCGGCACAATGCTGTCCAGGGCCGGCTCTTCCCGGTTGACGGGATCGGAGCAGGGAGTGATGGGCGGATCTTCCAAGTTGTTGTTGGGGAGAAAGGAGAGCAGACGCTTGATCTGGTTGATGCAGTCCTCGTCGGACTCGCAGGCGAACTGGGCCACGCCGCTCTTCATATTGTGGGCCATGGCGCCGCCCAGGTCCTCAAAGCTGATCTCCTCGCCGGTGACGCTCTTGATGACATCCGGGCCGGTGATGAACATGTAGCTCGTCTTCTTCACCATGAAGACGAAGTCGGTCATGGCCGGGGAATAGACCGCGCCCCCGGCGGTGGGCCCCATGATGGCGGAGATCTGGGGAATGACGCCGCTGGCGATGGCGTTCCGGTAAAAGATTTGCCCGTAAGCGGACAGGGAATCCACCCCTTCCTGGATGCGGGCCCCACCGGAGTCGTTGAAACCCACGAAGGGGACGCCGGCCTTCAGGGCCAGGTCCATGACTTTGCAAATCTTTTTGGAGTGCATCTCCCCCAGGGAGCCGGCCCGGCTGGTGAAGTCCTGGGCAAAGGCGAAGACCGGCCGGCCGTTCACCCGGCCGAAGCCGGTAACCACGCCGTCCGCGGGGATGTCCACCTTTTCCATGCCGAAGTTGACGCAGCGGTGCTTGACGAAGATGTCGGTTTCCCGAAAGGTGCCGGGGTCGAAGAAGAGATCCAGGCGCTGCCGGGCCGTGAGCTTGCCGCTTTTATGCTGCTTGGCCACCGCCTCCGGCCCGCCCATGGCCTTGATCTGAGCCTCTTTTTCCTTGAGCTCCTGGATCCGCTCGGCCACAGTTTTCATAAGTGACTCCTTGTCCCGCCCGCAGCCGGCCCAGGAAACTCCCGGGCCGACGGGGCGAGCAGACGCAAAAATTCTTTACCGCTTCAGGGGATTTGTATACGAATAGGTAAAGGTATTTTCTTTTTCAAGACCTGTCAATGGGCTTTGTGTGAAGAAAATCCCTTTTAGCCTTTTCTACGGGTAAAATCCAGGAACTGGGGGAGCGGGCCGGAATTCGTAGGCTCCTGCTGCTGTTCTCAACCTCCCCTTTACGGCCCCCCTGACGGGTTGGGAGGGGGCCAGGAGGAGGGCAGGGACCTGGAGCCTCCCGTCTTTCCCCCGGTAACCACCCCAGGAGGTCGCCCCATGCCGCCACAGTCGCCAACCGCCTTCACCCACACCACCCAGGTGCGGGTGCGCTTCGCCGACACCGACCCCTACGGCATCGTCTATTTCGTCACCTACTTCCGCTGGTGCCACCGGTCCATCGAGGAGTATTTGCGGGCGGTGGGCCTCAAACCCGAGGGCACCTTCCGCAACGTGGAGGAGGGCTACGGGCTGCCCGTGGTGGAGGCCTGGTGCCGCTTCCGGCGGCCGGCCCGCTACGGCGACCTCCTGACCGTCAAGACCCGCATTCAGGAAATCCGGGAGCGAGCCATTATCTTCCGCTTCGAGTTCTTCCCGGAAAAGGGCGAAGAGCTCCTGGCCGAAGGCACCGCCACCCTGGTGGCCATCAGCCGGGACTGGCGGGCCCGGGAGCTGCCGGACCGGGTGCGGGCGGCGCTGGCGCCTCCTAAATCGTGAGGGTCGGAAAGGAGCACCCGCGGGGAGCCAGCCGTTCCCCAGCGGCCTCTGGTTCAGGCCGGAACCCCCTCCCCAAAGATTAAGCCACCCGGTTTGGGTGGCTTGGTCTTTCCCGGGTGCATCCCTGGGGGGTGCGGTTCGGTTTCATCAACCGGTGGCCATCGTTAAGGGATTCCCAGATATTGCTTGATGGCCGCTTCCATGGCCGCTGGGTCGGTCGGATCACTTCGGGAAAACCAGCTCTCCCTCAGGACGATGGTGCCCTCCTGGCCGATGAAATAGGCACAGTTGGGCAGGTAGCCGTACGTGCACCACAAGGGGTTGTCCATTTCGTCAATGAGCACCGGGGTGGTGATGTTCAAATGGCGGATGCAACTTCTCGCCATCGCCACCCGCTCCTTAAAGCTCCTGGTTTGGAACAGCGGATGTTGGGCTGAGGCAAAAAGCGGGCTGTCTGGGTCGGTAATGCCGTTGTTGATGATGCTGGTGGCATAATTGTCCCACCATTCCTGCCAACCATCCGCAGTTTTCTGATACTGGTTGCGGACACCGTTGGGATGGGGTTCGGTGATGTACACGGTAATGACATGAACCCGGTCCCCATATTTGGCCTTTAAGGTTTCTGTGGCAGCGACCCGCTGCCGATACGGGGCTCAGGTAAAGGCGCCGAACACCAGCAATACCGGCTTGGTTTTGAGGAGCTCCGAAAGCGTGTACTGCGTGAGGGGTTGGGACTTGTTTCCGGCCGTAAGCGTTTCCGGTCCTTCAATGCCCCACAGGGTGAAGTCCACGGCCTTGTCCCCGGTTTGCGGGCCCAGGAGATCAAAGGAGCTCGCTCCTGGCAATCCGAGGACCTCGGGCCGCAAGCTGGCCCCGCATTTCAGGTCGGAGGTGGTGTCCTCAAAACTGATAGCGCCCTGGCCAACCAGGAACTTGGAAGCGTAGCGCACGGGGATGCTGGCATTGGGATCGGCATGGTTGTCCGGCACAAACTTTGAAGGGATGAGCAGGAATTTGGCGGCCAAAAGGTCCATGCCGAATTTGTACGAGTCAGTAATGGTCAGGTTGCCATAGCTATCCGCGGTGGCTTTGCCGAGAACCTCGTAGCGGTTGGGCCAGGTGATTTCCGGCTCACGGCTGCGGATGAGGGTGTAGTCAAGGCCGGGAAGTAATTTCCGTCCGTTGAAAGAGAACTTAAAACTTGGGCCGGAGAGGTTGTATCTCAATTTCCCCTGGGCGCCGTTCACCACCACCTTCCCCAGGCTATCCATTTCGAAGAAATCCAGGAAGCCCTCGGAGGACTTTCCGGCCTCGCCGGTCAATATAATCTGGGTCTTGGTTTGGGAAAAGGAGGAGCCGGCGCCGAACGTCAGCAAAAGCACCAGCCCCAAGGCCAACATCATTCGCTTATTCATTTTTCGTCCCTTTCGATAATATTGCGGGAAAAGGCTGATGTGAGAGGATGTCTGTTGCCCGCGGCGGCCATGTTCTGGTTGTATTCACCTCCTGATTCTCCGATGGGCCGGTGGAGTCCTCTTCACAGCTAAACCCCCCAGCCGCGGTTTTGCCCCCTGTACGTGGGATTTCCCATAAAAAGGCTTGGACTAATTTTTAAGTTGAGCTGCATCATTACCGAGACATATGATCTTGAGCAATGGATAAAAATATTCAAAAAAGGCGCTAAAAATACTTATAACCCGCATGTTGACACCGAGCTCTGTTCTTCAGGTCTTCAAAGGACCCGATGCTCCGGCTGTCAATGAGTCCCTCCGGCGAACAATGATTTGCGATTTTCGATTTTCCCCCGCCTTAGAGCCACGAAGAATAACCTGCCCTTGCCCACCGGGAGCCGATGCTCTCTGGTCGTGGAGCGAGCGCTGATGCAACAACTGGTTATTCCTCACTTCTGCTTCGCCGCCGGAACGGGGCAGGGGGCCGGGCCGGATTTGCCTGGCCCGGCAGGGGCTAGGAGTTACGGGTGCGCCCGGCGGTAGAAGAAGTGTTTGGTCAGCTCGGCGCCGGCAAGGTAAAGAATCAGGATGACAAAAATGACCCCGACGAACTTGAGAGGGAGCGCCTCAAAGTTGAACAGGGCCGCCACCGGGGTGTAAGGCAAAGCCAGGGTGACCGTCACCACCAACAGGGTGGCCAAGACCAGCGGACGAGCCGGCAGGCTGCGGAAAAATGGGCGCCGGGTCCGAATTACCAGGACAATCATGGCGGCGGAAATCACCGACTCCTGGAACCAGCCGGTGCGGAACTGAGCCGGGTCGGCCTGCAGGAGGAATACCAGGGCCGCAAAGGTGGCATAATCAAACAGGGAGCTCAAGAGGCCGAAGGTGAGCATGAACCTGCGGATGAACCTGAGGTTCCAGCGCCGGGGGCGCTCCACCCACTGGGGGTCCACCCGGTCCATGGCGATGGTCATTTCCGGTAGATCGGTGAGCAGGTTGGTGAGCAGGATCTGCTTGGGAAGCAGAGGGAGGAAGGGGAGAAAAAGCGAAGCGCCGGCCATGCTGAACATGTTGCCGAAATTGGCGCTGGTGGCCATGAAGACATATTTCAGGGTGTTGGCGAAGGTGACCCGGCCCACCTGAATCCCCTGAACCAGCACTCCCAGGTCCTTTTCCAGGAGGACGATGTCCGCGGCCTCTTTGGCCACGTCCACGGCGCTGTCCACTGAAATGGAGACGTCCGCGGCATGCAGGGCGGAGGCGTCGTTGATGCCGTCCCCCATATATCCCACCACCTGACCGGCTCGGCGCAAAGCGCTGAGGAGGCGCTCTTTCTGGTTGGGCTCCACCTCGGCAAAGACCTGGTGGCGCAGGGCTTGGTGCCGGAGGGCCTCGTCGCTCATCAGCCGCAACTCGGGGCCGGTGACGATGCGGTTGGCGGCCAGCCCCACCTGTTTCGCCACGCTGGCAGCCACCAAGGCATTGTCTCCGGTGATGATCTTCAGGGTCACCCCCAAGTGCTTCAGCTTCTGGATGGTCTCCTTGATGTCCGGCTTCGGCGGATCGTGCAGCAAAAGGAAGCCCAGGAAAATCATCTCTGCTTCCTGCTCCTTGGAGATGGCGGCGGCGTCCGGGAGCACCCGATAGGCAACCCCGATGGTGCGCAGGCCCTGGGCGCTGAACCGGGCGAACTGCTCCTCCACCTGCGGGCGCACCTGTTCCAGGGGCACCAGGCCTCCCTGGCCGCGGTCGGCGCTGACGCACACCGCCAGCACGTTGAGCAGGGCGCCCTTGGTGATGAGCAGCACGCGACCGCCCTCCCGCACCAAAACGCTCAGGCGCTTGCGCACAAAGTCATAGGGAATCTCGTCCAATTTCTGGCAACCGCCGATGTCCAGGCTGCAATGCCTCCGGATGGCCTCGTCAATGGGATTGGCAAAGCCGGTCTCGAAGGTGGAGTTCAGATACGCATACCGCATCACCTGGTCGCTCTCCCGGCCGGCCAGGTCCCGGGCGGAATGGAGACGGACTTGGCCTTCGGTCAGGGTGCCGGTCTTGTCGGCGCAGAGAATGCTCATGGCCCCGAAGTTTTCTATGGCCGCCAGCCGCTTGACGATCACCTGGGCCGCGGCCATACGCGTGGCTCCCAGGGCGAGGTTGACGCTGATGATGGCCGGCAAAAGCTGGGGCGTCAGACCCACGGCCAGGGCCAGGGAAAAGAGAAAGGAATCCAGCACCGGGCGCGCAAGGTACACATTCACCGCAAAGATGGCCATCACCAACAGGAGGGTCACTTCCATGAGGAAATACCCGAAGCGTTTCACCCCGCGCTCAAACTCGGTCTCCGGGGTCCGCAGCTGAAGGTGGGCGGAGATCTGGCCGAACTCCGTGGCGGCGCCGGTGAGAACCACCAAGGCCGTGGCGGTGCCGCTGACCACGTGGGTCCCCAAAAACAGAGCATTGGTCCTGAAGGCCAGCGGCGTATCAGGCGGCAGGAGACCCGGTCGCTTTTCCACCGGGAAGGTCTCCCCGGTGAGGCTGGCCTCGTCCACGAAGAGGTCGCGGCTCTGGAGGATGAGGCAGTCGCCGGGGATGATGTCCCCTGCCCTGAGGCTCACCAGGTCGCCGGGGACCACGTCCTCCACCGGCACCTCCATCTCCCGGCCCTCCCGCTTCACCGTCGCCCGGGTCTGAACCAGGGCCAACAGTTTGGCCACCGCCTGGGTGGCCCCCCGCTCCTGCCAGAAACTCAAAAGTCCGCTGAACCCCACGATGACCATGATGATCAGACCGTCGGTGTGCTCCCCCAGGGCGAAGGAAAGTCCCGCGGCAAACAACAGGAGCAGAATGATGGGGCTTTTATATTGGGACCAGAGCAGGGCCAGGACCCCGGCGGCCTTGGGCCCGGTGTGCAGGCGGTTGGCCCCCAAGCGCCTCAGGCGCGCGGTGGCCTCGGTCATGCTCAAGCCCTCCGGCGCGCTGCCCAGACGGGCCAGAAGTTCGGCGGCCGGCAGGCTCCAAAAGGCGATGGGGGGCGGGGTTTCCATGGGCAGGGGCCCTCGGGCTCGTCCGGGATTGAGAAAGGGCGGCACTCAGGCCGCCAGTCCGGCGCGATGGCGGTCGATCCAAAGGCGGTGGGCTGCCGCGCAGGGGGCTGCCCGAATCTCCCGGCCTCTGACGACCGGCCGCACATGGCCCCGGAAGCCGCTCCTTTTTTCCGCCGGGCGGCCGCCGTCAGGAGATACGGGGGTCTTCTCTAAGCGGGGGCGGCTCCCCGCTTCACCACCAGCACGGGGCAGGGGGCAGAGCCGATGACCCGCTCGGTGACGCTGCCCATGAGCAGGCGGGTCAGGCCGGTCCGGCCGTGGCTCCCCATGATGATGAGATTCGCCCCTTGGTCCCGTGCCAGGCGCACGATGGCATCATCCGGTATTGCCACCGTCACCCGGGTCTCCATGGGCAGGCCGGCCCGGTTGGCCTGAGCCAGCATCTCTCGGGCGATGGCCTCGGCTTGGGGGAGCTCCCCTTCCTCCCGGGCGACGCTCACCCCCAAGAGCCGGCTTTCGAAGAGTCGGGCCAGGTCCAGGGCCTCGGTTACGGCGGCCTGGCTGTAAACGGACCCGTCGCTGGCCACGAGCAGCAGGTTCCAGGCCAGAGGCGCCTCCGCCGGCACGATGAGGACATTTACCGGGCTGTAGCCCACGGTGCGGGCGGCGACGCTCCCCAACAGCAGGCGGGCCAGGCCGGTTTTGCCGTGGCGGCCCATGATGATGAGGTCGGCCGCAAGGCGACGGGCTTCGGCTACAATGGCGGCATGAGCCGACTGGGACGTGGCCCAAAGAGGCTCCAAAGCCACCCCCAAAGCGGCGGCCCGCTCCCGAAAACCCTGCAAACTCTCCCGCACGGTGCGTTCCCACAAGGGCAGGGTCTCCGGGGCAAAGGCCGTGAAGCCCGGGTTGACCTCCATGACTTCCAAAAGAAACACCCGGCAACCAAAGGCCCGGGCCAGGGCCAGGCCCGCCTGAAATGCCCCCTCGCTGGCCGGGGAACTGTCGGTGCACACCAGCAGCCGCTCTAAGCTGCGCGCCATGACGCGTTCCTCTCTGCAAATCAAAGGGTTGCTGTGGGGCAGGGAGCGTGTGGAACCGCTCGCCCGCGGCCCGCTGCTTTACTGGGCGGGAAAGAGGCTTCGGCAAAGGAACCGGGAGGTTCTGCGCTCCCTAACCCCCTCTCCCGCATCTCAAGGTCACAATCTCACATGACCCGCTTGACCACCAGGACGGCGCAGGGGGCGTGGGCGATGACCCGTTCGGTGACGCTGCCCATGAGGAGGGAGGTCAGCCCGGTCATGCCCAGGGCGCCCATAACGATGACGTCGGCCGCCATCTCCCGGGCCGCCTGAACGATGGCCTCATAGGGGCGGCCCCGGCGCACCAGGGTGGTGAGCGGGATGTTTCGCAGTTTGGCCTCAGTTTCCAGGCGTTGGACAATGGCCTGGGCGGTCTCCACCTCGCTGTCGTCCCGGGCCACGGACAGGGCCAAGAGTTCGCTCCCCACCCGCTGGGTGATGAAGAGGGCCTCGTCCCAGGCGGCATAGCTGTGGGGCGAGCCGTCGCTGGCCACCAGAATCCGGGCGAATTTCAGCTCCACTCCCTTAGGCACCACCAGGACATTGAAGCGGCTTAAGCCGATGACCCGGGCGACCACGTTGCCCATCATGAGGCGAAAGAGGCGGGAGCCCCCCCGCCGGCCCATAATGATGAGCTCGGGATTGATCTTTTCCGCCTCCTCGATGATGCCGGCGTAGGCCATTTCCGCTCGCCGCACCCGGACTTCCGCCGGGATGTCGGCCTGTTCGGCCTCCCGTTTGCAGGCTTCCAGGTGCTCGTACATCTGGGCTTCCCAACGGGCCACGGCCTCCGGGGCCAGGGCCTCGAACTCGGGGTTGAATTCGATGACCCGGAGGATATAAATCTTGCTGCCGCAGGACTGGGCCAGGGTCATGGCCCCCTGCAAGGCCCCCTGGCTGTCCGGGGAGCCGTCCGTGCACACCATGATGTTTTCCAAACGGGCGGGGCAGATGGGGGTGGTTTCCATGTCAATGCCCTGTGAGACGGAAGAGGCCGGAGGCGGCCAGGACCAGGATCATGATCTGGACGAGCGCCAAAATCCCCAGGAGGCGCTTCCGGGCCAAAAGGAGGCGGAGGGCCAGCCCGGCATAACAGAGGGTGATGACCGAACCCAAAAAGGCCAGGGGCAGGAAGTTGAGAAAGTCGCCGCAGCCCAAGTGGGCCACCCAGGCCCAGCCCGAGCGCACCCCGGTTTCCCCCAGATAATGGGATACGGAGCGGCCCCAGTAATCAGGCAGACGGGCCAGCGGTACGAAGGGGGGGACGAGGCCGGAAAGATAGAGCCCGAAGGTGACCGTGAGCACCACGAAGGCCGTCACCGTGAGCCGGTCCATGAGCCGGGCGTAAAATTTCACAATGCGGCCTTCCCGGGTCGGGTCCATCGCTGTTCCTCCCTACCAGAGGCCCAGGCCCCTGAGGAGCGAGCGCACGCCGGCAAAGGCCAGCAAAACCATGACAATGTACTTGAGGCGCACCGGCGAGGTGCGCAGCAGGATGCCGACGCCCATCCAGCTCCCCAACATGATGCCCAGGATGGAGGGCACCACGATGAGGGGCAGCACGGCGCCGCTGTTCAAAAAGATCCAGGCGGCGCTGGTGTCGGTGACGGCGATGATGAGTTTACTGGTACCCACCGCCACTTTCAACGGCACCCCCATGAGCAGGTTGAGCACCGTGACGTTGGCCCAGCCGGCGCCGATGCCGAAGAGCCCGGCCAGAAAACCGATGCCCAGAAACAAGGCCAGACCGGGGAGGGTGCGGTGCACCTGCCAGGCCACCTCCTTTTGGGTGGCCCGGTCGAAGTAAAGGCCCCGGATGCCCAGGAAGCGGGCCAGGGGGTCGGCCTCTCGGACTTCGGGGTAGTCGGTGCGCCGGGCCTTCACCATGATCACCAGGATGCCCAGGATGGTGACCCCCAGGGCGGTCTGCACCAGGTGGGCGGGGACCCGGAGGCCGGTCAGGGCGCCGGCGATGGCCCCGGTGGAGGTCATCAGGGCGGCGGGCATGGAGAGGCGCAAGTCCCCCATGCCGTAGCGCAACAGGCCCGGGCCGGCGGACAGGGCCCCGGAGAGGGCCACCAGGAGCCCGGCGCAGCGCACAAAGTCCAGGTGGAACGGAAAGAAACTGGAGGCCACCGAAACGAACAGGGTGCCGCCGCCCATGCCCCCCAGGAGGGAGACGATCCCGAGAAAAAAACTGAAGAAAAAGAGGATTACTACCCACACCCACCAAGGGTAGGAGGCCCCGCTTGCGGCGGGAACGGCTTGGGCCGCCCCAGGCCAGAAGGCAAAGACCAGGGTCGCCCCCCCCATGGCCAGAGCGGTCAGGAATCCGACCTTACGCAGGGGCCTAGAGGGTATCCCCATGGGCCTCGCCTTGGCCGGGACGCTCATAATGGCCGGCCAGGAAGCGCTCCGCCAGGAAGGCGATCATGGCGTCGTTGGCCATGAGCATATCCATCTGCCGCACATACGCCATGAGGCGCCCCAACAGATCCAGACGCTCCTCGGTCTCCGGCAGGGGACGCTTGCGGTAGCGGGCCCGGATGACGTCCAGGTGCTGCTCCACCTCAAAGCCCAGGGCCTCCACTACCCGGGCAATGAATTTGGCCCGGCGGATGCGCCGCAACTCATCAGCGGCCCCGCCCTTAAAATTGAAATTGATGTAATTGTCTCCGGGCACTGGTCCGCAATAACTGTCCACGCTCTGGAAGTGGTAGCCCAGACGGCAGGCGTAGTTAACGTAGTTGGCGGCCACGATGGCATAGGTCTTGTCCCAAAAGTCTTCCGGCGGGCGGATGGCGGATTGCCCCAGTACATGGAGGAAGCCGCCCACGCTCACCGGCACCGGTCCGGCCCAGGAGATGCCCGGATGGCTGATGCCCTGCCACAGGGCCTTAAAGGGAACCGAGAGGATGTCTTCCGGGGGCACCGGGTTTTCATGGCTGGCTAAGCCGTCGCCCACATCCACCAAATGCAGGTTCAACGGCAGTTTGGTATCCAGTTTCAGGAGGCGCAGGGCCGGCACCCGGCCGGCGGCCACCTGGTCCATGAGGCCGAACATGGCCTGCATGGCCTTCTCGTGGGCGAAAAAGGCGATGTCGTGGTAGGTGCGGCAGTTTTCCGGCCGGAATTTGGGGCTGCGGAAGTCCACCAGGGTGAGGGGGACGATCAGGTCCAGGACGGCCCGCAGGCGCTCGAACACCGGAGCCCCCAGGAGATGCGGTTGGTGGCGGGCTTGAAAGCGCAGCAGCTCCTCCACCCGGCCCCGGTAGACGCGGGCGTTGTAGGCGTCCACGGTGACTTCTTCCCCCGGGGGCAAAAGGCGCGAGGCCTGGAAGGTGTCCACCAGGGCGGGAACCCCGTATTCCCGGGCCACCAGGGCCATATGGCCGGTAGCCGAGCCCACGTCGGCCACCAGGGCGGCCACCCGGGACAGGGCCGGGGTCAGGTGGGGGGAGGTGCGGGGAATCACCAGCACCACGCCCTCCGGCACCTCTGCGAGGCTCTTTTCCGGGGGCAAAAAAAAGACCGGACCCGCCGCCACCCCTGAGGAACCCACCAGCCCCCCTTCCAGGAGCACCTCGGCCTGACATTCCTTCCCGGCCAGATCCAGAAACTGGCGGACCTGGGCCCGGGAGATTCGCAAGGGGCGGCACTGCACCAGGAAAAAGCGACCCTGCCAGTCCTGCACCCATTCCACATCCTGGGGGCCGGCCAGGAGGTCTTCCAGGGCCAGGGACACCTGAGCCATTTCCTTCAGGACGTGCTCTTCCAGGACCGGGGCTTCGGCCACCTCGGGGGAGAGAGGCTGGGCCACCAGGCGGCCGCCCCGCAGGATGAGTTGGCGTTCCTTGGGCGTCAGGTGGGCGGAGATGACCCTGCCGGTCTGCTTCTCCACCAGGTACAGGTCCGGGCTGCACTCGCTCATCACCAGCTCCGGCCCCAGCCCCCAGCCGGCGCTCACCATCAGGCGCTCGAAGCGAAAGCTCTCCGGGTCGGTGGTGAACATGACCCCCGAGGCCCGCCCCGGGATCAGGCGCTGCACCAGGACCGCCATGAAGGCCTGCTCCGCGACCAGGCCCAGGTCCCGGAAATATTGCAGGGCCCGGGCGGAGAAATGACTGGCCACCACCTGTCGCCACCGATCCGGCACCTCAGCAGGCGCCACCCCCAGGAAACTGTCGTACATGCCGGCAAAGGTGGCGGCCAGCTCCTCCCGGGAGCCGCTGCTGCGCACCACCAGCCGGCCGCCCTCCCCCGCCAGCCGGGTGGCGGCGGCCACCAAAGCCCGGGCCAGCTCCGGCGACACCGGCTGGGCCAGGACCCGGGCCTGAATGTCCGCCGCGGCCTGGGCCAAGGCCGCGGCGTCCCCTTCCTCCACCTGGGCCAGGCGGCGCGTGATAAGTTCCTGCAGGCTGGCGGCCTCCCCCGGGGCCGTCTGCTCCATGAAGAGGCGGTAAGCCGAGGCGGTGGCCACAAACCCATCGGGCACCGCCAGGTTGGCCTGCTTGAGGCGGGCCAGGTTGGCAGCCTTGCCCCCCAAAGCAGCCAACAGTTCGGGTTCCGCCTCTTCCAGGGGGACCAGCAGGGGCGCTTGGGGCACCGGCGGATGTTCGGCCAGGCGCAGGCTGATGGCGGCCTGGAGGCGGCGGCGGGATTTTTCCAGCTCCGGCCAGCGGTTGCCCGACATGCGGGCCAGGGCCGCCACCAGGCGGGCCAGATTGTCATCCAGGGCGTGGATGGCTTGTCTCAGGCGGGGAAGATCCAGGCTGACCCGGCCGGAAAGCGTCTCCTCCAGGTCGCCCATCTGGGCCAGGACGTCGTTATTCGCGGCGAGAACCTGCTGAAACCCTTGGAAAACCTCTTTCAGGCTCAAGGGGCGGGGCGGCTTCTGCCGCCGGCGGAAAAAATCCAGCCAACCCATGCAAGCAACCGTTCAGATTTTCCTTGACATAGCGAAGAATAATTGTGAATTATTGCACAAACTACACGGAGCAAAAAACCTGAATTATCTCTGCTAAAAGCATAGCAAAATCGGCGGGGGGGGTCGAGCATCTTTTCCCGCCCAATTTCCGGAACCTGGGACGGAACGCGACGGAGCCCCCAAGCCGGTTAAGGAAGGGGCCGGGTTTTGACAAACTGCAAAGTTTTCCGACACCCAGGGAGGCGCCATCCGGCTCCGGCCCGCCGGGTTCCTCCCCGGCCTTGGTTCGGGGAGCGTGGGCAGGACGTATTTCCCCAGCGGCGGCTGCCGCCGGGGACCTGTTTTGGACTCATCATAAAATTTTCGACGGAGGGAACTTCAGTGAGGAAGCTCAGGATTCTGTTGCTTAACTTCCTGTTGCTGGCCCTGCCGGCCCTGGCCCTGGCCGCCGGACCAGGGGAAAAGGATGTCCCGGATATGGCCGCCCGCCAGGTCAGGGTGGAGGGCCTGGGGGCCATCAACGCCTTTTTCGCCGGTTGGTACAACAGCAACAAGCTGGTCTTCGCCATCATCGTCACCGTGGTCATGGGCCTGGTGGGGGGCCTCATCGCCATTATCACGGACCTGTTCCTCAAGTCCATCGGCATGGACGTCAGCAAGATCGAGCACCACGAGTAGCGGGAGAGGACAGCCACCATGCTTGATTTCTTCAATGTGTATCTACCCATTGCGGAGCGGGACTTCAACGCCCTCATCCTCGTGGCCATCGGCTTTTCCGTGGGGGTCCTGGGGGGCTTTTTCGGCGTAGGCGGCGCCTGGGTGGTGACCCCGGCCCTGAACATCTTCGGCTTCCCCATGGCCTATGCCATCGGCACCGACCTGGCCCACATCTTCGGCAAGTCCATCGTGGCCACCGCCAAGCACCGCAAGATGGGCAACGTGGATATGAAGCTGGGCCTCTGGTCCATCATCGGCTCGGTCATCGGGGTGGAGGCCGGCGCCCAAACGGTCATGTGGCTCACCCGGGGGGGGCTAGCCGGTCCGGTGGTGCGCTACACCTACATGTTTATGCTCTTCGGCCTGGGCATTTACATGCTCTATGACTATGCCACCAAGGATAAGCGGGCCGCGGCCGCGGCGGCCAAGGCGGCGGCCCGGGCGGCGGGCACCGCACCCCCCCGCAAGGCCTGGAACCTGCCGCCCATGATGCACTTCCCCACCTCAGGCATCACCATCTCCTTCTGGACGGTGATGGGGGTCTTCTTCTTCACCGGCTATCTCTCCGGCTTCCTGGGGGTGGGCGGCGGCTTCATCCGCATGCCGGCCCTCATCTATCTCATCGGCTGTCCCACGGCCATCGCGGTGGGCACCGACCTGTTTTCCGTGCTCTTCTCCGGCGCTTACGGCTGCTGGACGTACGGGGTGAAAGGCGCGGTGGACATCGTGGCGGCCATCTACATGCTGGTGGGGGCCTCGGTGGGCGCCCAGATCGGGGTCACCGCGGTGAAATACATCCGGGGCTACGGCATCCGGCTGCTGTTCGCCATCATGATCATCCTGGCCGGCATCTCGGTTGCTCTGAAACAGTTCGAATTCAACCTGGCCGCCGCCTGGGTGGTGATGTGCGCCGCCCTGGGGATGTGCGTCGTCATCATGATCCGGCTGTGGCAGGGGTTTGTGAAGGAAAAAGCGGAGAAAATGGGCCATTAAATGAGGAGAGTGCCATGAAGATACTGGTGCCCGTGGACGGTTCCGCCTCGGCCATGAAAGCTCTGGAGACGGCCTGTGATTGGGCCAAGTCCCAAGCCCCGGCCGAGGTGATCCTGCTGGCGGCGGTGCCTTCTTTCTCGATCTTGGAGGAAGGCCGCTATATGACGGAGAAGTTTGAGAAACAGGCGGAAGCCGCCTTGGCCCAGGCCAAATCCTACCTCCAAGGGAAGGACCTGCCACACCGAACCTTGATTGCCACTGGTCTTTCGCCGGCCGACGAAATCGTGGAGGCGGCCAACAAGGAGAAAGCCGACATGATCATCATGGGCACCCGGGGCTTGGGCGCCAAAACCAAATCTTTTCTGGGATCCACCGCCGCCCACGTGGTGGCCACCGCGCCGTGTTCGGTACTGGTGGTGAAGTCATCCGACTAGCCGGGGGACTTCCCTAAGTTTTCTGCCCAGGGCGGCTCGCAGGCCGCCCTTTTTCTTTGCCATCAAAAAGGCGGGGGGACTTCTTCAGGTCAATTTCCCTCAGGAGCACTCCCGAGGGATGCCAAAGGAGGGGAGGAGGGTGATGTCCGGCTTGCCCGAAGCCGGCAGGCGCTACCGCCCTCAGCAGCCGCCCCGGGAAAAGAGCAACACGGCGGCAACCAATAAGACCAACCAGAGCCATTCCATAATTCGTGATCCTCACGTAAACGCGGTGGTGCAGAAGGCGGGTAGGAGGCGCGGCGTCCAAGCGTGCCGCCGGGTCCTAATCACCCTCCGTTTTTTGGTCCGGAGGGCTTCGTCAGAGGCCCCTGATTCGCATACCCTGGAACACCATCCCAAAGGGCGGTGTCCGCATGCCCGCTGCTCAGTCCTTAAAACGGTAGCCCGAGGTGATGAATTCCTGAAAGTACTGGTCCACCAGGGAGTCTTCTCCCATCGTGATGTCCAGTTGCTTGCTGGCCATGATGAGGCGGCCCAGGACCTCCAGACGGGCCTCCAGGGTGGCCAAATCCACACCGTCCAGCCGGGCGGTGATGGAGTCGCCCCTGACCTCCACCCGGAACTCTAAATATTCCAGCACGTTGGCTACAAAGCGGGCGCGGCGCTGCCGCCGGCTGAAATCGGCGCCGCCGCCGTAGAACACCAGCGTGATGTAACTTTGTTCCGGTTCGCCGAAAAAGGCGTCCACAGTGGTGAAGTGGTAGCCCAAGCGGCTGGAAAAATTCAGATAGTCCGCGGCAATAATGGCGTAGTTGTCTTCCTGGAGGCGGTCCATGGCCTGGGTGTCGGAGGCGGCCCCCATGACCACGCTCATGAAACCCGCCAAATCCAGAGGTTTGGGCCCTCGCCAGCCGATGGCCGCCACCCCGCGCCAAAAGGCCAGCAGGGGGCGCGAGGTGACATCCTCGGGTGTCACTTCGGCTGCCTCCGCCGCCTCCGGCCGGAGCCCGCCGCCCAGATCCACCAGGAAAATCTCCATGGGCAGGCCGGTCTTGAGGCGGCGACCCCAGTCCCGGGCGGGGCCCTGCCGGGACACCTGAAAGAGTTCGGCCATGGCCTTTTCATGGGCAAAGCGGGTGATGTCGTGATAGGTTTTGCAGTTGCGCGGGCGGAAGCCCTCGTCCCGGGGGTCCAGGAGGTGGAGGGGGGTGATGTGCTTCAGCACCCGCTCCAAAGTCTGCCAGGCCCGGCTGCGGCGCAGGATGGGATCCTCGGGGGGGGCCTTGAGCAGGGCTTCCTGCCGACCCTCGTAAATGTTGCCGTAGTAGGCATCCACCGTCACCACTTGGCCCGGGAGGAGGCGAGTGGTGGCTTCCCGGACCCCGAACAAGGCCGGGACGCCGGCCTCCCTCAGTACGGTGGCCAAGTGGCTGGTGGAGCTGCCGCTTTCGGCCACCACCGCCGCCACCCGCCCCACGGCCAAACCGTACTCCGGCAGGGCGCGCCGCACTACCAGCACGGCGCCCGGCGGGACCTGTTTGCAGTCGTGGTCCTGCAGGAGATACACCGCGCCGGCTGCGGCCCCTCGGGAGGCGATGGTGCCCTCCTGCACGATGAGGGGGGCATCTTTGAGGCGAGGAGGCAGGTAGGCGCCACGGCCCGGGCGGCTGAGGTGCAGGGGCCGGGCCTGCAGGAGGACGAACCGCCCTTCCTGGCTAAGGGCCCATTCGATGTCCTGGGGTCCGCCGAAGTGCTCGGCCACCTGTTGCCCCAGGGCCGCCAGCGCCAGGATCTGCTCCTCGGAAAGGCAAGCCCGGTCGGCGGCCGAAGGGTCTTCGTCCTCCACCACCCCGCCCTCCGGGTGCGGCCGGTGGACCAAGGATTTCTTCCCCACCCGCCGGGAAACCAAGCGGCCTTCCGCCACCCGATACACATCGGGTTCCACATGGCCGCCCACCGCGCCGGTTCCCAGACCGAAGACCGCATTGATGATTACCGCCTCCTCGCCGCTGCGGGGGTCGGCGGTATAAAGTACTCCGGCGGCCAGGGCCGGCACCATTTCCAACACCAGCACCCCCATGGCCAGGTCCTGATAGGAGAACCCCCGGGCATGGCAATAGTACAACACCCGGGGGGTGAATTGGCTGGCCAGCACCTCCTTGTAGCGCTCTTCCACCTGCTCGGCGGGCACATTGAGCAGGCTTTCAAACTGGCCGGCGAAGCTGTGCAAACCGTCTTCCTGGAGCGCGGAGCTGCGCACCGCCACCCGGGCAACTCCCAGACGGCGGACCTGGGCCTCCAGGGCTTGGCTGAGGATGCCCGGCAAGGGGGTGGCCAGCAGACGCTCCCGGATGCTCTCTCCGGCTTTCTTCAGGCTGGCCAGCTGGCGGATGTCCGCCCGGCCGATGACCTCCCGGATGAACTCCTCCAGGCCCGACTCCTGAAAAAAGAGCTTCTGGGCGTACGCGCTCACCGCGAACCCCCGGGGCACGGCAAATCCCTGGCGCCTGAGCTCCCCCAGCTTTTCCGCCTTGCCGCCGAAAAATTCGCCCTCCGTCACTTTGCCCAGGGGCAGGGCCAAGGGTCCGGGGCGGATGTCCGGCGGGGCCAGCTCCGCCTCCAGACGGGCGGCCACCCGCTGCTGCGCCTCCCTGAGGCCCCGATACCGACCCCCGGAGAGGGTGATGAGGGCGTCCACCAGAATCTCCATCTTGCGGTTCAGCCGGGAGACGGCATTCCGCACATAGGCCATGTCGAACAGATAGCCTTCCGACTGCTTGGTTTGCAAATCAGCAAGAATTGCGAGGATGGCGCCATTGGCGGCCAATAGGCGCTTGTATTCCCGGTAGCGCTCCAGCAACGCCACGGAGGGCGCCACCGTTCCCCCTTGGGCGGGGGGCCGCTTGCGGCGAAACCAGTCTCGCAGTTTGCTTAAGGCGCTCAAAGTGGTTTTCTAGAACCAATCCTTGGGGTTTAATGATATTGTAAAGGATAAGCTGGCCGGGCTCAACTGTCCATTGCCCGGCGGCCCGGACCGCGCCGACAAGAAGGCCCATGATTATGACCATGATCCCTGATTTGGAAAACTATTTTCGCCGGTTCGTCCGCCGCCAGGACAATTTCCTCCAGCAATTGGAGGAGGAGGCGGTTTTTGAACGCATCCCCATTGTGGGTCCGGTGGTGGCGGAATTGCTGGCCCTGCTGGCGACGGCCATGCGGGCCCAAGCGGTTCTGGAGCTGGGCACCGCCACCGGCTACTCCGCGATTTTCCTGGCCCGGGCCCTTAAGAAAACGGGCGGCCGACTGCTCACCCTGGAACGGGATCCGATGATGGCGGCCCGCGCCAAGGCCAATCTCGAGCGGGCGGGCGTGGCAGAGGTGGTGCAAGTCCAGCAAGGGGAGGCGAGAGAGGTTCTGGCCGCTCTGACCGGCCCCTTTGATTTGATTTTCTTGGACATTGACAAGGAAGGGTATCTTCCGGCTTTGCCGCACTGCCACCGACTGCTCCGGCTGGGGGGCCTCTTGGTGGCGGATAATGTGGGTTTTGCGGCCGCGGCTGACTTCAACCGGGAATTGTTCGCTTCACCCCAATGGCGGGCCGTCCCTCTCCTTTGTCTTTTGCCCCGGCACTCGCCGGAGCGGGACGGGCTGACCTTTGCCCTGAAGGTGGCCTGAGAGCCGGGGACCGCGGCGGCAAGGAGCAGTTCGGTCTCACCTGCCAACGGCCGCACCGGTGGGATTAGGAGCCACACGGTTGATTGATCTCCACATCCATATCCTCCCGGGGCTGGATGACGGCCCCCGAACCTGGGAAAGTGCTTTGGAAATGGCCCGCATCGCGGTGGCCGACGGGGTGACCACCGTGGTGGCCACGCCGCATCTGTTTGCCCGGCGGACCGTGGAGCTGGATCGCCTCAATCCGCCGGAACGGATTTTGGCCAAGGTGGCGGAATTTCAGGAGCGCCTGGCGGAGGCCGGCATTCCCCTCAGAGTGGCGGCGGGCTGTGAAGTTCCCTTGTGCCATGAAATGATCAGCCTCCTGGAGGCGGGCCAGGTGCTGACCTTAAACGGCCAAAAGCGCTACCTTTGTCTCGAGATGCCGGAAATGGCGATTCCCCCGGCTGCCGAGGAGATTTGCTTCCACCTCACCTCCCAGGGCATCACCCCCATCATCACCCATCCGGAGCGCAACCCGGTATTCTGGGAGAGTCCGGAGAAACTCATCCGGCTTCTGGAGCTGGGCTGCCTGGCCCAACTTACCGCCGCCAGCCTTACGGGCGACTTCGGCTGGCGGATCTCCCGGTTTGGGAAAAAATTGGTGAAAAATGGGCTGGCCCATGTGGTGGCCAGCGATGCCCATGACCGCAGCCATCGCCCGCCCATCCTGTCGGCCGCGTTCAAAAAACTGCGGCGATGGCTGGGGGAGGCCAGGGCCATGGAAATGGTGCAGGGGCGGCCGGCGAAAATCCTGGCCGGCGAGCCCTGGGATTGAATCCGGCGGTTGAGGGAGGACCCCATGCCTCAGGTCCCGGCCCGAGCGGCCCTCCCGGTGGAAGCTGGCTTAGGGCCGCGGCGCCACGATCTGCTCCAGGTTCCCTTCCAGGTCAGTGATGATGAGACGGCCGGAGGGGAGGCGCCAGGCCCTGAGGTTGAAGGCCTCTCCCTGGCTGTGTTCCGGGGGTACCTTGACTTCCGGCAGATTGGCCTGGATCGTGAACAGCTCATAGCTGCCGGTGCCCACCTCCCTGGTACTGGCGGGTTGCCCCACCTGATAAACCACCCCTTCCTCGGTCAAGACTTCCATCAGCTCCCTGCGGTCGGCGTCCGTGCAAACGACGATCATGGAGGTCCTCCTTTGCGCTGGGTCTTTCCCTGAACTGGGCGCCGCCCTGCCGGTGGCCCTGGCTCCCCGGCCGCGGACGCTTGTTCTTAGGAGATAATCACTACCCCGCCTCTTGACAAGCAGCGGCCCCTTCTCTTCGTCTGCGCGGGGCCGGCCTAAGTCCAGGCGGCGCCCAAGGGGCCCGGTCCTTGGCGGCCGAGCGAAGCCGGCGCGCTACTGCAAGGCCTTGTACTGAGTGCGCATCTTGTCCAGGAGGAAGTCGAAGGACTTGGTGCTGATGACCTGCGCGAACTGCCGCTTGTAGTTCTCCAGGATGCTGACGCCGTCCACTATGACGTCGTAGAGGATGTAGGAGTTGCTGCGGGTGTGAAGCAGGTAATCCACGGGGATCGTCTCATTGGTGCGGATAAGGGAGGTGCTCACCTGGGCCTTGGAGCCCTCCACCTTCTCTTTATGGTAAGTAACCGTTTCCCGTTTAAGGAAGTTTAACACCAGCCGGGTATAGGAATCCTGAAACAGGGCCGCGAACACCCGCTCGAATTCCTGGCGCTGGCTGGGGGTCAGCTTGGCATAGGTGGGCCCCAGGGAGTCTTTGGCCATCAAAGGGAAGTCAAAGCTCCGCTGGATGATGCGGCGGATGGCCTCGGCCCGGACTTTTTCCTCCGTTGGTTCATTTTGGATGCGGATCACCTCATCCAAAATGGCTTTCACATAATTGCTGGGTGGGCCCGCCAGGGCCGGCGCCGCCAAACCCGCCAGCAACACCAGCGACAGTGCAATGCGTATCAAGGCGCGTTTCATCAGGGGATCCTCAAGAAGTGGTTACTCATCGGCCTGGGCCAGCGCCTGCGGGCAGGGGCAGGCTTGGGGCGAGGGCTGCCGGGCCTGTCCCATCAGGCGCAAGAAGGCAGGCAGCACGCTTAAGGCGGCCACCAGCACGCTGAGGCTGCCCACGGTGGAGAGCAAGCCCAGGCTGAAGGTGCCACGATGCCCAGAGATCATCAGGCTGCCGAAACCGAAGGCGGTGGTCAGGGAAGCCAGAGCCACGCCCTTGGCAGTGCTGGCCGGCAGGGTGATGGCCCGGGCCGAGGGCTCCAATTTCCAGCGCACCAGGATAATAATACCATATTCTATCCCTTCGCCAAGGATAAGGGGCAGGAACAGGACGTTGGCCTGATTGAAGGGGATGCCCAGCACCCACATGAGGCACAACGTGATGGCGGTGCCCACGATGAGGGGGAGGAGGGTCAAGAGGGTCATCTTCAAGCTCCGCAACAAAAACCACAGGAGCAGGGAAATGGCCAGCAGAGCCACCCCGGCCGCCCACAGGCAGGCATTCTTGAAGGCGAAGTTAAAGACATAGAGAAGGATGGGATCCCCCACCACATTTTCATCCACGCTTTGCAAATCCCGGACAAAGCGGCCCAGGGGCTGGGGGTCCCAGATGTCAATGGCGGGAAAGATGCGAATCAGGTAGCGTCCTTGGGGACTGACGAAGCGGTCCCGGACGGCCTGCGGCAGGTCCGACACGGTGGGACTGGCCGCGGCCACATTGGCGGCGAGGAGGTCCCATTTGTCCCGGAAGTCGTCGAAGAACCGGTGCTGGAATTCCCGCGCCCGGGGCGCCAGGGAGGCGGAGGGTGAATTCAGCAGGACCGCCACCTCGGCCAGCAGTCGGTTGGCTTCGTCCAGCTGCTCCTGCGCGGGCTTGGCCTCCGGTTTCCAATCGCTTTCCTTGGCCTGCCCCAACTTGAAGCGGATGCGCCCCAGGACGTCCTTGAGCTCCTGCAGGTCCACCGGTTGCTGGCTGGCGGCTGGCGGAGCAAAATGCACCGCAGTGATCAGAGGGGCCATGGCCGCGATCATCTGCCGCTTGACCTCGGGCTCCTCGGGGAGAAAGGAGAGGATGGATTCCACGTGGGAGACGGTGGGTTTCTTTTTCAACTCCGCCACCTTGCGGGGCAGATCCTCCAGGCTGGTGGCCACCATGGTACCATACGAGCTGGAGTAGCGCGACTCATTCAGGAGCCTGAGCTCCCAAACCACCGACTCGGTGCGCTGGTTTTGCAGGTGGAGGGGATTGAGGTCAAAGGGGACATAAAACAGGCTGATACCCCCCAGGACCAGGACCACTGCCGCCCCGGCCACCACGAGGCCGGGGCGCCGCCATTGCAGGGAAAGGAATGGTTCGGGGGTGGCCGGCGGGGGCTCCTCCAGCTCCGGGTAGTTCCGGCAGCCTTCGGTGACGTAGGCCATGGCCGGCAGCAGGACGAAGCAGGCGAAAAGGTATACCACGATTCCCAGACTGACGATGATGCCCAGTTCCGCCAACCCCTGGAAGCCGGTAAAGGCCAAAGGCAAAATGGAAAACAAGGCGGCCAAGGCCGCGTAAAAATTGCCCGGCGTGGCTCCCCGCATAGTGCGGTTGAAAATTTCCTCGTGGCAGTGGCGGCGCCCTGCCTGCTCCTCTTCCAGCCGGGAGTACCAATGGATGCCGAAGTCCACGCAGATTCCCAGCATCAAGGGTGCAAAGACAATGGACAGGAGGTTGAGGCGTCCCACCACCAGCGTGGCCACCCCCAGGGTCCAGGCGATGCCGATGACCAGTACCAGACCCTGCACGAGGGGGCGCTTGATGCTGCGGAAGAAGAGCACCATGATGGCCACCTGCAGAAAAAGAGACAGCCAGGAGGCCAGGTTGATGTCCGACATGGCGCTGGCCATCTCATCATCGGAGAGGGCCGCCGGGCCGGTGACGCCCACCATCAAGCCGGGAAACCGGCCTTTGACCTCCGCCACCGCCTGGCGCAGGGCCTCCAGGTCCGATGAAGAGGTGGCAAAGCCATCCTCCCGGGGCGTGACCAGAAAAAGCAGGTAGCGCTTGTTTTCCGTGAAAAAATACCCCTCCTGGCTCAGATCCCCCAGATTCCCCGGCAGGAGGCTTTTCAAAGGGGAGACATAGTTCGGGTCGCCGTGCAGGGCATCTTTGAATTGCTTGAGCGTGGCATTCAGCAAGGTCAGATCAGGAATGGGCTCTTCCGCCTTCTCCTCGAGGAAAGAGGTGAATACCTCGCTGATCATGGCCCGGGTGATTTCCCGGTTCACCACCTGGAAGAACTGGGCAAGGGTGGGTTGGGCGGTGATGGCCAGGATGATTTCCCGGTGCTCCTCCAGCTTGGTCCTGAGCTGTTCCAGCTCCCCCGTCTCCAGGTACTGCAGGGCCCAGGACCGAAAAGGCTCCGGGTCCACCCGGTAGAACAACTCCCGGAAGCGCTGGGGATCCCGTTTCAGGTGTGCGGCCAAAGCCTCGGCAAAGGCAATGGAACGCTGGGAGTCGGTGTTTTCCACCACCACCACGAATTGATCCCGGTTGCCGAATTCCTGCTCCAGGGCGTCGCTGAGGCGGATGAGGCGCAGGTCGCTGGCCACCAATTCCGAGCGGCTGGTGGAGAACCTGAGGGAGTGGAAGGCGTAATACACCGACAGACCAGCGGTCAGCAGGCTGAAAAGGATGATCGGCCAGGCAAGGCGCTTGATGAGCCTCAGCCACCAACCGACTGGCTGCAACGTTTTTTCTGGAAACAATGGTCAATCCTTTACGCCTGAAGCCCAGGGAGCATATTCCTGCACCTGCCTTGTGCGTCAGGGGCCGTTTCCCCAGCCCAGGCGCCCAGACTCCCCCGAAGCGGCAGAATTATCACTTATGAATTACCCATAAGTTGCCGGCGGTCAAGAAAAATCGGTCTGAGTGCAGGCCAGCGGCAGGCTGTCTGGGATAATAACCCTGTTGATCAGGGCCCTCGGCGCCAGGGGGAGGAGAAAAAATTTTCCTGGGGTGGTTGATTTTCTTTCATGGGTAATTATTCTTGATAAATAAAAGTTCCCGAGGGAGCCCTTTTTCATGGTGCAAATCACCAAGATCCCCGGCGGTTATGGCGTGGAAGGCCTGGAATTCCGGCGGGGCAAGTGCGGTTGCGGCGGTGGCGGGCAGGACTGCTGTTTCACCTACTCCAAAGTAAAGCAGGACAAAAACAGCCTGGTGTTCGAAGGCAAGGCCACCTGCCCTTCTTCGACGGACAACTATGAGTGGGGCTACCGGGTGCGCAAAGGAGAGGTCTCGGTGGAGGTCCACATGGTGGACACCCGGGGCAAGCGGGATTATTTCGCGGGCTATGACCCGCCCCCCTTGGCAGCCTTTCGGGAAAAGGGGTGGGAGGTCCTGGAGGAATACGAACGGCCCCTGCCAGCGGCGGAGTAACCCGGCTGTCCCGAAGGGCGGCCGGTGGCGAGCGCCAAACCATAAATCCTTAATTCTGAGGGAGGAGAACCTTGTCTATGTGCACTTGCGGTTGTTCCAGCAAACCCCAGCAGCCGGCGGCGGAGCAGGAAACCAAGACCTATGTTTGCATCCAGTGCAATACCTTCAAGTCCGTGCCTGCTGATGCCCCGGTGCCGGATTGCTGCAACAAAAAGATGAACGAGATGGACTAACCCAACCTCCTGGCTCGAGAGGGCGAGCGTCGCTGATCCATTTTGCGTTCCCCTCTCCTTACCTTCCTTCCCGCCCCGAGTGTTCGGGGCGTTTTTTTTCTGCCACCCGCAGTCCCGGCGGAATTTCCCCAAAGTTTTCCATTGCTGCTATAATAGGATGAATCCGGGGGGGCTTGGTTTGCAGGCCAGAGGGGCCAGATGACAAAGCGTGCGGCCACCTTCCCCAAAACGCTGCTTGCCACTTTCCCGCCTTGACGCCCCATCGGGCGTCCTGGGAAGGACGCTTGCCATTCCCGGCCCCGGTCCCCGCCCGGTTGGCGGGGGCCGCCTGGGGCCGCGGAGTCCGAGCCCCAGGATTCGCCGGCCAACCTTGGGGGGAAAGATTGACCATCTACAGGGTTAGTTGACGCAGGGATTCCGTGACCCAATTCTTCCGCCGTCTGCCAGCCGGGAAGCCAGCCGCCGCGGTGGGCCTGACTGCGGCAGTGTGCCTGGCGGTGGCGCTTCTGGTGGCCGCTGGGGTCCTCGAACCATACCGCCTCAAAACCCTGGACCTTTTGCAGCGGCACTTCTATAAAACGCCGGCCAACTCCGAGGTGGTGCTTATCACCATGGACCAGCCGGACGTGGATTTCCTCCAGAAACAGGGCCTCAACTGGCCCTGGCCCCGGCAACTCTACGCCGCCATCATGGCCTTTTGTCGCCGAGGCGGGGCCAAGGCCGTCATTTTCGATCTGCTCCACACCGAGCCCTCTTTTTACGGGACCGAGGACGACCGGGAGTTTGCCGAAGCCATGCAAGGCGGGCCGGCGTTTCTGGCCTGTTTCCTCACCCGGGAGGAAAGGGAGTCCCACCCCTTGACGCCGGAACTCCTGGGCAAGGCTGGCTTGCGCCTTACGGGACCGGGGCCGGCGGGCCTGCCCCGCTACCGGGCGGTCATCCCCCCGGTGGCCCCTTTGCTCAACGCCGCTTTGGGGGTGGGAAATGTGGAGTGCGGACCCGATCCCGACGGCATCTACCGGCGCCTGCCATTGGTGGCGCCCTTTCAGGACTGCTGGCTGCCGCTGTTGGGTTTTGCTCCCTTTGTGAAGATCGCCGCCCCCGGCGACTGGCGGTTTGAACCCGGTGCCCTGGCAAACGGCAGCCTCAAAATCCCCTTGGATGGCCAGGGACGCTTTCTCCTGAAGTTTCGGGGGCCCACCCGCAGCCACCCTCGTCTCAGCGGGGCCAACGTGGTGAGCTCCGAGATACGGTTGCGCCACGGGCAGCCGCCCCTCTACCCTCTTAGCACCGTGGCCGGCAAATGGGTTTTGGTGGGGCTCACGGCGCCGGGTCTGCTGGACCTGAAGGCCAGTCCCGTGAGCCCCATTTACCCGGGCGTGGAACTGCACGCCACCTTGTTGGACAATCTGCTGCAGGGCGATTTCCTGCGGCCTCTGCCGTCAGGAATGTTCTGGGGCTGGACGGTGCTTTTGGCTTTGGCCGTGGCCTGGACGGTCCTCTGGTGCGGGCGCCTTTGGGTGACTCTGGCGGCGGTTTCAGGGCTGGCCCTCCTTCTGCTGGGGGGCACGGCGGCCGCGTTTCGCCTCAGCTGGTGGGCCGACCCGGTGGCGCCGGGGTTGGCCCTGGGGCTGGTCTTCGCCGGGGCCGCATCCTACCGCTACGTCACCGAGGGCCGCCAGAAGCAGGCCATTCGCCGCATGTTTTCCCACTACCTCTCCGAAACGGTCATCAGCCATCTCCTGGCCCATCCGGAACGTCTGAAGCTGGGGGGCGAGCGTCGAAGGGTGACGTTGTTTTTCTCTGACCTGGAGGGGTTCACCGGGCTTTCTGAAAAGCTCCCTCCCGAAGAGGTGGTGGCCCTTTTAAATGACTACCTTTCCCGCATGACGGAAATCATTCTGGCAGAGGAGGGTGTGGTGGACAAGTTTGAGGGCGACGCCATCATGGCCTTCTGGGGGGCGCCCCTGGAACAGCCGGATCAGGCGGTGCGCGCCTGCCGGGCAGCCCTCCGCCAACTGGCGGCCCTTACGGACTTGAACGCCCGGCTGACTGCCAAGGGTCTGCCCGCCCTGGCCATGCGCATCGGCATTAACACCGGCGAGGCCATTGTGGGGAATTTAGGCTCCGCCCGCCGCTTCGATTACACGGTCATCGGCGACGCCGTCAACCTGGCCTCCCGGCTGGAGGGGTTGAACAAGTATTACGGCACCGCGCTTTTGGTAAGCCAGACAACCGCGCTTGACTGCGAGGAGGCCATGGAGATCATGGAGGTGGACCAGGTGGCCGTGAAGGGTCGGGAGACCCCGGTGACCATTTATCAGGTCCTGGCCGTGAAGGGGAACCTGAGCCCGGCGGCCGTGCGGGGCCGGGAGGCCTTCGGCGCCGGTCTGGCTGCCTATCGGGCCCGGCGCTTTGCCGATGCGGCCGGCCATTTCGCCCGCGCCCTGACATGCCTCCCTGAACCCAACCCGGCCGGCGCCTTGCGGCAGCGTTGCCTGGCTTTGGCCGATCAGCCGCCGCCCCCGGACTGGGACGGGGTCTTCCGGCCGGGGGGTAAATGAGGCGCGGGAAGCGTGGGGCAAGGAGGGGAAGCGGTTGGTGCCCGCCTGAGCCGGGAGTCCTTTCTACCTGGGGCGGGCCGGCCGCCCCCGGCTCCCCTTGCTTTTCCCCTGGTTTTGTGGCAGGTTGGGACCAAAGCGGGGGCCGTATGGGTTGCGGTAGGCGTTCGGCCCCAATTCCTATCCCTTGAACCCTGAGCCAAGGAGGTGAGGGTGAAGCAGCGCCGGAAGAAGCGAACCATGGTCTTGAACGGGCTGGTTGCCTTAGGGACCGCGGCCCTCCTGGCCTGGGCGGCCGCGGCTTGGTGCCAGGGCCTCACGGTCTCCCAGCCCCACCAGCAGTTGTATTCCCAGCCCAACTTCACCAGCCCCCCGGTGGGCCCGGTTCCCCAAGGGAGCCGGGTTGACCTGGTGCGCCAGGAAGGGGATTGGTACCTCGTCTCTTTCCAGGGGAAAAGCGGCTGGCTGCACAAAGTGGCGGTAGGCACTGCCACCTCGATCCCCGGCGGTTTTTCCGGATTCCTCACCGCCGGGCCGGTGCAGGAGGCCAAAACCGACGAAGTGGCCCTGGCGGGCAAGGGCTTCACCCCCGAGGTGGAGGCAGGCTACCGCCAGAAGCATGCCCACCTGAATTACGCTCAAGTGGACGCGGTGGAACGCCTGCAAGTGGAGCCCGCCAAATTGAGCGCCTTTCTCCGGGAAGGGGGGTTGCAATGAGGCGCCGGGTTCTTGCGCTCATGGCGATTCTGGCGGGCCTGCTTTTGTCAGCAGGCTTCAATATCCCTTCCCTCCCCATCCCCTCCCAGGCCCAAAAAGCGGTGGGAGTGGCCACGAAAACCGGTGCCAAGGCGGTCCAGGCCTCCCGGACCTTGAGCGACGCGGAAGAATATTACCTGGGCCGGGCGGTGGCGGCGCGGCTGCTGGGGCGCTACCCCCTGTATCAGAATCCGGACGCCACCATGTATGTCAACCAAGTGGGTCTGGCGGTGGCGAGGAAATCCAGCCGTCCTCAGACCTATCGGGGCTACCATTTTGCCGTTCTGGACACCACCGAGCCCAACGCTTTTGCCTGTCCGGGCGGCCTCATACTGGTGACCCGGGGACTCATCAAACAGTGTGCCAACGAAGACGAGCTGGCCGCGGTGCTGGCCCATGAGGTGGCCCACGTGGCCCATAAGGATGGCATCAACTCCATCAGCCAAGCCCGCTGGAGCGAGGTCCTCACCACGGCCGGCACCGAGGCGGCCCGACAATACGGCGGCGGCGTCGGCAGCGCCCTGGTAACGGTGTTTGAGGGGGCCGTGGAGGATGTTTTCAAGACCATCGTGGTGAACGGGTATAGCCGTCAGGCCGAGGAGGCAGCGGACAAAGACGCGGTGCTCATGCTGACCCGCACCGGTTACCACCCTGGCGCCCTGGCCGGGGTCTTGGCCAAGATGGCGGCGGGCGGCGGAGGCCTGCTGCGCACTCACCCGCCCACCGCTGAGCGCCTGGCCAAGGTGCGCGCCCTGGCCCCGGAGACCCGTCCCGACCCCCGGCAAGCGGCGCGGGAGCAGCGGTTTAAGCAGCAAAAGTTTTAGTCAGGTTTCCCGGGGGGACGTAGGCGGGGCGGGAGTGGAACCTCTGGCCCCGCCCCATTCCCCTCCCAGGGAGGTGGCGAAGTTCCCCCTGGGTGTTGCCCGCCAGAATTTTCCCATCCGGTCAGTCTTTCGGATGCCGGCACCGGCCCGGCCACCTGTGGCCGAGCTCTGGATGTGCGGCCCGAAACTTCCTCGTGGAGCCCCTCCCCCCTTGCCGCAGCCCTTGAGCCGCCTCATATTGGAAGTAAGAATCATCCCGGAAAGGAGGCCATGCCATGGGTGCGGTGACGCCAAAACGCGGCGGCGTGGAAGCGGTGTTTGAGAAGCTGGAAGCGATGGGGCGGGCGGCCCGGAATGCCTTCAACCGGCACAGCCGGGCCGATGTGGAGGAGCTAAGGCGGCTTCACCGGGAACTGGCCGCAGACCTGGAGGCCGCCCTGGGCCAGGCGGCTGCCGCAATGGACAGGGACCTTCTGAAGGGCCTGAAAAGCATCGCCGACCACCTGGGAGGGCTGGCGGAGTCCCTGGACAAAAAGATTCAGGGTGTCATCATGTTTTCGGACAAAGCCGTCTCCCAAAGCAATCAATTGCTGGACCAGCAAGCCGGCCTTTTGCGTACGCTCCTGGACATCCTGAAAACCGACAACCTGGTGCTGAAGAAATATGCCCGGGAGGAGGCCCTCAGGCTCATCCAGAATTGTAACGATTTTGCCACTGAGCATGAGGCGCGGCTCATCGAGGGCCTCTGCCTGCCGCAGGCGGCGCCCATCTTCCTGGCTCTCTTGGAGCAGATGCGCGGCTTTGCCCAGGATATCCTGGCGATGGTGAAAGAATAGCGCCAGGGAGCAACATCCTGCCGGGGGAGGGGGAAGCGGCCCCGCATTACTTTCCCCTCCGGCGAGTTCCCCCTGCCCTGGCCCAGGTGTTCCAAGGCCGTGTCGTCTGCCGGACCCGCCTGCCGGCAGGGCGGAAAATCCCTGTTCAGCCGGGCCGGACTCGGTTATTCCTGAAGGTGGCGGGTGAGATATTCCTTGAGGTTGAATTTGCCTCGCAGGCTGGCCGCGCTCATGAAGCGGATTTTCCCGTAGATGGGCCGCTCTTTGAAGGCCCGGTCATGGACCCCGCCGATGCTCCAGGCAATGCCGGTGTAGCCGTTGGGGTCCCGCCCGTCCAGTTCATAGCGGTCATTAAGATAAATGGCGGTGGCCAGGGCTTCCTCCGGGGTGGCGCTCCATTCCAGGATCTTTTTGGCCCAGTACATCCTCAGGTAGCCGTGCATTTTGCCGGTAACCACCATCTCCCGCTGGGCGGCGTTCCATAGATCGTCATGGGTGCGGGCGGCCTCGAGATCGGCCCGGGAATAGAGATAGTCCCGGGGATCCCGTCGCCGCTCCTGGAGGGTTTTTTGGGCCCAGGCCGGGAAGCCGCGGGTCTGGTCGTAGTGAGGCTGATAGAAGCAGAAATTGTCGGCCAGCTCCCGGCGGACGATCAGCTCCTCCAGGAAGGCTTCCCGAGCGGCGGGGGGCACATCGGCCTTCAGGACCGCCAGCGCCACCCGCTGGGCCGAGAGCTGTCCGAAGTGCAGGTAGGGAGAAAGGTTGGACTGGCCATCCTTGCCGGGATCATTGCGGTCCCGGTCATAGGTCCCCAATTTGCGGTCCAGAAACTGGGCCAGAAGCTCGGCCCCGGCGGCTTCTCCCGGCTTAAGCCAGCTTACCTCGGGAACCCGCGCATCCACCGGCAGGGCCGCCAAAAGCTCCGCCACCGGCGGCATGAAGGGCGCCAGGTCAGCCCGGTGGGGGTGTTCCATAACCTCTGGAAATTCCGTGAGAAACTCAGACAAGGCCCGGCGCACTTTGGGCCGGAAGGAATAGGCAGCCCACTCCTGTTTGGCTGAGGCCAGCCAGCAAGGAATGATATTGTGGGCGTCCACTTCATAGAACGGCAGGGAAATGCGGGCCGCCACCTTGGCTTTCCAGGTCCGTTTGATGTGCAGCGGATCAAAGTCGGAAACCAGGGCCCCGGCCTTCACGGTCATCAGGAAGCGGGGCAGCTCCTCTTCCGGGGCGCCCCGCAGGACTGCCAGCGGCACCCTGAGGGCCGCAAGGTCCCGGGCAGTTGGGGCCAGGCCCCTCAGCATAAACCCGTATTGGCGTAAGGTGGCCCCCAAAAAGGCGGGCACCAGACAAAATACGGCCAAAAGCGGCGCCCCGGACTGCAGGGCCAATTCCTGGGCGAACAGCAGGGCCCAGTTGTCCCTGAGCCGTTGGTCCCGGCTCAGCCACCAGACCACCGGTCCTTTGCCGGCCGGGGCCGGTTTTAACACCCTAACCCGCCTTGGGTCCACGAGATTTGGCATCCTGACGGCGCTGCTCCTTTCCCTTTTGCCGGCTGCCAAGGCCGACGTTCCCACTCGCGCCGACCCCGGCCCCACCGGGCTGGGGGTGCCGAGTCGCCTGGAGGCGCGGCACTCCCCTTGCCTTCCCCCTGAGTATTTTGCCTTATTAACGAAATTCGTCCCAAGTAAAGCGAATGCTTGGCTCTTTCGGTATCAGAGCTGTCCGGTAGGGATTTTGTATGATCGCGCTTTTAAGCCCCCCTCCCCACGGGGGGAGGGGGGTTGGGGTGCCACCCCCACCCCAGCCCTCCCCCATCACAGGGAGAGGGAGTCTGAGATACAGGCTCTTCCATGTCCGGAGGTCTTTTTGATATGCGCCCCCTCTTCTCTCAGAGCCGAAACATCAAGGATAGGGGACGATATCATTGTCAGAGAT
>FWPV01001489.1_pt1 | contig 64791 bp, 57 predicted proteins | sample 2228371 | NCBI WGS metagenome assembly FWPV01 (sample SAMEA103939776, study PRJEB20133) | metagenome
AATCGCACCTTACTGGAATTGAAATCCAGCAAGCGCTTCGAAATGAATCCCTGGAATCAATCCTTCAATCGCACCTTACTGGAATTGAAATCATTTTTTGTCCCTTCGCCTCCAGCGATACTGACTACCTTCAATCGCACCTTACTGGAATTGAAATATTTTTAAAACAGATGTTGCGTTGCTTGGAATCCCACCTTCAATCGCACCTTACTGGAATTGAAATAGCTGAGCATCTTCTACTACTTCGACTCCTGCCTGCCTTCAATCGCACCTTACTGGAATTGAAATTCTCTTTCCAATATATGAGTTGGCATGCAAGCACAAAAAAAGAGTTATAAATTTCTTCATAACTCCCTGATAATCAAGTCGGGGTGACAGGATTTGAACCTGCGACCACACGCCCCCCAGACGTGTACGCTACCGGACTGCGCCACACCCCGAATTTTTTGCAAATTAAAATAATCTTTTTGCTTTCCTCGCCGGGATTTGGATCATTTTTGGAGCGTTTTGCGCTATTAAATTATAAATCAGGGATATAGATTTAGGATGACTTCGAATTTTTTTCTGAAAAAATCACAGCTTGACTTCCGCCCTTGCAGCAGTGTGTGCAGGTCACTACCTGAGGATTTTTGACCGCTACACGGCTGAGCGCTTCATGACCGTTATTGAAAGGCCCCAAGTAATCTCTGTCCATCGCATCAGGAATGTGAGGGCACTCCCGGTCGTGAATTTCAAAGTATCCTTCCGAGTTGGGTTTAGATGATAGATAAAAGAATTTCATAGCCTATTTTGAGTTGGCTAAAAGTACCAATCTAAAAATCGCCAAAACATACCTAGCGCTAGGTATTTTTTAGGGGTTTTAGATGATTTTTTTGACTTTTTATGATCAAAAGTTTCCCTTTCGATCCCGAATTCGCATAGGCATCGCATCGATGGTCTTAAAAATCATGTCAATATCCGGGGCTTTTTTTCCACTTGATTTTGCACCTCCGTCAAGACCGATCAAAACCCAATCTGATTCTGAGGGAATTCGACTCAAAAATGCCTTTTCGTCCAGCTTACCGTCAAAATTAGACTTAAGCAGTCTTCCTCGGTCAAACCAGAATATCAAAAGCTTTCGATCCTCCAACTTACTTTCTATTTGTTCCCTCTTCCAAAAACCCTCATCCATTTGATGATTAATAATCAATAGACGGTTTTTCCACTCCAGATTTTTCGGAACAAGGTTAACCTGTTGACTTGATAGTGCGAGGAATAGTAAAATGATCAGGTAATTCATGGAAAAGAAACCCTCCAGAAGCTCAGGAGTTTACAGATTCTTTAAAAATCTGATCACCAAATCTTCCCATTCTTGTTCCAGCGTGCAGGTGGGGCGACTTTCTCCGGCCCTTCGGTACCAATAGTCTGCATTCCACAGATCGCCTTCCTTACGATGCAGGTAGGCATGAACCCGGGCAGCCGATTGCCCGGAAAGTTGATCGACTTGATCATGTGCCTGATTCCAGTCACCTTTGGCATCGTACCAGAGAGCTAGTATTTCGGGTGAAAAATCATCTTCAGGTGCAGAAAGGGATTTGAATTTTTGGAGGTTCATAGTTTGATTTTCAGCATGATGTAATTTTAAGCCGGAAGACCGATGACCGAATAGATCACAGACTTGGAGTCAACTCGGTTTTTTTAACCTTCAAGATTAGCTTTTGGCAAAAGTACCGTCAAACCAAATCCGGGTTAAGTCAAATTGAAGAAAAAGTAAGGTAGCAAAATGAAAACCCTTTCTTCCAAAAAGTCCAGTCTCAGGTCGAATAAAGTTAAAAAACTCTAGACTAAAAATCATCTCTAAAGTCTATGATTCGTGGCAATATGAACCTTTATAGAAAAAGTAAAGCCTTCTTTTTACCCTGAACTTGTACGTAAAAATGATAGGTAAATTAAGTGTAAATTCCTCGATAAATCATTTTTCAGGGTCCTCAGATAAGCTTGGCTGGTGTTGGATTAATTCTATATTTGGCAAATTATTTTACAAAAACCCAAATCGAATCAACACATAATATGGAACAAGCGCTGATTTACGTAGTCCCTGCGCTGGGACTGGTAGGGCTGCTCGCCATGGCAGTCAAATCCGCCTGGGTCACCAAACAGGCCACAGGGGATAAAAACATGATGGAACTCTCCGGCTATATAGCCGACGGTGCGATGGCCTTCTTGAAAGCGGAATGGAAAATTCTTGCCTACTTCGCAGTGATCGCCGGTATTCTTTTAGCATGGTCTGGTACTATGGTAGAGACCTCCAGTCCGGTCATCGCCATTTCCTTTGTGATCGGTGCCTTTTTCTCTGCTTTGGCAGGTTATATCGGAATGAAAATCGCCACCAAAGCCAACGTAAGAACCACTCAGGCTGCCCGTACAAGCTTAAAGCAGGCCTTGAAAGTTTCTTTTACCGGAGGTTCCGTGATGGGCCTCGGTGTAGCTGGATTAGCCGTTTTGGGTCTGGGAGCGTTATTCATCGTGTTTTATCAAGTCTATGTGGTGTCTGTAGGGGCAGGTGTAAATGGACTTGAAATGGAAAAAGCTTTGGAAGTCCTTGCAGGATTTTCCTTGGGTGCTGAATCCATCGCGCTTTTCGCCCGAGTAGGTGGTGGTATTTACACCAAAGCTGCTGACGTAGGAGCTGACCTGGTAGGTAAAGTAGAAGCGGGTATTCCTGAAGACGACGTGCGTAACCCAGCCACCATCGCGGACAACGTGGGCGACAATGTGGGTGACGTAGCTGGTATGGGTGCTGACTTGTTTGGTTCGTATGTGGCGACCATTTTGGCGACCATGGTATTGGGTCGTGAGATCGTGTCTGTAGATAATTTTGGCGGTATCGCACCGATCTTGCTGCCAATGGTTTTGGCAGGTTTGGGTATTATTTTCTCCATCATGGGGATGGTATTCGTGACTGTAAAAGATGATAAAGGTGACGTGCAGAAAGCCTTGAATATGGGTAACTGGTCTTCGATCATTTTCACAGGAATTGCCTCTTATTTCGTTGTCATGCACATGCTTCCTGAGACGCTTTCTATCAGAGGCTATGAGTTTACCAATATGGATGTGTTCTATGCCATTATCCTTGGCTTGGTAGTAGGTACCTTGATGTCCATCATCACTGAATACTACACTGCCATGGGTAAGCGCCCGGTTCTTTCGATTGTGAAACAGTCGGGTACAGGTCATGCGACCAATATCATCGGTGGTCTTTCTGTAGGGATGGAATCTACTGTACTTCCCATTCTAGTGTTAGCTGGGGGGATCTATGGAGCGTATGAATTTGCAGGTTTGTACGGTGTGGCGATTGCTGCAGCGGGTATGATGGCAACGACAGCAATGCAGTTGGCGATTGATGCCTTCGGACCGATTGCGGATAATGCAGGTGGTATTGCCGAGATGAGCCAGCTACCTGAGGAAGTTCGAGGCCGTACCGATATTTTGGATGCGGTGGGCAACACTACTGCTGCTACCGGAAAAGGCTTTGCCATTGCTTCTGCAGCATTGACTTCCTTGGCGCTTTTTGCGGCTTTTGTAGGTATTGCCGGCATCGATGCAATTGACATTTACAAAGCCGACGTACTTGCCGGCTTGTTTGTCGGAGGTATGATTCCGTTTATTTTCTCCTCTTTGGCGATAGCGGCAGTTGGCCGTGCAGCCATGGATATGGTCAATGAAGTAAGACGTCAGTTCCGCGAGATTCCGGGCATCATGGAGTATAAGGCTAAGCCCGAGTACGAAAAGTGCGTGGAGATCTCTACCAAAGCTTCTATCCGTGAGATGATCGCGCCGGGTGCGATTGCTTTGATATCACCTTTGATTGTGGGTTTTGCCTTTGGTCCTGAGGTGCTTGGCGGTATGCTTGCCGGTGTGACTGTGTCAGGTGTATTGATGGGAATGTTCCAGTCCAATGCCGGTGGTGCATGGGATAATGCCAAGAAATCCTTTGAAAAAGGCGTGGTCATCAATGGCGAGACGTACTACAAAAAGTCTGAGCCGCACAAGGCTTCTGTAACCGGTGACACGGTAGGTGATCCATTCAAAGATACTTCCGGTCCATCGATGAACATTCTGATCAAATTGATGTCTATCGTCGCCTTGGTCATTGCTCCTCATATTTCTGAAAAAGACCATTCTGCGGTAGTGGCAGATGCAGAGATGATCAAGAAAGAAGTTAAAAAAGAAATCAAAATCGTGGACGGAAAAAAAATAGAAACCGAAACCATCACGATTACCAAATAACCTACCAACCCAATTAAAAAAGCCATCTGAAAATTTCGGATGGCTTTTTTGATTTTGGACCATTTAGTAAGATTACCAATTATGATGGAGGCCTAGCTGAAGCTGTCCCTTACTCAGCGCATCCGTGGACTGCTCCATCCAGCCCAGCTGGATTCGCAAGTTGTCTCTCAATCCATATCCCAATCCTGTGTAGAATCGGTTTCGGTCAAAGAATTGAACTGTATTGCCAGACCCGATTTCTTTTTGACCATTAATAAAGAGTTCATTGTAAAGAGCGACATAGACCACGTTTTTCTTCAACTCCTGCCCATTGAGAGGAATATTTAGGAAAAGTGCATAGCGATACCGAGTTCGGAAATCCTGATTCTCCACCCATCGCTGCTCGTAGCGAAATCGATGCGTAAACAGGAATCTTTCTCCCACTTTTTGAGGCATGAGAGCTTCAAGATAGGTTCTGCTTTCGTTGATTTTGGCAGTGGACTCTCCAAACTGCCCCGAAGCAATAAATCCATATCCTGCAGTCAGAGTCACGTTGGTATTTTTGGGCTGATAAGTCAGGCCTGTACGCAGGAGCAACTGCTCCAAATCTCCACCGAGATTCCAGTAGCGAAACTGGTAATCTCCCTGGATTCCAAATTGACTGTCCTTAAACCGCTTGGTAAAGAAATACATATACCAGGCCCCTGCCTGATCTTCATCGATGGTCTGAGTCAATGCAGGTAAGGAGAAGAAACTGAAAATCAGAGAAAACAGAATAAGTTTTTGTTTCATAGTTGATCGAGGTCTGCGGTCAATTTGACCGCAGACTAGTTGAGTTTAAGGAGTGACTTTCGACTTGTTTGCAAATCTAGGAAGGCTAAGGATAGTTTCTTCAATAAACTTGACATAGCCAGATTCTAGGTCATAGACGGCTCCTACGATCAATAATTCGCCGGATTCAGCTTTTCGGCTAAGTACAGGTTCGAGATTTCGAAGCATGTTGACTTGCTCGATCACGTTTTCTTTGACCGCAAATGAAAGTGCTTCACTCCCCTCAAGATTTCTAGCTTTGGCCCGAAGTGAGGCCGGTTTGATGGCATTAATCAATGAAACTACATGCCCCGGAGGATTGGCAGGAAGCTTCATTGCCGCATCCACCGCACCACAAGACTCATGACCCAATACAACAATCAATTTGGTTTTGAGAACCTCACTGGCATATTCGATCGTGCCAAAAGACGCCTCAGCCATCACCTGACCTGCTGTACGCGTGATGAATAGGTCGCCCACACCCTGGTCAAAAATGATCTCATTAGGCACACGGCTATCCGCACAGCCAATGATCGTGGCAAAAGGTGCCTGTCCATTTTGGGTATTCTTCAAATCGGCATCAGTCTGTCTGGGACGAATGCTCTTATCCTCTGCAAATCGCCGATTTCCGTAGATGAGTTTTTTCAGACCATAATAAGGGTCAAGGTAGGCACTATCCCGATCTGCGAAATAGACATCATCTTTAATATTCAGTTCCTTAGCTACCTCAACAGATAGATTCTGAGCGAAGGAAACGGTACTCATAATGCATAGAATTCCAATTAAGCCAACAAGGCTTTTAATAGATATTTTCATTTGTTTTCGAATTTTTTAAGAAATAATTTTCAAGGCGGCTTCCTAAATAGCCACTAATCCTTTTATAAATAAATCAATGTCTTTAGAGTGAATGCTGACAGTTGAGGGGTTTTCCTTTGATTTTGGAACGGTTACTTCGACTTCGCTCAATATATATGTGCTTATAAGTCCAAAACTTAGACTTCAAACCTTCAAAATATACTTCGGGCAAAGTACCTGATAACCAAAAAAATCAAGCTAAGGAAAGAGAGGTCAACTCAGTTCGGGCGGGTTATCCTTAGAATCCAAAAAGTATAAGGGATAGTTTGGTTGCTTTAATTCAGTCTTTTTCCTGCTTTTAAATTCAATTTTCATTAATTCCCAAAAAATTCTTACTTGGGAAAACTTTTCATTGGACTCCTTTTCTTTCTTATCCAGATCGTCTAGGTCACGATGGTCTGTCAACTCTGTGGACTCTAAAAATGGCATATCATAAGAAGAATGGATAGACTGAACTAGTACCACTCCCATCAACAGCACACAAACCAATAACCTTAGCCTCTTCATTTCTCCAATTTTGGTTTATAAACACAATTGACACAACTAGGTTTAAAAAATCCTTTAATTAGAATAAATATTTTTTAGAAAATAAGATTTATTAATAAAAGTTATATATGATAAAATAGTATTTAATACCCACTAAAAATTTGATAGATTTTATGAAAAACTACCATACTGCTTGAAATCAAATTTTCTTTATTTCCAACATGGTTAATTTGACTTGGCTCCTTTACCTCCGCTCGGTGTCGTAATTTTTTCGTTTTATTGGTCATGTTCACAACGTAGAATCAGATATGCATATTGAAGATCATGTGGATGGTGTAAAAACTCTCACAAGAAAATAGTACTAAGCCTATAAAAGGTTATTCCAAAAATACTTGGTAGAAGAATTTCTTACAGGACTCATATTCAGATGTAGTCTCTTAACTTCTCTGCAAGATCATCGACTAGGAAAAAACTAACCGAAAACTTTCAGTTTTTCTATCAGAAGACTCCAACTCATCCATTTCCCCACTAATCCCTTAACTTTTGACGGTTAGTCTGGACTTTCATTTTGGAAAGTTATCACCTTCATGATTTTCTCAAAAACCTCCGTATTATCCATAACCCCCCTGAATACACCGGATTGGGCACCGTAGGCAAAAATCGGAACTAGGATTCCGGTATGGTCATCGCTATGAAATCCCAACTCAACCTCCCGCTTGGCCAAATCTCCCTGAGGAATAGAAACTCCTCCTGTCTCATGATCGGCGGTGACGATCAATAAAGTATTCGGGTTTGCATCCACCCACCTCATCACCTCACCAATAGCCTGATCAAAATCCAGCATTTCAGTCACGATCATGGCTGAGTTATTTCCGTGACCTCCCGAATCAATCATTGCAGATTCGATCATTAAAAAGAATGGTTTTCCCTTTGCGGACAGAAACCCCAATCCGCTTTTGACAGCTTTGGGTAAAAAATCCCCTCTTCCTTTTTGCATAGGTGCGATGGACGATTCGGCAGCAAAATATCCCAACTTTGAATCGGAAGATTTAGGAATCTCTTCAAGGTTGTCAACCAATTCAAAACCTGCGCTATCCAACTGAGCAAGACGATCCACCCCAAATCGCTGGAAATCCCTTTTGCCTCCCCCGATGAAGAGATCCAGAGAGCTCCTGGGAAGCCATGAACTTAACACATCCGAATCATCCCGCTCAGTATGATGGGCATAGAAAGAAGCTGGAGTCGCTCCAGTCAGTTGGTCCGTGGTGATGATTCCTGTACCAAAACCTTTTTCTGACAAAATCTCAGTCAGGTTAGGCACCAAAAGCCCACTCGGATCCACCCCAATATATCGGTTATTTGTTTTGACTCCTGTGGCAAAAGCTGTGGCACCTGCCGCAGAATCGGTGGTAAAATCATCCGCCGCATGAGTTTTGACCAGGCCGATATTTTTGATCTGAGAAAGATTGAGAGCTCCCCCATTTCCCACCAAGCCGGAGGATATTTGGGCCAGACCATTCCCATCCCCTACCATCAAAATCACACGCTTTACCGGTACAGCAGCAGCGTCTGAAGCATAAGTTGGCTGGTAGATTTGATGGATCGATTCGGTGTGAAAAGTATTTCGATCCAGCGTGGACAAATACTCAGCCGCTTGGATCGGCTGATCGGTATTGATGTAGTCGACCCCCATTTGAGCAAAAGCCTTCCATGCGGATTTACCATCCGGAGAAGCCCAAAAGCGTACAGGCTTTTGAAAACTGTGCACTTTGGCAATAAACTCCTCCAATTTCACCTTTTCATCCTGCACGATTCTTCCCATACCATTCCAAACAGAAAATCCCCTGAAACTCAAACTGACCATAGCTATTTTATTCCATGGCAAATCTGAGTAGAGCTCCCGACTTTGGTAATCAAAAAATATCCAATCCGGGTAAGAATCATAATCCTTCACGGGAGGTCTACTTCCTGAAATGACCAATTTCAACCCAGTTGGATTTTGATCAGAGTACAACAGTTCCTGATAGGATGAAGCAACCTCCACCACCTTGGCAAGGGTAGAAACTCCATCCGTTTTCAAGTCCAACATCAAATGGAACCCGATTGAATCGATCAACCCGGACTCTATTCCCTTTTGGATTGGATCAAGGTAGAGTGACTGCAGCGTACGATTAGCCCGGATAGACTCCCGCTCATGAGCTACCAAAAGCTGCCCTTCCTGCAAGAATAAATCCACCTCGATTGAGGCACATCCTGCACTGAATGCCGTCCAAAATGGAACAGTCTGTTCGTAATCATTGTGAGAATGGAGCTTGAAAGGCTGCTGCGCAAAAAGAGCTTGGACTATAAGCAATGCTTGGATTAAAGCAAAAATCAGGATTTGTTTCATAGCTTAAAAATAGAAATCAAGTTTAAGAATGGTTGAAGAAAAACCGCTATGCAGCCCGAATTAACCAAATCGTAATACCAAAGCCTCCATCCAAAACGATAACATAAACTTGAACTTCCCTTGAAGACTTGAACGGGAATTCCTTCTGAACTTGAATAAAAATTAAAAGCTTCGCTCATGAAAATGATTTTACGAATTCTGCCCCTAGTACTACTCAGTACCTCATTCGCATATAGTCAAAAACTCAATCAAACTCAAGTAATCGGCAGTCACAACAGCTATAAAAGCGACATGCCAAAAGGCATTCTCGAATACCTTTCGCAAATCAATCCTTCGGCTTCGTCGAGTCTGGCCTACAGCCATATTCCTTTGTCGGATCAGTTGGATCTTGGGCTGAGGAATCTCGAACTCGATGTTTTCCATGATCCCCTGGGAGGCAGATATTCCAGTCCCAAAGGATTGGCTATGCTCCCTGATGGATTCGACTTTGACCCCAATCAGGAACTCAGCCAACCGGGACTGAAGCTTTTTCACGTGCAGGACATCGATTTTCTCTCTCATCACCTTTTGTTTAAAAACGCCCTGATGGAACTAAAATCCTGGAGTGATGCCCAACCGGATCATCATCCCATATTTATATTGATCAATGCAAAAGATGGTCAAGTACCGAGCACGATCTCGCCGCTGCCTTTTTCCGCGGCTGCACTGGACAGTATTGATTGGGAAATCCAAACTTACCTAGGCAAAGAAAAGCTCATCACTCCGGATGAGGTACGAGGAAATTATTCCTCCTTGGAAGAAGCCGTTCTTGCCGGAAACTGGCCTGATTTGGAGAAAGCAAAAGGTAAATTCTTATTTGTCCTTGATGAAAATGAAGAGAAAATCAAACGATACCTAAGCCTAAAACCCGAATTGAAAAATGCTGCCCTTTTTGTCAATCTCAAAGAAGGGAATCCCGAAGCCGGCTTTCGCATCATTAATAATCCAGTCGCCCAAGAATCCTATATCCAAGAACTGGTCAAAAAAGGATATATCGTGCGCACCCGTGCCGATTCAGATACTAGACAAGCTCGGACCGATGACTATTCCCAATTCGAAAAAGCCAAGTCGTCCGGGGCTCAAGTGATTTCGACAGACTACTATTTGCCTTCCACTTTTTTCCCCTCTACCTACCGGATACGATTCGAAAACGGGAAATTTGAACGATCCAATCCCATTCTTTCACTTCCGAAGAATTGACTTCGAATAGGACTTACCCAAGGTTTTTCTTGATTGTCCATACAGGTCATGGAAAGAAAAAAACCGATCAGACACTGATCGGCTTTTTTATTCATCTATGAGAAATTTTTGTGAGAAAAAACCTCAACTAAAAATCTGTATTTTAACTCCTTAGCATACTATCGATCTCGATCAATACCCGGGATTTTGTACTAAAAATCCAGGAAGGTTAGAAGCCCCGTCGATTGCTCGCTGTGGTATCGGGAAGAGGCGCTTGTTGACATCCCGATCCGTTTTTTCGGTCCAAGCATCCTCATATTTCCCAAATCTGATCTGATAAGTTCTGCGCAATCCCTCCCAGTACAACTCAAATCCTGATTCCCTGAAGAGAATATCCAAATCGATGGAACTCAACGGAGCAGGAGTTTGAGCGGGTCGGGCTGTTCGGGAGGTTCTCAGTGTATTGACATCTGCCAAGGCACCGGCTGCGTCACCCTTTCGAAGCTTGGCTTCTGCGCGCATGAGATATACCTCTCCCAGTCGGATTAATACAATGTCCACGCTACTGTTGGAGCAGCAGTTAGGTGCAGTACGGCTAAACTGATATTTGGAAAAGCGGTGTCCCGTGTTGTGAAGACTTCCCTCGTTAGTAAAATCCACCTGAAAGGTATGATCCACATATCGGATATTGGCACCGCTACTTCTACGGTTGATCACCGGATAGATTCTGACTTTACCATCATCGCATCGGATGATCGCCCCACTTCCATCTTTTCGAGGACCCCAGATTACCCCACGGATTATCCCTCTATCCATTTCAAACTCCTCCGCCTCGACACAATAGTAATGGTCCGCATCATTGGTGGGATTGACTCCGCTCAGATCTCTGAGTTCATCAGGAATAAGTGTATTTTCCTGAAAGAATCGGGCATCAGCATCCGCTGGATCTACTTCACCATACGCATCATACCAAGTCTGAACAAAATCAGGAGTGGCGGCCACTGCATCCGTACCTCTGGTATTGGGAAACTCCGGTCTTGGAATCTGATCGCCGGATATAGACCAATATTGCCAACGGCTATGCTCGGTCTGAAGCACCCCTCGCTGATCCAAGGAGAAAATGATCTCCGGGTTGGTATCATTATCGTCATTGAACAGATCAAAATATTCGGGAGATAAGGAATAGGGACCATTGATGACACTGTTGGTATATTGGATTACCTTATCCATATCCTCGGGACGGAAATTTGGCGTACCGTAAGGATAACGATATACGGCAGCATTGAGATAAAGTCTTGCCAAAAGCGCTTCAACGGCATGTTTATTCATCCTTCCCGGGCCATTGGTGCTGCTGATGGTATTGACCACTGACAAAAGCTCAGACTCCAAATAATCCACGGCCTCCTGACCTCTTAGGATCTCCGACTGCTGATCAGAGCGGTCTTTTCTGAATACCAAGCCCCAATTATCCAAAGCCAATAAGTTCAAATAAGCTTTGATGGCCACCATTTCATAAAGTGGGTTTTGAGCAGCGTTGTTGCCGTTTTCTACCTCCAGGCCCAGTTGCTCCTCAGCAGCTACGGCCCTTGACAGGGCCAGGGTAATAAACGTCCAGGTATCTCCGACCAAACTATTACCGGGAGTCATCAGGTGCTGGTGTACAGCGATAAATTTACCCCCATCAAACCAGTCAGTGCCTCCCCGATAAGGTAAAATACCCTCGTCAGAGGCTACTTCCTGAAGCCCAAAATTTGCGGTATGCAACCATACCTGTCTCAGCATGCCGTATACAGGAGCGATAGAACCACTGACGATCTCAGCCTGACCTGTTCCAGTGAGTGATTCATCCAAGATCTCCTCATTGAGGTCAGTACAACTCAAAAACCCGAGTAGAAAGACCGCGATTGGGGCTATTTTGATATATTTTCCAATTTTCATTTCTGTGAGCAGTTTAAAGATTTTGTCCTTTGAGTAGTTGATAGATTAGAAAGTGACATTGAGATTGATCATAAAAGTCCTTGCCCTTGGGTAAGTAAATCGATCGATTCCGAAAGTCTGAATACCACCTGAGGTAGCACCTGTATTGACCTCTGGATCAAATCCGGAGTAATCCGTGATCACAAATAGATTCTGTCCTGTGAGTGAAAGCCGGATGTTTTGGAAAGTATTGCCCACCCCCATTTGGGTTGGATTCAGGTTGTACCCTAGGGTTGCATTGTTGAGTCGGAAGAATGATCCATTTTCCAAAAACCGGGTAGATACCGTATTGGAGTTATTGAATGATTCTTCGGGAAACTGCACCGCAAAGTCGGTGGTATTGTTAGACCTGGAAAGCTGCCCTTTGGTGAAGAGCGACATGGTTGTATGATTGTAGATTTTGTTTCCGGAGACACCATTAAAATTTAGCCCCAGGTCAAACCCTTTAAATCTGAAATTGGAGTTGATTCCATAGATCAGCTTGGGAATGGCACTTCCTACTACACTTCGATCATTGTCGAGGATCTGACCATCTCCGTTGATATCCACAAATCGATTCAGTCCATCCTCTCCGATTCCATCAAACTGAAGCATATAAAAAGCCCCGATCGGCTGATTATTGATATAGCCATTGATCGTAGCACCAGTCTGACCTGCGCCTTGTGCCGCCCCGGTGGTCAGTACAGAGTAGGGAGAATCTCGCACTTCATTTTGGATGAAGGTGATGTTTCCTCCGATTTCATAGGAAAAGGCCCGCTGTGGTTGGCTGCTGTAGTTCAAGGCCAGTTCGATCCCACTGTTATAGATTTTCATATCCTCGATATTGTTCCAAAAAGTAGAAGTAGGCTGTACTGGATCTGGGGGAACTACTTCCAAGAGAATATTGGAGGATACTTTTCTGAAGTAATCCAACGTACCGGTCAAGCGATAGTCGAGAAAAGCAAAGTCAACCCCAAAATCAAATTGGGTGGAAACCTCCCATTGCAAATTGGGATTAGCTAGACGGGTGAAAACAATGCCATAAGGATAGCTATCCAGGGTATTGCCATCCGTATCGATCGGATAAGTATTCAAGCTGCCCGCACCATTGGCCAATCGGTCTTCGGAATAGCTGGCTTTGGTGATTTTGGAGGGAATTTCCTGATTGCCTGTTTGACCCCAGCTGGTACGGACTTTCAGATTGTTAAAAAAGGAATTGGCCATGAAAGCCTCCTTGCTGATGTTCCAGCCCAGTGCAAAGGAGGGGAAATAGCCATATCGATTATTCTGACCGAATTTGGAAGAACCATCAGCCCGGAACGTTGCCGTAAACAGATATTTTTCATCCAATACATAATTCAAACGACCGAAAAAGGATTGGAGCTCATTTTTAACAGCCGAAGAGCTTACTGTAGTAGGAAACTCGCTGGTGCTGTTATGATCCTGATATCTGGGCTCAATATTGTTGGCCGCAAATCCTCTGGAATAGGTACCTCTAAACTCATCCAAAAATGTCTGATAAGAGTGTCCTGCCAAAGCCGTGAAGTTATGCTTGTAGTTGTTCCAATTATAGGTTAGCGTGTTTTCGATCAAGCTATTGGTGTTGGCCGAAATCAATTCATCCAAAGTTCCGTTGGCTACATTGGATTCATTAACGACTCCGGTAAATGGACGGTATTGCACATATCGGCTGGTGTTGGAGTAGTCCACCCCAAGGTTGGCTTTATAGGTAAGTCCATCAATAATCTCAAAAGAGGGAGAAATCGTCCCAAGAATTCGGTTATTCGCTGCTTCGTCACTGTAAAGCTCATTTCTCTTGAGTGGGTTGAGTGCATTGGTATTGAGCAAGGTCGGCTCACCATCTGTAAATGCGGGGATGGTCGGATTCAGGTAGAGCATGTCACTGATAATCGAGCCGATCGCCGGTCTTAGATTTTCGGTAAAAGAGGCCGTCAGATTGTAATCGATCAATAGCCTGCCCTCAAAAGCTTTTTGATTCATATTGAGCTTGCCGGAGTACCGCTTCAATTCTGAGTTTTTCAAAATACCTTCCTGACTTTGATAGCCCAAAGAGGCGAAATAGGAAAAACGCTCTGTATTGGCACCACTCATGGACAAGTTGTAGTCCTGAGAAACTCCTACCTGAGTCAATTCATCCTGCCAACGTGTATCCCCTCCAAAATCTTCCAAAGCGCCACCTGCAGCCACCACCTGACGACGAAACTCATCGGCTCCGAATACATCAATTTGATTGGACATGGCAGACCAAGCTGTAGAAGCCGAGAGGTTTACCTGCGAAGAACTTGTCTTTCCTTTTTTGGTAGTGATGACGATCACACCGTTGGAAGCTCTTGATCCGTATAGCGCTGTAGCACTGGCATCTTTAAGGACATCGATGCTTTCGATGTCATTTGGATTCAAAAAGTTCAGTGGATTAGAAGCGATTCCTGTGTCCGAATTATCCAAAAGAAAACCATCCAATACATACAGGGGTTGGGTTCCCGATCTTAAGCTCCCTATTCCACGGATGATCACATTTTGATTGGCGCCGGGTTCACCACTGGTTGAAGTGATGTTAACCCCAGCTACTTTTCCCTGAAGAAGATCCACGGGATTGGTGATTACACCTTTATTGAAGCTTTCCCGCTTGACCGAACCAATAGCCCCGGTCACATCAGAACGTTTTTGGGTTCCGTACCCTACTACCACGATCTCATTGAGTTGGGAACTCTCCGGTTCAAGTTGGATAGTCAGGAAAGACTGACCAGCTACAGATACTTCCTTGGGTGTGTATCCCAAATAAGAAATGACTAAAATGGCATCACTGTTAACATCGACGGAAAAATTGCCCTCCAAGTCTGTGATCGTACCTGTATTTGTACCTTTCACCAATACTGCTGCTCCTGGCAAAGGCGAACCCGTTTCATCTTTGACAGTACCTTTGATGAGCTCCCGATCCATACCGGAAAACCCAGCTTCAGCTGGCCTCGCCTGTAGTCCCGAAAGACTCAAAACCAAAAGGAATAATCCGCTAAAAATCCTTAAAGTCAGCGAATTAACCCTTTTCAAAATTGTAAAATTTCCCATAGCTAATAGGTTTAAAATGATGAATTAATCCTCAAAATTAGCCTGACGAAATAAAGAAGTAGGAAAGCGAAGGTGACTAGATCATGAAGTTACTTCATGTATTTTTTTTAAAAAGTCTTCGAATTTTTACCAAAAAATCAAGATTGAGTTAGGTTATTGTTACAGCTGTTACTAGGCAGTCTCATTCCCAGTTTTCCTGGCTAATCTGATTTTTTCCTTAGCTCATCGGATGATCTTCGGATCTGAAAAAAAGATCGTTGAGCTTTGACCCATCAACAACAATAAATCAACACCACATGAACAAAGAACTCATCTTTCTCCGAACTTTTGCGGCTTCTGCTGCGATAGCAAGCTCATTCTTTTTCTTCTCTTCTTTCAAAGAAACCGGAAACCAACGTTTTGAAACCATCGATGTGCAGCGAATCAATGTCCTGGAAGCCGATGGTACCACCAAAATGATCATCACCAACGCCGGGCTTTTCCCCTCAGGAAACGAAAAAATCAATGGACGTCCCACCAATACAGACCGGAAAAAACGTGCTGGCATGCTTTTCTTCAACGAAGACGGAATCGAAGCAGGCGGACTAATCTATGATGGAGCCAAAAAAGAAAACGGACACAGTGCCGGCCTTTCGCTGACCTTTGACCAATATGACGGGGATCAGGTCATGCAGCTCCTGACCACCGATACTCAGCGAGGCGAAGATCGCTTTGTGAGTTCTACTCTGGTATTCAACGATCGGCCCGCCAAGGAATCCCAACAAAAAACAGCCGAGATCATGAACGAACTCGCAGCACTTCGTAAAACTGATCCTGAGGCATTTAAGGCAAAATATGCAGAATATCAAGCCCAGGAATTGATCGGTGGTGCGCCCAGAATAATGCTTGGCAAATCAAGAAGTCAAAACAACGGGCTATTTTTATTCGACGATCAGGGACGTCCTCGGGCGATGTTTTATCTCGACAAAGACAACCAACCCAAATTGGAAGCTTTTGACGAAGAGGGAAATATCACCAACTCCTGGCCAACAGCGACCAACTAACATCCGGGGGAGCAATCCCCCTTTTGTCTTTTATCCAAATGAAGAAAGTATTCAACACATTGCAGATTAGCCCTATTTTTTTGGGAATCCTATTTCTTTTTGCTTACCTCGATTCGATCCGGAGTCGGGTTCTTCCGGGACAGACCATCAATTGGTACATTCTCACACCAGAGGCGGCTATTGGGACTTTGATCAAGGCGATTTTCATCATTTTCATTCTTCAGGTTTCTTTTCGGAAGTGGTATAGTCCGTTTGATTTTCCGATTAGAAAATGGGCAGCTGCAGGAGCATTTGGATTAGGGTTGGTTGCCTATTTGCTCTTTACCAATGCCTTGTCAGTCCTTATTTCACTTGCATTCGGAACCTGGGAACGTAATTTCACCAGTCAGATTTTACTGTCTGTCAATACTTCTCACATCCTGGATTTCATAGTCTATGGTGGTTTTTACCTCATCAATATTTTATTTCAGGAATATAAAATTCACTTGCAAAAGCTCTCCAACTATGAATTGGCACTATCCGAGTCCCGTTTTGCCCAACTCAAGCAGCAGCTCAACCCACATTTCCTTTTCAATAATCTGAATGTGCTGGATCATCTGATCGAAGAAAACCCCAAATCTGCCTCCCGATTTCTGCAAAATTTTGCGGAGCTTTTTCGCTATCCTCTCGAAAAATCCAACAGCAAATTGGTCCATCTGAGGGAGGAAATGGAATTTGCCAAGGCATACTTTTCACTCATGAGCGAAAAATACGGAGAGGCCTATCGGATGGAAATTGACCCAGAAATCTCTTTAGGAAAGATTCCTCCACTTACACTCCAACTGCTGATTGAGAATGCCGTCTTACATAACTTCGGCACCCGAGAGCAGCCAGTAGTCATTCACATAAAATTCACTGACAAAATCGAGGTCAGCAACAATCGGGTTCCATTTCTCAAACCAAAACATCAGGGTGGAAAAGGACTCCAAAACCTTCGCGAACAGTACAAGCTCTTAACAGATCAACCGATCGAAATCATCCATACCGAAGACCGATTTACGGTAATCCTCCCGCTAATTCCCATTTACGAATGATCCAAGTACTCATCCTAGAGGACGAAATCCCCGCCCAAAAGAAACTTCTGAAAATCTTCAATGAGTTGGCCTTAGAGGTAACCGTTGTTGACATCTTGGACTCGGTGCAGTCTGGAAAATCTTTTTTTTCCACCCCGAAAAAAATCGACCTGATCATCTCTGATATTGAACTTCGGGACGGCAATGCTTTTGAGATTTTCGAGGAATCATCGATTCCCTGTCCGATTATTTTCGCCACAGCTTACAATCAATTTTGGATGCAGGCCTTTGAGACCAATGGAATAGCGTATCTGCTCAAACCTTTCGGCGTGGAAAAATTTAAGCTTGCTTGGGATAAATTCATTCGATTAGCTCACCAACCAGAGGATCAAATCACGCTGATGGAGCAGTTGAAAAAACTGATTTCGGCCCAAAATCCTGATCATTCGACTCCAAAACCCTTCAAAACCCGGCTCAGCATCCCCAATTCACGAGGAAATTACTTCGTCGAAACAGCCGAAATAGTCTATTTCTATGCAGCCCAGGGAGTAATTTTTGCTGTAGATCAAAACGGAAAAAAGCACCTGCTGAAAGAAGAAACCCTTAAAGAGCTCGAAGATCAACTTGATGCAAACCGTTTTTTCAGAATCAATCGATCCCAGCTTATTCAAAAAAACTTTGTCCTTGCCACGGAGCGCTATTCCAAAAATTCTGTCGCCATCAAACTCAAAGGAATCCAGGAGCACCTGATCTGCAGTCAGAGTCAGACTCCGGGATTCCTTGCCTGGATAGAGAGTTGAATCTCCTCCTACTGAATTTTTTCTTGTTTTAGTTCCTTTTTGGAATCACTCCAGAAAAAGTCAACCCAATAGCATTGGCGCTGTAGGTATCTCCAAACTCATCAGAATATTCCATAATGGTATAAGATAGGCCAATGCCTTTATAAGCCACCTCGATCACTGGTCCAGCAGGCGCGCTCAGCGAAAAATTGCCCCCGAGCCCTCCAGCATTGAATCGGATAGCCTGATGACTGACGATACCCGCACCAATTCTCCAGTGATCCTGAATCACCCAGTTTGCGGTAAGAATCAAAGGAATCCGGGTCAATCGGATGTGTGCATTATCTGCGGCAGTAGTGACATATTTGATGCCCACGCTGCCACGAATGCGCAATTGCTCCTTGGCCAACAGCGCTAGCTCTCCCCCCACTCCCAGCGAAATCCCCTGTCCGGCATTTACATTTTGAGAATCTCCATTGGTAAATCCAATAACCGCAACAGGATCTCCTCCTAGCTCCAGTGCACCGTTGACGAGAAATCGGAGTTTCGCCGTCGGTTTTTCCTCTTGAGAAAATGCCTGAAAACCAACTCCCAAGAAGAGGCCTGCTGCCACTAGGAATACTTTCATAAATCGATTAAACATAGATAGATTAATTAGTTTCTATTGATATCCCACAATTTACCTCCCTGTAATTCGATCAGATTGTCATTCTTAAAGTGATAGACATTTACTTTAAAAGAGAAAATAGAAGAACTCGTTTCGGGAAGGCTTCGGAAAAGTAAATGATCGTTTTTTGAAAAAAAACACCCTAAATCGGCAAATCAAGCCATTCTTTAATCTCAAAATATTATTTGGCTTTCAATACCCAAGGGGTTAAAAAGACAAGATTCCTCAGCTTATTTAATGATTTGATTTTCATAAAACTACAAAAGGATATAAGAGTCTAAAATCAAAGAGATGGGAAACACAAAATAAAATTCTGAGAAAAAATTTCCCCCACATTTCTCGAAATTTTATTGACTACTGAACGGGAGTCGTTCTGAAAGATAAGGTTCCCGTTTAGGACATCGATATCATTCAATTTCTGAAGGCGATTTTCATTCGCCTTCCTGAAATACCCAGGCAACTGTCTCCTCCACTTTTATCGGAATAAATTCCTCAATCCGTCATTTTTTCGCTTGACTAATACTGCCTTTCGCCAAGAAAAGTAGGTAATCTGCCGTATTTCCAGGGGATATGGTTGGGCTAACTTTGCCCCATTACTTCAACCTACTTCTTATGAAAACATCTCATTTCGCATGGTTTTTCTTTGTCTTGCTAGGCTTTTTGTGCTCTTGCGAAGAAGGAACCGATGACCCGATTGCCCCTGTGGACACTTTCGAATCCGGTCTCACGGGCACGATCAATTCTCAGCAGCTCAATATCAACGCAGCGGGGATTCAGTCCACTTACTTTATCGACCAAGGTGAGACGGTAGGAGCACTGGAAATCGGCGCCCAACTCCCCAACTCAGAGCGCCTTACTTTTTTTCTCCAAGAAGCTAAAGCCGGCCAAATCAGCCTGACTCAAAATTTCCCTGCGGTCATGGGTGCCAATTCCGAAGGATTGCGACTGGATTCTTCAGAAACTAAGAATGAAGAAGCCCGGGTGCAATCGACTCCTCCAACTTTTGTCAAGTATCTAAAAAGCAGTCAGACCTACTTTGCTGTTTCAGGTTCCTTGACCGTAGTGATCGAAAACAAAAACCTAACCGTCACCTGGAACATCAACTTCAAAGACAAGGATGGCAACACATTTACCTCCACAGGGACAGTGAAAGTCAAGAATTTTGACGCTAACAAAAAAGCCAAATCCGAAATCAACTCTCCCACTTCCAACCTGACGGTGGCTTCTCTATCCCCTGATTATGCCAAAGCAGGAGACCAGGTCACCATCACCGGAACAGGATTCAGTGCGCTCAAAAGCGAAAACACTGTCCTATTGGGTTCTGTGGCCGCTACGGTCATCGAGGCCACCGCTACCTCACTGAAAGTCGAAGTCCCGGAAAATGCCCTTCATGGCAAATTCAAAGTGACGGTGCTCTCTGCCAATGCCGAATCAGGTGACTTCTTTTTCATCCCAATTGTCACAGAACTGGATAAAACCACAGCAAAAGCCGGCGAAACAGTCACCATCCAAGGTAACCACTTTGATGCCGATAAAAGCAAACTAGCTGTGAAGCTGGGTGAAAAAGCCTTGGCCATAACCGAATCTACCTATACGACCATTACTGCTGAGATCCCCGAGGGTGCTGTCACAGGGCAAATTACCGTGGCCCGGGTCGGAAAAGATCCCGTGGAAGGTCCACAACTGACGATCGAAGAAGTAGTTCCAGAACCAGAACTGATGGGACCTCCGGTAAATGAAATTTTCGAGGTAGTTTCCGGAGATCTGGAATTTGCCGAAATCTTCACCAACAATACCGATTATGGTTCCGTTTGGCACATGTTCATGGATCAGGGCAACAACTTTCTCTATGCCGTCACCGAAAAATACCTTCTCCAGATCAATCTCAGCACGAGAAATGTCAAAGAAATCGCCGGACCAAACAGCCTGGCTTTTAAGCGGGATATTGCAGGACTACCGGGAGTCAGCACCACACCTCCTGCGTTTTTTGCTGCACCGGACGGAATGATCTACGGATATCGTAGTTCCTTTGCCGCGATACTTAGCCAAAACAATGTATTCAAAATCAATCCAGCCACCGGCGAAGTGACTGCGATCGGTAATGTAAAAGTGGACAGTGGGGCCTCCATGGCCAGTATGTTTGTCGATAACTCAGGCAATCTGTATTTCAATGAATTTGCAAATGGATATCGGGTCACCTCCTATGATGCCAACATGCAAAACAAAAAAGAACTCATCACTGATATCACCGGCAATTTGGTCTCGGGCTTCATCCCTACAGGAGAAAATTCCTTCCGAGTATCCCGAGGTCTCTTGATATCCAGCAATGTTACCACTGACTACCAATACCACGATGTAGCCAATAATACCGCCGGGTCGGCCAATGATTGGCTCCCGAACCTCAGTAGCTTAAGGCCCTCGGTGGGTCACTCCACCCCGCTGATGATCGGATTTGGATACACGGGAGGAGACTTTTATGGATTTGCCACAGCCATTCAGGAAAGTGACGATCGCGCCTATGCCAGCTATCCCAAACTGATCTACAGCATCGGAGTGCAAAATGGCGGACAAGGCAACTTTGTAAAAAAAGGAGAATTTAACATCATCCAGCAATTTACCTTTGGAAGCGAGCCTCGATACATGCGGGCTTATCCGCAATCTTCCTATCGAAATGCCTTTGCGACCGATGCACAGGGCAATGCCTACATCCTCCTGACCAGTCCATTGAATCCTTCTACCGGTTCAGAGATACAGCGGGGACTTGGAGGTATTTACCGGGTGAGTTTTTGATTACAGATTTGATAGATAAAAAAAGCCTGATCAAGATATGATCAGGCTTTTTTTTGTTAATGAATCCAGCCTTTTTTAGGCCGCATGGATTTAGGTTCTTGATAGACTGCCTTAGATTCCACTTTGGGTTGTGTTTTATCCCAAGGGTTAGCATTTTTCGCTTTTAACCCCTGTGGATTATCAATTTCGTCGCGGAAGCCGACTTTAAATTTCTTTGCGGGTTCTTCCATCCAAATTTCAGTATTCTTAGCTAATGGTCCTTGAACACCGGAAACTTGTGCATCATGGAAAATCGTGATTTTTGGGGTGCTTATTTTGCCTAGTTGAGCATTTTTGGCTTTTGGCCCCGTCAGTGAATTTTGTGCAAAAGTACCTGTGGCGATCAAACCGAGGACAACTAATAGAGCTAACTTTTTCATTTTCTTACATTTGGGTGGTACAAATATATATACCGAATCGAAAAAAGCTTTGTTTCAAAAAACAGATTTTATTTTAAAAAAAATGATTATTTGTAAAATATTATTCTTAAATCTGACGAAAAACAATTAAAAACAAGATATAATTTTCACCCTGAAAAGAAACAAATTCCAAAAAAACTTTAAATCCGGATTCATTTTAACCCCTTACCCTATCCAAAAAGTACAAAAACAAAAAAACCGGGGCGTATTTTGCCCCGGTTTCATTTTGACTTTAGGCAGTTTTTCAAAAAGCAAAAACAGCCGCCAATAAGAATGAAGCCAAGCCTTTGCTGGCATTAAGGTCTTTGTTTACAAAGAATTCTTCTTTCATCGAATCCACTCTCATTTCCGGAATCAAGGTGAGATTTCCGGCTACTTTGATATTCCCAGAGAGGGTTCCTGCAAAAACACTTCCCTTTCCAGAATCATTCAATCCGACAACTCCCTCAAGTCCAGAATTAAACACCGAGAAATATTCTCCACGAAATCCGATACCGAATTTTTCACTCGGCTTAGCCTGCAGATAACCCGCAAATCCATAAAAACCCGCTCCTTCTCCTTCAATATCCTGAACATCTGTTCCAGTATAAATCTGCCCCGTTGAAGTGGTATTGTAAGTAGTATTCACTCCTGCATAGAGCGTTTCAGTCAGGTCAAACCCCGTAGTGAGGTCGATTTGGAAGGTTTTGCCCATCGAAGTCTGATCCATAATCAATCCGCCATCATTGGTCAACCTTCCATCCTGATCCCCATAGACCAAGTTGAGATAGGTGTTTCCTGCTTCCGTCGAGTAGCCCAATTGAGCACCAAGCGTGTATGTTCCGTTGAGATTAAACTCGGTCATGTCGGTAGGATTCATGACTGCTGCCAAAAACGAGAATTTATCGGAAAGCTGGAAATTGGCTTTGAGACCGGTATGTGAAAAAGGCCCATAAGAGAACATGTAGGAAGTCGAGTAATTGAAATTTGCGGTGGGAGAAATTACCTCATACCCCAAGAAAGTATTGAAATTGCCCATGGTGAAGGTCACTTTGTCAGACACATTCCAATAGACATACAATTGATTGATTATCTGCGAGCTTCCAGCCATCCCACCACTGTAAAGAGGGGAACCGAAAACTGCATCCTCTCCCCGGGGGCCGAAGACCAAATCAACCACAGCTCCTACTTTTTTGCCTTCGTAGGTCGCAATTATATTGGCCATCCCCAGGGAAAAACCGGGAAGATTGGCAAAAGAAGAAGCAGGAGACTGAATATTCTCTCCTTTATTGGGAGCATTGAGATTGGTTTTGAAATAGGCATCCACGGAGCCTGAAAGTGTGAGTGTGCCGGCTTGTTCAGCAGCCTCTTCTTGAGCAAAAACTACAGGAGCAGACAGTAATGTCAGACATAAAGTTAGTAGGAATAGGTTTTTCATTTTAATTTTGAGTGTTGGTGAATGATAGCGTTGACCAATAAGAGCCCCTGTCCGGTCGAAAGAGAGTCGCGTTTTTTTCTCCGGACGGGGTTCTTTATTTTCTGGTAAGGTGTATTAGTTTATTCGTCAAATACGATAGTGTAACCTCTGATTCCATGTTCGTGAGAGTCGAGCCCATTACGCTCATGCTCTTCAGACACTCGGATACCAATGGTTTTCTTCAGGATATAGAAAATGATAAAAGCAGCTGTAAAAGCAGTAGCACCGCAGATAGCCACACCGATAAGCTGAGTCGTAAAGGAATGCTCCGGATTGGTGGAAAAAATCCCAACAGCCAATGTACCCCAAATACCACAAGTCAGGTGGACGGAGACTGCTCCCACTACATCGTCTAGCTTGAGTCGATCCAAAAGCACCGCGGACAATACCACTAAAATACCTCCGATAAATCCGACCAAAATAGCTGAGCCCGGATTAATGACATCTGCACCAGCAGTGATCGAAACCAGACCCGCAAGAATTCCATTGAGCACCATACCCAAGTCCAATCGCTTAAATGCAAAGTAAGCCGCCAAAAATCCACCCATTCCTCCTGCACAGGCAGCCAGTGATGTAGTCACCAAGACAAAAGAAACCAAACCTGGATCTGCAGAAAGGACGGAGCCGCCATTAAAGCCAAACCAGCCCAACCATAGTAGGAAAACTCCTATCACGGCCAAAGGAATGCTTACCGCCGGCTTTTCCATGGTCTTGCCGTTTACATACTTCCCGATACGAGGGCCTACCAGAATAACCCCAGCCAGAGCTCCCCATCCTCCAACAGAGTGAACCAGCGTGCTACCGGCAAAATCATAGAACCCCATCGCGTCCAATGCTCCCCCACCCCACTTCCAGCTGCCGATCAGGGGATAAATCAACCCCACATAGAATAAAGTAAAAATCAGATAGGCCAATAATTTGACCCGCTCTGCGATAGCTCCTGATACGATCGTTGCCGCAGTAGCGGCAAACATGGCCTGAAACAAAAAGTCAGTCCAATATGTGTAGCCCGCATCAGCATAGGCCGCACTCACGTCGGCTGTTCCAGGAGCAAACCAAAACATATTCCATCCAGCTGTGTCAAACTTAAACCAGCCAGGAACATCAAATCCCGGATACATAAGGTAAAACCCGACCACCGCATAGGAAAGAATTCCTATAATCGGTGTCACTGTGTTTTTGAAAAGGATATTGACCGTGTTTTTAGCTTGGCCAAATCCTGCTTCAACTCCGGCAAAGCCGAGATGCATGATAAATACCAGGGCTGTGGATAGCATCATCCACACATTGTTGGTCGTGAGCATGTTTTTGGACAGCTCCAGCGACAGGTCCATCGCGGCCACATCATTGGCCAACAGGGATGCGAAATACTTCATAGGTCTGAGATTAGGTGGTGGTTATGATTTCAAAGCATTGACTCCCAACCGAAGTCTCAAACAATGTAATAAGAATCAAAACCTAAAAACAAACCATATTTTTCATTATTTACATTTTTTGCGATTTTTGTTACTAATTATCAAACCATTTTTTACATTTTTTACAATTTTTTCAGAAAAATGACCTCATTTTGAAACCCATAAATTGATTTTAGACAAATTTTTTTAAGACAAAAAATTTTATGAAATCGATTACGAAATCTTATTAACAATACTTTCACCTATTTTTTGTGTATTTTTTTTCTAAAAAATTTTATTTTTTTATTTTATAAAAAATTTTATTCTGAAAACCACGAATTATCAATTTGATAATTTTCTAACAATTTGATTTTTTTTTTGAAACCTAATAAGTTTTATTCATGAACAATCTTGAGGTTTTCAGTTTTTAATCAAAGCAGATTTTAAAAAATTACCCAATTATTGTCAATATTCGGTTAATATTTAAACCACTTACCCCAATTTTCAAGGATATTTTTTTTCAATCAAAGTAGGTCTGGGCAATTTTCATACATGGGGAAAAAGCCAATAGAGAAAAGATGAAAGAAACAGGGCCAAGAGAACCAAAATAAAATATGCTGCATAGATATCTTTCCAGAACCAGAAATACCGGGTAATCAACAAATAAGGCGCTTTTGTATTTCGGGTTTCTTGCTTCGCAAAAGCCGCAATTACCATTAAGACTATCCCGAAAATCAATAAAAAGGAAAAGACTGACTCCATGATCTTAAGGTAGTATCTCCACATAATCCGTAAAACACCAGCCCCAAAAGTTCACAATTCCTTAACAATCAACAACTAGACAAAACCCACATCAACCCACCTCAAAAAAATAAACCACCAGCATTTTTGCCGGCATCTCGCCCAAGTTGATGGGATTGTGCTCGATTCGGCCATCAAAGAGCATGGAATCACCCTCGTTGAGTTCGATTTCCTGATCACGAAACTGATATTTGACTCTACCTGATATCATATATTTGTACTCAAAAGCCTCAGTCTGTACAAAATCACGCTCAGCACCGGGATGGATTTCCAGCAGTACAATATCGATCGTGCAAGCGTTGATCTTTTTGGTGAAAATTCGGAAATACTCATACCCGGAGGCGGTTTCTTTTTCAAATCTCTGGTAGTCCTCCTTTCGCTGAATTACTATTTTTCCCTCCTTCCCATACAAATTCAGATCATTAAAAAACTCATCCAAGCCTATCTCGAGCGCCTTGACGATTTGAATCAAAACCAAAAGAGAAGGGATTGTACGCCCGTTTTCGATTTGCGATATCAGCCCCTTGGTCACACTCGCACGATCTGCCACTTCCTGAAGGGTCAATCCTCGGTCTTTTCGTACACTCTTGATCTTGTTGCTGATTTGGACGATTACTTCTTGTTCCATTTTTGCTTCCTGGGGGTTTTGAAAAAGTAAACTAGCAAAATTCCATCAAGGACCATTGATCTGTTTGCTCTGACTTAAGGACGGATCTCCTCTATCGAGCGAAAAAAAACTAAAGAATATTGAAAATCAGGCAATTTAGACTGACTGAATTTTCTCCACGACCTCCTCTCCCAGTCCAAACGATAGCGTCATCCCATTGCCTCCCATCCCATTGACCAGAGTTACCACCTCATCCACCTGATGGACAAATTCGCTCGCTCCGTTGGTCATCTTCGGATATATCCCATGCCATGCCGAGCCCAGCGTCCAGTCCTTAAAGTGCGCAAATCCTTTCAGGTAACCCAAAATCAGTTGATTGACATCTTCCCGATCAAATGGAGACAGGTTCAAACCGTATTCATGACTATCTCCGATGGTCAATTCTCCCAGTCCATTTTGGGAAACCATCACATGAATCCCCCAATCGATCAGATCGGGATAGGTGGCTTCATATACTTTTCTGAGCTTTTCCAAGGAAGGAGCAACTTGAAAACCTTTGTAATGGATAAAACTCAACCCTGCACAGAGTGGAGGACCGATTCGCCAATCCTCCGGCTGTCGGACTAGCCGCATCATCTGAAGTTTGCATTTAGTAATAGAAGCTGATTCAAAAATCTCCGGATACAGTGTTTCAAAATCAGCCCCCGAGCATACAAAAATCCGGTCTGCAGCCCAGGTTTTTTGACCTGAATAAACCGTGTTTCCTTCGATTCTACTTACTACCTTATTCCATATAAACTCCACCCCGCTGAGCGAGTCCAAATACGCCGCCGTTTTGGCTACGGCTTCTCTGGGATCTACTATTACCTCTTCCTCGGTCCACAATGCGCCCTTTAAGCCTTCAAGTTTTGCAGCAGGACTTTTGGCCTTGACTTGATCAGGAGAAAAAGCAACTGCAGATTTTTTACCCCGCATGGCTTGAACGTATTCTTCCACCACCTGCATTTCTAAATCGGTATAGGCCAAATGCAGCGAACCCGTCTTCTCAGCAAAAAAATCCGCCTTTTGACTCATTTCCAACCAAATCTCCCGAGAACGCATAGCCCGATCAAAGGCCGCTCCCTGTGGCTGCCCCACTGGCCAAATCATCCCGAAATTTCTAACGGAGGCGCCTTGGGCCTGTGGATGCCGCTCGATGACAGTGACCTGCCAACCCTTTTGTTGAAGTGCCCGGGTAACCGAAAGGCCCACGATACCCGCGCCAATGACGATAGCTGATGGTTTTTTCATAAAGGTTTGAATAGGGATAGGGAATGATTAATCGGCTTTTTCTGCTTTCTATGCTTCACTTGGAAATAGTAAAAAGCGCCGGCTATAAGTATCAGAGACAAACTAAGGAATACCAAAATCGAGGAAGTGTAAAAATTGAACCAAGAAACTCCCTCTAAGAAGCCAAATTGCTTCACCACCAATAGGATACTTGAACCCAAATACCCAAAGCTATCAACCAGGTACATCAGAAAACCTACATTGCCTACTGTCTGAAAAGTTGCAATCAATCGGTCAAAAAGCAGGCTATTGAATGGAATATAGGCCATATAGACACCAGTCCCAACAGCTACCATCCAATAAAACGGCGAAACTAAACCGGCCTGCATCCCCAGCGTGGACAATATGGCCAAAGCAAAGCCTCCTAGAATAATCCAAAGGTTCAGAAAAAAGGCCTGCTGATTATTTCTGATCATGACCAGGCTGCTCATCAAGACCAAAAGCGCCAACGTAATGGGGATTTCGGTCTGGGACAACAGCGACGGGGGAACCTCCAGCTGCATCCCTTGCCAGATCTCCACGACAAAATTATCCCGAAGGTCACGTAGTCCGGTAAGCATCATATAGACTAGGATGAGCAAGATGATCCCAAGTCTGAATTCCGCAAAAAAACGCTTTCTATCCGCACGATTCATCGCAGGCCGGACACTGCGCAAATCGATATCCTCCACACTGGGTGCGGGAATATGATTGAGCAAAAATACACCGGCCAAAAGGAGGGGAAAAAACAGAGCTCCAGTCCAAAAAGGCATCCAGTACTCACTAATCTCAAAATGTTGAATCAGAAAGGCCCCAACCGATTTGACCATTCCGGAGGAGAAAACGAAACTGGCCGCCAGCATACTGCCCATCATTTCTGTAAATCGACGCCCCTCCATGTAGTGGAAAACAATCCCCCAAATCAATCCCAAAGGAAATCCATTGACCAAAAAACAAAGAATATTTACCGGTGAAGGCAATACAGCAAAACCCAATAAGGCCAGCCAGGAAATTGAAATCAATCCCACGATCAACCACGCTCGCCCCTTTTCTTTCAGTTCAGAAATAACCTTAATCCCGTAAAATTTACTGGCCATATAGCCCAGCGTTTGGGCCAGGATCAGCCAGACCTTCAAGTCTAATCCCAGAAAAAATTCACCTTCAAAAGTCCCCACCGCAAACGGCTTCCGAAAGGCATACATGCTGCTGTACACCAAAAAACCCATCAGTGCAGCAAACACGCTCATTCGAAACGAACTGGCTCGCTGTAACCGCGCTACCAATGAAGGCAACTTTTGCATTTCAAAGACTCTTAGTGAGGGTGTAGGACCTGACAATCTCGAGGACCTCGGTCAGCGTTTTGGCAAGGTGGGTAGGCCGATGGGGAATCAACTCCTCTTCCGTAAAAACCCCCGAAGTGATCCCGATACTCATCAGACAGCCTGCGTTGTGTCCCTCGTGAATATCGACTTCGGTATCTCCGATTTTGATCACTGATTGAGGATCATCGATCTTCAGCTCACTCATGATTTTTTGGATCATGTAGGGGAAAGGCCGGCCCTGAGGAACTTCATCACTGGCAGCGGTGGCATCAACCAATCTGCCATCCGCCCAGCCGACTCGCTTAAGGATGATATCCGTAATATCCCGACTGAATCCCGTATCCAAAGCCACCTTGATGCCCATTTCCTTCAAGGCTGCAAAGACCTCCTCTGCATCAGCCACAGGTCGGATGGACGGATCGGTTGCATAAAAATCCAGCATCCCGCTTACGAAAGCCGAATGAATCTCCTCGATCAAGTATTCGGTGATTTTGGCAGGAACTGGCTCATGGATCTCCAAGAGCTCCCGAATTGCCTGAGGTTTAGCATACCCCATTTTTTCATTGGCTTCCTGCAGCGTGACACTCGGGTAGCCATGTTTATTGAGCGCTGACTGAAAAGCCTTGGCAACACTGTTTTCATCGTGAATGGTGGTGCCGGCCATATCAAATACAGCCAAAAGAATCTGAGACATAAGCAATGTGCGATGAAGCCCACGAAAGGGAAAAGCGCACTGAGCACACTCCTCCCTGTCGAAGCAAAACCAACTCAATTAGTGTTTAGCAAAATTAAACCATGAAAGAAATTATGATATCGCAAACAGGTTATCCTTCTGTTACAAATCCAAGCTTTAAATTTACCCTGAGGTAATATTTCGGTCAAAAATGCAGCTAAACAACACTGAAACACCCAAAAATCATGTTTACAAAAACTTAACAGGGCACAGTTGGATAGATTCTATTTTATTGGAATTTTAGTATTTGTAAACAAATGAAAAATGGAATTTAAAAACTTCACCAAAGCTGACAAACTGGATTTGATCTTTGGACTTTATGAGCAGTTTGGGCAGGAAGACTACATCGGGGAGCCTGTATCTCAGATCGAGCATATGTGTCAATCCGCCCAACTCGCAGAAAGCCAAGGCTACGATGAGGAAGTGATTTTAGCGGCATTTTTTCATGACATCGGCCATCTATTTTCCCACCTGGGACAAAAAGAAAGCATGGGTGGGTTCGGGGTCAAGCGCCACGAACTCTTAGGGGCAGAATTTTTGCGAAAGCTCGGTTTCTCTGAAAAAATAGCCCAACTCGTGGAAAATCACGTTCAGGCCAAGCGATACCTTACTTTTGCCTATCCAGAATACTTTGAAAAACTCTCTGAGGCCAGCCGGGAGACCCTGAGGCACCAAGGCGGACCTATGAGTCAATCAGAAGCAGAGAACTTCGAAAAGGATCCTCTTTTTGACATTTCACTCAAAATGAGAACCTGGGATGAAGAAGCTAAACTGGAAAACATCCCGCTACCTGACCTTGCCTCCTTTCGGGAGATGGCCTCTAGGCATTTGGCATCCTAAGCAACGCAAAGCCTGTCCCAAACCAGATTGGAACAGGCTTTTTTTAGTTTCTTCTTACCACCAGTGAATCCAAAAGCTCACCCTCCACTCCCATGACTTGCCAGTCCAAGTGATCAGCAGATAGTTTCAAAATCCCGAAATGATGTTTTTTGATCAAGCGATCCATGACAGGAAATTCGGAACTATCCCCCTCAGGCTCCAATCCTCCACCCGCCCCTCCGACTACAAAAAAATGGACAGGATTACCCGAAAAATCCAAGGTCAACCGCTCGTAGTCGTGCGTATGTCCTGCGACCACCAAATCCACCAAGCCTCTGTGAAAAAAGGGCTCGAGCAATTCCCGTATGCTTCGTTCTCCACTGTAGCCCGGCCAACCCTGAGAATAGGGCGGCTGATGGAGCACGATCATTTTCCAGGGAGCATTTTGCCAATCAGCAGACTCCATAACCTCTTGTAGCAAGCGATACTGTTCGGAACTTGCAGGAATACTAACCGGAAAAAACTCATTTGGATCCAAGGTTAACACCGAAAGCACACCGAGATTTTGGTACCCAAAAGTGGGTTGCACGGGATTGAAAAGATACTTTTTGAGCAGTTTTGGGTTCAAGTCCTCATAAAAACCATCGTAATCATGGTTACCCGGTACAGGCAGCTGAGGAGCATTCATCAGACTTAATTTCTGCAAAAATCTAGGATAAGCATATTGCTCCGAGCCGTTGTTTACCAAGTCACCTGCGCCGATACTGAGATCGACCTGTTGATTTTTGATCAGGAGGGCTAGGTGATTAAAAACATCCCAGCCACCCTGGGAGTCACCCCAAAGAGCCAGTTTTAGGATTTGTTTTTGCTCAAGAAAAGGAAAAGAATATTCCCCAAAAAACGATTTCTCCTGATAAATTTTGAATCTTAATCGATCCGGATTCAATGGAAAGGTGAACACTCCGTCGGCAGAGGTGACTTTTTCCCGACTCCCATCTGCAAACTCCACTACTGCCTCACCGGCTATTTCACTTACCCAGCGGACCACCTGCTTTTGATCGGTATCCAGTAGTACTACCGGATCGGTCAACAAAATCGGGAAAGAATTCAAAAATTCTTTTTGATCAAGCCAAGAATCTGCGCTGATTTCCTTTCTCAGACCTGGATCTTGGAGCAACGCTGTTTTTCTTCTGACCAAAATAGAATCCCTTCTTTGGGATTCTTTGCTCTTCCAGCCTTGGAAATCCACTTCTGATATCCAGGTGACCCGATGCAAACCTCCGGCCATGGCATTATTGACTGCCCGAATGGTAAGCGAATACGTCCCATCCTCAGAAATAGTAAAATACTCCCCATCCTCTGACCTGGGAATTCGCCTTCCATTTGCCCAGAGTTGCGCCCCATCATCCGCATCGAGAAGCAAAACTCCCGCTTGGAGATTTACTTCCTTTCGATACCAGAGGGAATGATTGGGAGCCAAGATTCGATGAGGAAGGTTGATCACCTCATCCGAAATCTCTAAGGGAATTTCCCGCTTGATCCCTGGCAAAGAGTCTTTACCCAAAAAAAACCACTCCGAGTCCAGTGTGACCATACCTTCCGGCAGAGAACTATCCCAAAAGTCCTGTAAACCCTGTTCGTTTAAAAAAAATGCCTCCCTGTATGTCGGAGAGGCATTTTCAACTGAAGTTTTTCCACAGCCTTGGATAGTCAATACCGTCAAAAACCCATAGACCAGTTTTTTCATTTCACCATTTCTTTGATCGCCGGTGCGGCTTTCGAATCAGGATATTCCATCCCGAGCAATTGAAAAATCGTGCGGGCCACCATGGCACTTTGCCATTGACCTTGGGTTTTCATCTCACCTGTAGCAGGGGTATCCGGGCCGATGGCCATCATCCAGATTTCTCCACCCTGAGGCACGGAAGCACCATGGCTTTTCCAGCTCGTTTTGGTGATCCCACGACCGTGATCGGTCGTGATGATGAGCGTGGTTTTATCCTTGTATTGAGGATCGGCTTGCACGGTTTCCCAGATTTCGCGGATATAGGCATCTGTCTGCTTGGCTGACCAGATGTACTGATCGTACTTGCCACCGTGAGCCCAGTCATCTGTCTCGCCATAAGCGATGTAGAGCACTTTGGGTTTGTGTTTTTTGATCGCTTCCAAGGCATAGTGATGCGTAAACGGGTCCAATCTCACCCCACCCCATGGTCCACGGATCTCCTGCTGCATTCGGTTGACGGTCTTTTCGACATCAGTCAAATCATCTCCCTCGGCTAGATCAAAACCCGCATTGACCGGAATTCCACTCCGATTTTCATGGATGATGTAGGGAAACACGTCCCAACTGCCAAATGCCATTACTTTTCCTTTGTATTGAGGCATTTGATTGAGATACTCCAAAAAAGTCACGTTGGGATTATTGATTTTGGAATTACTGTTGATCCGCTCATCATCAGCAAACCCTGAAAGCACCTCATTATACCCCGGATAGGAAAACCACATTTTGTTTTGGTTGTCCACCCGATTACCATAGGCACGGTTTCCGTAGAGTTGACCTTCGGTAGCTATGGTGCTCCAGAAGAACGGAAACAACATTTTTCGCCGCTGTAGCGGATCGGGATGCCAAAAATCACTCAAAAGTGAACCCGAGCTTTCGATCAATCCGGTATCATCGACCATTAGGGAGTCAGCACCTTTGAATAATTCCTGCCAACGCAGGCCATCAAAGGTGATCAGAATAATATTTTCGGTTTTGGTGGTTTTGGTTTGGGCAAAAGCCCCCAAACTGATTCCTGCCAGAAGGACTAGGAGCAGACAAGTTTTTTTCATCATCGTATGGGTTAAAATCAATCTGCCGACCACGGAGTGCCGGCAGATTAGAAGGTTCAATTTAGAAGTATTTGCAATCAATTCACATCCCACCATACACGGGTGGTAATCGCATCCGGACCTTGGCTGGCAATCACCGCCTTGTAGTTGTCCTCATTGAGGGACTGCACACTCGATGGATAGATGTATCTCACTGGTACGGTATTGATAAAGGCCGCGGGACCGGGGATGATCTCCGGATAGCCGGTTCTTCTCCAATCATACCATCCTTCCATTCCGGTGAAATAAAGAGCAAGCCACTTTTGGGTTCCGATTTTGGCGAGTTTCTCCTCGGTAGTTCCAGAATAGCTGACAGTTGGCTGCGCAAAATAAGACTCATCCAAAACCAATCGATCAGCGATCTGAGGAAGGTTAATCAACTCATATCGGCCTTTGTAATAGTCCACAGATGCCTGAACACCAGTGCGGTAATACGTCCCAGCGTCCCCCTGCGTGATAAAACCACGCTCTCTAGCTTCAGCCAGGATAAACTGAAGCTCCGAGTAACTCATCAATATCGCCTGATAACCAAGCGGATTAGCTAATCCAGTACAAGCAGAGCATGACCAAAGCAAACCCACTCTTGAGATAAAATTGGAGCCGCCTTTGGCAGGGTCTCCGGAAGGAGCATATTGAAGCGCTTCTTCGTCACCCAATCCGTTTGGCACACCTTCGTAATCTTCAGGGTCACCTACGATGCCAGCGCCTGAAGCGTTGGTAGGCTGAGCATAGGCAAATAGTCTAGGATCATTGATCTCCTTTAGGACTCCCTCCATTTTTTCACTCAATCGATATTCATCAAATGAACCTGAACGAGTGGTGTACAAAGGATGCTGATTAGGCACATCTTGAAGGTATTGAAGCGCTGCCTGGTCCTCGTTGGAAGTGAAAATCGGATTGGCAGATGGATTGGCCAAGATCGCTTGCATGTCTGCTGAAGGGTCTCTCCGATCTGACAATCGCATCAAAATGCGAAGTCTGAGTGAGTTGGCAAACTTCTTCCAACGCATCACATCGCCATTGAAGAGGATATCTCCGGTCACTGTTTCTCCGCTTGTTCCCAGGATCTGATTCGCTTCCTGAAGTTCGGCTAGAATGCCATTATAGATACTTTCCTGCGAATCAAACTTGGGATAGTTCACCCCGGCTTTTGCCTGGATCGCTTCGGAATAAGGCAGATCACCATAAGCATCCGTCATAAAGGAAAACAAATTGGCTCGGAGCACTTTTGCAATCCCCACATAATTCTGCTGACCTGCCTCCGAAGAGATCTGAATGATATTGTTGATATCTCGCAGTGAATTGTAAAATGTACTGTAGGGATTACCCTGTGGACCCCAGTTGTACCGGTCTTCGTTGGTAAACTGAATCTTAGCCGTCTGCTGCATGACCACATTGCCATATCCCCAGGCTCTACCGGCGATTTCGTTGGTTGTGGACCGGATCACATTGGGCAGAAGCAAGTTGGAAGTCACCGTCTCCGGGCTGTTTGGGTTGATATTGATGGTATCAAAATCCTTGTCACAACCACCCAATCCCAAAGCCAGGGAAAGGGAAAGTCCGAGAATGAATTTGCTGGTATTTTTCATGTTGTAATTCTTTTTAGAAAAGTGAAAAGTCAGAATTAGAATTTCACGTTGAGGTTGAATCCGATGCTTCGGGTAGAAGGGAAAGACATGTCCTCCACACCCGGGATCAATGTACCTCCACCCATAGCCAAGGTTTCCGGGTCAAAGTGTGGATTTTCGGTCCAAAGAGCCAAGTTTCTGGCTACGAGAGAGATTTTCACATCCTGCACCGGAATTCTGGAAAGCAGACTCTTAGGAATGGTATATCCGATAGTTACTTCTCTGAGCTTTAGGAAAGTAGCGTCATATTTGGCTGCTTCGACATTGTTTCGCTCGTAGTAGCGGTTGTGCCAGTTGCGTGAGGTGATTTTGATGGTATTCGGGGTAAAAGAGCCATCCGCATTTCGGATCACCCCTTCGGAGATGATGCCATTTCCTTCCACATTGAGATCGTAGCCATTTTCACGACCAAAGAGCGTCTCCTCGAGCTGTCCTGAGGTAGAACCGATCGTTTTGGTACGGGAAACCACGATGCCCCCATGTCGGTAATCAAACAAGAACCCAAGAGAAATACCCTTGTAATTCAAGCTATTGGCCAAGCCCAGCATCCAGTCCGGGTTGTAATTGCCCTGAAGCTTCAGAGTCGGATCGGTGATCGGTGTTCCTGAAGTATTATGGATAATCTGTCCAAAGTAAGGGGAAGAAGGATCCTCTACCCGGGCAAAACCCGCCCCATAGATATTACCCATCCGCTCGCCGATTCTAGCTTGAATATTAGCACCGTTTCTACCGGTCAACGTGTAGGTATCCAATCCTTCGGTCAGTTCGAGCACATATCCTCTCGTACGAGTGAAGTTGGCGGTCACATCCCAGGTCAATTTGGAGTTTTGTACTACCCGAGCATTGAGCACCGCTTCGATCCCTTTGTTTTGGATTTCACCGGCATTGATGATTCGGGAAGCATAACCCGTGGCAATATCAAGCTCGATTGGGATGATTTGATTTCGGGTACGATTGTCGAAATAGGTAAAATCAAAACCCAATCTTCCCTCCAAGAATCGGATGTCGATACCTGTCTCAAACGATCCTGTACGCTCCGGCTTCAGGTCGGCATTGGAGAGTCTGTTTGATTCTGTTTTTGCCTGAATAGTACCCCATGCTACGGCTGAATTGTACACATTGGACAAAGAATACGGGTCCGTGTCATTTCCCACCTCAGCAAAAGCACCTCGCAGTTTGAGGAATGAAATGGCACTTGGCAAAGTCACCATATCCGAAATCACCGCTGAAAGCGTAGCTGAAGGATAGAAGTAGCTGTTGTTAGTGATCGGTAAAGTAGAAGACCAGTCATTTCTGCCGGTTACATCCAGGAAAAGGACGTTTTTATACCCGATCTGACCAAATCCATAGAGGGAATTGATACGCTTTTCCCCTATAAATTGATTGACCTGTAGGTTGACTGCGGTGTTGGTAAAATTATAGATACCAGGGATTAGCAACTGAGGAGCCACAGTCTGTACATATCTGTTCTCCTGTCGCATGGCATTTCCACCCAAAGCGATGCTGTATGACCATACCGGCTTGGTGGTCTCCGAATACGTAAGCAAGAAATCTGAGTTCATCTCGCTGAAGTACACATCATCCTCACGGTAATTACCTCTCGGAAAACGCTGTGTACTGAATGCCCGCTTACGATCTCTCAGCTCATTGTAGGTGTCTAGACCCGTTCTGAGCATCAGGCTTAGCTTGGGTGTAAATCGGTAAGTAGCCGAGATATTCCCATAGATTCGATCCTTAGACTGCCCGTTGGTATTTTCAAAGACATTGAAATACGGATTGTCGTGGTAGTTGTAGTTATAGTTAAACTGCTGCACTCCTTCCAATCCTCGCATCCAGTAATCTCTCAGGGTATTGGTATTGACCTGACGACCGTACCAGATCCAGAGGTACATGAGGTTTTCGGTTCCGTAGGAGATACTTGGACGATTGCCGGAGTTGGTACGCTGATAGTTGATGGTGGAGTTGACGGATAGCTTGTCAGTCACGTTGATTCCTCCATTGAGGGCAATGCTGTTTCGTTTCAGATCAGTATTGGGTACAATCCCTTTCTGATCCAGATTGGTCCAAGAAAGGCGGATATTGGATTTTTCATTGGCCCCTTCCAACGAGATATTGTTGGAAAGCGTCACACCTGTTTGAAAAAAGTCATTGATGTTATCCGGCTGAGCCACCCAAGGAGTTGGTGTGATCGTACTACCGGCAGGTGCATTTAAGTCTCCTCCTCTAAATCCTGCTGCTGAACGTGGGGAGTCATATTGAGGAATCAACAGTCCGGCAGTCAGGTCTGGACCCCAGCTTTCGTCCACGCCATCAGCGATACCCGAACCGGCTCCGTTGACAAAGGAAAACTGACCGTTGTTACCCTGACCATATTTGTTTTGCCACTGAGGCAATCTGAGCGGATTTTCAAAAGTCGTATTGGAATTGATGGTCACTCCCAAGCCCTTTTTTCCTTTTCCGCTTTTGGTCGTAATCAAGATCGCGCCGTTTGCAGCTCTTGAGCCGTAAAGTGCCGCAGCAGCGGGTCCCTTAAGGACGGTCATCGAAGCAATATCGTCCGGGTTGATCTCTCCGGCAGCATTTCCATAATCCACTTCCTGATTGCCAGAACCACTCGAGCCCACGATGTTATTGGAGATTGGAACCCCGTCCACCACAAAAAGCGGCTGATTGGCATTGATATTCAAGGAGGATTCCCCTCGAATAGTCACCCGGGTAGATCCACCGATACCTGAGGAAGAGTTGGTGATCTGAACACCAGCCACCCGACCGGAAAGCGAATTGATCACGTTGGTCTCCCGTGCTTCGGTAAATTTGGAACCATCAACCGCCTGTACGGAGTAGCCCAGAGCCTTGGTTTCCCGCTCCACACCGAGTGCAGTGACTACGACTTCATTAAGGGCTACACCCTCGGTCAAAGTCACATCGATGACGGAAGCATTTCCGACAATTCGCTCAATCGTCTCAAAACCAACGAATGAAAATACAAGCGTCTCGCTTGCCGAAGCATCGATGGCATAGCTTCCGTCCACATCAGCTACCGTTCCTCTGGTAGTGCCTTTCACCACGACGGTCGCGCCTGGAAGAGGCTCATTGCTCGCATCGGTTACTTTTCCTGTGACCCGGACTTGCTGAGCCATGGAAACTTGGAGTATCAACAGCAGAACTGCTGTAAGGACTCCTTGCCAAATTTTTTTTGGGGCAATCATTTGTTGTAGAAGTTTGATATAAGTAAACTTTTTGGTTAAAAATTTTACCAAAACTATACTTCCACTGTTCCCTCGGAGTTAATCCCTGTTTACCAAAAAGTGAATTAATTCAATGTTAAGAAACTAAAAAAAGGCCTATTTTGGCAAATTATCGAGATTTTAGAACATTAAGCCAGCTTAACATGAGTATCAAAAATTATTATACTTATCAAAATGTAAACTCAATTGTACATAAATATTAAACAAATGACTTTTTTAATTTTTTCTAAAAAGCCTACTAAAGCTCTTTTATTTTCTAAGAAAAGATGAAAAAGATGCCCGAGTTCAATTGGACCAGCTGCCTGAAAAAAAAACTCACTTTGGGGCTAGGCCTGACAGAAATCAGTCTCCCGCTTCAATCCGGATACTTTTCCTTCATCCACTCATAGGACTCTCGGATGAGTTGCCGGAGAATCTTTTCATCCAAGTCTGCGAGTTTGTTGAAATAAATACAAGAAGCTCCGGTCTTGTGCTTGCCCAACTTGGCCATGAGTTCCACTTTCTTATTTTCCATACATCCCAAAAGATAAAGTGAAAAATTGGCTTTACGGGGCGAAAATCCGGCAATCAGAAACTCCCCTTTCCTCCCGCTTTCATACTGATACCTATACTTGCCAAAGCCCACAATCGAGTCGCCCCACATGACAGCGGGCTCACCCGTGACTTCTTCCATGATTTTATTCAGGGCAAAAGCATCTGCTTGTTTCTGTGGATGCTCAGTTCGCTTCAGAAACTCCTCCACAGAAGCATCGGTCGGTTGGGTTTTATTTTCGGCCATCACTCAAGATTGATAAAGTTCGATAGGAAGTCCGTCCGGATCGGAGAAGAAGGTAAACTTTTTTCCGGTAAGTTCATCGATACGAATTGGCTCGGTGGCTACACCCAATTCATTCAAGTATATACAGCTTGCTTCGATATGGTCCACTGCGAAAGCCAAATGCCGGAGTCCGCATGCCTCAGGTCGGGATACTCGGGCCGGCGGGTCAGGAAAAGAAAAAAGCTCGATGAAATAGCCGCCTTGTAGCGCCAAGTCCAATTTGTAGGATTTGCGCTCTGCCCGATACACTTCACGGATCACCTCGAAACCCAGTATTCGCACATAAAAATCTTTGGATCGGGCGTAATCCGAGCAAATGATGGCGAGATGGTGAAGACCTTTGAGCTTGAGCATTTTTTTCCTTTTTATCCTTGTACAGGAATACCAAAGAAAATAAAAAATGTATATCCGCAATTCTGCCAGTAACCAAATTTTATTAGGTCTCACCTCGACTTGGTTCGACTTCGCTCACCAACCGTCGCTCGGTGTCCGTTCTTTTCGGTTGTTGGGGAGGGGAGGAAAATGCGGCTACGCCGCATTTTCCTCCCCTCCCAATAATAACCTGAAATACGGTGGCCGAGCGAAGTCGAGGCCATTTTGAACTACTGTCAAAGAAGCGGATAATCAAAAAATAAAAAAAGGAGCACCGAAGCACTCCCTTTTCCATCTAATTAACCCAAACTAATCTTTAAAACCTGGTCGTCCCGTTTGGCTGAAGGACAAATTGGAAGGTGTAATGTGCGCTCGGAGTCGTCATCGGGTTGATTTGATCCGCAGGCGGATTTCCTTTATAGTAGCTCAGGATCTCGATTTTGGCATAATTTCCTTCGGTAGTTTTGACCAAAATCACCCGACCGGGGATCGGTGTCACGGTGAATGTGGCCGAGTTGTAATTGTACCAGCCGCTTCCACTTCCTGTCGGTATGGCAAAGGTCGTCTCCGTATCCGTGGCAAAAGTCGCGTTGGCCGGCACTTCGGTGATCTCTTCAAAGATTCCGTTGGCCAATGCGGCAGTCACATTTCGGCTGGCATTGACACGAATCGTGGTTCCTTTGAAAGCAAGGTCCCAAGCATCCGTCTCAGATACGAGTTCATTTTGCTCCAAACTAAAATATTGAAAAGGTCTCACTTCGGTGATTTGCCCTGTGGTGCGGTCGATGACATCATTTGGCGCAGCCAAATCCTCCACCAAGACCGCCTCAAGAGGCACGACTGGTTCGGGAGTGTTGTCATCGTTGCAGGCAAAAAAGCCTAGAGAAATCGCAACTAGAGGGAATAGTTTTTTGATCGTGTTCATGTTGGTAATTATTGTATTAAGTTGAGAATAGGTAGTTTAAGTCCAAGGAAAATGACTCGGCCTGGATTGTTGGGCTGAGCGGGTGTAGCGGTATTGAGCAGATTGGTAGCGCCCGCTTCGAGGAAAATTTGATTGGAAAGCGTCTTGGAGGCAGTCAGATTCACACTGACCCAGCCATCGGCATATTCCCGATCATCATCGAGGATCAGATTGCCATTGAGATCAGCGAAGCCAAATCGACCGCGATAGATCGCACGCAAGGCCAAATCCACTCCGGTAATCGGTTCTCGATAGGTAATTTTGACATTTCCGCTGTGGCGACTGCGGTTGAAAAGTCCTCCATAATCAGCTCGAGTCACGCGGGAAGTCCGGTTTTGGGCATCTCTTTTAAATAGTTCACCTGCATCTATCCGATCCAAGACTTCCGTGTCCCGGGTATCCAAAAAGGCATATCCGACACTCAAGCCGAGATTTGGTCGGAACTGATAGCTAAAATCCACTTCGGCACCCTGCGTGATCACGCTGCGGATATTGAAATAGGAAAAGGCATTTTGGCCGGTGACCAGCTGGGCTATTGGAGCCGTCTCGATCAGATGATCGATGTGATTTCGAAAAGCATTGACCTGAAGAAGTCCCTTTTGATTCGCTTTCCATCGGAAACCTGTATTTACCGCCCAGGAAGTCTCCGCCTGCAGATCACCCCATGCCTCCGGCTGAATCAGCACTCTTGCTATGAGTCCTTGTTCCTGAAGGCGAGCAATCCCCGCTTCAGCTAAGGTCGCTCCGAAAACATAGTACCCCGAGGCGGCATTGTTGAAGTTTAGCAATAGCTGGCGGAAATCCGGTGCTTTGAAACCCGCACCCAGCGAAGCCTGCCAGCTGAATCGATTAGAAAACTTGTACTGCCCGGAGATTTTGGGACTCAGACGACCGCCATATTGGCTGTGCAAATCTCCCCGAAGACCAGTCACGAGGTTCAACTTTTTGCCCGGATCCCATTGATGCTGGAGAAAAATATACCCCGCATCAAATCGGTTGAGATCATCGTATCGAGTGGCCTCTACTGTCTCCATGAGCTGTCCGACACCCAAGGTTAGCAACTGATTTTCAGATAAATCCCGATCTATCTGAAGCTCAGTTCGATGGTAAAACTGCCGAAACTCCTGAAAGTCAAAACTACCACCATCTTCTCTGAATCGCGTATCCGACTGTGTTTCAAACCAGGAACTCATTCCTCTCAGCGTGAAAAGCCAGTCTTCCGAAGGCTTGAAAGTCAGCGTAGGATTGAGGTTAAGATCTCGGCGAAAATTACTCAGATCTAGGAGTTCTGAGCCCTGAGCGGTAGTAGTGGAAAGTTCGCCTGTGGAAGTTTCCTCATATCTTCTGAGAAAGAGGTTAAACTTCCACTTTGGTGAAAAAGAGTAGCCCGTTTTTAGCTGTGCCGTGTGTGCCTGAAATGGGTTTTGGGTTTGTCCGACCGTCTCGGGAGTCAAATCAAATCCGTCAGTCCGGAAGTAATCATACATCACACCCACATTCCACTTGTCCCGAGTCACCTGAATATCAGCAAGCGGATTCCAGGAGTTGAACGATCGATGCCGCAAACCAAGGTCAATTCGGGAACCTTTTGCAGGACTTTTAGTGATGATATTGACCACGCCGGCCATCGCTTCACTTCCATAGATCGCACTGGAAGGGCCCCGCAAAATCTCAATCCGCTCAATATTGGAAACGGACATACGATCCAGGTCAAATGTCCCGGCAGTCCGGCCGATCAGCGGTTCTCCATCCAGCAAAATCAGGATATAATCCGAATCCAATCCTTGCATTTGCAAGCCTGCCCCATGATCAGAGGTGATCTGAAGGCCCGTTTGCTCGCGGAGGATTTCGGAAAGTCGCATTCCTCCCGTTTGGCGGATTTTTTCTTCGGAAATCACACTCACCGGCATCGGCAGATCTTCGACAGTCCGGTCGGTTCGAGTGGCAGCCACCACGACTTCTTGGAGTTGGCCTGACTTTTCTTTGAGGACAATAGACTGCAGACTTTCCCATTGGCTTTTTTCCAAAGAAATAGGTTCAAAGCCTAGAGCAAAAACCATTATCCTGCTGCCCTCTTGGAGCTCAAGTTCGATTTTTCCTTGAGCATCTACAGGCACAGGCTTTTTCCCCTCCACCTGCACGACGGCAAACGGCACCGGATTTCCCCGCTCATCGATGATCTGTTTTTCCCCTTCTCCAGCCAGTGATCGACTGGCCAAAAAGAAGAACGTCAGTAGAAAGATTTGAATTTTATTAAGACTAATTCTAAACATAGGTTTAAAATTTAAGCGGGAATAAACCCCGCTTTTTTGAATCAATTAAGGCTATCGAGAAGGGCTTTCCACTCCGATTTTTGAGGGATTCCGGGTTTCCGCAATCCAAAAAACTGAGCCACCATTTCTCCTTTGGAGTCAAAAAGCTCCAATGCAGACACCAGACCCTCAGTGGTATTTTTGTGCACGACAAAAGCCCGGTTCACCTCATTTTCATTGAGATGCATATTGAAGTCCGGATCCAGGACATTGAGCCAATCGCCAAGCTGTCGGATGGTTCGTACTTTCCCTTGATGGATTTGAATATTACCCCGATTGCCTGCAAAAATCATGATCGGAAGCTGAGTCTCCGCAGCGACTTCGAGCACCTTGCGAGCGCTGAGTCGATCGACTTCATACGCCCAATTATCCGCTATCCATTCCACCGCATTTAGCCGATTGAGCTTGTATTTGCGCAGCATCCCAAAGAAATCATGGGTATCCTTCATATTTTCCCAATCCGCAGTAAAGCCGGCCATATCCAGCTCATCCTTAGAAGCAAAAGTCTGAGCTTCATAGGCTTTTACCTCAATTTTACCACCCTGATCTTGATGGGTGTGAATTGCCACCAGTCCCTCAGCCGCTTCCAAATTGGCTCCTTCCTGAAGGAATACCTTCATCACCGCCTCACCGGCAGCATCAAAATACTGAAAGCTGTTTTGCACTCCGGCAGGCGTATCATTACTCACCGCAAAGCCAAAGGTCCAGGCTCGGAAAAACACCCGCTGCTCGATCGGCCCGATGACGGTGGCGATTTGATTGGGAGCCTCTCCGTGAATTTCGATTTTTTGAAAGGGGCCTTTATGCTCGAGTACGCAGCCCTCATTTCGGGTAAGCGCCATGACTTTCCCGAGTTTGGGAAAAGCCTGCACTTGAGCGGCAAAATCCTGCGAGAGGCGAATCACATTTTCCCCGATACCTGTAGCCAAAAGCTCGGCTTCGGATACGCCCAACTTGGCCGCAGCATCGCGGATTCGGAGTTTTGGTTCGGCAGATTTCAGCTCTTGCCAGGCATTCTTTAGCGTAGTTGTGCTTGCAAAAAGAGTTTCCATATTAGGCTAGTTTTTGAGTTTTCATTGAGGAATAATTCGAGGATGAAGTACTCACCATCCAGTGATTTTGATGGGGATGAGGGAAAACCTCCACCGGATAGTCAAATACCTCCGACAGCAACTGCTCCTGCATCACCTCCGGCACTGAGGCACAGGCAGCGAGATTTCCCTTTTTCAACAAGGCAATCCGATCGGCATATTGAACGGCAAGATTGAGCTCATGCAGGATGATGAGTACGCCGATATTTCGGGCTTTTAGCTTTCGCAAAATCCCCAAAACCCCATGCTGCTGAGCGATATCCAGACTGGAGGTCGGCTCATCAAGAAGGAGATATCGGGGAAATGGCTTTTGTTCCCAAATCTGCACCAGCACCCGGGCGAGTTGGACTCGTTGTTTTTCACCTCCTGACAGCGAGTGAAAGGCTTGCTTGGCCAAATGCTTGGTTTGGGTGAGTTCCATGACCTCATTGAGAATCAAAGCCGGATTTTTCGGTTTGATCGTAGTCAAACCCAGCTCGACCACCTCTTGGGCTGAAAATGGAAAATTGACCGAGCTATGCTGAGGCATGACCGCGCGGATTTCGGCTAACTGTGCGGGCTTAAGCCCCTGAATGGCGGTGCCGTTGTAGCTTACATGACCGTGCTTGCAGCTTGTGTCTCCAGAGAGGATTTTAAACAGGGTGGATTTCCCTGCCCCATTTGGGCCAAGAACAGCCAAAATCTCACCCGGCTCCAAGTTCAAAGTCGCCTGATTGACGATGGGACGGTTTTGGATACAAAAATGGATTGAGGAGGCTTGCAGCATCAGATTTTGGATTTTTGAAGTTGGAAAATCAAGGCAATGAAAAACGGAGCACCGATCAAAGCGGTAATCACTCCAATAGGAAGCTCGGCCGGAATGGCAACCAATCGAGCGATCAAGTCAGCGATATTCAGCAAAATGGCTCCCAACAGGAACGAAGCCGGAAGCACCAGTCGATGGTCCGCTCCAAAGCTGATACGGATCAAATGCGGGACAATCAAGCCTACGAATCCGATCATCCCCGTCAGGGAAACTCCTACTCCCACAATCAGGGCGGTGGAAATGAGTAATTTGATTTTGGTGTGGGACACATTGACCCCCATGTGAAAAGCTTCCCGCTCTCCGATCGCCAAAGCATTGAGCGCGGAATGCTGCGACCAGAGCAATGCTGAAGGAATCAAAATCAATAGCGCTGCAAAGGGGATTTTGCTCCAAACGGCCCCGCCCAGATCACCTAAGCTCCAGAAAGTAAAACTTCTGAGTGCCGCGTCGTCTGCATAAAACAAAGTCAAACCAATCAATGCACCTGCCAAAGCATTGATCGCCACGCCCGCCAAAATCAAGGTTGCAGTATCTGTTTTTCCATGGGATCTACTGAGATAATAGACCGCAAAGACATGGATCAAACCACCCAAAAAAGCAAAAATCGGTAGGCCCAACTGAGTCAAAATCGAAATCGATCCAACAGCCGATGGAAGTACCACCAGATAAAATACAGCAAACAACGCACTCCCACTGCTGACTCCAATCAGACCAGGCTCCACTAGCGGATTTCTAAACAGTCCTTGAAGTGCAGCTCCGGCAATTCCCAAACCGCCGCCTACTAAAGTCGCCATCAGCACTCGGGGCAGGCGGATATTCCACAGGACATTGTACTGCATAGGTTCGTAGGAAGTAACTCCCAGACCTATTGGCTCCAACACAATCGACAAAACCTGTGCAAATGGCACCTGATAGGCACCCAAAGACAGGGAAACCAAGCTCAAAGCCAGAAGCAAAATCCCCATCCCGGACAAAATCAGGGTATGCAGGGTGGTTTTGGAAAAGGTGGAGTTCAGTGCGATCATTTGCGGACAGCTTGAGCGAGTTCGAGTGCGGCTTGACCTACGCGAGGTCCAAATGCGGATAAATAATGTCCATCCATGCTGATGATTTGCCCATTTTTGAAGGCCGTAGTTTCTTTGATTCCCTGCACTTTTACCAACCCCTCTATCCCGCCGAGACTTCTCAGCCCAGAGTCAAATAGAACCAAATAATCCGGGTTGAGCGCCACCAAAGACTCGGGAGTCAGTGGAACAAAATCCTCAAATTCAGTCCGCACGGGAGCTATTCCGGCCAAGGCAAACATGGATTCAGAAAAAGTCTTTTTTCCAGCCAAAAAGACCGTCTCAGGACCACGAGCCATCACAAAAGCGGCAGTAGGGGTAGTTGACTGAGTTGCCAAATAGTCCTTCAATGCTTGCAGATCTGCGTCGATTTGGGCAATGAGTTCGTTTCCTTTTTTTGCTACATCAAAATAAGCAGCCAGCTCGGTGACCAAAGTTTTGGTTTCGTCAACTTGAGTAGGCTTTTTGAAAAATTGAATAGCAATCGAAGCACCTTGGAGTTGAGTGACGACATCTTCGGTGAGGTAGCCTTCCTCGGCCAAAATCACATCAGGACCCAAAGCCAAAATACCCTCAGCCTTGATTTGATTTCGGTATCCGATACTTGGAAGCGCTTGCAAAGATGCCGGATAAGTGGACGTGATGTCCGTTGCAATGATCTGATTTCCAAACCCTAGAGCATCCACGATTTCAGAAACTGTACCTCCGGCAGTGATGATCTTTTTTTCGCTAGACTGAGCTGTGCTCGATTCCGAATCAGATTTTGTTTTGGGAGAGCAAGCCCACCCTATCCCGAGAGCAAAAGCGAATAAAAGTATTTTATTCATTTAATTAGATTGATTTTAAATAACACTTCAAAGGTAGGCTTAATTAGATTAATTCCAAATAAAAATAGATAAGAGATGGCTTAAAGAAAATTTATCATTCCAAAGAATTACGCCTTATGAATTGATTTTCAATGTTTTAAATTCTATTTCCAGAAAAAAAAGAGACTTGATGAGAAAATTATTTTTTAAAAAAAATTTGAAAAATATCACTCCCTCTTACCTTTAAATTACATCCTTGGAGATTTCGATTGATAAATTAAAAACGGAATTACCTCATTATGACCTATTCCATCCCGACACAAGTACGCATAGGCCACGTCCATCTGAAAGTATCTGACTTGGAGCAGTCACTCGATTTTTACTGCGGCCTATTGGGATTTGAATTGATCATGCGCTATGGAAAAGACGCCGCATTCATTTCTGCAGGTGGCTATCATCACCATATCGGTCTCAATACCTGGCAAAGCAAAGGCAGCCCGCCCGCGCCGATTCACTATCCGGGCTTGTTTCATACGGCGATTTTGTACCCGACACGAAAGGACTTGGCGGCTATTTTCAAAAGATTGACTGAGGAGAAATACCCACTCACCGGTGCGGCAGACCACGGGGTATCAGAGGCTTTATACCTCGACGATCCCGACCAAAATGGAGTTGAACTTTACTGGGATAGACCTCAGTCCCTTTGGCCGAAAGATGAAAATGGAAATCTCACCATGTACACACGACGATTGGACTTGGCGGGATTACTGTCTGAGTTGGATCAATGAAAACTTACTTTTCAAGACAAACGCTGCTTGACCCAATCCACCATCAACTTCAAAACTTCCTCACGATCGAGATCATTGAGCAATTCATGATATCCTCCCGGAATGATCCGGAGGGTTTTATCCTTTGACTTTGCTTTGTCATAAAGTAATTCAGATCCTTTGGGATTAGTCAGTCGGTCTGCATCCCCGTGGACAAGTAACAACGGGTCTGAAAAATCCCCGGCATTTCGCTGAATATATTGCATCAAGTGGTAAAGCTCGTATCCAGTACGCGCAGGTACATTTTTTTGGTACACGAGAGGGTCGGACTTGTATTTTTCGACTTCTGATTTTATCCGAGAAACTCCTTCGATATCCAACTTCAGCACCTTGGATTTAGGAAAAAACCGGTTAGCCAATCCGGAAACTGAAATCAGCAATTTGGATGTCCCCTCCGCTTCTTTGATGGCGGGGCTGCTCAAAATCACCCCAGCCACCTTAGGCTTATACTTGAGGACATATCCGGCTACCAAACCACCTCCCATACTGTGTCCAAAGATAAATACCCGAAGGCCGGGCAGGTACTTTTCTACTTTTCCAAAAAGTGCATGGATATCCTTCAAGTAATCCTCAGCCGAATCAATGAAAGCCGTCAGTCCCTCGGTCGCCGACTTGCCATGTCCCCGACCGTCAAAGGTGAACACGGCAACCCCTATCTCGGTCAGCGCCTGGACCAACTCAGCATATCGACCACTATGCTCTCCGAGTCCATGAACGAGAAGCAAACCTGCCTTGGGCTGCTCGGGCATCCAAGCTTGCAGGTAAAGTTTGATCCCATCATGGGTCGTGTAAGCGGTCTCGAAGTGATTCATCGATTTTGGATTTTAATTTGGGAAGTTAGAAAAAGGGGATAGAAATCAATAACTTGAAATCCGCTAATCTTAACCCCATGAAAAAAACTTTCCTATTCTTTGGCCTTCTTTTTTGGCTAGCCAACAGTATTTCTGTTTTTGCCCAGACCACGCTTTCAACTGAGCGGCTTGCTCGCTATGAAGCCTATTTTCAAAACGAAATCGATCAAAAAAGACTCCCCGGAGTGGTCAGTCTTTTTTATAAAAACGGAGAAAAAGCCTACGAATCAGCGATCGGATTCAGCAATATCCAGTCCCAAACGCCCATGCGTACGGATCAGATTTTCTTCATTCAGTCCATGACCAAACCTGTTATCAGCACGGCATTTATGATGCTCTACGAGGAGGGGTATTTTTTTCTCACCGATCCGATAGCGAAGTATCTGCCTGAATTCAAAGAAATGAAGGTTATCCTTGATCCCAGCAAGGGTTCTGAAGGAGGTACCGAGCCAGCCAAATCCCAGATTACCATTGCTCAGGTATTGAGTCATACGGCGGGGTTTGTTCACGGTATCGGCGGTACCGAACTGGATCGTGAAGTAGCCCAGGCGATCTATATGTCTCAGCCCAAAACGATCGAAGAGCGGGTAAAAGCGCTCGCTGCCCAGCCGTTGGCAAGTCATCCCGGTGAGCAATGGAACTATTCTGCCTCTCCGGATATCCTCGCCCGACTGATCGAAGTATTTACTGGAATGAATCCTGCTGATTTCCTTAAAACCCGACTATTTGAACCCTTAGGCATGAAGGACACCGGCTATAACCTGATCGATTCCCAAGTCCCCCGCATGGTCAGCCTGCATACCTATGATCAAGAAGGCAAATTGGTCGTAGCTCCGAGACAAACGCCCACTTCGGGAAACACGGTTTTTGGCGGTACCCACGGATTATTTTCTACCGCTCAGGATTATTCGATTTTTGCCCAAATGCTCCTCAACGATGGAGAATGGAACGGCAAACGCTACCTCAGTCCAAAAACTATCGAAATCATGCGCATCAACCAATCCGGAGACTTATTTCAAGATCCGGGAAAGGGGTTCGGTTTAGGGTTTGCCGTTGTGGATGACCTTGCCGGAACCAAAGCCCTTGGAAGTGAGGGGACTTTCTACTGGTCCGGGGCCTATTGCACCTATTTCTTTATCGACCCCAAAGAGGATTTGGTGGCGATATTCATGACCCAAGTGAGCCCTTTCAGTAGTCACTATGAAAACAGGTTCCGACAACTGGTCTATCAAAGCATCGAATAAGCTCTACCTGACAAAACTCAGGTTTTGACAAATTCGGAGTGCTTAACTTTCCGCATGCTTAGGTTTTGCCGATTTACTATGAGAAAATCAACTTTGGTTCGAAAGCTTTTGGTGAGCTTTTTCTTCACTATCGTTTCCTGCGGACCTGACACCTCCAGCACTATCAAGCCCCAGGTTCAATCCATCACGGAATCTGTCTATGCCTCTGGCGTGGTAAAATCCCAGGATCAGTATGAGGCCTACACCTTGGCCAACGGTCCTATTCAGGCCATTTTTGTCCAAGAAGGAGATACGGTAAAAGCAGGGCAACCGATCCTGCAGATTTTCAATGAATCGGAGAAACTCAGAAGAGAAAATGCAGAGTTGGCCCGGCAATTTGCTGATCAACAGGCTAATCAAAATCGAATCAGAGACCTGGAACTGGCCATTCAGCTGGCTAAAAACAAGCTTCAGACAGATTCCCTGAACTGGGTTCGCACCAAAAATCTTCGCGCCCAAGGTATCGGCACCCAGGTAGATTTGGAACAAAAAGAACTGACCTACCAAAACTCCAAGACCAACTACGAATCGGCTGTTCTCCGGTTCAAAGATCTTAAGCGAGAGATTGCATACAACTCCCAAAGTGCGTCTAAAAATCTTCGGATTTCGGAGGTCTTAGAAGATGAATACCTGCTCAAAAGCAAAATCGACGGCATTGTATTTTCGCTCCCGAGGCAGGTCGGAGAAATGGTCAATCCCCAGGTGCCGCTTGCGGTCATTGGCAAGTCGGGAGATTTTATCCTCGAGCTCCAAGTCGATGAATACGACATCGCCAGAGTTCAACCGGGTCAAAAAGTATTGGTTTTCATGGATAGCTTTAAGGAACAAACTTTGGAAGCCAGCGTGACTCGGGTCATTCCGATCATGGACAGCAAAACCAAAACCTTCACCGTCGAGGCCAAATTCACCAAGCAACCACCGGTGCTTTTTCCCAACCTCACCTTGGAAGCCAATATCCTGATCCAATCCCGGGAAAACAGTCTGGTCATCCCCAGAAATTACCTGATCAAAGATACTGAAGTCCTCACTTCCTCCGGTGACACCATTTTGGTCAAGGTTGGGATCAAAAATTATCAGTTTGCTGAAATCCTCGAAGGAATCTCAGCTGACACCGAATTAATCCTGCCCCAGCGATGAAGTGGTCTTTGATCTTCGAAATCGCCCGTGCCCTGATGCTCGCCCGGCTGAAGCAGACACTGATTGCCGCTACCGGGGTGACGTTTAGCATCACCATGTTTGTGGCTTTATTGGGCTTTATGAACGGACTGAATACGCTGCTCGACGGATTGATCCTGAATCGCACTCCCCACATCCGCTTTTACAACGAAATCAAACCCAATCCCAATCAGCCGATCGACCAAAGTCCTGAATTCCAAAATTCCCTGAACGTCATCCGCTCCATCAAGCCCAGCACCTCCAGATTGGCTATTCACAACAGCGAGGCAATCATTCAAACTTTAGAGCAAGACAGCCGAATTCTCGGCGTCAGTCCAAAAATTTCCGCTCAGGTTTTTTTCAACGTCGGCACCATCGATCTCACCGGGATTATAAACGGCATCGATGTGGAAAAAGAAGCCCAACTTTTTGCCTTCACCGACTATGTCACTGAGGGCAATTATGCCGACTTGAATCAGATCAATACGATCATTTTGGGCAAAGGCGCTGCCGACCGGATGCTAGCTGCGATCGGAGATGTGATCCAGGTCACCACTGCCCAAGGCAACAGAATCCAACTCAAGGTAGTGGGCTACTATCAGAGCGGTCTGGGTGAATTTGACAATACCAACAGCTACGCATCGATCAGCACGGTTCAAAAAATGCTCGGAGAAAGTCCCTCCTACATCACCGACATTCAGGTCAAACTCCATGACTTCAATCTTGCACCTCCCACGGCAAGAGAACTTGGCGGGATCTTCGGTATAGACGCGGATGATATTCAGACGGTAAATGCTCAGTTTGAAACCGGATCAGAGATCCGAAGCTTGATCAGCTATGCCGTTGGAATTACGCTTTTGGTGGTATCCGGATTTGGGATTTATAATATCCTGAACATGATGATCTACGAAAAACTGGACACCATCGCGATTCTCAAAGCCATTGGTTTCAGCGGTCAGGATGTGAATCGAATTTTTATTTCCATTGCCTTGACCATCGGGATTCTTGGCGGAATTTTGGGATTGGTATTCGGTTTTTTGGCGGGATTGGGAATCGACCAAGTGCCTTTTGAAACCGAAGCCCTACCCACCATCAAGACCTTTCCGGTGGACTACAACCCGAAGTACTACCTCATTGGAGGAATTTTCAGTCTGATTACCACCTATTTCGCAGGTTATTTCCCAGCAAAAAAAGCCTCAGGAGTCGATCCGGTAGAAATCATCCGAGGTAAATAAGTTCAATTCATGACTGTACTGGAAGCAAAAAATATTGACAAGTTTTTCTACAATCCCACCCAAACTCAGGTGCTTCGTCAGGTGAGTTTTCAGGTAGAGCGGGGAGAATTTGTCTCTGTGGTGGGTAAGTCCGGTTGCGGAAAGTCCACCCTTTTATACATCCTATCCACCATGGACACCGACTATCAGGGAGAGCTGTGGATGGATGGTGAATTGATTTCAGGAAAATCTCCCAATTACCTGGCACGCATCCGAAATGAGAAAATCGGTTTTGTATTCCAATTTCATTATTTACTCCATGAATTTTCGGTCTTGGAAAATGTGATGATACCGGCTCTGAAACTGGGAAAATACTCCAGACAAGAGCTTGAACATCGAGCCATGGAAAAGCTGAAGATTTTTGACATGCAGGATCATGCGCTCAAGAAAGCCAATCAGCTTTCCGGAGGTCAAAAACAGCGCGTGGCCATCGCAAGAGCCCTGATAAACGATCCCCTCCTCATTATGGGTGATGAGCCGACTGGAAATTTGGACAAGAAGAATTCGGATATCGTTTTCAACGAATTCAAGGTCTTGGCAAAAGAATTCAAGCAAACCATGCTGATCGTAACCCACGATCCGGAATTTGCTGAAGGTACCGATCGGGTAATCGAGATGGAGGACGGTAGAGTAATCAGTTTTCAGTGATCAGTTGCAGTCATTAGGAATCTACTTACTGCAAACTGATTACTGAGACTGTTAACTAAACAAAAGGTTCCTGCTGACTCAAGCAGTGAAAAGATCCGAGCCCCCAGATGATATCTGTACTATCAATTCCGATCACACTTCGGCCGGGAAAGCATTCTGTAAGGATATCCAGAGCTTTCTGATCGTTTTTATCCCGAAAAGTCGGCACTACTACTACCTCATTCCCGATGTAGAAATTGGCATAGGAAGCAGGAAGTCGCTGATCTTCCCAAATCACCGGACTGGGCATGGGAAGCTCTACAATATTCAACTGTTTGCCGTTTTCGAGGCGCATTTTCTTGAGCAAAGCCAGATTCTCGGCCAGAATCTCGTAGTTTTCATCGGCTTTATTTTCCTCCACTACGGTCACCACGGTGTCTTCATTCACAAATCGGGTGATGTCATCGATATGCCCGTCCGTGTCGTCCCCGATGATCCCGTCGCTCACCCAAAGGATATGCTTCACCCCATAGTAATCACAGAGGAACTTTTCGATTTGAGCTTGGTTAAGGTGCGGGTTTCGGTTTTCATTCAGGAGACAAGCGGTTGAGGTCAAGAGTGTTCCTTTTCCATTGAACTCGACCGAACCACCTTCCATGACAATTCCGGGTTTGAAATAGGGAATTCCCAAGTGCTCCGCAATGTGAATCGGAATCTGATTATCCAAATCGTGAGGCGGGTATTTTTCACCCCAGGCGTTGTAATTCCACTTGACCAGCACCTTCTTGATTTCCGCATTGGGATTGATCAGAAAAGCAGGACCATGATCGCGACACCAAGCGTCATTGGTTGGGAAAAAATGGAAAGCAATCTTACTCAAGTCTGCTCCAGCCTTTTCCAAATGTGCCAAAGCAAAGGCCTTCATCGCTTCATCGGCCACGTTGATGTTCACTTTTTGGCCTTTGGCTACTTCGGTTATAAACTGGGAATAGGGTGCAAAAATCGTCTCGATCTTACCCGGCCAGCTTGCTTCCTTGTGTGGCCAACTCAGCCACATGGATTCCTGAGGGGCAAATTCAGCAGGAAAATAGTAGCCTAACTCCGCCGGAGTCACTGCACCGTTTTGAGCCAATTCGAACAAATTCTTCATGGCTTATTCTTCGTCGAGGTAGCGCTTGGTGATCGGAGCGTAAGAGTCGATGCGTCGATCTCTCAGGAATGGCCAGTGCGTCCGGTACCGGTCCGAACCCGTCAAATCCAGCTCCTCCACGTGGATTTCTTCTTCCAAATGAGGGGCTTTATAGGTCACTCGACCGAAAGCATTGGACACAAATGATCCACCCCAAAACTGCATCGGACCTTCGATTCCTGTTCGGTTGACCGATACGACTGGAAGTCCATTGGCCACTGAGTGTGAACGCTGAATCGTTTGCCAGGCATTGTATTGATCCTCATTGGTCTGCTCATCTTGGTGCAAAGCCCAGCCGATGGCGGTCGGATACACCAAAAAGTCCGCGCCTTTCAAAGCGGTGATTCGAGCTGCTTCCGGATACCACTGATCCCAGCAAATCAGCACGCCAATCTTTCCAAATTTGGTAGGGAAGACTTTATAACCCAAGTCGCCAGGAGTGAAATAAAACTTCTCAAAATAGCCCGGATCGTCAGGAATATGCATTTTTCGGTACTTGCCGAGGTAGGTTCCATCCGCATCCAAGACCGCCGTGGTGTTATGATAGAGCCCTTCGGCACGCTTTTCAAAAAGGGAAGCTACGATGACCACACCAAGTTCTTTGGCCAAGGCTCCGAGGGTATCGGTAGAGGGACCGGGGATGGCTTCGGCGAGTTTGAAGTTTTCGTAATCCTCCACATCGCAGAAGTAGAGCGACCTAAAAAGTTCCTGCAAGACCACGACCTGAGCGCCTTTTTGGGCGGCGGTACGGATGCCTGCGATGGTTTTCTCCATGTTTTCGGCCACATTCCCAGAGCAACTGAGCTGGACCAGACCTACTTTGACGGTTTTGTTTGCCACGGTGTACGGATTTTGATTAGGCCGCAAAGATACCTTGGAAGGTGGGGAATGGCAAATGAAGTTTGGAGGGAGTTGGGTAGGTTGTAAAAAGTGAGTGGTAAGTGGTGAAATGATAAGATTCAAGAGAAAATGATCAATTTTCAAAGATTCGAGTTTAAAATTTAATCAGAGGAATGAATCATATTCTCTACTTTGGTTCAATATCCTCACAATCAAAATGCCTTTATCCTCTAGCTGATAAAAAATCATGTGGGATTTGTAAACAAATGACCTTAAACCGTTTAAAACTAAATCAGACTGCTTTCCCATAAAAGGAGATTGGGCTAGCCTCCTCAAGGTCTCTTCTAAACCTAAGACATATTTGTTTGCTTGGGTATACCCAAATTGGAAGATCCCATAGGAATAGATTTCAACAAGATCTTCTTCAGCCTTAACGGATAATCTAAAGCTTTCCATCCGCTTTCATCTTGACCTCTACTTCCCGTAGGATTTCAGAGAAGGTTTTAGAGGAAATACCAGAATCGATTCCTTCCTGAATAGCAGCTTTAAGCTCTTGCAGCTTTCCTTTTCGCTCTTGATCTTGTCTAATCAGATGACGCAGATATTCAGATTCATTGGTAAAGTCCCCATCTTCAATTTGAGCCTTTATCCAACGGTCTTGCTGTTCAGTGAAGGTCACTGTTTTTCTAATTACTGTCATAGACTTCCTATTTTCACCAATATTCATACAATTAATGCAATATTGGTTATTTCCGTTAAAAATCCATCATCGCTTTCAACTTCTCCCTCAGCTCCAACGCATTTTCCAAACTCAGAGCTCCCCGTTCTCTGTAAATCGGCGGTTATCCAAAGCTCGGATTTGATTCAAAAAGATCAATCCAATCCTTCATTGACCAGGAGATCAAACTCCGCATTCACTTCCATGGACGAATCTCTTACCAGTTGAGAAGCTTTTGCGAATGCCTTGGCCAACTTATTCCGCTTGTGATAGCGATTATAAAAATCTAAGGATTCATTGATGTACCTATTTCTTGGAATTCCCTTTTCCTTGAGGATATCCTCTGTTTCTTTAATAACAGATTCGTTAACCTGAATAGTCCACCTTTTCATAGTTGTAATTTAGCAAATTACAAAGCTCATTCTTCAACTCCGGTTCAAGTGCTCGAATTAGGGAAATCAGAGATCATAATCCCCAAAAAGACGTATTTTTAGGGATTATAATCCCCAATTATTCATTTTTTTGAGAAAAATCCGAACTTCTCCCCTAGGCTCCAAAATTTTTCAAAAACGAACTATTCATCTTCAAACTCTCAAGAAAACAGAGGAATATCTGTGCATCTGTGGCAAGTATTTGCCAAACTCCCTATAAATCCTACTTTTAACCCAACCTAAACCCATTAACCTATGAAAAGACTATTTCTATTTACGCTCCTGATTGGCTTGGGAGCATTTTCCACTTTTGCCCAAAAAGGCACCAAGGAACGCATCAAAGTGCACAGTAAAGCCCTAGAAGGCAATCTGGTTGGAGATCCGGCAGATCGTGATGTGACCGTTTATCTTCCTCCCTCCTATCAATCGAATCCAGAAAAGAGATTTCCTGTGCTGTATATGCTACATGGGTTTACCGACACGGACTCCCAATGGTTTGGTTGGGAAAAGCACTGGATCAACCTGCAGGATGTCATCGAGCAGTCTTTGGCTGAGGGACTTTCTCAAGAGATGATCGTGGTGATGCCCAATGCTTACAATAAGTTTAAAGGCAGCATGTATGCGAGTTCGGTCACGATCGGCGATTGGGAGACTTTCGTCACCCAAGAGCTTGTACGCTACGTCGATGCCAACTACCGCACCATCCCAACCAAGGAAAGTCGTGGACTTGCCGGGCACTCCATGGGAGGTTATGGCACCTTACGCTTGGGTATGAAAAATCCCGATGTCTATTCTGCTATCTATGCGCTCAGTCCCTGTTGTATGGATGGTGGCGCCTCCACCGATCCGGAATTGATGAAAAAACTGGAGTCCCTCACTCCGGACCAACTCCAAGCCACTTCCTTTTTTGAAATTGCGGCTTTGGCGACCTCGGCTGCTTTCGCACCCAATCCCAAAAATCCTCCGCTATATCTTGACCTGCCTGCAAAAGATGGTGAGCCTCGACAGGACGTGATTAACAAAATCATCGCCAATCGTACCCTCAACTTTGTCGATCAATACATCCTGAATCTCAAAAAACTCAAAGCCATTGCCATCGACGCGGGGCTTCAGGATCGCGGAATCAGTGAAGCTACCAAAACCCTGCACGAGACGTTGGAATCTTACCAAATTCCCCACTTCTACGAAAGCTATGAGGGTGATCACCTCAATCGGATAGCCGAGCGGATTCAGACCAAAGCGCTTCCCTTTTTCTCCGAAAATCTAGTCTTCCAAGCTCCAACCCAAACTCAGGTCATCGAAAATGGAGGCCAAGGAAGCTTTCCGGCCATCATGACTTCTGCTACGAGTTTACCGACTCACACCATTTTCCAGCCTCAGGATTTATCCAAGTTTGGAGGTGCCAACAAGCTTCCGATCATCGCATGGGGCAATGGGGCTTGCTTTGATTCCCCTTGGGAGCATGTCAATTTTCTGAATGAAGTGGCTTCCCATGGTTTCTTGGTAATTGGGATCGGGACCATGCCCAAGCAAACTGATGTTCGCTCCAAATCTCACAAACTACTCGATGCTATCGATTGGGCCATCGCCCAAAATGCGGATCCCAATAGCCCCTACTTCCAAAAACTGGACATCAATAAGATTTCCGTCAGCGGCATGTCTTGCGGTGGACTGCAAACGCTGGAAGTAGCCGGTGATCCTCGAATCAGTACCGTCGGTGTGTTCAACAGTGGCGTTTTGGGAAATGGCGGCGGAATGCCCGGCATGCCTCAAGTCACCAAAGAAAAGTTGAACGATATCAAAGTTCCCACGCTCTACCTCTTGGGTGGAAAGTCCGACATCGCTTACGGCAACGGAATGGATGATTTTAACCGAATTAATCACGTACCCATATTTGTCGGAAACCTGGATGTAGGACATGGAGGTACTTATGGCCAACCTTACGGAGGAGAATTTGCCCGAGTGGCGACTGCTTGGTACAAGTGGCAGTTGAAAGGCGATCAAGAAGCTGGGAAGCTTTTCACTGGAAAAACTCCCGGTCTAGCGAAATCCGACGGTTGGGTGGTAGAGAAGAAAAACATGGATTGAGTTTTTCCAAAAACAATCCTTTTCAAAGGCAAGGGTTTGGCTCTTTTCAATAGAGAAGTCAAACCCTTTTCTTTTTTCTCATTTCGGCCTTTGGGCTGATTCTTTTTGCTTTTCCAATCCCTTTTCCTATTTTCACACTTTGAGACAATAGAAACAATAACCTATGAAAAAAATCCTATCCATCATGCTTACGGCTTTGATGATTCAGCTCTCGGCAACCGCCCAGGAGGCACTATTCAGAGCACAAAACATCATTTCTCCCGAAATCCACGAGGACAATTCGGTGACTTTCCGCCTCTTTGCACCCAATGCCAAAGAAGTGCAGGTGACCGGAGACTTTCTGCCAACAGTCAAAATGGATACTCCCATGGGGCAAATGGACGGACCTGGAAAAGCTGAACTTACCAAAGATGAAAACGGCGTTTGGTCCTTGAAAACCCCCACTTTGGGACCTGAGCTCTACAATTATTCCTTTATTATCGACGGATTTAACACGACTGATCCCAGTAATCCATTCCTGATTCGTGATGTAGCTTCTGCTACCAATATTTTCATCATCGGAGGGGGACATGCGGACTTATTTAAGACTAATGATATCGCTCACGGTTCGGTGACCCGCAGATGGTATGACTCACCGGGATTGGGCATGGATCGCCGAATCACCATTTATACTCCTCCGGGATACGAAAAATCCACCGATACTTACCCGGTCCTATACCTCCTTCACGGTGCCGGTGGTGACGAGGAGGCTTGGATCAACCTAGGCCGTACTGCCCAAATCATGGATAATCTGATCGCTCAAGGAAAAGCCAAACCGATGATCGTGGTCATGCCAAATGGGAATGTAATCCAGGATGGAGCGCCAGGCGAAGGAAGCAAAAACTTCTACAAGCCTCAATTTATGATCCCAAAAACCATGGATGGAACCTACGAAGGCGCATTCAGCGATATCATCAAGTTTGTAGAAAGCAACTATCGCGTGAAAGCGGACAAAGCCAATCGCGCGATCGCAGGTCTTTCCATGGGCGGATACCATACTTTGCACATTTCACGATATCATCCGAACACCTTTGATTACATGGGGCTTTTCTCAGCAGCGATCATGCCAAGAGAAGATGCCACGGGAAAAGTGTACAGCAACTTCGACGAGACGCTAAAGGCCCAAATGGACAATGGCTATAAGCTCTACTGGATCGCTATCGGGAAAACGGATTTCCTCTACAAAGCCAATCAGGAATACCTCGAAAAGCTCAAAGGCATGAACATGCCGCATGAATATGTAGAAAGCGAAGGCGGACATACTTGGAGAAACTGGAGAGTGTACCTGACTCAATTTGCACCAAGACTATTTCAGTAAATCAATTCAAATACCTATAACCAAGTAGTGTGAAAGCGCAGTCCAATTTGGGCTGCGTTTTTTGTTTCCTATCAAAAATCCTATTTTGGAACAAATCAAGGGGTCTTTTATGAACAGTCTTCTAAAACTTGAAGAAATAGCACTTCTACTCTTGGGCGTTTGGGCCTACCATCTCACCGGGCTTTCCTGGTGGTGGTTTGCAGGTTTGTTTTTACTTCCCGACCTGGGAATGCTGGGTTATTTGTCAGGAGAAAAAGTAGGCGCTTGGCTGTACAACCTTTTTCATCATCGGACTCTAGCTTTAGTCATTTTTGGTTGGGGATATTGGACCGAAAATCCGGGGCTTGAAGTCGCCGGAATCATCCTGTTCAGTCACATTGCTTTTGATCGGGCGCTTGGGTATGGTTTGAAGTTTGAAAAAGGATTCAAATTCACCCATTTGGGAGAAATCGGTAAAAAATAAAGCTTCCCTGAAAATCAGAGAAGCTTCGATTAGCATTTAATCGATGACCTCTGCCCCGGGAGGAAGCTTTTGAACGATTCGAAACTGTCCCTTGGTCACTTTGATCTCTTGGCCTTCCGGTGTTTTGAACGTACCGGCAAATTGCCCCTCGACAGTTCCGATAAACAAACTGTACGTACCATTCATAAATCGGTAGCTAGTCTGCTTCCCGTCAAAAGTATTGATCTTCACGGTACAGGATGATCCGGGAATCTTTTTATCCTCTAAGTATCCGTATTCATGAGAGGAGTATGCGTAATATTTGGTACTGCCTTTTTTGACAAAAGCATTCATGAAAATATTGTTACCATTAGAACCATTGCCTGGGCCCAAATCGTGTCCTGCTTCATAAGTGCCCTTTCCTAGAGGAATCCAATAAAATCCTCCAAAATTAAAGTCATTGGAAGGTCCCCATAGATTCACCGAGATAGATTTGTCAACATTGAGGGTGTTGAGGATTTCCGCATAATTCTTCACCTCCACCCCATCTATTTCCATCGAATAGCTGCTTTCGTCACCAGTCAGGGTAAATGGAAAATTCAAATCATTAGTCGCTTGCTGATCATCCGGATCCACATCCTCTCCATCCGTACAGGAGACCAAAACTCCCGTCAACAAACCAAGCCAAATCCAAGAAAACAGTAATTTTTTCATAATCAGTTGAAATTTTGTTCTCTCCAAAATTCAACAGAAAGCTAAAAATTGACCATACGACAAATGCCCTAGATTGTCGCGCAACTCCATTAGTTACCGGATGATTAGGCTGGTTTTCTAAAAAAATCTTAATCACCTATTGACTTTCTGAAAATTGAATTTACTTTGCATCACAAAGTACTTTTGACATGAGGAAACCAGAACAAGAATTAGCTGAAATCAAGTCCATGATGGAGCGGAGCACCCGATTCCTTTCGCTGAGTGGACTGGCGGGTATCCTAGCGGGCATTTATGCCTTTGCCGGTGCCGGAATTGCCTGGTATTGGATTTACTTCCCATCGACCGAGTATAGTACCAGAACGGAAACAATCAGTCAGGCTGACCTTCAGTTCAATTTGCTGGTACTTGCCTTGATTGTTTTGCTTTTGGCGATTGGAACTGCCTATTTGCTCAGCCAACAGAAGAGCCAGAAAAAATCCCAACAATTCTGGACACCGGCGAGTAAGCGATTCCTTCTAGCTTTATTTCTCCCTGTAGTGGCCGGAGGACTCTTTTCTTTTGCCTTGATTCATGAAAGCTCGTATCAACTGATCGCTCCGGCTACCTTGATTTTCTATGGATTAGGCCTGATCAATGCTTCTCATTTTACCCTGGGTGAAATCCGGAACCTGGGAATCGGACAGCTGATTCTGGGCCTAATTGCAGCTTTCTTTCCAGACTTTGGCTTGGTGTGCTGGGCGTTGGGTTTTGGGGTTTTGCATGTGCTCTATGGCTCCATGATGTATTACCGATACGATCGCTGAGGTGAAAGGAACTTACGACAAGGCTTTTGAAAATGTCATCCGACTGCGCATCATGTCCATCCTGATGGTCAATGAGCGGTATGATTTCAATTCCTTCAAGGAAATCCTGGAAGTGACAGATGGTAACCTGGCCTCACACCTGAGAAATCTGGAAAATGCCGAATACATTTCCGTCGAAAAAACATTCGCCGGACGAAAGCCGCTGACGAATTATTCAGCCACGGAAGCTGGCCGAGTAGCCTTTCAAGCGCACCTCGATTTTCTCGAAACTTTGATCAACGAAAACAAAAACTAAAAAAAAATTTATCTATTTACTTTGAAACACAAAGCACTTTCAATCTTTAAAATAACTCCAATAAATTTACAAAACCCATGAAAAATCAATCACTCTCCTTCCTTCCATCTCGCCTCAGAGATCTCCTCCTGCCAGCTATCTTGGGAGCAAGCTTACCTTTGGCTTGGCTACTCTTTGTCATCCTGACCAAAGAAGACCTCTTCGAAACCTGGATGTTTTATCCATTGACTATCATCCCGTTTGGCGGTGCAGTGGGAGGGACATTTTTTTATTTGATGGGTTTCCAGTGGTTTCCAGAAGGCAACAAAAAACTGATTGCAATTCTATTCAGCACCTTAGTTTACTTTTTTGGATTGTGGATCAGCGCGGTGATGGCCTTTGCGATTACGGGACATTGGAATTGAAAAAAAGAAGATTCATTTAAGTCAAAGAACCATGAAAGACCATATCCTTTCCAGCCTTTCGCATCCTGCCGAACTGGAAAAACTTTATCGAAAAAACAAATCCGAGTTCAAATCCGCCTTTAATTCTCTATACCCAGAATTACAGGAAAATGAACTTGCCAAAGCTTGGCACGCCCGTCTCAACTACGAATCTGAAACCGTTGGATGGGGAAAATCCGGGGATTGGACATTTATCTTACTGGCAGCCGGGATTGCCTATTTGATCGCCAAACTCCCGGCAATTTTTCAATGGGATGAGGAGTTTTTCTATCCCAGAAATTTGGGATTCATCGTCTTTCCTTTTGTATCGGCCTATTTTGTCTGGAAACAAAAGCTCTCGATTAAGGCTTTGACCCTACCTATTATTACCCTGCTCGCATCAGTCATTTACATCAACCTGTTACCGAAAAATCAAGAAAGCGACACCTTGGCACTGGCTTGTATTCATTTGCCGCTTTTGCTGTGGGGAATATTGGGATTTGTCTTTGCCGGCGCTAATCGAAAGGACCTTAGTTTGCGATTGTCCTATCTCAATTTCAACGGAGACGCGGTGATCATGGGGGCTGTACTTGGGCTATCGGGGATGATTTTATCCGGAATTACGATTGGATTGTTTTCATTGATCGGGCTTCGGATCGAGGAGTTTTATTTTGAATATATCGGACTCTTTGGCTTGGTGGCGGCACCTCTGATCGCTACGCATCTCACTCAAACCAACCCCCAACTGGTCAATAAAGTACCTCCAATCGTAGCCAAGATTTTCAGTCCACTAGTGTTGATCATGCTGGTGATTTACCTTGGGGCTATTGTCTATTCGGGTAAGGACCCTTACAACGACCGAGAATTCCTGCTCCTTTTCAATGGCCTTCTGATCGGTGTGATGGCCTTGATTTTCTTTTCCGTGGCCGAATCTTCCGGCCAGGAAAATTCCAAATTGTCCAAATGGGTACTTACCCTATTGTCTTTGGTTACCATCATTGTCAACGTAGTGGCCCTTTCAGCCATTGCCTTTCGAATTTCTGAATGGGGCCTTACACCTAATCGATTGGCCGTTTTGGGCGTGAATATTTTGATGCTGATCCACTTGCTACTGGTAAGCCGGGAATTGATCCACTCTGTGCAAAAAGACACTCCACTGCAAAGGGTTGGATTGACCGTGGTCAGTTACTTGCCCATTTATTTAGTCTGGACCATGATCGTGGTATTTTTATTTCCAGTGATCTTCGGATTTAAGTAAAAAATCAACACAAGAAAACAACCCGGCAATGGAGATTTTGCCGGGTTGTTTTTTATTCCAAAGAAATCGCAAAATCTATTTCTCGAATACAATCGCCTCAGGATTGGCTCCCAATTCTTCGAGATTTTTACTCACCGCCTCAATCATAGGCTCGGGCCCACAGACATAAAACTCCTGACTGAAATCGCTCACATGTTTTTCCAAAAATGCCCGGTCTATCCGGCCTGACTTATGACCTGTTTTTTCTTCCTTATCCAAAACGGAAATAAAATCATCCCCGAGCAGTTCTCGAAACCACTTTTCCAAAATCACATCTTCTGCCGTTTTATTGGCAAAAAACAGCCTATTCCCAGCAAGTTGGCCTTTGGCATGAAGGTCTTTGAAAATGGCAATAAACGGAGTAATTCCGGCTCCACCTGCAATAAAGGTTCCTTTTCCCTTAAACTGAATCGCTCCCCATGACTCATCCACGATCAGCTCATCACCAACCTGCAGGCTATCGAGAGCCTTGGTCACTCCATCATGGTCGTGGTAGGATTTGATCACAAACTCAAGATGATCCTCCTGGGGCAAGGAGGTGAAAGTAAACGGTCGCTTTTCTTCCTTCCAATTGGGCTGATTGATCGCCACTTCGCAAGCCTGACCCGGCTCAAAAGAATACCCATCTGGTTTATCGACCTTAAACTGCTTGACATCGTGGGTAAGGGATTGGATCGAACGGATTTTTACAATAGTTGACATAAAAATTGAAGTTTAGTACACTTATACAAACGATTCTGAGTGAGTTTGTTTCATTGACTATACCTATGAGGGATTTTCTACCACTATTCAGGATAAATGTGCAATTATCCCAAAAGTCCAATTTGAATCCTGAGAAAAAGCTAACTTCCAATCTCAAATCAATCTTACCCTATGAACAAAACAACCCTTAGCCTCGCCTTGGCAGCCTCAATCCTGCTGAGCATGTTTTCCTGCGGACCCAAAACCGAAGAGGTCACCGAAACCCAAGTAGCCGAGGCCCCTGCCCGAATGGGTGGACTAGCGCTCTACACCGTTCGCGACTCTATGGCCATCAATCCAAAAGGTACTCTTCAAAAAGTGGCTGATGCTGGCTATGCTTATGTAGAAGCAGCCAACTACGACAACGGCACCTTCTACGGCATGACTCCTGCTGAGTTTAAATCCTACCTCGAATCCCTCGGACTCACCGCCGTATCTGCGCACATGGGCATGATCAATATGGAAAATGCCGACCAACTCATCGCCGATGTAAAAGCTGCCGGCATTACCTATTTTGTGATTCCTGTGCCTCCAATGGGCATGTTTACCTTCGGTCCAAACGGCATGGGAATGAAAGGCACTGCAGACGAACTGGTCACTGTGATGAATACGCTGGGCGAAAAATGCTACAATGCCGGACTCCAACTCCTCTACCACAATCATGACTTCGAGTTTAAGCCGATGGCAGATGGTACGGTGATCGAAGATGTGCTGTTGGAAAAGTGCGATCCGAAGTTTGTCAACTTCCAAATGGACCTATTCTGGGTAACCAAAGCTGAGGTTGATCCTTTGGCTTACTTCGAAAAGCATCCGGGCAGATTCAAAGCCTGGCATGTGAAAGACATGAATGCTGAGGGCAACTTTGCGCCTGTAAGCACGGGCACTATTGATTTTAAGCGTATTTTGGATCAAAAATCCCAATCCGGGATGGAAGTGTACTTTGTCGAGCAGGACAATACCTTCGGACTGGAGCCGCTCGAGGCGATCAAAATCAGCCATGAAGGTTTGAAAAAGATCGGTTTTCAATAAAATCTCAACCTTTCAATTCAGAAGCCGTCAAAACCAGATTTTGACGGCTTTTTTTAATTGAAAATCACTACTGTCCGACTAAAATAGAATAGTTGGACATTTCTTTTTCTATCTGTCTAATTTCGCGGTTTTCCGGTCTGTTTTGTAAA
>FWPV01001492.1_pt1 | contig 64751 bp, 72 predicted proteins | sample 2228371 | NCBI WGS metagenome assembly FWPV01 (sample SAMEA103939776, study PRJEB20133) | metagenome
CTGTCGAGAATAAATCTGAAATGTTTTTGTCTCCCATCATAACAAAGTTTATGAATAATCTGGTTAAAGCCAGCAAGCAGCAAACAAATTGAGATAGAGATACCCGAAGGGGCATCGTACAGGCAGGAAATAGATATACTTGCAAAGAACAACCTTATAAGGGACAGAAACCTCTTCACGGTCGTTGGCAGAATAGCGCGGCTCGACAAAAGGATAAGGGCGGGCTACTATGTTTTCTGGGGAAACATGAGCCCGATTCAGGTCCTCAGGAAGTTGAAAAGCGGCAGGATCATCGAGTACGAAATAACCATATTCGAAGGCGACAGCCTGCTTGAGATAGGCAAAAAGTTTGCTTACAATAAAATTATGCCTCAGGAAGTATTTAATTCACTAGCAAAAGACAAAGGCTTTTTGCATTCCCTTAATATAGATGCCCCGAGTATCGAGGGATACCTTTTCCCCCAGACATACAAATTTGCCAAAGGAGCAAAACCGACTGCTGTATTAAAGCTGATGGTAAATAAAATGAGGGACGAGTTTAATAATGAACTGAAAGAGCGCGCAGAAGAGATCGGATGGAGCGAAAATCAGGTTTTGACACTGGCGTCCATCATTGAGCGGGAGGCTAAGACCGATGAAGAAAGGCCCCTAATATCCGCTGTCTATCATAACACGATTAAAAAAGGCATGCCCCTTCAGGCTGACCCGACAGCAATCTACGGCATAAAAAGCAACAGGCATAAAATAACAAGGAATGATCTGAAAAAAAAGACGGACTACAACACATATGTCATAAAAGGGTTGCCGCTAGGGTCTATTGCATCTCCGGGGATAAAATCTATACAGGCAGCATTATATCCTGCAAAGGTGCCTTATCTCTACTTTGTCTCTAAGAATGACGGCACGCATCATTTCTCAAAGATATTATCGGAACACAATGCAGCAATAAAACGGATTATGGCGATGAAAAATCAGGCGTCGAGTGTCCTTTGACGCATGACGCTTGACGCATAAAGATATAAATGATCAAAAAAAGAAAGACAAGACAAATTTGGGTGGGTAGTGTAACAATCGGCGGTGAAGGCCCGATATCTGTGCAGTCCATGACAAAGACAGATACGAGGGATGTGAATGCAACTGTTCAGCAAATACTCGCCCTTGAGTCTGCGGGCTGTGAAATTGTAAGGCTTGCTGTTTTTGACATGGAAGCAGCCATTTCCCTCGGGAAGATAAAGACTGAACTAATTCAACGCTCGATGTTCAACGCTCAACGCTCAATTCCCATGATTGCCGATATACATTTCGACTGGAGATTAGCACTCGAGGCAATTAAACAGGGAGTTGACGGATTAAGACCCAATCCCGGAAATATCGGTGCAAAATGGAAAATCAAAGAGGTTGTTGCAGCAGCTAAAGAAAAAAACATCTCCATAAGAATAGGTGTCAATGCAGGCTCACTCGAAAAAGAACTGCTCCAGAAATACGGCCATCCGACGCCGGAGGCACTCGTTGAAAGCGCTGAAGGGCATATAAAAATCCTGGAAGAACTGAATTTCTTTGACATCAAGGTATCCCTTAAAGCATCTAATGTAATAAAGACAATTGACGCATACAGATTATTTTCAGGAAAGTATGATTATCCCCTGCACATTGGAATCTCAGAGGCAGGACCTCCGTTTAGCGGAATGATAAAGAGCGCTGTTGGGCTTGGAATGCTTCTCTCCGAAGGCATAGGCGATACCATGAGGGTTTCTCTCACCGCAGAGCCGGAAGAAGAGATAAGAGTCGCTTATGAAATATTGAAGTCTCTCGGGCTAAGGCAGAGGGGTCCTGAAATAATCTCCTGCCCTACATGCGGAAGATGTCAGATAGACCTGAAACCCATGGCACAGAAAGTTGAGGATATCCTTAAAAATGTGAGCAAGTCTATCAGCTATGCCGTAATGGGATGCATTGTAAACGGCCCCGGAGAAGCAAGGGAGGCCGACTTTGGGATCGCAGGCGGCAAAGCATGGGACTTGTGTTTAAAAAGGGAGAAGTTGTGAAGAAGGTGAAGGAAGAAGAACTGCTCAAAGCCCTTATTGATTTGATTAATGCGGAGCAGGCTGTTAATATTTATGAATACCAATGCTTACCCTTGACAGCATAAGGGACATCCGGATAAATCAAAACAAAAACGGCTACCGATTTTCGGTAGATGCACTTCTTCTCTTTTCATTCATTAATTTGCCGAGAGTCAAAAAAATAGCTGACTTGGGCGCAGGATCGGGAATCATAGGCATTCTCCTTGCAAAGAAATATCCGAATGCAGAAGTCACATTAATAGAACTCCAGAAAAGCCTCGCAAAACTCGCAGATAAAAATGTCGTTCTAAATAATCTCGATGATAGAGTCAAAACAGTAATAGCCGATATTAAAAATTTATCATCCCTTTCCTGTTACTCCATTACTCCAACACTACATTACTCCACTTTTGACCATGTTGTCTCAAATTCACCTTTCAGAAAGGTGAAAACAGGCTATCTAAGCATCGGTGATGAAAAGGCAATAGTAAGACACGAGATTAAACTATCCATAAAGGACATGGTGAAAGCAGGCTCTACGCTCTTAAAACATCACGGAAGGCTCTGCATTATACATCTGCCTGAAAGGCTGAGAGAGATAATAGATGCCATAGAAAAAAACAATCTGGAGCCGAAGGGTCTGCGTTTTGTTTATTCCAGCATGTACTCGGAGGCAAAGATGGTATTGATAGAAGCAGTAAAGGGAGGACATCCCGGACTGAAAACAGAAAAGCCATTTTTTATTTATAATGAAGACGGAAGCTATACGGATGAAATGAGAAATGAGAGATATTTATAAGAATGAACATCTCGAGTTTTTTTAATTCCTATTTGGGCATGTTTATGGCCCAGACATTTATCCATTCAATAATAGCCTTCGTTGTCGTTGACAGGGCCATGTATCTCTGGAATATAAACAACCCGTTAATGAGGCAGAGATTCCACCTCATAGTGGTTTTACTGCCTGTTTTCTCATTTCCGTTGTATCAGATAATAAACCCTGACAGGGGCTCCATCTCATTCAGGATGGAAGCCCTTTTCGATATCAACCGATGGCTAAATTTAGAAATATTTGAAATACTGCCGTTATGGATATTTTTCATTTCTATACTGCTCATCACAGCAATAATCTTTCTGTTTCAGGAACTAATTCCGGTTTTAAAAAACACATTCGAATCAAAAAAACAGGATGTAAAAGCAGAAGGACATGAAAATTATCCAATCATCAAAGAGGCAATAACAGATCTGCCTGATGGAAAACCCGATGTTTTCGTGCTGGACGATGATGATTATGTCCTTTTTTCAACAACAGGCAAAAATGCCTCTGTTTTTATATCGACAGGATTGATAAACACCCTCAGCAAAGAACAATTGCAGGCAGCCATCGCACATGAGATAGCGCATATAGCAAGAAACAAAAAACCTCTGCTCATAGCCGTATTCTTTTTCAGGGTAATAATGTTTTTTAACCCTGTTGTTCTTCTGGAATTCAGAAGGCTCGTTCAGGAAGAAGAAAAGATATGCGATGACATAGCAGTGGCTTTGACAAAAAATTCCCAAGCCCTGTCCGAAGCCCTTAAAAAACTCTATTATAAAGACGAAAATACCAATCCACTAAAGCTAAAAAAACTCACGGAGATGAGGGATTCCATCGAAGAATACAGCCATAATGCCCATATAGAGAGCAGGATACACAGACTGGAAACTGAAGGGAGCCGCAAAACTGACGGTGAATGGCTTAAACTCATATTTACAATCATTTTAATCATGGGAATAAACTATTTTGTTGTATGATATATTCGAGGAAATAATGAGCAGAAAATTTCTAAATTTTTTCTATTTTGTTTTAACTGTTGCAATGCTCATTGCAACATTAAAGATCTTTAACTATATCCCCATCATGCTCCAGAAGGATACAATGAGAAGGTATCACAGCATTGAAGACGTGAAATCAAATTTAAACATCAGGGAAATCCTTATTCCTTCATATTTTCCACAGGACTTTATATGGCCTCCGTCAAAAATATTAGCACAGAAAAAGCCATTTGCCTCAGTGGTTATGGAGTTTAGACACGCCAGAAGCGGAAACATTGCCCTCATTATATCACAGGCAGACTCAAAAGACTTCAAGGCTGATGAGAAGATAAAAATAGTTCAGATCAAAGAAAAAATCAGTTACCCTCTTAAGGGTAGAACTGTAGAACTTGAGGTAGGTATGTGCAAAGACGAAGAGCCGTGCAGCAGGATTGCATGGGATGAGGGAAAACGCAGGATAACCATCACGACAAAAACAAGCTCGCCGGAGTTGCTGAAAATTGCAGAAAGTATGATACGATAGCCTCTCCTCATACAACTTTCACCTCCAAATAAGAAAAAATTCTTGCCCGAAATAGGAAGTTCTTCCAATTTTATTCCATTTAATTTTCGTTTATCCTGTAATCAGGTAAGGAAGAAAATCAAAGAAAGGAGGTGAACAAAGATGTTGGCATACTATGAAGAAAAAAACACAGGAAAGGGAATAGCCTCATTGTTGTTAGGTCCGATTTTAGGACTGGTATACGTGATAACCCTGCCCTTCATCGCCATTGCAACAATAGTGACGTTAATCGGGAAAAAGGCGCTCAGCGGGATATTGGGCATTGCAAGAAACCTCGTATCCTTTGGATGGAGGCCTTCAGAGGCCTATCTGGCCGGGAAAAAAAAGAAAAAAACTACAAAAAAGAATTAGAAGGAGGAACATATGCATACACTGTTTGATTTCATAACACATATTAAGGGAGTAGAATACATTGTGGCGATTTCAGCCATCGGGCTTTATATGCTTTACTGGGAGTTTCTGAAGCCAAAACCATTCAAGTCAGTAGTAGAAACTGGCAGGGATGATATGCATCATATCAGGACGATAGGTTATGCAAATGCAATAAAGACCATCGGCAAAGTAATTGCAGCCCCTTTTATAGGACTTGCATATATCGTTGCCCTGCCCGTTGGCTTTGTATATGCTCTGGGTTCAGCAATGGTAAATGGTGTACTCACCCTTGCAGGTAGAGAGGCATCCTTCGGATGGAGACCGACAGAGGCTTATTTATCAGGCAAGAAAAAGGAGAGAAAAGAGAAAGATGAGCAAAAAGAGTCCGAAGGCAAATAACTATTCAGAGCTTTTGAGCGCGTATGGAAACCGGCAATCCCTGCCAAAACACTGTCAGGGATTGCTGCCAAGGAGGAAAATAATGAGGAGATTAGCAATACTAATTATTTTAAGCATAACCTGCATTTTTTTTACTGCGTCCCTTTATGCGGGTATTATTAATTCAAACCTCTTCTTCAAGCTGGACAGCATATCAGATTCGGATAAATACGAGCCTGTAAAATTCAATCACTCAAAGCATATATCGATAGCAGGCGACTGCAGCATGTGCCACCATCAGCACGGCAACAGCGGCACGCTGCCGTGTAAAGACTGCCATTCTGTCAGTCCGTCTACGTTTAAGAATTCGGTTGTGAATGGCTTTATAGCATGCAAAAACTGCCACAGCGCCTTCAACCCGGATATGCCGGGCATGCCAGGACTCAAGGTCGCATACCACCGCACATGCTTTCAGTGCCACAGGGGTATGGGCAATGTAGGCAATGACCCGAAGGGCTGTACAGAGATGTGCCACGCAAAGAGGGAGCAGAAGGTAAGCATGAAAATTAAAAAGTAAGGAGGATTTTTATGGACGGGACAATCAAAGATTCGGAAACAGAAGGAAAATCGAAATATGAAAAAAAGGACTCAAAGATCAGCAGGAGGGGCTTCCTGATAGGAAGCGCAGCAGCCATCGGAGGCGCTGCACTGGTTGGAACTTACAAGGATGCATCGGCCTATAAGGAGCTCTCCGGCTGGCCCGGCAGTTTTGGATGCCTCACAGACCTGACCGCATGCGTTGGATGCAGAAGCTGCGAAAAGGCATGCAATGAGGCCAACAATCTTCCAAAGCCGGATGTCCCCTTTGACGACAGCTCGGTCTTCAAGGAAATGAGAAGACCTACTGCCAAGGCATATACCGTGGTCAATCAATATAAAAACCCAAAAGATGAAAGCAAACCACTTTACCGTAAAATACAATGCAACCACTGCAATGAGCCAGCATGCGCATCGGCATGCCCTATACATGCATATACAAAGACACCTGAAGGCGCTGTTCTGTACGACCCCGAGAAATGCTTCGGATGCAGGTATTGCATGATAGCGTGTCCTTTTTATGTTCCGGCATACGATTATGAAAGCGCCTTAGAGCCGAAGATCGTGAAGTGCGTTATGTGTTATGACAGGATAAAGAGCGGCGGTATTCCTGCGTGTGCAGATGCATGTCCTGTTGGGGCCATAACCTTCGGCAAGAGGAGTGATTTGATTAATGTCGCAAGAAAAAAGATAATAAACAACCCGGATAGGTATATCAACCACATAAATGGAGAGCACGAAGCAGGAGGGACAAGCTGGCTGTATATTTCAGGAATCCCCTTTGAGCATTACGGGTTCCCTGCAAACCTTCCAAAGAGGCCCCTTATCGAAGAGACAAAAGGATTCCTCGGAGCGGTACCGGTCGTGTTCACTGTATGGCCTGCCCTTTTCGGAATGGCCTATGCAGCCCTGAGACACAGGGAAGACATGGAAAAGCAAAGACATGGCAAAGAGGAGGAGAAAAAATGAGCAACGGAACAAGAACAGAAAACTTCAGATCATGGTTTATGGGCAAGCTTCTCATGGGCATGTCATGGCCCGAATACAGCAGAAGACTCATAACTCCATTCAATATAGTTGCAGCAATTATATTGAGCGTGGGGATCCCTGTTATCGCCATCCGTTTTATATACGGACTTGCATCGGTCACACATGCATCAAATGAATACCCGTGGGGAATCCTTCTCGGCTGGGGTCTCTTCGGAGGCGTTCCACTTTCGGCTACCGGATTCGTAATGGGAACAGCCTACTACATATTCGGCTTCAAAGGCTATAAACCTCTCGTAAGACTTGGTATTCTCACAGGCTTCATGGGCTATCTGTTTGCTGTAATCTACCTTCTCACAGACCTTGGAAGGCCGTGGCGTATTTATTACCCCATGATAGTGGGATTTGGAACAGCGTCTGTCCTGTTTCTTGTGGCATGGCATGTAGCAACCTACCTGACGGTGCAGTTCATAGAGTTCAGCGAGGCAATACTTGAATGGCTAAAATCGAGACGGGTCTATAAGTGGGCGACCATGGTCATCATTGGCATGACCATAGCCGGCATAATACTTTCAACACTCCATCAGTCTGCACTGGGCGCATTATTCCTGCTTGCGCCAGGAAAGCTCCATCCCTTATGGTATTCATCCTATCTACCTCATCTATTCCTGAGTTCGAGCATATATGCAGCCCTTGCTATGGTAATAGTCGTGAGCACCCTTATTGCAAAATTTCTTCCCCATGCTGCTGACCGCAATTTCCTCGACAATCTCGACAGGCTTACGGTCGGTCTTGGAAAAGGCGCCTGTGTTGGAATATTTGTCTATTTTGCATTGAAGCTGGTAGGAGTTGCCCATGACGACAACTGGTACCTCCTCGGTACGCCATATGGAAAATGGTTCCTTGTAGAGATACTCGGGTTCGTCCTGCTTCCAGCCATCATACTGACATATGGCGTTAAGAAAACGAGCGCAGGTATTGTGAGATTCGGGGCATTCTACGCTGTTATAGGTGTTGTATTAAACAGAATAAATGTCTCCATAATCGCATTCAACTGGAATCTACCTAATCACCTGCACCATATCATCCCCCCTTGGCAGGAAGTGGCTATTGTAGCCGCCATAGCAACAATACATATTCTTATTTTCAGGTGGATAGTAAATCGCATGCCTGTTGTGCGTGAACATCCTGAATACAGGGAGTTTCATTAAAATGCTCTTTAAAGATATACATAAGGGAATGATGACGGCTCTTCTTTTATTATTTTTCATAGCAACACCTGTTAAATCTCAGGATAACGTTCTTTCTGATGAGGCACATAAATGCCTGATATGTCATGCCAAACGCGGCTTGATAAAGACCTTTGAAAACGGAGAATCCGTGGAGGCATATGTGGATATTGAAAGATTCACGGCATCTGCCCATAATTCGCTGAGATGCTCCGACTGCCATACAGATTTCGCAGGAGACGAACATCCGAAGAGAAGGTTCAGAAGTAAGGAGCAATACAAGATAAAGGCATCCCTCGTCTGCAGAAAGTGTCATACATGCGACCAGATAAAGACAAAGTCCATACACACAAAACTGCTGAATGAGGAGGAGTCTGGCAAGTCCCACCCATGCACCAACTGCCACGGCTCCCATGCTGTAATGCCAGTTGGTAGAAAGGCCTACAAAAACGAGGAGCAGTACTGCCTTAACTGCCATGGGCATAAATTGAGCGTGGAATTCAAAAACGGGGAAAAAATCACACTCCAAGTTGATTTATCATCGCTCCAGAATTCAGTACATAAAAAGCTGAGTTGTTCTGACTGCCATTTCGGATTCTCCCGTTCCCAGCACCCCCAGAGGAATTTCAAGAGCATGCGCGACTTCTCCATAGCCAATTCAGAGACATGCAGGCGCTGCCATTTCGACAAATACACAAAGACCATGGAAAGTATTCACTATACCATGCTCAGCCAGGGCAACCTTAATGCGCCTGTATGCACCGACTGCCACGGTTCCCATTCCATAATGCATTTCGGCAAAGAAAGAATAATCATAGCCCAGAGATGCCATAAGTGCCATGCCGCGGTGTATAATATATATGCAAAAAGCGTGCATGGCAAGGCCCTCTTCGATGAACACAATCAGGATGTGCCTGTGTGCATAGACTGTCACACGGCCCACGACATAAAAAATCCCCTCACACTGGATTACAGGGAGAGGATACCGGATATGTGCAGCAACTGCCACGCTAATAAGGCAGTGATGAGCAAATACGGACTCTCAACGGATGTAGTAAAGACCTATCTGTCGGATTTCCACGGGGTGACACTGACTTTTTACAGAAAGCAGAGGGAGGAGTTTAATAAACCTGCCCGGCTGATAGCGGTATGCACCGACTGCCATGGTACCCATAATATTATCAGTACCAGGAGCACCGATCCTGCGGTAGTAAAAGCAAACCTCGTCAGGAGGTGCCAGCAGTGCCACAAAGATGCCGCAAAAAACTTTCCAGATGCATGGCTTTCCCACTACGAGCCAACATTGGCAAATGCACCGCTGGTCTTTATTGTTACACTGATCTATAAGATTTTTACGCCCATTATGACCATAGGCATTATTCTCCAGATAATTCTGCATATATGGAGATATGCAGCGAACAGATGAAGGGAGGACTATATGTCGGACAATAAAAGAATAAGAAGATTCAGCCCCCTCCGCATTGCCGAACACTGGATACACATGATCACATTTAGTGTTCTCGTTATAACAGGTCTGTCCCAGAAGTTCTATTCCCTCGACATCTCCATGTGGCTTATCTTCCATCTGGGCGGAATCGATTATGTAAGACTGGTCCACAGATATACAGGCATTATATTTTTAGTTGCAACCTTATTGCATATTGCAACAGGAATAATAGGCATTATGTCCAGGCGATGGAAACCCACCATGGTTATAAATAAAAAAGATTTCAGCGATGCCGTACATAATATAAAATACTACCTCGGCATAGAAGAACATCCCGCAATCTGCGACCGTTACAGCTACAGGCAGAAATTCGAATACTGGGGCGTCCTTATTAGTGCCATTATAATGATTTTTTCAGGCCTTATACTCTGGTTTCCTGTTCTTGTTACACAGTTTCTTTCCGGTGAGATTATTCCAGCGGCAAAAGTGTTGCACACCAACCAGGCGCTTTTGATATTCATAATTATCGCTTTATGGCATGTTTACAACTCCATATTCAGCCCCGAGATATTTCCCATCGACAAGAGCATATTCACAGGTTCGATATCGAGGGACAGGATGCTCCGTGAGCATCCTGTCGAGCTCGCACGAATAGAAGGCAGACCCATAGATGCCATGATAGATGAGAGTTTAGAAGTCAATGAACATTTATCCTAAAGTTGTATTTTTGGATTTTTGCTTTATAATTCCATTATGGGTGAAGAAAAAGGGAGTTTGCGAAAGAGGATAACCCTGGCAGTGACGCTGGGCATGTCTATAATATTGCTTAGCCTCGGGATTGTAAGCTACTATATCATCCAGAAAAATATAGAGGACTCCCTGAATAAAAAACTCGCCCTCGCCCGTCTGATCCGTACCAATATAGACAATATCATAAAAGACAATATAAACCGCCTCTACGACATATCCCTATCCGGCAGCATAAACCTCGAAGACAATGATCTAACACCTGAAAGAGAAGCCATCAGCACAGCATACAGATATTCCATATTTACAGACGGGATATTTCTTCTGGATAGAGATGGAAATGTCATCCTGACTTATCCTGAAAAGATAACCTATACCGACATCAATCTATTAAGCATCGAGCCGATAGGTAGAATGATTGCCACAAGAAAGCCTATTGTATCAAATGTCTATGTCACAGAAATGGCAAAGAGAAAAGTGTTGTTCGTACTTGTGCCTCTAAAAGACAAAAATGGCAGCTATGTTGGAATAGCGGGGGGAGAGATAGACCCCACAAATCCCAATCTTACCAATATACTCAAGCATACCGACATAGGACAAAACACATTTATAGATATTATCGATTCCAACGGCATAGTTATTGCTTCATCAATGCCCTCACGGACACTTACATACTGTGACTATAAAAACTTTTTCAGCTCAATAATAAGTTCAAAAAAGGAGCGGGTAGCAACCTGCCATCAATGCCATGATTCAGAAAGGAAGAAGAAATCAACAAATATTGTGGCATTTGTCCCCCTTGAGATGGCGCCGTGGGGTATATCCATACAGGAACCCAGAGACAAAGTCTTTGCATCCTCCATACAGTTGAAAAAAACCTTTGCCGCTCTTGCCGCAATCTCTGTAGGAACAGCATTCATACTGGCCATAGGCATAAGCAGGAGCGTGGTGAACCCTATAAAAGAACTGATAATAGCAACAGACCGCATAGCAAAGGGTGATTTATCAAAACCTGTCACTGTACGGGCCAGCGATGAAATCGGTGTTTTAAGCCAGAGCTTTGAAACCATGCGCGGTAAGCTTTCAGATTCAATCGAGAGCATAAGAAATTACAACCTGGAGCTCGAAAAGAGGGTCAGGGAGAGGACAAGGAAGATAAAAGAAAGCCGGCAGATGATACAGAACTTGCTCAACAAAATAATTTCGAGCCAGGAGGAGGAGAGAAAGAGAATAGCCAGAAACCTCCATGACGAGACTATCCAGGACCTATCAGCCCTTCTTATGAAAATCGATATGTGCAAACTCCATCCAGAACAGGTATCGGCAGAAAAGATAGATGATATCAGGAAAATTGTTATTAATACACTGGATGGGCTTAATGCAATAATACAAAACCTGAGGCCTTCGCTTCTGGATGACCTCGGGCTGGAGGCTGCAATAAAATGGCTGCTCAATAAGCATCTCGGAGAGAAGGGGATAAATATCTTCTACAACATCATCGGCGCCGACAATAAAAGATTCAGCCCTGAAATGGAAATAAGGCTTTTCAGAATCATACAGGAGGCAATCGTGAATATAGCACGCCATGCGAATGCCCAAAATGTCTTTGTGATCCTTAGGGCAGACAATAATTATATAATCGTGGATATGGAGGATGACGGAGACGGATTTGATGTCAACACCCTGTTTCAGCAGGCCGTTCATGCAGGAAAGGACTTCAGGGGACTGGGGCTTTTAGGCATGAAGGAAAGGGCATCCCTTATGGGAGGCAGTCTGGAAATACATTCAGCGCCGGACTGCGGCACAAGGGTAAGCCTTAAAGTCCCAATGAAAATGGAGGGAGAGGAAGATGTCTAAAATAAAAGTCCTTATAGCGGATGACCATGCCCTTGTGAGGGAGGGTATTGCAGCCTTTCTAAAAACCTGTGTCGACATTGAGGTAATTGCCGAGGCATCTGATGGCATCGAGGCCATAGAAAAGACAGGCAGACTTCATCCAGATGTGGTTGTCATGGATATAAACATGCCGAGGCTTGGCGGATATGAGGCAACAATTGAGATAAAAAAAATAAACCCTGATACGAAGATACTTGTGCTCACTCAGTATGAAGACAGAGAATACATATCCAGGTTTCTGAAGGCAGGAGTTTCCGGCTATCTGCTGAAAAAGGCGGTCGGAAGCGATCTTATTACCGCGTTACGGGCCATTAATAAGGGAGAATTATATCTCCACCACTCCATTACATCAGAGGTGGTTGCAGGTTATCTGGGCAAGGATAAACAGGCATCAATCGAGGATCCATATGAAAAACTGACTGACAGGGAAAAACAGGTTCTGAAACTGATAGCAGAGGGATACACACACAAAGAGATAGCAGAGATGCTGAATATAAGCGTCAAGACCGTCATAGCACATCAGACCAATATAAGCGAAAAGCTCGACATCCACAGCCGTTCGGCTCTTATTAAATTCGCCATCCAGAGGGGAATCATTAAGATAAATCAGTAATATTGACTTTAATCCTTTCATCCATTAATTTACATATATGTTTCAAAAAGCGTCAGGGGGTCGAGCGTCGAGCGTCAAGCATAAAGCGTTATAGCGTAAAAACGTGTCACGGGAAACGGAACACGGGTCACGGAATTAGGGTTTTAAAGGGACGAAGTCCCTTTGAGGGACTCTGTCCCTCAAACTCCCTGTGGAATTTAATATTATTGCCTTCGGGAAACTGGGAGGCAGGGAGATTATCTTCAACTCCGACCTCGATGTTATATTTATAACACAGGATGAACCCGCAGAAGCAGATATTAAGGCAGCAGAGCAGATACTGCGAATCTGCATGTCATTTACAAAGGATGGGATAGCATACAGGATTGATACCCGCCTGAGACCCGAAGGCAGTAAAGGACCACTTTAAGCTCTCTAAAAGGTCTCTTGGATTATTACCTGAATCATGCACAGGCATGGGAACTTCAGGCACTTTTAAAGGCACGACCCATCTGTAATTTCAAATTTCAAGTTTTGAATTTCAAATTCATGGAACTGAGAAGAAAGGTTTTAATAGAAAGAGGCAGTGAAATAACAGTCAGTGACATAAAAAAATGAGGGACAGGATATAGGAAGAACTATCAAAGGAAGTGCCGGGTGCTTATGACATAAAGCTTGGAAGCGGTGGACTTGAAGAACTGGAGTTTATGGTTCAGTACCTTCAGCTTAAAAACTGTAAGGACAACCTGCAGATACTTGTGCAGGAAACCCTCGATGCGATAAAACGGCTGAACAGAGAGGGCATCCTAAAGAATAACGATGCAACGATGATGGGTAAAGCCTATGTGTTTTACAGAACTATTGAGATCATTCTAAGATTACGAAATGAGTCTGTTCTTAAGGAAGGCAGCGACACCGTGCAGAGCCTTGCTGATATTTTCTGACCGCTATCAGGTATCGAGCGAGCTTGCATTTTATGTCAAAGGGCAACCCAAAACATTTTATGCGCATAGACGAAGAGAAAATCCTGAACTCTCTGAATGAAAAGAGAGCACTGACAAAGAACTTCTGAGACAAATTAAATGAAAGTTAAAGCCAGTATTCCGGATATTTCCTGTTTTTAGAGAGATTATTCACCAGAAGCGCAACAATCAATAAAATGAGCGCACCTGCACCGGCAGGTAAAAATGCGTACAAAAAACCGAGGTCATGTATCTTTTCCCCTCCTATGACTGCAATCAATGCAGTTGCACCGCCAGGCGGGTGAAGTGTCTTTGTTACGAGCATCGCCACAATTGCAAGAGATACAGCAAGGGCAGCAGCTATCCAGATAGTCTGACCGAATAATTGATAGCACGCCACACCAACAAGCCCTGATATTATATGGCCTCCGATAAGGTTTCTCGGCTGGGCAAGGGGGCTTTTGATTGCGCCATAAACAAGCACTGCAGACGCACCAAATGAGCCAATTATCAATGTCAAATCCCTCGGCTCAAGGTATTTCGACGATAAATAGCCACAAAGGCCTATGCCAATCACAGAACCGAGCCATGACCAGAGCATCTCTGTTAAACCGACTCCTGGAGGGCTCTTTGCACCGCCCTTCATCTTTGAAAAGTATTCGCTTATATTCATTTTTTTCCTGTTGCTCTAACTATATCTGCCCTCGAGATTATCCCTATAAGCTTATTTTCATCATCAACAACCGGAAGCCTCTTTATCCTTCTTTCATCAAGGATCTTCGCCACTTCCCTTATATCTGCATCTGACCCTGTTGTTATTGCAGGAGATGTCATCACATCTTCCACCCTGCTGCCAGCCTTTTGCTCCGGCAGAGGCTCTCCAAGGATATGCCTTATGATGTCCTTAAATGTGTGCCCGTGCTTCATTCCAGTCATAGAAAGGACATCCGCATCTGTAACAACACCGATAACGTGATTTTCGTCATCCACAACAGGCAGACCGCTGACTTTATTTTCTGAAAGAAGTCTTGATACTTCATGAATATCCGCATCCTTTTTAACAGTTATTACATTTTTCGTCATTACATCACTGACAGGGATTTTGGAGGCGAGCCTTTCCTTTGCATGCCTTAAGGCGATGGAATAAATCTTCTTCAGGTCTTCCTCGGTAATATCCACGTATGTCTTTATTTCCTTGAGGGCAGTCCTGAGGTCTTCATCTGAAATCTCATAATCTCTCTGTGTGTTATCCATAAAAACCTTCCTTAGTTTTTAATATAGATATAATCAAATTATAGCACCATGATTTAAATCATAAAAATTTTCGGGCTTATAACAATCATAAGTGATAATGGATAATTGATAGACAGCAGGATCAATACCTGTAGCAGAAAAAGAGTACAAATTTTCAGTAGGAGGGTATTATGTACATTGCACAGACTGATTGTTGGTACCTTGAGAGGATCATATGGTTAATAGCAGGGATATTTGCCCTTGGCAGCGCTTTGCTTGCATGGCTTCATAGCCCATACTGGTTGATTCTCACGGGTATGGTTGGCATTAACCTGATCATCTATGCCATTTCGGGTTTTTGCATTATGGCAAATATCGTTTATAGGCTTGGTGCAAGACCCCGACTCCAGAGAAAATAATGGTAAATTATTCATAAGTTGAACTTTTTTTATCCTTTTTAGTATCTTATCAGGATAAAATATAAGATGGATTAATGTGGAGGATCAGGTTTTGCCGGAGTGGCGGAATTGGTAGACGCAAGGGACTTAAAATCCCTCGGAACTTTGTTCCGTACGAGTTCGAGTCTCGTCTCCGGCATTGAAATTATACGAGTTTATAAAATTCTCGGAGGATTGCGTGGAGGCTACGATTAGAAAGGTGGTTCTTCCTGCTGCAGGTCTTGGAACAAGGTTTCTGCCAGCCACAAAGGCATCGCCAAAGGAAATGCTACCTATAGTTGACAAGCCTTTGATTCAGTATGCTGTGGAAGAGGCGATATCATGCGGGCTGGAGGACTTCGTTATTATAACTGGAAAGCATAAAAGGGCGATAGAAGATCATTTCGACTCTGCATACGAACTTGAAGAAAGGCTTAAATACTCAGGAAAGAAAAGGTTATTGGAAGAAATTAATAAATTGAGCCATATAAATTTTGCTTACATAAGGCAGAAGGCCGCACTCGGGCTGGGTCATGCCATACTTTGTGCTAAACCATTCATCGGTAAGGAGCCATTTGTTGTTATATTAAGCGATGATCTCATCGAGCCGAGTTGCCCTCTTCTGAAAGAAATGATCGAGATTTACAATAAAAAGAAGTGCCCTGTAATTGCCTTAGAGGAGGTCTCTGTATCAGAGGTTCATCGTTACGGTGTAATAGATGGTAAGAAAGAGGGCAGTATTTACAGGATAAATGATATGGTAGAAAAGCCCGAGGCCGAAAAGGCACCTTCCAATCTGGCAATAATAGGGAGGTATATTTTGGTGCCAGAAATCTTTGAAAGCCTTCGAACTCAGGTGCCGGGTTCTGGCGGAGAGATACAGCTCACAGATGCATTGAAGGACCTTTTAAATAAAATGCCAGTGTATGGTTTACCAATAAAATGCAAAAGATATGATGCAGGTGATAAGCTCGGATATTTGAAGGCTACAGTTGATTTTGCCCTTAATAATAAAGAATTATCAGGTAATTTTAAGAGCTTTTTGATTGAAAAGGTCAAACATTTAATTGACTAATGATTTTATGAAGGGTATTTTAAAAGGCTCGTTTTTTTATGAATCTGAACATGGCACATATCCATTAACAGATATTTATGAGACAGGCGACCATCTCGTGTTCGAGATAGATTTGCCAGGGGCTGATCTTTCTAATATATCTTTAATGGTTTATGAAAATCTCCTGATAATTGATGGCATGAGAAGCATTGAAGAGTCAACGGACATTAATCTGAAATATTTATGTATGGAAAGGAGTTCAAAGAGATTTAGACGCATATTTAATATACCTATTAATGTTAATACCTTAGGGGCGGATGCATTTTATAGTAAGGGGGTTCTGGTTATCAGGTTTCCGAAGTTAAAAGGAAAGCTATTTAAGATAGACATTCAAAGGAGATAGTTGTTCACAGTCTTATCTCATGAACAAATGAATTGTGCGGAGGTTGTAAAATGGCAGATATGAACAAGGGTGACGTAGTTAATGAAAAAGAGCAAATAGAGATTCCAGATGTCTTACCTGTACTTCCTATTAGAGATATAGTAGTATTCCCATATATGATCCTTCCTCTTTTTGTTGGCAGAGAGTTCTCGATAAAGGCAATTGACCATGCCTTAAATACTAATAGAATGATTCTGGTTGTTGCCCAAAGGGATATGTCTGTTGAGCTACCTAAGCCGGAAGACCTTTATTCAGTTGGCACAATCTGTATGATAATGAGGATGCTGAAGTTGCCTGATGGAAGGGTTAAAATACTCGTTCAAGGGTTGAGCAAGGCAAAGATATCTAACTTTACTCAACAGGAACCCTTTTTTATTGTGGAGATCCAGAAATTAGCTGAAGAGACGCCGTTAGAAATGACCATAGAGCACGAAGCCCTGATTAGAAATGTTAAAGAACAGGTTGATAAGGCTGTTTCCTTGGGAAAGACAATCCTGCCAGATGTAATGGTTGTAATAGAAAGCATCAATGACCCAGGAAGGCTGGCCGATATAGTTGCCTCTAATATCGGATTAAAGACCGAACAAGCACAGGAGATAATGGAGATTGCCGATCCTATAGAGAGGTTGAGAAAGATCAGTGAAATGCTTGCCAGAGAAATACAGTTGTTGACGATTCAGCAAAAGATACAGACAGAGGCAAGGGGTGAGATAGACAAGACCCAGAGAGAATATTTTCTCAGGGAACAGCTGAAGGCAATACAAAAGGAACTCGGAGATATAGACGAGAGAGCAGAGGAGATCAGGGAGTTCAGGAAAAGGATAGAAGAAGCAGGGATGCCTGAAAAGGTCCTTAAAGAGGCAGAAAAGCAGTTAAAGAGACTCGAGAAGATGCACCCTGACAGTGCAGAGGCTGGAACTATAAGGACATATTTAGAATGGCTTTCTGAACTACCTTGGTCTAAAAGCACAAAGGATAGGCTCGATATAAGGGCTGCAGAGAAGGTATTAAATGCTGATCACTATAATCTTGAGAAGGTAAAAGAGAGGATTCTTGAATACCTCAGTGTGAGAAAGCTCAAAGACAAGATGAAAGGACCGATTTTGTGTTTTATAGGTCCCCCAGGTGTTGGAAAGACCTCACTCGGCCGTTCCATTGCACGAGCCCTCGGAAGGGAATTCGTCAGGATGTCCCTCGGCGGAGTAAGGGATGAGGCAGAAATAAGAGGACACAGAAGGACATATGTGGGTGCGCTACCTGGTAGGATAATTCAGGGAATAAAACAGGCTGGAACTAATAATCCTGTATTTATGCTTGATGAAATAGACAAGATAGGTATGGATTTCAGGGGAGATCCATCTTCGGCGCTTCTTGAAGTGCTTGACCCTGAGCAAAACAATGCATTTATGGATCATTACCTTGCTGTTCCTTTTGATCTCTCTAATGTAATGTTTATAACAACAGGAAATCTTGCAGATACCATCCCTGGACCTCTTAGAGACAGGATGGAGATACTATATCTTTCTGGATATACAGAAGAAGAAAAACTTCATATAGCAAAGAAATATCTTATACCAAAACAGCTTGAAGAGCATGGCATAACAGAAAAGATATTGAAGATAAGCGAGTCTGCAATACACCAGATAATCTCTCACTACACAAGGGAAGCTGGGGTAAGGAACCTCGAGCGTGAGATAGCTAATTTATGTAGAAAGGTCGCAAAGGATGTTGCAGAAGGAAAGGCAAAAAAATTCAAGATTACCTCTAATAATATACATAAATATCTCGGCGCCCCAAAATATCTCCCTGAAGAAGAGATGAAGAGGAACGAGGTTGGGGTTGCAACAGGCCTTGCATGGACAGAGGCAGGTGGAGATGTTATGTATGTGGAAGCTACTGTTATGAAGGGTAGGGGAGGGCTTACACTTACTGGGCAGTTAGGGGATGTAATGAAGGAGTCTGCTCAGGCTGCCTTGAGTTATGTGAGGTCAAGGGCGAAACAGCTCGGAATAAGCGTTGATATCTTTTCTAAGTCTGATATACATATTCATGTTCCTGCCGGAGCTATTCCGAAGGATGGACCTTCTGCTGGTATAACAATGGCTACTGCAATAGCATCTGCTGTTACAGCCATGCCTGTCAGGAAGGATATCGCAATGACAGGTGAAGTTACATTAAGAGGTAGGGTTCTTCCAGTAGGAGGTCTTAAGGAAAAGACCTTGGCAGCAAAGAGGTTGGGTATACATACTGTGATAATACCCCATAGGAACCAGAAGGACATCGAAGAACTTCCTAAGTATGTAAAAGAGGGTATGAAATTTATAAGTGTTGAGACCATGGATGAGGTCTTAAAGGAAGCCCTTGTTAAGACAAAAAAGGGGGGCGTAAAAAAGACGAGGCTTGTTAAAAAGAGCGATATGGCGGCGATATCAAAAAATAGAAAGACCTATAATGAAAAAGGCTTAAAGGCAAGAAATGCGGCTCAGTCAAATAGGAGAGATAAAACTCCTTCAAGAGATAAGAAAAAGATTTAGTGCAGATGACAGAGCAATTATTGTAAATATCGGAGATGACGCATCTGTCATCTCTACACAAAGAGATAAGATCATTGTGACCTCTGATATGATGAATGAAGGGATTCACTTCGATCTTAGCTATACATCTGCTTATCAACTCGGATTTAAACTCGTATCCATAAATGTGAGTGATATATTTGCCATGGGTGGAATTCCTAAATATCTATTTCTTAATATTGCCATGAGAAAGGATCTGGATGAGGAGATTTTCTGGAGTTTTTATAACGGTATCTCATATGCAAATGATCTCTATAAGACAATTCTTGCGGGTGGAGACCTCTGCGCATCAAAAAGTGAGATGGTCGTTTCAGCAACACTAATCGGATATGGAGATAAGATAATAACAAGGGGAGGGGCTTCAATTGGAGATAGGATATATGTAACAGGAAATTTAGGTGACTCTGCATGCGGACTCGAGATATTAAAGAGGCTTTCTGATGAATCAAAAAAGACAATTATGGATGAACAATTGATTATGAACGATAAACACAAGAAAAAGGAGATTTATTTGAGCGGTGACCATCCACCATTCACTATTAGTTATGAGATTGCAGAGCCATTGATTAAAAGACATCTTATGCCATTTGCGAGAGATTCGGTGCAGATTAAAGATTACGCCACTTCCATGATAGACATAAGTGATGGTTTATTTATTGATTTATCAAGAATCTGTGATGAGTGTAATGTCGGTGCTCGTATTTACCTCGATAGATTGCCGGTATCAGATGAGATGAAATGGGTTGCTACGCTCATTGGATTAGATCCATTGCATCTTGCATCTTCAGGCGGTGAAGATTATGAACTATTATTTACTGCTCCACCAGATGTTTTTATAGACTCTGAATTGTTTAAAATAACATGTATAGGAGAGATTACACAAAAAGATAGGGTTGTAGTGAATCAGGAAGGTAAAGAATCAGAGTTAATGATAAAAGGATATCAGCACTTTGGCAATTCGTGATAAGCTTTCAGCTATATTAAGCATCAAAGATTCTCCAAGGAAGATAGCGGTCTCTTTTGCTGTTGGTGTTTTTATTGGTATGTCGCCCATACTGGGTCTTCACACTGTTTTGGGCATAATTGTTTCATGGATATTCAGGCTTAACAAGTTTGTGACTATTGTGGGTGTTTATATAACAAATCCATGGACTATTATACCCATATATACATTTGCAACATGGTTTGGGGCAAAATTGATCGGCAGTGAAGATATATTACCATCAATTGACTGGGCAAATATAAGCATCAGTATGATTTTAAATGAAATGGGTCATATCTTACTGCCTTTTGTTATTGGTTCAACAACTATAGGTTTTTTGTCGGCAATCGCAAGTTATTTCATAATCTACAGTATTGTGAAAAGAAACAGACAAAATATTGAGGCTTAATATAGAATGTGCGAACTTACTCATTAATGTTATTATAAAAATTATTCTATTTTTTGGTGGAAACTTGCATAAGATAAATATTACTACACTCGGTTGCCCAAAGAATGAGGTAGATTCCAGACAATTAGTCGAGCTACTGGAATCGGAAGGCTTTATTTATGTAGGTGAGGCTAATGAGGCAGATATTCTTCTTGTAAATACCTGCGGTTTTATAGGCGATGCAAAGAGAGAGTCTATAGAGGAGATATTGAGGCTCTCAAGGTTTAAAGGGGATCAAGAATCAGGTAGTCTGCAGAAAAGACTTGTTGTTTTTGGTTGTCTTGCTAAGAGGTATAAAGAAGAGATAATGTCAGAGATTCCGGAAATAGATGCGCTTTTTGGAGTTGGTGAAGAAAAAGACATAATATCTTACTGCAAGGGCATTGTAAATGGTAGCAGACTAAAAGCCAACACAGGGGCTCTAAAATCTGTTACTGATATTGCACGGTCTTACGCCTATCTGAAGATTGCAGAAGGTTGCGACAAAAAATGCACATTCTGTGTGATACCCTCTATAAGGGGTAGATTCAGAAGCATAAGTCCTGAGGCTATTTTGAAAGACGCAGAAAGGCAAATTAGCAAAGGGGCTCGAGAATTAATACTCGTAGCTCAGGATATTACCAGTTATGGAAAGGATTTGGGTGGATACAGTCTTGTATCTTTGTTGAAGGACATTTCATCAATTAGTGGAGACTTCCGAATTCGCCTGCTTTATCTATATCCAACAGAGATAAGCAATGAATTGCTGGAGTATATAGCTGTTGAAAGAAAGATACAAAAGTATATTGATATGCCTTTGCAGCACTCTGAGGATAAGATGTTGAGGCTCATGGGGAGAAGGGGAACGAAGAGGGACTACATCAAGCTGATAAGGAATATCAGACGCATTATTCCGGGCATTGCCATCAGGACTACTTTTATTGTCGGCTTTCCAGGGGAAACCGAGGAAGATTTTAAGGGGCTTCTGGATTTTATTGAAGAATTGAGATTTGATAGGCTCGGCGCATTTAAATATTCGAAAGAAGAGGGCACACCTGCCGAAAAAATGAAGGGACACCTGCCGGAAGGAATTAAAATAAGAAGACTTAATGAATTAATGATAACACAGAACCATATATCCTTAGAAAAAAACAGGGAATTGATAGGCAGGAGATTTGAAGTTATCGTAGATGAAGTCGATAAAGATACTGTTGTTGGCAGGCTCTATTCTCATGCCCCTGAGATAGATGGTGCAGTTATTATTCAGAACAGAGTAAACAAAATACAAAAAACAGACAATAGAGAGACCCCTAAATTGAGAGTTGGCGACATCGTGAATGTAGAGATTACAGATGCATATGATTATGACTTAGTCGGAAGGGTTATTGTAGATAATTAATTGTGAAGATGATAAAGAAAATTCCTTATATACATTTATTCCTTTTTGTCGTCACTTTTTTTACAACGATTGTTGCAGGTGCGTTGCAAAAAGGCATTAATATTTTTAAAGAACCACAGGGGATAATCGAGGGATTTCCCTTTTCCGTCACAATAATGACGATTCTTTTATGTCATGAATTGTCTCACTATATTGCCTCAAAGAGGCATAATACAGATGCCACTCTTCCTTACTTCATCCCAGCCCCATCTATTATAGGGACATTCGGGGCATTTATAAAGATGAGATCTCCGATAATCACAAGAAAGGCATTGATAGACATAGGTTCATCAGGCCCGATAGCTGGGTTTATTGTTTCTGTTGTTGCATGTATTGTTGGATTAAGTATGTCTGAGGTAATTTCCATTTCGAATGTAGAGGGTGTTTTGAGCCTTGGCGATTCGATATTGTTTTCTATTCTTGCCAAGATAGTACTTGGTGTTACACCTGATAATCATGATATATATCTTCATCCCGTTGCTTTCGCTGGCTGGATAGGGCTTTTTGTTACATCACTGAACCTGATACCGATTGGTCAGCTTGATGGAGGGCATATTTTATATGCGGTATTTGGGGAAAGGCACAAATATATATCCAAGATTCTCGTGGGAATCCTTGCTATATTAGGTTTTTTCTACTGGGAGGGCTGGCTTCTCTGGGCTGTCTTGATGCTTATACTGGGCATTAAACATCCGCCGGTGATCTATTGGGAGATACCTCTTGACAATAAAAGGAGAATCATAGGCATTATAACTGCAATTATTTTTTTTATTACATTTATTCCCGCTCCTTTTAAGTTAATGCCTTGATAGAGACAAAAATGAAGATAGAATGGTCAAATTTCTCACTGGACTTCAATAAAAAGACATATATAATGGGGATTCTGAATGTCACACCCGATTCATTTTCTGATGGAGGCCGTTTTTTCGATGAGAAGAGGGCTATAGAACATGCCTTCAGACTATTTGAAGAAGGAGCAGATATTATAGATGTTGGCGGTGAGTCAACGAGACCCGGTTCGGAGCCGGTTACTGTTGAGGAAGAAATCAGACGCACCGTTCCAGTAATAAAGGCGATATCGAAAGAAATAAAAATCCCGATTTCGATAGATACTTATAAATCAGAGGTTGCGAGGCATGCCCTTGATGCTGGTGCATCAATGGTAAATGATATCAGTGGTATGCGCTTTGATCCAGAGATGGCAAAGGTTGTTTCGGAGTATGAGGTGCCCGTGATAATCATGCACATAAAGGGAAGACCAAAGGATATGCAGCGGAATCCTCAGTATGAGGCATTAATCCCTGAGATTATGGATTATTTGAGGATTAGCATCAGGCTTGCTAAGAAATTTGGGATTTTAGATAACAAGATTATTATTGACCCTGGCATTGGCTTTGGCAAGACCTTTGACCATAATCTTGAAATAATAAAGAATCTCAAGGAATTTACCGCTCTTGGAAAGCCTATTGCTATTGGTGTGTCACGCAAGGCCTTTATAGGGAAAGTCCTTGGGGATGTGCCACCAGAGCGTAGGCTTGAGGGAACTGCAGCTGCAGTTGCAATCTCGATATTTAATGGTGCAAATATTATCAGGGTTCATGATGTAAAAGAGATGGCAAAGGTTGCAAAGGTTGCGGACGCAATCAAAAGAGGTTATTTTTTCCAGAATTGAGGCAGTAATAGAATAAGCACTGTATAAATCTCGAGCCTTCCTGTAAGCATGCAAAATATTAATATCCACTTTCCTGCTAATGGAATTGACGAGTAATTGTTTGCCGGACCGGCATCTCCAAGCGCTGGACCAACATTGGACATTGCTGAGACTACTGTTGATATTGATGTTATAATATCAACCCCTGTTGCTGTCATTGCAATTGAAGCTAAAGAACATAAGAAGATAAACAGGAATATAAATCCCCAGATGCTTCCCAGGATCTCTTTTGTTAGAAATTTTTCGTCAAGTTTGATCGATGTAACAGCCCTCGGGTGTATTAATTGGTATAGTTCTCTGTATCCCTGTTTCATGGTAAGGAGCATCCTGACCTGTTTTATTCCACCTGCGGTAGAGCCTATCATGCCACCAAAAAACATTATTGTAAGAATTACCATCTGTGAAAAAGAAGACCAGAGTGAATAATCAGCAGATGCAAATCCTGTAGTCGAGATTATAGAGACAACCTGAAAGACGGAGTATCTGAAAGAGGTCAAAAGGGAATCATATGTTAAATAACTAATATTTGCTATAGTTATTAATACGATTGTTATCAGGACAATCGTCAAATAAAATCTGAATTCGCTGCTTCTGTAGAGTTTTCCTGCATTGCCCTTGAATAAGTAAAAATATAGTGCAAAATTAACTCCGCTAAGAAACATAAATATACTTGATGCATATTCGATAAACGGGCTTTTGAAATGGGCAATGCTCGCATTCTTTGTTGAGAACCCTCCAGTCGATATAGTTGTAAAGGCATGGCATATCGCATCAAATATATTCATTCCACCCACCATGTAAAAGGCGGTCATAATCAGAGTAAAACCTGCATAGATAAACCACAATGCCTTTGCAGTATCTATTATTCGAGGCCTCAGTTTGTCAACGCTGATCTCAGGAACCTCGGCTTTAAATAACTGCATGCCGCCTGCTCCCAAAAGTGGTAGTATTGCGAGCACAAACAGGATTATCCCCATCCCGCCGACCCACTGAATTATGCTTCTCCAGAATAGTATTCCTTTTGGCAGGGTCTCTATATCTGTGAGAATAGAAGCACCTGTTGTTGTAAAACCTGCCATTGATTCAAAGTATGCATCTGTGAAAGATGAAATACTTCCTGAAAAAATAAAGGGTAAGGAACCAAAAAATGCCACACTAATCCAGCTAATGGTAACTACAGAAAATGCCTCTCTGTGCCTCAGTTCCTCTTTCTTATGTCTTCTGGACGAAAAATAGATCAATAAACCTGTCAATAATGTAATTAAAAAAGAACTTATTAAGGACATGGTATCACTATCTTTGTAAATAAGAGATACAATTATAGGGCAGAGCATAAATAGGGAAAGGATTATTAAAACAAAGGCTGTAATGTTAAGCATCAGCTTCAGATTCATGAGAGGAACTTTTCGATATCCTTAATGGATTCCCTCAGGGTAAATATTATTAATTTATCACCTGTCTGTATGACATCAATGCCCGAGGGGATAATTATAGAGTCTTCCCTTATAATGGCACCGACTATGGAATCCTTAGGCATCTTTGCATCCTTTAATGCCTTATTAATGAGTGGCGATTCTTTCCCAACCCTTGCCTCTATTATTTCTGCTTTATCATCCGCTATAGCTGTCAGAGAGAGTATGTCACCTTTTCTTACATACCTCAGAATAGTGCTCGCAGTGATCAGCCTTGGACTCAATACTGCCTGTATGCCGAGGCTGTGTGCAAGTGGTATGTAGTCTGTCCTGTTTACTATGGTTATCGCCTTTTTTGCGCCTAATTTTTTTGCTAAAAGAGAAGCCATAATATTAAGCTCTTCATTATTTGAAACAGCAACAAACACATCCATATCGCTGATATTCTCTTCTTGTAAGAGCTTTTGGTCTGTTCCGTCGCCATGAAGTATTAATGACCTGCCAAGATATTTGCTCAAATACTTACATCGCTCCTCATTTTTTTCAATAATTTTTATGTCAGCCTTGTGTTCCATTGTTGAAGCAACATAGTATCCGATCCTGCCACCACCGAGTATCATTACCTTCTTTGATGGTTTTGTCGAGACCTCCAATATAGAGGCTGTGTCAGAAATATCAACCTTCCTTATTGGCATATATATAATATCTCCGCTTTTAATGGAATCGTCTCCTGACGGGATGAATACCTTATCATCTCTTTCTATGATTCCGATGATAAACTTTTTATTTATAGTGGGTTTCAAATCTTTTAGAGGCCGTCTGGCGATTGATATATTTTGGGTGACCTTAAATCCAATGACCTTAATTATACCACCCTCGAAGTCTTCGACCTCTGTTGCAAATGGTATCTCAAGGAGCCTTGTTATTGACTTAGCAACCTCAAGTTCAGGGTTGATTGCAGGTTCTATATCGAGGTTATTTTTCCCGAGTAGTTCTTTATTAAAAAAATAATCAGGATTTCTTATCCTTGCAATCTTACGGGGGACATTGAACATAGCCTTTGCCAGCAGGCAAGCTATCATATTTGTCTCGTCGCTGTTGGTGACAGCAAGTAGAATATCAGCCTTATTAGCCTCTGCCTCTTTAAGGGCAGATGGATCTCCTCCTTCAGCCTCTATAACAGCTACATCAAGTTCCTCACTTATCCTTTTCAGCTTTTCCTTATCCCTGTCTATTACAACCACATCTATATGTTCGATGGTAAGGAACTTGGCTATCTGATAGCCAACTTCACCTGCTCCTACAATTATTACACGCATTGGAAATTATAACATGAATGTCGAGTTTCTGTGTCAGTCGAAATTCAAAGACCTTTTGACCATGTTTAATGAGGTTTTATATAATGAGCTATGGAGACGATTAGAATACCAAGGATAATGCAGGAGATTTCAAAAACGAATCTTTTTAGAGGAAGGTCAGTAGGATTTGTTCCCACAATGGGTGCACTTCATAATGGTCATCTAAGCCTCATCAGAAGGGCAAGGAGCGAAAACGACATAGTTGTTACAAGCATATTTGTAAATCCGATTCAGTTTGGAAGGAATGAGGACTTTGATAAATATCCGAGGGATATCAAAGGAGACATGGAAAAATTGGAAAACGAGGGAATCGATATCGTATTTATACCTGATATCCAATCTATATATCCTGAAAAATTTTCTACATATGTGGAGGTTAATGGTCTTTCTGATAAGCTATGTGGTAAGTTTAGACCCGGACACTTCATCGGCGTATGCACTGTGGTATGCAAGCTCTTGAATATAGTAATGCCCAAGAGGGCTTATTTTGGTCAGAAGGATTTTCAGCAGGCTCTAATTATTAACAGGATGGTGGAGGACTTGAATATGGATGTTGATGTAATTGTGTGTCCTACAGTAAGAGAGGATGACGGGCTTGCAATGAGCTCAAGGAATATATATCTATCTGCTGAGCAAAGAAATGCTGCTGTGATTTTGTACAAGACACTCGTTTCTGCATCGGATATGATAAAGTCAGGCACCTCAATCGCCAGTAAGATAAAGAGGCACATGAATGAAATGCTGAATTCAGAACCGATGATAACAGAAATCCAGTATGCAGGTGTTTATGATCCAGATACTTTAAATGAGATAGAGGAAATTAAGAAAAAAAATCTACTCGCAATCGCTGTTAAGATTGGAGATGTTAGATTGATTGACAATATGCTTGTTGAGTTATAGTTTTTATGCTGATATTTATTTAGGAACCCACACTTTTCCCTTTTCTATTATATGCTCCACTATGTAATGTCTTTTGCTGAGTTCTCTTGAGATCCATTTTCTATGGCACTTCCATGGAAATTTTTCGGCACAGATTATAACAGCATTTTGTGTATCTATAAAGTCTTCAAGCCTATTTATTCCATTTTTGAATTCTTCTGTTTCTGTATAAGCCTCGTATCCGCCTTTTCTGAAGCCCCCGAGTTCTGAGCCTAAAAAGATATAAGAAATGCCCTCGCTTATTAAAAGTTTTTCAAGAAACTCCCTTGTGAATGTTTTGATCTTGCTCTTCGGAAATCTCCTGACATCTATAACGGTTTTTATGTCATAAAAAAAGAGGATTTCTATAAAATCCTCTTCGCTCCTCCTGTCTGTGCCGAGGGTGTAGATTTTTTTTCGATTCATTAATATCAGAACCCAGTTATGTAGTCCTTTAGATAGTGTATTTCAGCTTCAAGTTTTCCTATCTGGGTTTGTATTACATCTCTTATCGAAAGCATTCCAATGATTCTACCTTTATCAGATACAGGAAGATGTCTGATGTTTTTTTGGATCATCACGGACATTATATACTGAATTTCATCATCTGGTTCTGCAACTATAAGGTCAGCAGTCATTGCATCCTTTATAAGAATGTCTTTGAATGGTTTTCCCTCTGTTGCAATATAACACTTCACAACATCTCTTTCTGTAAATATTCCGACTGGCTTTCCATCTTCTGTTACCAAGAGTGCACTAATTTTTCTTGAGTTTATTGACCTGATGGCATCCTCAACGGTATTTGAAGCATCAATTGTTATGACATCTTTCCCTTTGGTTTTTAAAAGTTCCTTTACAGTCATGGTTATAACTCCTTGCTCTTTTAATAAAAATATATATATTATTATAAGGTATTGTCAAACTTATCAAACGGGAGGCAATCTAACAAGAATTGGACTCATATTATCTCCATGATTGCTTTAATTTAACAGGGATTGTCCTTCAGGAACTCAGGGCAGACTTAATACTTTCTGATATCTCTGCTATATTAAATGGCTTGTTTATAAAGCCACTTATGCCGATGTCTTTGAGGGTCTCCTGAAGTGAACTATCCACTCCAAAACCAGTTGCTATAAGCACCTTTACATCAGGTATTATCCCTTTTAGTCTCTTAAGTGTCTCCTCTCCTCCCATAACAGGCATTATGAGATCAAGTATTACGAGGTCAATCCTTCCTTTGTTTGATTCAAAGACCTCAATAGCGTCTCTGCCATTTTCTGCCTCAATTACATTGTAACCGAGTCCTGAAAGGGCATCCCTCAGGAGATTCCTTATCGACTCTTCATCATCAACTATCAGTATCGTGCCTGTTCCAGTAACAGGTTTTTTTCTTTCCTCTGTTGTCTTATGGACATCTACAACCTCCTTTGCAGGCAGATAAACAGTGAATGTCGAACCCTTTCCGACCTCGCTGTCAACAGTTATGAAACCATCATGATTCTTTACAACGCCATAAACCATGGCAAGACCCATACCTGTTCCCTTCCCAACCTCCTTTGTCGTATAAAAGGGTTCAAAGATATGCCTTTTTACCTCTTCATCCATGCCAGTGCCTGTGTCTGTGACCCTAATAACAGCGTATCTACCTGGTTTTGCCCATGGGTATGGCATCTCTCCCTCGATGACCTCTTTGTTATAGGTCTCAATCAACAATCTTCCCCCTGCGGGCATAGCATCACGGGCATTGATGCAGAGATTCATTATGACATTTTCTATTTGATTCTTATCCCCCTGAACGCACCATAGCCCCCTTGAAAGCGAGGTCTTAATCTCAATTGCCCTGTCAAAGGTCCTGGTTATTATCCTCATTACCTCTGTGACCAGGTCATTCAAATTCAGGGGCACAACAAAGTACTTCCCCTTTCTTGCATATCCGAGGAGTTGTTGTGTCAGTTCAGCAGCCCGCATAGCGGTCTTTTCTATTACATCTATTGGTTTATACATCGGGTCTGTGTCATCGAGTTTCATTTTTATTAAGGATGCATAACCAAGTATCCCTTGAAGCATATTATTAAAGTCGTGGGCAATTCCTCCTGCAAGGGTGCCTATGGCTTCCATTTTCTGAGCCTGAAATAGTTGCTCCTGCATCCTCTCCTTTTCCTTTTCATCGTCAATCCTCTCTATCTCGGCTGCAACAATCTGACCAATGGTCTGGAGTACCTTTATATCTGAGTCAGAAAAATCCCTTTTTCTGCCAAAGACGTTTATAATTCCAATAGGTTTCCCTTTTCTATTAAAGATGGCAAAACCGATGTATGAATCGGCATTTGTATCCTGCAGCAGGTTAGCATCTGGATAAAGATTTGAAGCACCCTCTTTTATTACCACAAAATGCTGAGATGCCATCACATCCTCGCATGGGGTCCCTTTTAGATGTAAATCGAAGCCCTTTTTTATCTCTCCGTTTACATACATTGACAAAACATGACCACTTGAGCCATCCTGCTGGATCCTTGCTATGAGTGTATTTAAGCCAAACAGGATGTTTATCGCCCTGACGACCTCTTCAAAGAAGTCATCTCCTCTCTTTGTTGCAGAGATGTTATAGACATAATTCAGATGCCTTGTTTCCTCTTCAAGGTCCTTTCTTATCAGGTTTATCTCTTTACTGAGGAATTCGAATTCCCTGATGCCACTATAATTGATGTTCTCCCTTTTTTTCAGTGAGTTGGTGATAGCATTTATTGGTTCATGTATCGTCTTTCTCAAATAGACGATAAGGAAAAGGAAACCCATGATGAGAATACTGCCGGTTATGACATAGAGAAGGATGATCTTTTTAATAAGGATAGAAAAGTCAGAGGCATCCTTAATCAGGACAATATGCCAATCCCATAAATCGAGGTAATTATGATAGACATAATAGGTTATTCCATGGTAATTTAGCCTTGATACTGTATTCTCCCTGATCTTTTCTTTAATGTTTTCATATAAATCAGGGGGTATTGCTTCGATGTTCAGCCTCTCCCTGCCATCTTCTAAGACAATGCCCTTCAGATTATTTTCCTTCAAGAATTCCTCGATCTTGCTAATGACCCTTGCCTTTTCTATCCTGACTCTCTTCTCATCACCGAGGATGCCCTTTGATGTGAGTTCATTTATGGAATTGTCGAATATCCTGTAGACATCCCTTCCCATCTCCTCGAAAGATGATCTGATCTGTGCCTCAGCAAAGTCAGAGATATTCCTGAGAAGAAAGAGGTAAACAGTAATGCCTATTACAACGGTTACGGCCAATACCGGTGCCAAGACCCTGAAGGCAAGACTTCTAAAGATGTCCGTCTTCATTTTATTACCGGCTCTGCTGTCCTGACAGTATCGGGCCAGACTATCTCTCGCCTTCCTCCCTGCCACTGAATGATAAGATTATGTTGCCCAGATTGTAATCCAGATTTATTAACCCTGTATCTACCTATAATCGTTTCAGCCTCCATGGTTGAAAGGACCTTTTGCAACTTCTCCCTGTTTATGTCCCCAACCTTTACAATAGCAACCTCCAGTATTTGACCACCCGCATAGGCAGTGGCAGCATGATAGTTTGGGCTTATACCATAAGTTTTGAGGAATCTTTCATAGAATTCCCTGTTGCCCTTGAAGGATAGTTCCTTTTCCCAAAGTGATGTGGAAAAGGTCAGTTCTGCATCAGGTCCAAGCCTCTCATAATACCTGTCTGTTGCAGGACCTACGGTCGCAAAGTATATGGGGTTCCATCCGATCTTCTTTAGTGATAATCTTGCATTGATAGACTCATCAAGATGTCCGCAGATGATTATGACCCGTGCCCCTGATTTTTTCGCCTCTATCAAAATTGGCTCAAAGTCAGCGGTTCCCTTCTTAAAACCATTGAAGTATTTTATTCTCAGGTCAAGCCTTTTAGCCCATTCACGGGCACCCTTTGCAACTTCAGTAGAGAAACTGTCATCAGCATAGATTATGGATAGGTCATTTATCCCCTTCATTGTAAGGAGTTCGAGGAAACCCTGAATATACCTGCTGGCAGGTGTATAAAGACCAAATATATATCTGTAACCCTTCTGCCATAGCCTATCTGCTGATGCACCAGAGGCAACGAGGGGATATCTATGCCTCTCAGCTACAGAGGCTACAGCCTCTGTTATCTCGCTCGAATATGGTGCAAGCACGAGGTCAATACCCTTATGAATCATGTCTTCATATAGCCTTTTCGCCTCTTCAGGGTCACTCCTGTCATCATTTATTATTAGCTGGACCTTCCTGCCGAGGAGACCTCCCTTACTGTTTACATCAGATGCCCATAATTCAAAGCCCTTTTTCTGCATGGCTGACATCTCTGCATATTTTCCTGTAAGACCGAGGGTCAAACCGATCCTTATTGGTTCCCTTGTTGGTTCTGCTGAGAGGTTGGGAATGATAAATAAGGATGTGAACAAAAAAGTGAGGAGTTTCGAGAAGGAGATTTTAAGAAATCCTCGAGACATTTAATATCTCCAAATATAAAAGTTAGCTATAGGAGATTGATTTTCTGAATTCACAATAAAGATTATCATAGATATCTATCGGTTATCAATGATTTGAATAGCATTACCAGAGCCAAATGAGATTAAGGGGCTATTAGAAAATTTTTAGTGGAAAATATAAACGGTTCTTTGCTAAAATGATACCCGACTTTTTGTTGAGGAGATAAATTACATGAAAGGGCAAACGGCATTAATAACAGGTGGCGGTAGGGGAATAGGCAAGGCTATTGCTGAAGCACTTGCCAGAAATGGCGTCAACATAGCGGTTGTAGATATTGATATTGCTATAGCTCAAGAGACCTCTTCTGAACTCGAAAGGCTTGGGGTGAAGAGCATTGCTATGAAGGCAGATGTTTCTAATGCAGCTGATGTAAGCAGTATTTTTGAAACTACTGTAAGGGAATTCGGAAGCATAGAGATACTTGTTAACAATGCTGGAATTACGAGAGACGGTCTTCTTTTAAGAATGAAGGAAGAAGATTGGGATGCTGTAATAAACATAAATCTGAAGAGTGTTTTCCTTTGTTGTAAAGAGGCAGTTAAGGTAATGTCAAAAAAGAGGTATGGCAGAATAATAAATATTGCATCCGTCGTAGCCTTTATGGGAAATCCGGGGCAGGCTAATTATAGTGCATCTAAGGCAGGAATTGTAGGGCTTACAAAGACCATAGCAAAGGAATATGCGAGCAGAGATATTACTGTTAATGCAGTGGCTCCTGGTTTTATAAAGACCGCTATGACAGAATCCCTTCCAGAGAATGTGAAGCAGGAAATGCTTAAGGCAATTCCCATGGGAAGATTCGGTAGTGTTGAGGATGTCGCTAATGCAGTGTTATTCTTGGCAGCGCCAGGTTCGGGTTATATAACCGGGCATGTGGTACATGTCAACGGCGGCATGTATATGTAGATATTTTTACTCATAGATGTCAGCTAATAATTTAACTTATGGAGGTAGTGATGGTTGAAGAAAAGGTAAAAGAGATAATTTCGAAACAGCTTGGAGTAGACATTTCGGAGATCACCCCTGAGGCATCTTTTGTTGAAGACCTCGGAGCAGATTCCCTTGATACCGTTGAACTGGTAATGGCATTTGAAGAGGCATTTAATATCGAAATACCCGATGAGGATGCAGAAAAGATCGGCAAGGTAAAAGATGCTATTGACTATATTAAAAACAAGATTGGGTAATAAATAATACTAAACAGCAAGCTATCAATATTACTGCTTGGGGTTTAAGAGTCGGGTATTTTATGAATAGAAGAGTTGTAATCACTGGGCTTGGCATTATTTCACCTATTGGTATCGGTATAGAAAAATCGTGGAAGGCGGCAATTGAAGGCATATCAGGTATAGGACACATAACCCATTTTGACGCCTCTTCACTTCCTGTTCGTATTGCCGCTGAGGTAAAGGGATTTGAGCCTGCAGATTATATCGAGACTAAAGAGATAAAAAAAATGGACAGGTTTATTCACTTTGCCGTTGCAGCGGCAACTATGGCGGTTGAGGATGCTGGTCTAAAGATTGGCGAGCATAACGCAGAAAGGGTTGGGGTTATTATCGGCGCTGGAATGGGCGGACTGCCTGCCATTGAGCACTATCATAAGGCTTATCTCGAAAGGGGATATAGAAGGATATCTCCATTTTTTATCCCGATGCTTATAATAAATCTCGCTTCTGGTAATGTCTCCATAAAATTTGGAGCCAAGGGTCCAAACTCCGCTGCTGTGACTGCATGTGCTTCAGGAAGTCATTCGATAGGAGATTCATTTAAGATAATACAGAGAGGCGATGCCGATGTTATGATAGCTGGAGGTACAGAGGCGGTTATAACTCCTCTCGGTATAGGTGGATTTGCGGTCATGAAGGCACTGTCCACTCGCAATGATGAACCAGAAAAGGCAAGCAGACCATTTGATTCTGAGAGGGATGGTTTTGTAATGGGAGAAGGTTCTGGTGTTGTAATACTTGAGAGTCTTGAACATGCTGTAAAGAGAGGGGCGAAGATATACGGTGAAATTATAGGATATGGGATGTCAAGCGATGCTTATCATATAACAACCCCTGCACCTGAAGGAGAGGGGGCAGCACGATGCATGATGGCTGCGTTGAGAGATGCAGGTGTTGAACCAGAAGCAGTGGATTATATAAATGCACATGGAACTTCTACGAAATACGGTGATGAACTTGAGACGGCGGCAATAAAAACGGTTTTTGGTGAACATGCATACAAATTATGCGTAAGTTCTACAAAATCTATGACAGGTCATCTACTTGGAGCTGCGGGTGGGGTGGAGGCAATCTTTACTATATTAAGCATTTATAATAATATAGTGCCTCCAACAATAAACCTCGAAAATCCAGACCCCGAATGTGACCTCGATTATGTGCCAAACAAGGCAAGAAGCATTGAGGTTGAGTACGCGATGTCGAATTCATTTGGTTTTGGTGGAACAAATGCCTGTCTCTTATTCAAAAAATATAGAGGAACTTGAAAACGCATTAGGCTATCAATTTAACAACAAACATTTGTTATTGACTGCCTTAACGCATAAAACTTACTATCACGAGAATCCTTCCAAAGCTATTGAATACAATGAAAGGCTCGAGTTCTTAGGAGATTCTGTATTGGGTCTTGTTATAGCGGATGCCCTTTTTTCTTATAAGGGTTTTCTTACAGAGGCAGAGATGTCAAAGATTAAGTCATATCTTGTCAAGGAATCTGTTCTTTTTGAAACAGCATCTAAGATTTCGTTGGGAAGATATCTAAGGCTCGGAAAGGGAGAAGAGGCTACAGGAGGAAGGCAGAAGAGGTCTATCCTTTCTGATGCATTAGAGGCGATTTTTGGAGCCATTTTTTTAGACAGCAATTATGAGACAGTAAAGGCAGTTGTTGAAAGACTTTTTAAGGAGAAGATATCGAACGTTATTTCAAAAAAAGAGGGTTATGACTTTAAGACCGAACTTCAGGAAAGGTGTCAGGGTGCTTACGGGGTCCTTCCAGAATACAGGATTGCGAAACAGGAAGGAGAGGAGCATAAAAAAATTTTTACTGTTGAGGTTTTTATAAAAGGAGAACTATTCGGAACAGGAATTGGAAAAAGTAAAAAGGATGCTCAGATGGCTGCTGCTAAAGAGGCATTAGATAAAATTAATATATAAAAAGGCATTTGAGGAGTATGCTGTTGGAACTTACAGAGAATGCAATGAAGATTCTTAATGCCCGATATCTCTTGAAGGACGAAACGGGCAGGATAATCGAGACCCCTGAAGAAATGTTCAGGAGGGTGGCACGCAGTATCGCGATGGCAGAGAAAATTTACGATGGTGATCATGAATACTGGGCAGATAGATTTTATGATTTAATGGTGTCATTAAGATTTCTTCCAAATTCTCCCACACTTATGAATGCAGGTAAGCCCATGGGACAGCTTGCTGCCTGTTTTGTCTTGCCTGTAGAAGATTCAATGAAGAGTATCTTTGATACCCTTAAAAATGCTGCACTCATTCTTCAAAGTGGAGGTGGCACAGGATTTTCCTTTTCAAGACTTAGACCAAAGGCCGATATCGTCAGGTCAACAGGTGGAATAGCGAGCGGTCCGGTATCTTTTATGAAGATTTACAATGCCGCAACAGAGGTCATAAAGCAGGGTGGTGCAAGAAGAGGGGCTAATATGGGCATCTTGAGGGTCGACCACCCCGATATACTTGAATTTATAAAGATAAAGAGGGTTGAAAGTGAGCTAACAAATTTTAATATCTCTGTTGCTATAACAGATGAATTCATGGAGGCATTGAAGAATGACGGGGAATATAATATTATCAATCCGAGATCGGGTGTTATAGTTGGCAGATTAAGGGCAAGAGAGGTTTTTAACGAAATTGCTTATAGCGCATGGGAAACAGGTGATCCAGGTTTAATATTTATAGACCGTATTAACAGATCAAATCCAACACCCAATATAGGACAGATCGAGAGCACCAATCCCTGTGGTGAACAACCTCTTTTGCCTTATGAGGCATGCGTGCTCGGTTCTCTAAATTTATCAAAATATGTAAAGACAGAAGAAAAAAGGCAGAAAATAGAGGACAGGATCGACTGGAATAGGCTCGAAACAGACATTAAGGTTGCCGTAAGATTTCTGGATGATGCAATCGATGTTAATATATATCCCCTGCCTGATATAGAGCGTATGCATAAAGGAAATAGAAAAATAGGGCTCGGTGTTATGGGATGGGCAGATATGCTTATTTTGCTTCAAATACCTTATAATCACAAAAAAGCGTTTGATCTTGCGAGGATGTTGATGAAGTTTATAAGGGATAAGGCAAGGGAGGCCTCGGTAGAGCTTGCTGAAAGCAGGGGGGTATTCCCTAATTTTAGAGGTTCTATTTATGATGACCCTGATATGCCGAGGGTTAGAAATGCGACTACAACCACTATTGCCCCAACCGGCACCCTTTCTTCAATTGCTGATTGCTCAAGCGGCATTGAGCCTCTTTTTGCCATTGCTTATAAGAGGTTTGTACTTGATACGGAATTGCACGAAATAAATAAGCATTTTTTAAATATTGCTAAAGAGAGGGGCTTTTATTCTGAAGAGTTAATTAATATTGTGTTAAAAAAGGGGACCCTGAAGGGATTAAAGGCTGTTCCTTCTGATATAAAGAAGATCTTTAAAACAGCCCTCGAGATTCCACCTGAGGATCATATAGAGATGCAGGCAGCGTTTCAGGAGTTTACTGATAATGCTGTATCAAAAACGATTAATCTGCCATATAGGTCTAAGGTCGAAGATGTGGCAAATGCATTTTTGCTTGCATATGAAAAGGGTGTCAAGGGTATTACGGTTTTTAGATACGGTTCTAAGAAAGGTACTCTGGTTAAATTTTCTGACACTGATTAGTTTATAGGAGGGTTTATGATTCTTGGTGTCAATGTTGATCATGTTGCTACTTTAAGGGAGGCGAGAAAGACATTTGAGCCTGACCCTGTCATGGCTGCTACACTCGCAATACTCGGTGGTGCAGATGGGATTACAATCCATCTCAGAGAGGACAGAAGGCACGCTCAGGACAGAGACTTGAGGCTCTTGAGAGAGGTTGTACATTGCGAATTGAATCTTGAAATGGCTGCCACAAGAGAGATGGTTCGCATTGCACTGGAAATAAAGCCAGATTTGGTGACCCTCGTCCCGGAAAAGAGGCAGGAAATTACAACAGAAGGCGGACTTGATATGGTTAATCAGAAAAGGACATTAAAAGAGACAATAAAAAAACTTCAGGGCAGTGGCATTATTGTGAGTCTTTTTATTAATCCGAATTTGATGGATGTTGACATATCAAAAGAAATTGGTGCGGACATGGTCGAGATTCATACAGGGCTTTATGCAAATGCAAAAGGCAAAAAACAGGAAAGTGAGTTACACAGGGTTGCAGAGGCTGTAAAGGTTGCTAACAAGCTTGGACTGTTCGCAAATGCAGGGCATGGATTGAATTATTTCAATGTAAAAAAAATCGCTGCCATTGAAGGAATAAGGGGTCTTTATATCGGACACAGCATTGTATCGAGGGCTGTACTCGTTGGAATTGAAAGGGCTGTTAGAGAGATGAGAGAGCTAATATCTATATGATTACAAAGGAATCTATTTTTAAATTTTTCAAAGAGAAAGTTACACACCCAATAAGCTTCAGAGATATAGGTATTCAATTAGGCCTCAAACCATCAGAGAGACGCAGATTAAAGAGACTGGTGAGGGAGTTAGTAAGTGAAGGTAGCATTGTGCGGACGAGAAAGGGGCTTTATGGTCCTGCTGATGAGATGGGCATTGTTACAGGTTATTTTGAGGCACACAGGGATGGTTATGGATTTGTAATATCAGAAAGACCCAAGGAAAGGGATATATTTATACCTTCAAGGGCGACACTTGGAGCGATGGATAATGACAGGGTTGCAGTAAGAATCGAGGATGCAAGGCGTAGAGAAGGAAGGATTATAAGGATACTCCAGAGGGCGTATTCAAGAGTAGTTGGGACAATTGAATTTAACAGGAAGACAGGTTTTTATGTTAGACCGAAGAATAAGGCAATGCCTTTTAATATCTATGTCCCTAATAAAGAGACTGCAGGGGCAAAGGATGGAGACAGTGTCGTTGTACAGATAACTAATTATGCAACAGATAAACTACCTCCTGCTGGAAGGGTTATAAAGATATTGCAGAAACCCAGAGAGCCAAGGGATGAGATAGAATTGGTTATAGATGAGTTCAATCTGCCAAGCAGATTCCCTCACAATGTGTTGGAAGAAGCAAGGCAAGTTGTTTTAAAAAATCAGCTTAAAGAGCGAAAAAATCATCGCATAAAAGACCTCAGGGGCTTAAAAACAGTTACTATTGATGGAGAAAGGGCAAGGGATTTTGATGACGCTGTATCCATAAAAAGGACATCTGAAGGGTATAAACTGTTTGTTCATATAGCTGATGTGGGTTTTTATGTCCCATGGAATTCCTTGATAGACATCGAGGCAAGAAAGAGGGCAACGAGTGTTTATTTCCCTGACAGGGTGATTCCGATGCTTCCGAGGGAGCTTTCTGAAGATATATGCAGCCTTAAGCCATGTCTTGATAGAAGGACCTTTACTGTTGAGATGGAATTTGATGAAGATGGAAACAGGATAAATCAGAGATTCTATAAAAGCATAATTAACAGCAATGAAAGGATGACATATACATCTGTCAAAAAATTGCTCGTTGATAAAGAACAGAAGGAAAGGGAAAGATATGAATATCTGCTGGAAGATTTTGAATTGATGGAAGAGCTTTGCAATCTCCTGAAGCTCAGGAGGATGAAAAGGGGTAGCCTCGACTTTGACCTTCCAGAGCCAGAAGTGTTGCTTGATATTCAGGGCAAATTAGAGGCGATTATAAGGGCAGAGAGGAATCTTGCACACATGATTATCGAGGAATTCATGATAGCTGCAAATGAGGCAGTTGCTGAATATCTCGAAGATAATCAAGTGCCGAGCCTTTACAGGATACATGAAGAGCCGGATCCTGCAAAACTTGAAGATATAGATAAGGTCATAAGGTCATTGGGCATGCTCAGGGATAGGAAAATTGTGAAGTTATCCGATTTTTCGAAAATTATAATGCACGCAAGGGGAACTGCGCATGAAGATATAATCAACTATATAATTCTCAGGAGCATGAAACAGGCCCGTTATTCCCATATCAATGTCGGTCATTTTGGACTTGCTTCTAAATGTTACACCCATTTCACGTCACCTATAAGAAGGTATCCAGATCTGGTTGTGCACAGGATACTAAGAGAGTTTCTTGAAAAGGGACATCTCAGCGAAAAGAGGATTAAAGAACTCGATTCCATGCTGCCAGAAATAGCATTTCACTCATCGAGGATGGAAAGGCAGGCTGATAATGCAGAGATGGCTGTTGTTGATGCAATGAGGATGTGGTTCATGAAAGACAGGATCGGAGAGGAGTTTGAAGGAAAGGTTGTTTCGGTTGCCCCTTACGGATTAAAGATAAGACTCAAAGACTATTATGTAGAGGGTTTTCTACATGTATCGTACATGACTGATGACTTTTATAAATATGATGAAAAGACGATGGCGCTGTTTGGCATTCACAAAAAAAAGAGGTTTACTATAGGAAGTGAGTTAAAGGTCAGGATTGACAGGGTTGACATGGAGGATAAAGAGATAATTTTTGGTTTTTGATTAAATTGTGATTTATTATTTACTGACTATCTTTGGTTTGTCTCTCTTTGAGTTTACTATACAGAAAAATCCAAAAGGTTCATTATATGGGTTTCTTAGTTGGTGCACATCATTTGGCGCAATATACGCTGTGTCAAGATACTCAAGGGTATATGTCTTTTTATCAATCAGTACCTTTCCCTTTCCCCTCACGCATATAACTACATGCTCATGTTTATGCCTTTCCATGCTGCTGTAACCGCCTGGCTGAATCTCAAAATACCTGAGATGAAATTTTGTTGTCTCTCCATGACTTCCTATTAATGTATTCCTTGATATCGCCTCCCAACCACCCTCGTTAAACTTATATCTCTCTTTTTTTATACCACTCCATCTAAATCCCTTGTGTTTATAGATTTTACTTTTGTTTTTTAAAATCTGTTTTTCTGTTTTTGATTTCCAATCGCATGTAGCATATTTTATATCTTTTTTAACGGACATACCTTGAGTCTCCCCTAATGTTTTTTCAGAAGTAGATAATGCATTTAAGAGAGTCTTTTGCTTCGGATGTTAATCTATATGCCTTTTGTGTATCCTCTATTGGAAACCTGTGAGTGACCAATTTTTCGGCTTTAATAATGCCTCTTTGTATAAACTCAAGTGCCACTCTGGTGTCATCAGGACCACAGGAATAACTACTCACAATTTTTATATCCCTGAAATAAATATCATTTGGGTTGATCGTAATTTTCTCTGACGGCTTGGCAGGCGTGAAAAAAACAACTGTCCCTCCTCTTGATACAGTATCGATCCCCTGCATCATTGCCTCAGCACTATTCGGACATACGATAACAGTGTCAGCCATAAAGCCTTTTGTTAGATTATAGACCTCTTTTATCAGATCGCCCTTTGAAACATCGATGACATGGTCTGCACCAAACTCTATCGCCCTGTCGAGTCTGAATCTAATCATATCAGCACCAATAATCTTGTCTGCCCCGAATTCTCTGGAGAGAAGCACATGAATCTGACCCATCAAACCAAGACCGATAATCAGGACAGTATCGCCCTTTTTTATTGATGCCCTTTTAAGGGATTTAACGACACATGCAGTCGGTTCAATGAGGACTCCGTCATCATAACTTACATCATCAGGTAGTATTATAGTGTCATTTTTCAGATTCGTCTCAGGGATTAGTATATATTCAGATATGCCGCCCGGGATTATCCTTGTCTGTCGCCATGTCTCGCACTGCACATAATCTCCCCTTCTGCAATACTTACAGGATGATGTGTCTAAACATGGGGCGTGATGGTGTACAAACACTCGATCTCCAACGCTCAATTTGGTGTTTGATTTATTTAAATCTTTTCCTAATTCAATTATCTGACCAACAGGTTCATGACCTAAGACGAGGGGTGCCTTTTTCTGTATATACCATGGCATAACATCTCCAGAGCAAATACCGCAAGCCTTTGTCTTTATCAATGCATCATATCTGCCTATTTCTGGGATAGGCATGTCTTCTATTTGAATATCTGTGAAGCTGTAAAGTTTAGCGACCTTCATCCGTCTTTTAAAAATAAGTCCCAAAATATATTTTAGTATATTATAATCTTATGACCGAAAAGAAATAAAATACCGAAATATTTTAAAATAAAATAAACAAAGGAGGACATTTCTATGCTTTCTGAAAGGGCAAAGAAGATTAAGCCATCTCCTACTCTTGCGATGGATGCAAAGGCAAAGGCTCTTAAGGCTCAGGGATTGGATATTGTAAATTTTGGTGTTGGCGAACCCGATTTTGATACCCCGGAGCATGTCAAAGAGGCTGCTATCAGGGCAATCAAGGAGGGTTTTACAAAATATACACCTGTATCAGGGATAGATGAATTAAAAGAGGCTATTGTAGAGAAGTTTAAGGTAGACAATAATATCGAATATACAAATGAAGAGATACTCGTCTCCTGTGGTGCTAAACATAGCCTTTATAATGTTGCACAGGCGATTTATGGACCTGGTGATGAGGTAATAATCCCGTCTCCATACTGGGTCTCTTATCCTGATCAGGTCTTGCTGAATGATGCAACTCCTGTTTTTGTTAAGACCTATGAAGAAGAAGGCTTCATGTTGAATCCTGATATCCTTGAATCAAAAATTACAAAAAAGACAAAGGCATTGATACTAAATTCACCTTCGAATCCTACAGGACTTACTTACGATAAAAAGACCCTTGAAACCATTGCAGAAATTGCACTAAGGCATAATATCTACATAATCTCTGATGAGATATATGAAAAGCTTGTTTATGAAGACACTAAATTCGTCAGTATTGCTTCTTTAGGCAAAGAGATAAAAGATAAGACAATTGTTATTAATGGGCTTTCAAAGTCGCATGCAATGACAGGCTGGAGAATTGGTTATGCAGCAGGTCCACGGGAAATTATAAAGGTGATGACAAACATTCAGAGCCAGTCAACATCGAATCCAACATCTATTGCCCAGAAGGCTGCTGTTGCAGCCCTGAGGGGTCCTCAGGATTTTATATCAAAGATGGTTGTTGAATTTGACAGGAGGAGAAGATTCCTAATTGATGGTCTCAATTCTATCGATGGAATAAGCTGCATTAATCCAACAGGTGCTTTTTATGCATTTCCGAATGTATCGAGACTTTATGGCAAAAGGGGTGGTTCTGTAAAGATAAACTCTTCTCTGGATTTGGCGTTATATTTGCTTGAAAAGGCTAATGTAGCCCTTATTCATGGTGATGCCTTTGGAAGCGATGAACATATAAGGATTTCTTATGCTACATCAATGGATAATATAGAAAAAGGACTTTATAGAATAAAAAATGCAATATCCGAGTTACAATAAAATTGAATGAGTAAAGTCAAATTTCACAGCGGTTATGTTTCTCTAACAGGCAGGCCAAATGTTGGCAAATCAACATTGCTTAATGCGATTCTTGGTGAAAAAATAGCTATCGTTACTCCAAAGGCCCAGACTACAAGAAACAGGATCATAGGAATAAAGACACTTCCTAATGCCCAGATAATATTTATAGATACGCCGGGGATTCACAAACCGAGGCATATACTCGGGAAAATAATGGTTAGAGAGGCCTGGGAGTCAATAAAAGGAGTTGATCTCATATTATTAATGGTCAAACCCAAAGAGCCAGAGAGTGAGGATAGACTTATAATTGAGAATATAAAGGGTTTCAATAAGATAGTCTTTTTAGTTATAAACAAGATAGACACTATAAAGAAGCCTAAATTGCTACCTGTTATCGATTCTTATAGTAAACTCTATGCATTTAAGGAGATTTATCCCATATCTGCCCTCAGGGGGGATGGCATAGAAGATTTGCTCAAGGGTATTATTAATAATCTTCCGATAGGGCCAAAATATTATCCTGATGACATCTTGACTGATCAGATGGAAAGGTTTATGATTTCAGAGATAATAAGGGAAAAGATAATAGAGAAGACAGGAGATGAGATACCCCATTCAGTTGCTGTAGAGATTACTGACTGGAACGAAAAGGAAAACGGTATTATTTTTATCCGTTCAAATATATATGTTGAAAGAGAAGGACAAAAAGGTATTATAATAGGAAAAGAGGGTTTGAGATTAAAGGAAATAGGAACAAGGGCAAGAAGCGAGATAGAGAGTCTTCTTGGAACAAAGGTTTTTTTAGAGTTGTGGGTGAAGGTCAAAAGGGATTGGCGGAGCAATGAGAGGATATTAAGGGATTTGGGGTTTAAATAATGTTAATACAGATGAAGGTAGAAGGCCTCTTGTTTGATCCACGAAGCGGAATGTATATACTGCTTTTGCAGCAGATTGACGGCAATGAAACCCTCCCTATATGGATAGGCAAACCAGAGGCAGATTCTATAGCCCTCGCACTTGGTAGGGTGATTACACCAAGACCCCTTACACATGATCTTATCAGGAATATATTTGATGGATTAAATGTAAGGGTAACAAGGATTGTTATTACAGAGATAGTTGACAATACTTATTATGCACTTATATATGCATATGATGGAAAAAGAGAGATAGCTATAGACTCAAGGCCATCTGATGCAGTTGCAGTAGCCCTAAGAACACAGGTTCCTATTTTTGTCGAAGAATCTGTATTTGAAATCAGGAGAACCGATGAACTTGATGAATGGCTTAAAAACCTCAAGCCTGAAGACTTTGGCAATATAATGTAAAACCCTTTATTTTGTCCAAAAAAGATTTAAGATCATCAATAAAAGATGTTAAAAAGAACAGAAGGAATTGTCCTTAAAAACTATGCCTTTGGGGAGGCAGACCTTATCGTTACTTATCTAAGCCGAGATTATGGCATAATTAAGGTATTTGCAAAGAGCCCAAGAAAGATCAAAAGCAGATTTGGAAGCAGCCTCGAACCACTCACATATTCTAAAATATCCTTTATAGGAAAAGAAGATGCCAACCTGCCGAGATTGACACAGTCCGATATAATAGTTTCGTTTCATAAACTCAGAGAGGATTTTGAATGTTTTAATAAGATTTCCGAAATCCTGTTGTTAAGCCTCAATCTTTTGCCAGAGAGAGACTCTAATTTAGAAGTATTTAATCTGATTCTACAAACCCTTTTAAAACTTCGGTCAAATTGTAGTAACGAGCTTTATTATCTTTATTGTAAGAAAAGACTTCTGGAGATAACAGGGTATTCGCCGAGACTTGATATGTGTGGAAGATGTGGTGATGACATAGATGTAAATGTGAAATGCTCTACATCTATGCTTATTTCTGAGTCTCGTGCAAAATATAATTTTTATGTATCACATGGTTCGATAATTTGTAAAAAATGCATTTCCGATGAAAACGGTTCAAAAAGGCTTTCTCCAGGGGCATTGAGGTTCTACAGGAGCCTATCCGGCTGGGATTTATCAAATATAGGAAGAATAAAGGCTCCAGAGAACCTCGTCGCAGAAATCTCTGATCTCGTAGATTCTCATATAAGTTATATAATAAACAGGTAAATTCATGCTATTTGAATTGGGTTTTCTTTAACATTATTACAAAAGAGTCCATAAAGTATCTTTGCCATCTTAGTGGATGCTAAGTGCCCGTCTTCCTCAAAATAAGATCTCTTTAAAGATGTAAGATTGTCAATTCTGAGGAAACAATAAGAGATTATTTTTGAAGAAGCGAGAAAGCTTGACAATCCCATCTATCCACATTATGATATTTTTATGAAAAATAAAGAAATCAAAAGCTTTTGTGAGGAAAATAATATTGAACTGCTTATCGTGTTTGGCTCACAAGCTTCTGGCAAAATAACTCCTGTAAGTGATATTGATGTGGCTGTTAAACTTAAAAAGGGGGCAGAAGCCTCAAAGCTTGAATTGATTTATCAAATAGATAGTCTTTTTAATGGTAAAAATATCGACCTTGTTATCCTTACGAATGATACCGACCCTTTACTCCTGTATGAGATATTTTTAAATGGCAAACTTCTTTACGAGGATCGTCCTGGTATTTTTGATTCTGAGAGATTAAGGGCGTGGAAGCTTTATATCGATACAGAAAGATTACGGATGATGCAAAAAAGATACCTGAAGGAATTTGTAGAGAGGGTTTCTAATGTCGCCTGATGTTGTTAATAAGAAACTCGTATCAATGACAATATATCTGAATGACCTGCTGCCATATAAAGAAATCTCCTTTGATGAATTCATGAAAAGACACTATGAGATAGAGCGATTACTTGAATTACTCGTAATGACTGCCAGTGATATAGTCTTTCATTTGATTTCCGCAAAAGGGGAGCCAGTGCCTGCTTCGTATAAGGCTGCTTTTTTAAGAGCAGGTGAGATGGGTATAATCAGCAGAGAGTTAAGCAAAAGCCTTGCCCTCAGTGCAGGGTTAAGGAATATACTTGTCCACGAATATGAAGAGATAGACTACAGACTTGTGCATAAAAGCATCCCTATGGCTATAAGGGATTTTACCGAATTTATTAAAGAGCTCTCTTAATCCATATATACAGATCAATCCAATTTTAGCACCTGCACTTTTTTCGAATCTCTGGTAGAAAACACAAAATACAACCTGCAAGGTTAGATTTTAGGCGGTCAGTAATGCTATCTTAAAAGGGGTTTGCTTTAACATTATTACAAAGAGTCTATAAAGATTTTATTATGTATCTTTGCCATATTGGTGGATGCTCACTACCTTGACAATATACCATCTGTTAATTTATAAAATTCTGTTATAATAATACACCTAATTTTTTAGCAGGGTGACAATGGGTAAAAGGTCAACAGGCAGAGAAGTTTTCTATTTTAAGGCAAATATTAGTGATATTTTTGAAGATGCTAATTTTTTCTCTGGGTTTGAATCAGCGATATGGACTCCATTTATTGATATGTATGAGACAGGTAGCTCCTTTGTTGTACAGGCAGAACTGCCAGATGTATTGGAATCTGATATTAGTATCAAGATGGAGGGTAATGTTTTGAGAATCAGCGGGATTAGAAGACTCAGAAAAGAAGGCAGGAATTATTATCAGGTGGAGAGGTCATATGGGGTATTCTCAAGATCTCTTGTCCTTTCATCTGCTGTAGATAAGGATGCAATCAGGGCAACTCTTAAGGACGGCATGTTGAGGATTCTGCTTCCAAAGAAGCACGTTGAATTGCCAAAACATGTTGAGATTACAGATTTATAAATTGTAAATATCTCTTGATTTTTTGGTCTGTAAGATTACTTTTAACAGGAGATTTGATGGTATGGGTAAAATACGGATTGCAATAGCTGGAGTTGGAAATTGTGCAAGTTCATTGATCCAGGGTATTGAATATTATAGGGCTCTAAAAGATAACAACCAAGATAAAGGTCTTGGTCTTATGCATTACGATCTTGGCGGTTACCTGCCAGAAGATATTGAAGTAGTCGCAGCATTTGATATTGATGTTCGAAAGGTGAACAAACCACTTAAAGAGGCTGTATTTGCTAAACCGAACTGCACAAAGATTTTCTTTAAAGACATCCCTGACTATTCTGTAATCGTTCAGATGGGAAATATTATGGATGGCGTTTCTCCACATATGGCTGATTATCCTGAAGATAGGAGATTTCTGCCATCAGATGAAAAACCCTGCGATGTTGTAAAGGTCTTGAAAGAAAGTGGCGCTGACATGCTAATTAATTATCTGCCTGTTGGCTCTGAAAATGCCTCAAGATATTATGCAGAAGCCTGCATAGAGGCTGGTGTTGCATTCATTAACTGCATACCTGTATTTATAGCATCTGATGACAGATGGGCAAAACGTTTTGAGCAAAGTGGGATACCAATAATAGGAGATGATATAAAATCCCAGATAGGAGCTACCATAATTCATAGGACACTCGCTAAACTCTTTATGGATAGAGGGGTGAAGATTAATCACACTTACCAGTTGAATGTCGGAGGTAATACTGATTTCTTAAACATGCTGAATCATAACAGGCTTAAATCCAAAAAGATATCCAAGACAGAGGCAGTCCATTCGCAAATTACTCACGATCTTAAGAATGAAGATATACATATTGGACCTTCTGATTACATACCATGGATGAATGATAATAAAGTTTGTTTTCTCAGGATTGAGGGTTGTGGGTTTGCAAATGTCCCCATGCAACTTGAGATGAGGCTTTCGGTAGAGGATTCTCCAAACAGTGCTGGTGTAGTGATAGATGCTATAAGATGCTGCAAGATTGCAAAGGATAGGGGAGTTGGAGGGGTTCTCCTATCTCCATCAGCATATTTTATGAAGCATCCCAGTGTCCAATTCCCTGATGAGCAGGCAAGGGAAATGGTTGAAGAATTTATATCCGGTAAGAGGGCGAGGTAGTTGATTAGTGCAAGGTTTGGACATTTCCTTGATAAACCTCTTGAGCCTATTGCAAAGAAGATATCAATAAGCCCTAACATACTGACAGTAACCGGCTTTTTAGTCACAACTGCTGCTGCAATTGGTATTCCATTTAATGTTCTGATGGGTGGATTTCTGATAATTTTAGGTGGTATTTTTGACATGCTTGACGGTATCGTCGCACGCACTAATGGCAAAGCCACACCATTTGGAGCACTTCTGGATTCAACTCTGGACAGATATTCTGATTCCTTTATATTCGTCGGTATTGCATGGTACTTTTTTGATATGAACAATCTCGTGGGTGTGCTTTTTACTGCTGGAAGTCTGGTCGGTGCATTATTAATTAGCTATGTCAGGGCGAGAGCAGAAGGTATTGGCATAAGTTGTAACATAGGTTTAATGGAAAGGCCAGAGAGGGTTGTACTCATTGCCTTTGGATGCATCACTGATTGGCTTTTGTATATAATTATTCTGCTTTTCTTCTTAAGCCATGTGACCGTTATTCAGAGGATACTCCATGTTTATAAAATGACAAAAAGATATTAATTTTTTATAGTAAGGCATTTCAAAATGTGATATACTTTATCTCAAAGGAGGGGGAATGCTAAACCAATCTGTAATTATAATTTTGATTATTGGTTTGTTCGTATTATTGGTCGGTTTTTTAATTGCGGTGGGTGTTTTAGTATATGCTGCCTTTGAGATAAAGAAGGTATCGGCTTCTGTTAGAGAATTTTTAAAGGATACTGATGATAGAATAAAGCCTGTACTTGAGGAGACAGAACAGACCTTAAAGAGCATTAGAAAGGTGAGCGATGACATTGGATATGTTACAGACAATGTCAAGAATCTATCCGCTTCAATCAAAGAGATAGCAATTAATCTTGAGGCTTTAAGTGCTATGGCAAAGGAGCTAAGGCATGGATTATCTTTGAGGGTTTTAGGGTTAAAGGCTGGCATTAAAACTGCCGCAGAGGTTTTAATTAAACAAATCAAAGACAGGAGGGTATAATTATGAGACACGAACAAGGTGGTTTTAGTTCAGGATCTGTGTTGCTTTCGTTTCTATTAGGTGGAATGGTTGGTGCTGGATTGGCTCTTCTTTTGGCTCCACAGTCTGGTCAGGAGACAAGGAGAAAGATAAGAGAACTTGCAGATGAAGCAAAGGAAAAGGCATCCGAATATGCTGGCTCTGCGAAGGAAAGGGTGAAGTCAACATTAGAGAAGGGCAAGGAATTTTTCGAGGAGAAAAAGTCAGCTATATCATCTGCCATAGAAGCAGGCAAGGAGGCTTACGAAAAAGAGGTGCATAAATAGAATAGATTATTATGCATGAGGTATACATTGCAGAAAACCTGCTCGAAACTGCAATATGTAAATGCAAGGAAAATGGTTTTGACCTTATAAAAAGCGTAAAGATCAAGTTAGGCTCGGCCTCGGTAGTATCAACCGAGGCCTTAATTTTTGCCTTTGATGCATTGAAGATCGGCAGTCCAGCTGAGAATGCATCTCTGATAATAGAAGAGATACTTACTTCCGGTTTTTGCAAGACATGTAATAGCAATTTCTTTGTTGACAAGGACTTTGTCTTTGAGTGCCCTGTTTGTAAAAGTGAAAGTGTAATGATCGAATGCGGTAACGGTATAGAACTGGAAGAAATTGAAGTAGATCATGCTGCTTAACTAAAATGGGTCAGGATATAGATTTTATTAAGATTGCTATTGAAGAGGCTGAGAAGGCATTTCAAGAAGGGGAAGTTCCGGTTGGTGCTGTCATTGTTGTAGACAATGAAATAATAGCAAGGGGTCATAACAAAGTCGAATCAATGAACGACCCAACTGCCCATGCCGAGATATTAGTAATAAGGAGTGCCTGTCAAAAAATTGAAAACTGGAGATTAAATAAAGCAATCCTTTATGTAACAAAGGAGCCATGCATAATGTGTGCCGGAGCGATGATAAACGCGAGACTCAGCAGGCTTGTTTATGGATGTGATGATTTAAAAGGAGGGGCTACTAAGAGTCTCTATCAGCTTTTATCAGACAATAGATTGAATCATCAGGTAGAGGTAGTATCAGGCATTTTAGGAGACGAGTGTGCACAATTGCTCAAGAGGTTTTTTAGGGTATTAAGAGAACAGTAAATTACTTGGAGATGGGATTGCTTTCGGTGTCGGGGCTTAATTTGATAAAATAAAAAAAAGGAGGTCAAAGAAATAGCTATCATTTACGGAAATACATCAGGACTTAAAAAAGGTGTTCTCAATTCCCTTGAAAAGATTTATCGAAGAAAAATCCCTGCAGATAAGCTTATAAATCAGGAACTCGCAAGGTATCTCACAGAGCTTTCCTATCAGATCAGCAGGCAGATAGGTATTATCGTAAAAAGGAGCGGGATTATAACCCACGTGATTGTTGGAGATGCAAATAGCGTATTTATCCCTAATCTCGATGATTATCCGCTTGGAAGAAATCCATTAAGGGGACTCAGGTTTATTCATACCCATCTGAAAGATGAGCCTTTAAATAATGAGGATGTTACTGATCTGGCTCTTTTAAGGTTTGATATGATTGCAGCTATCAGTATTAAAGAAGGTCTTCCATATAATATTTACTCTGCGTATCTGATGCCCTACGGTTCTGGAAAGAAGTATGAGATGTCTGCATCTAATTTTTATAGGTTTGAATTAGACTTTGGTGCATTTATTGACTCTCTTGAAGATGAGATGCAGAGGCGCATGGTTATCGATCAGGATGATAAAAGGGAGAGGGCTATCCTTATCAGTGTATCAACAAAGCCGAAATATGAGATGGAAGAATCTGTTGAAGAATTAAGGGAGCTTGCTACATCTAATGACGTTTTGGTTCTTGATGTTGTTATCCAGAGATTAAAGGAAATTAATCCAAAGTATCTCTTAGGAGAAGGTAAGCTCAGAGAGTTGATAATAAATGCAATGGATAAGGGGGCTACATTGTTAATATTCGACCAGGATCTGACCCCATCACAGATGAGGGCTATTGCTGATGCAACAGAGTTGAAGGTAATAGACCGTTCACAATTGATTCTGGATATATTTGCAAGAAGGGCTCATAGCAGAGATGGAAAGGTTCAGGTTGAGCTTGCTCAGTTAAAATATACACTTCCGCGACTTGCTGGTAAAGGGACTGCCATGTCAAGACTTATGGGTGGAATTGGCGGCAGGGGACCGGGTGAAATGAAGTTGGAGATCGACAGAAGGAGGATACATGATAGAATAAATCGCCTCGAAAAGGAACTCGATGTCTTAAGTGAGGCAAGGAGGCAGAGAAAACAAAAGAGGATAGAGAGCAGGATTCCGATTGTGTCTATAATAGGATATACAAATGCAGGCAAATCCACTTTATTGAATGCACTTACAAAGAGTGCAACTGTAGTTGAGGATAAAATGTTTGCTACCCTTGATACAGCAAGCAGGAGACTGAGATTCCCGAAAGACCGTGAGATTATAATTACTGATACAGTTGGATTCATCAGGGATTTGCCAAAGGATCTCATGGCTGCGTTTAAGGCAACACTGGAAGAATTAGAAGACGCTGATTTGCTGCTTCATTTAGTCGATATATCTAACCCAAGATTTGAACAGCATATAGAGTCTGTTGAGAATATACTTAAAGAGCTTAATCTGGGTGATAAGCCAAGGCTTATGGTATTCAATAAGATGGATAGGGTGTCAAGTGTTGAGATACAAAATATAGTTTCCCGTTACAATGCTATTGCGATATCAGCTCTTGATTTAAAAACCTTTCAACCCCTTCTTGATGCTATCGAGCAATATATCTGGACAGAAAAGGGAGATAGAAAATCTTTAGACCTGGAGCTTGAGTCTGCTCCTGCATGAGCTATGCCTGAAATATTTAATTAAAAAAAGGTATAATGTAAATTATGGAATTTGTACCAAAATGGATTGCATGGGAGATAACGAGGAGATGCAATCTCAGATGTGTTCATTGTCGGTCATCCTCTGAGATGCATGTAAAGGGACATCCAGATTTTTCTACTGAAGAGGCATATAGGATTATTGACGATATATCGAGCTATGCAAAGCCAGTTGTTGTCCTGTCAGGTGGTGAACCGCTTCTAAGAAGTGATGTCTTTGATATTGCAAGATATGGTACAGAAAAGGGACTCAGGATGTGTCTTGCTACAAATGGAACGCTCGTTACTGATGAGGTATGTGAAAAGATCAAGGGTTCTGGAATAAGGATTGTCTCATTGAGCCTCGATGGTTCGACGGCTGAGGTGCATGACAATTTCAGAGATGAAAAGGGGGCTTTTCAGGGTACTATAAATGCCTCAAGGCTTTTCAGAAAACATGGTATAGAGTTTATCATAAATTCATCTTTCACAAAAAGAAATCAGGAAGAGATACCGAAGGTATATAAGCTTGCAAAGGAACTCGGTGCAACCGCATGGTATATGTTTATGATAGTCCCTACTGGCAGAGGTGAGGAGATCATGAACGAACTCATATCAACAGAGGATTACGAAGATATATTGAACTGGCACTATCAAATGGAGAAAGATGAAAGAGACATACTTGTAAGGCCTACATGCGCACCTCATTATTACAGGATCGTTCTGCAGAAATCAAAAGAAGAGGGAGTAAAGTTTGAGAGGCGGTCGCTGAAATTTTCTACAGGTGGGACAAAGGGTTGTCTAGCAGGACAGCTGATATGTCTCATAGATGTCGATGGTAATGTTTTACCATGCAGCTATTTTCCTAAATCAGCAGGAAATATAAGGAAGCAGTCATTTAAAGACATCTGGGAAAATTCAGAATTATTTAAAGATATGAGAAATTTCAAGGCTTACAAGGGTAGGTGTGGTTCATGTGAGTTTGTGAATGTTTGCGGGGGGTGCAGGGCGAGGGCCTATGCAGTGCATGGAGATTATATGGCGGAAGAGCCTTTCTGTAGATACATACCGCTGAAAATGAGAAGAACGGAGGCTAAATGAACGATACATTTCTGAGGGCATGTAAGGGTGAAAAAACAAATTATACACCTGTATGGCTTATGAGGCAAGCTGGCAGATATCTTCCTGAATATCAGAGTGTTAGGGCAAAGGTTGATTTTCTTACCCTTTGCAAGACGCCTGAGCTTGCTGCTGAGGTGACTATTCAGCCTGTTGACATCCTGAAAGTGGATGCAGCAATACTATTTTCTGACATACTAATTCCGATCGAGCCTATGGGTATGAGACTGGAGTTTTCTGAGTCGAAAGGTCCTATTCTGTATGACCCGATCAGAAAAGAGGAGGATATTTTAAGGCTCAGGATTATTAATGCCTATGAAGATGTGCCTTTTGTAATACAGACAATAAAGATATTGTTGTCAAGATTAAATGTTCCCTTAATAGGTTTTTCAGGGGCGCCATTTACCCTTGCTACCTATATGATAGAGGGTGGTAGTTCAAAGAACTTTGTGAATACAAAAAGGATGATGTTTCGATCGCCTGTGCTTTTTTCTATGCTTATGGAAAAGATAACAGATACAGTTATAGAATATCTTAATGCCCAGATTGAGGCTGGTGTGCATGCCATACAGATTTTTGATTCATGGGCAGGAATCCTGTCGCCTCTGGATTTCGAGAATTATGCACTGCCTTATGTCCAGAGGATAATCTCTAAATTTAAAAACAGGGTGCCTGTTATTTATTTTGCATTTAATGCAAGCGCAATGCTTAATGCCGTAAAAAAGTCTGGTGCTGATGTGCTTGGTCTGGACTGGAGAATAAATATTGCTGATGCGATCAAGATTATTGGAAATGATGCAGCAGTACAGGGTAATCTTGACCCTTGCACCTTATTGGGAGGCAAAGATTTAATAAGGGATAGGGTTAAACATATATTGAATGGCGCAAAGAATGCAAAGGGTCATATCTTTAATCTCGGTCACGGCATTCTTCCGGATATCCCGCCCGAAAATGCGATAGCAATGGTTGAAGCAGTTCACGAGTTAAGTTTAAAATAAAATAAGTTAGATTCGGAGGGTTAAAAGATATATGCATAGGATTCCAATGACGCCTGAGGGTTATCAAAAACTCAAAGAAGAGATTGATAGGCTCTTAAAGATCGAAAGGCCTAAAAACATACAGGACATTGCAGAGGCGAGGGCTCATGGTGATTTGTCAGAAAATGCAGAATATCATGCTGCAAAGGAAAGGCAGGCATTCATAGAAGGACGCATCCAGGAACTTCAGGCAAAATTGGCAATGGCTGATGTCATTGATCCATCTAAAATTAATCAATCTAAGATAGCATTTGGGGCAAGGGTGAAGGTTTTGGATATTGAAGCAGATACAGAGTATGAGTTTCATCTTGTAGGACCTGATGAGGCTGATGTAAAGAGTGGGAAGATCTCTATAAATTCTCCTGTTGGAAGGTCATTAATAGGCAAGGAAGTCGGAGATGTTGTTACTGTAAAGGCACCTGCAAGGACTATAGAATACGAAATATTAGAGATAAACTTTGTCTAAATATTTCAAGGCTGAGATATTAAGCAATAATTATGTAGGCGAGCATTTTAGATTATTGAGTATAGCTCCCTTGTCTGAAGTATTGGTTCCATCGCCTGGTCAGTTTTATATGCTTCAGGCAGGAGATACTACCGACCCACTTCTTAAAAGACCTTTTAGTATATTTGACTATTCCAATGATGTCATCAGCTTTCTTTATAGGATAAAGGGAAAAGGGACTCTAAATTTATCAAGACTTAAAGAGGGCGATACTATTTGGGCAATAGGTCCCCTTGGAAATGGCTATCCTATTTTGAATGGAGATTTCATAGCCATAGCAGGAGGGATAGGGATTGCTTCTTTGTACCTACTACTAAAAAAATTTAGGAATAAATCTTACCTGTTTTATGGTGCGAGGAGTAATGGCGAGCTCGTAATGGCGGATGAAGCGACAGCCCTTTCTAAAAAGATATTTCTTGCCACGGAAGATGGCTCAAGTGGAAAAAAAGGATTGGTTACAGATTTATTTAGAGATTTCCTTGAGTCAGGAACAGATATACTTTATCCAAAAAATATTTATGCATGCGGTCCGATACCTATGATAAGAGAACTCTCAAAGATTGTTGGGAAATATAATTTAATGTGTTATGTATCTTTAGAAGAACATATGGCATGTGGTGTTGGTGCATGTCTTGGATGTGTGGTAAGGATTAAGAGTAAGGAGACTGATAATGACACATGGGCATACAGGAGAGTATGCAAAGAGGGTCCAGTATTTGATATGACAGATATAGTTTTTGGCGAATAGAGATGGCAGTTCAGGAGATAAATCTTAAGGTAAATATTGCGGGTTTAGAACTCAAAAACCCTGTTATGACAGCCTCTGGTACATTTGGGTATGGGGAGGAATATTCGGAATTCTTTGACTTAAATAGGCTTGGGGCTATTGTTGTGAAGGGTCTTTCTGTGGAACCCCGAAGAGGTAATCCAACGCCAAGGATTGTTGAAACACCCTCAGGCATGCTTAATGCAATCGGACTCCAGAATATAGGCATTAAGGCATTTATAAAGGAGAAACTCCCTTTTTTGAGGCAGTTTAATATCCCTGTTATAGTTAATTTCTTTGGTGATTCGATAGACGAATATGTTAGGGCTGCATGTGAGCTAAGTCAGGTGGAAGGCATTCACGCACTCGAGATGAACATCTCGTGTCCTAACAAACAGGCAGGATGGATCGTGTTTGGTACAGACCCTGAAACAATGAAAGGTGTCGTTACTGCTGTGAGAAGAAATACAGGTCTCCCTTTAATAGTAAAACTCTCCCCAAATGTTACCGACATAGGGCTTATGGCTAAGATTGCAGAAGATTGCGGGGCAGATGCAATATCTCTTATTAATACCATAACAGGAATGGTGATTGATGTTAAAAAGAGGCGGCCTGTTCTTGCGAACAATACAGGTGGTCTTTCCGGACCTGCAATCAGACCTATTGCTGTAAGAATGGTATGGGAGGCTTACAAGGCTGTCAGGATACCGATCATTGGCATGGGAGGTATAATGACAGCAAACGATGCCCTCGAATTTCTTATAGCAGGAGCGAGGGCTGTCGCTATTGGAACTGCTAATTTTATTAATCCAACATCTGTAATAGATATAATAGAGGATCTAAAAAGGTTTTTTGAGGAAGAGGGGATTTCCGATATTGACGAGATTATAGGAAGCATCAAACTATCTGATCAGGTCAGATAAGTTCTTGCATCCCATATCATTTCCCATACTGCAGGAAATCTTAAAATTCTCGAAAGCTATATCGTGTTGACCCTTGCGGAAATAAGCGATACCTATGTTGTTATAAGCCTCTGAAAAATCAGGATTTATCAAAGTCACCTTTTTGTAATCATCAATGGCTGAATCAAATTCACCCTTTTCGATTCTTGCATTTCCACGATTATAATAAGCCTCTGCGAAAAATGGTCTGATAATAATAGCCTTATCATAGTCAGCAATAGCTAGATCAAATTGACCCTTTTGTGAATATGCATTCCCACGATTGTTATAGATTCTGTAAGAATCTGACCTATCCTTGATTAATTCCAAAGACCTGTTATAGTTATTGATGGCTATATCGTATTGACCTATAGCTGCAAAGGCAGCACCCAGGTTATGATGCGGCCTTGCCTTATTCGGGCTTTTCTTTACTACATCTTCCCATAATGCGACCTCGTTTCCCCATATGGAATTTCTTTCGTATGTAGCTATTAAAAGGGTAATTATTATTAAGAAATATATTGATTTCTTTTTCTCTCTCATTACATGCTTTGCTAATAAATATATCTTAAAATATATTGATTAATTAAGCCACATGTGCATTTTTAAAACAAGATTGACAATAAACATTATGCTATTAGTATAATGACAGCTGATTATTATTTAACAATTTTGTTTTTTAAATAAAAAAATATATGGGGAAAATATTGAGGAAGATTGGTTTTTGGACGATCTCATTACTGAGAAGAATGGGGCATATGTTTATATTCCTGATAAGGGCATTTTACCTGATCTTCGTTCCTCCGTTCAAATTTAACTCCCTTTTAAGACAGATAAAATTTTTTGGAAACAAATCTCTTATAGTTATTGTCCTGACTGGGTCTTTTGCTGGAATGGTATTGGCCATCCAGCTATATTATACATTAAGAAAATTTGGTTCAGATGCACTGCTCGGTCCTGCCATTGCACTTACCCTTATAAGGGAACTGGGTCCTGTTCTTACCGCCCTGATGGTTACCGGAAGGGCAGGCTCTGCCTTAACTGCAGAAATAGGAATAATGAGGATTACCGAACAGATTGATGCACTCGTTGCTATGGGATTAAATCCGATGCGTTACCTTATAGTTCCAAATATAGTTGCGGCAATAATAGTATTCCCTCTGCTGACAGTGATGTTTGATTTAATAGGTATTTATAGTGGCTATATTATTGCCGTAAATCTTTTGGGAATGAGCGAGGGTACATATTTTTCACAGATGGAGACATTTGTTGAGATGAGGGATATTAGCATCGGTTTATATAAGGCAGTCAGCTTTGGGGTCATAGTCTCATGGATAAGTTGTTATAAAGGTTTCCATACTGTTCGGGGAGCAGAGGGGGTCAGCAAGTCAACGACAGAGGCAGTTGTAATGTCCTCTGTATTGATACTTGTCTGGGACTACTTCTTGGGTTCTGTATTTTTATAGGAGAGGTAAGTGATAGAGATAATCGACCTTCATAAATCTTTTAACGACCTTAAGGTTTTAAAGGGTGTTAATCTAAGTATAGCCGATAAAGAGGTTATGGCTATTATTGGGAAAAGCGGTTGTGGTAAAAGCGTCTTGATAAAGCATATTATAGGTCTCCTTATGCCTGATAAAGGCAGGATATTGATTAATGGAATTGATATAACTTCCATTAGCGAAAGGGAGCTTGATAAGATTAGAAATAAGCTCGGGGTTGTCTTTCAGGGTGGTGCGCTCTTTGATTCTATGACGGTCTTTGAGAATGTTGCCTTCCCATTAAGAGAAAAGACACGTGTCAGCAAACAGGAGATAAGGGAGAGGGTTTTGAAGTCCCTTGAGGATGTTGGTTTAAGGGGTGCTGAAAATAAATACCCTTCTGAGATAAGCGGTGGTATGAGAAAAAGGGTCTCTCTTGCAAGGGCATTGATAACAGAGCCGGACATCATAATCTTTGATGAGCCGAGCACAGGTCTTGATCCCATCATCCTTCATGCTATGCACAAGCTCATTATAGACACTCACGAAAAATACAAATTTACTGGCATTGTCATAAGCCATGAAATACCAGAGATATTTGATGTTGCCGACAGGATTGCTATGATGCATGATGGTATAATAGCAGAGGTTGGTACTCCTGAGGAAATTAAGGAGTCTGCCAATCCTGTTGTAAAACAATTTATTACAGGGAGTCTCGAAGGCCCGATAGACATATTTTAGGATTACATCTTTTAGGAGGAATTGTTTATGAAGAGGTTTGATATTGAAATAGCTGCGGGGGTCTTTCTCTTGATAGGGATTCTGGCTCTCGGGTATATATCAGTAAAATTAGGGAGGCTTGAACCCTTATTTAAAAAAGGGCATGTTGTTTATGCAGAATTTGACAAGATAGGTGGTCTCAAGCCAGGGGCAGTTGTAGAGATAGCAGGGGTTGAAGTGGGCAAGGTGAAGAGTGTTAGTCTGTCTGATGATTACAGGGCTGTAGTAGAGATATATATATTTAAGGATATTGCCTTGCAGGAGGATGCAATTGTGTCTGTAAAGACAAAGGGAATAATCGGCGAAAAATATCTCGCTATAACCCCTGGCGGCTCAGAGAAAAATATCCCTGATGGTGGTAGAATTAAAGAAACAGAATCAGCAATTGATCTTGAAGAGTTAATATCTAAATATGTATTTGGAGAGGTATGATGAAGACAGAATATGGAAAAAAGCAAATGGAATGCAGGGTATATAAAACAGGAATTAGACAATTTATTATAGGTCTTTCATTTTATGTATCTTTTTCACTACTATTTGCCATGTTGTTTTTTTCTCCAGCCTATTCTTATGAGGGAAGGGTTGTTATGACACTTCAGGAATGCATTAGCAGGGCGATCGAGGTCAGCCCCGAGATAGGAGAGTCGCGATATGAAGAGGATGTGTATAAATCCAAGAAGATGCAGGCAGATTCCTCAGCATATCCTCAGATTGAGGTTTTAGCAATAGCAGGACCTTCCCCGGAGGCAAAGAGGGAGTATGTAAGCCCTGTTATAAATACATCTGTTGGAACGACTATAAATGGGATTTTCGGGAATGTAGAGGCAACATTGATTCAGCCCATATATACATTTGGTAAGATCAGCAGCTATAAGATTGCTGCATCAAGCGGTATTGAAGCTGCAAGGGCAGGAACTGCAAAAAAGACATCAGATATTATCTTAAGGACAAAAGAACTTTACTATGGCCTTTTGCTCGCAAAGGACATAAAGAATCTCCTGCTCGAGATAAAGGATGACCTTGTAGATTCTATAAAAAAGGCGGAGCGCCACATTGAGATGGACTCTCCATGGGCAGACGAGGTAAATCTTTTTAAGCTGAGGGCATTTCTTGGAGAGGTTGATAAGAGGCTGAATGAGACAGAAAAGGGAATTGCTATTGCTAAAGATGCGCTTGCTACAAGCATCGGACTGCCGCAAGGAGTAGATTTTGATATTTTAGATGATTCTATTAAACCAGAAGAGAGATTGCCTGAAGAAATCAGCAAATACATAAACTTATCTTTTGAATTAAGACCTGAGTTTACTCAGCTCAGGGAAGGACTGAATGCAAGAAGGTATCTCATTGAAGCTGAAATGAGCAACTATTATCCTCAATTATTTGTGGGTGTAAAACTGTCTGCAGCAGGTGCAACAAACAGGGAAAAAATCAATAATCCTTATATAATGGACTATTTTAATCATTCTTATGGGGCTATTTTTCTTGGTCTTAAATGGTCTATTGATTTTGGTATAACTGAGGGAAGGGTTAGAGAAGCCAGAGCTGAATATCACAAGTTAACCGAAAAGAAAAGGTTTGCTGAGAGCGCTATACCTTTTCAGGTTAGAAAGGCTTATCTTGATTATGAAGAGTCGATGAAAAATGTCATAGAGACAGAAAAGGCATACACGAATGCAAGGAAATGGCTTGTCGCTTCAGTGGCAAATTTTGATCTCGGACTTGTTGATGCAAAAGAAGTAGCTGATGCAGCTTTAGCCTATGCCCAGATGAAGGCTGATAATCTGCGATACAAATATAACAGCAGAATATCATTCGCAAATCTACTGTATGCAACAGGGCTTGATATTCAAGAAATAAAATAGTCTGGAGGCATATCATGACAACGGAAATACTGAATACGATGATTAAGGAATATAATGGCACTAAAAAGTTAGGTAAAACGATATTAGTATTTTACTTAATTGTAATGATTTTTTTATGTTCCGCTTTGTATGCCTACGCTGATACCCCTACCCAGCAGGTAAGGCAGACAGTGGATAAGGTTCTTGAGATATTAAAAAATAAAGAGTTAAAGAGGCCAGAAAAGACAAAAGAGAGAAGGGCTGCAATAAGAAAGACCGTTGATGAGATATTTGATTTCGAAGAGATGGCTATGAGATCACTTGCGGTTCACTGGAGAAGCAGGACAGAGGAAGAAAAAAAAGAGTTTATACCATTATTTACCGACCTTCTTGAAAGGTCTTACATCAAAAAAATAGAGAGTTACACTGATGAGGATGTGCTATATACTGGAGAAAGGGTAGAAGGAGAATATTCTGAAGTTGATACAAAGATAGTGACCAAAAGGAAGGTTGAAATTCCTATTAAGTATAAATTAAAAAAGAAAAATACCAGGTGGGAAGTATACGATGTTGTAATAGAAGGTGTCAGTCTTGTTAATAATTACAGGACACAGTTTAATAAAATTATCCGCACTGAATCTTATGAAGCCCTTGTCAAAAGGATGAAGGATAAGCAAGAGGAAGAGTTATTTGGAGAGAAAAAATAGTTAATATTCTTCTTCTTCACCAATACCGTATAACTTTTTTATCATTGCTATCAATTCATCTTTGTCTTCTGTATCTTCCTTGAGTGCAACGGTAGGTGGATGTATCAGCTTGTTTACTATAGCTGATGCCAGATATTCGATCGCCTTCATTTTTGATTCATCTATGTCAGGAAACTTATTTTTGAAATTCTGGATTTCTTCTCTTTTTATTTCTTCTGCCTTCTGTCTCAATGAGATTATAACAGGAACAGAATCTAACGAAGACATCCATCTTACAAATTTTTCTACCTCTTCATCTATTATATTTTCTGCCTTTTCAGCTTCTTTTTTTCTCTCAAGTATGTTGGCATCAACTACTTCCTGGAGGTTGTCAACATCATATAGAAATACATTGTCGATTTTATTTATTTCGGGGTCAATATTTCTTGGAACAGATATATCTATTATAAACACGGGTTTATTTTTCCTCTCCTTCATCACCTTTTGCATCTGTTCCTTGGTAAGGACATAGGTAGGTGCACCAGTAGAGCATATAACTATGTCTGTATGCTGAAGTTCATGAATAAAGTCATCAAACTTTACAGCCCTGCCGTTAAATTCACTTGCTAACTCACATCCCCTCTCGAATGTTCTGTTTGCTACCATAACATCTCTGACTCCGTTGCTGACAAGGTGCCGAGCTGCAAGCTCAGCCATTTCACCAGCACCCAGAAGCATAAATGATTTATCTGCAAGATTTGTAAATATCTTCTTTGCGAGTTCGACTGCAGCAAAACTTATTGACACAGCATTCTCCGCAATTCTTGTCTCTGTTCTGACCCTTTTTGCTGTTGATATTGCCTTTTTCATCAGTTTGTTTAGCAAAACTCCTGTTGTTTTTTGAGAAAGTGCAAACTCAAAGGCATCTTTGATCTGTCCAAGTATCTGTGGTTCTCCTACGACCATTGAGTCTAAACTTGAGGCAACCCTTAAGATATGTCTTATTGCATTTGAGTCAGAGTATGTATATAGAGACTTTTCAAACTCACTTTTCGGGATTTTATGGAAATCTGATAGGAAGTTTTTGATATTACGGTCTGCTGATGCTATATTACCAACACAGGTGTAGATCTCCACCCTATTGCATGTTGAAAGAATAACCACTTCTTTTATTTCGGGTATCTGTTTAATACCAGCGATACCCTCCTGGAGTTTTGGGCCGTTGAAGGCAAGCTTTTCCCTGATATCTACATTTGCTGTCTTATGATTTAATCCTGTAACAAGAACTTTCATGGGAATATATGGATACTCTTTAAAAGCAGATTAACTCCGAAAAAAGTGAATAGAACAGATAAAAAGCCAATTATTGATAAAAAAGCGGCCTTTTTACCTCTCCATCCGACTGTTAATCTTACATGGAGGATCAAGGCATAAATGAACCATGTTATTAAAGACCATACCTCTTTAGGATCCCATCTCCAGTAAGTTCCCCATGCAGATTCAGCCCATATTGCACCCGTAATTATTGCAAGCGTAAGAAGAGGGAACCCGATTGTGATCATCCTGTAGTTTATCTCATCCAGTATTTGAAGGCTTGGCAGTTTCTGAAATATCCCGCTCAGATGTTTGGATTTTATGTAATGCTCTTGTAATAGATACATAATTCCTATACCAAATGCAACAGCAAAGGCGGCGTTTCCAATGAATGCAAGGAGTATGTGTATTGCAAACCAGTAACTCTGAAGCACAGGGCTGATCGGAACTATCTCCCTCGGGAAGATTGATGATGACAACATAATAATAAATGCAATTGGCAGTATGAAGGATGTTATTATGCCTATTTTATATCTATATTCAAGTATGAAAAATACCAAGACAATACACCACGCGAAAAGAGATGTTGCATGATGCATCCCAGTGAAAGGCAGGTAACCAACCTCAAAGTATCTATATATAATCTGAACGGTATGGACAATAAAACCAGCCCCAGCAAAAGAAAGCATTAGTTTTGAGGATTGCCTGCCTCCTCTGAATATATCAATAATACTGATAAGGGTTGCGGCAAAATAAAAAGTGAGGGCTAATTCAAATAGTATAATGCCCATTAGAAGCACCCGAGTTCGCAATTTTTTATTTTAATTTTTAGTTTGTTTGCAATTCTTCCAATTTCTGAATATGAAACCATGAGCTCTTCAGCAATCTTTCTTGCATCTCTGCACATTATCCTGCTATTTGTTGATTTTTCCAATAAAACTGCCTCTATATTCTTTTGTTTTGTTTTTTTTACTATATAATCAGACAATTCCTTCATGCCGATTTCAGTGTTTCCTAAATCGTATGAATTCGATGTTGTTTCCTCATTTTCTTTATTGCGAAATACAATACTTAAGGGTTTTAAATTTTTTATAATTATATCCGCATATCTCAAGACCTTTTTTGCAGAGGGTTTTGTTCTTCCATCCTGGTCTTCAATGAATATTACAATATCCGGACGCAAAAACTCAATTGCAGTGTTCCCCTCTAATATGATGCCATCAAGATGAGACAATCTTTCAATAGCTGTCAAAAGGACCTCGTGGACTTCTGATTCTGGAGATTGTACCCAAAGCACATTTTCTGCACCTGCAGACAATAACCTTCCTGTGTCCTTTTTTCTATCTGATAAAATAGTATCGTCGTCAATTATTGAGGAGTAAAAAGCGGTTTTTGTATATTTTATCGCTCCCCAACGACTTTTTTTAATAGGTGACCCAATCGCTTGAGGAGATGATGTGAGGTCTTTTAATAAAGCAACTGCTATAGATGTCTTGCCAACTCCACTATGGGAACCAGCGATTCCAATAATAATTGGTTTTGGCATTGTTTTTATGCCTCTATTGATACAGTTGAAGATTCTGTGGTTAACTTTTCTTTATAGTCGCAAGCCTTTTGTATGCAGACATGAAATATCTCCCCTGCCCTATTAACTTTTTTTACGAGGAATGGAGCATCGCATTTTGGGCATTTTTGAGGCACAGGCTCATTCCACATAGCAAACTTGCATTCAGGATAATTACTGCAACTCCAGAAAGACCTTCCCTTCTTTGATTTTCTTTCCACAATGTCACCGCCATCCAGAGGACATTTTACGCCGGTTGAAAGAGGTTTAGTGGTTTTGCATTCAGGATATCGTGTGCAGGCTATAAACTTTCCGAACCTTCCGAATCTTATTGCCATGGGAGAACCGCATTTATCACATCTTTCTTGTATCTCCTGCACTTTTGTGTTTATTTCCTGATCCTCAATAGGCCTTGTATTTTTGCATTCAGGATAGCTGGAACATGCAAGAAACCTCCCGTGTCGCCCCCATTTTATGACCATCTTAGAGCCGCATTTCTCACAGACCTCTTCTGTTTGGATATCTTGTGGTCTGACTTTCCGGGTATCCTTTTGTGCCAGTTTAAGATCACGCTCAAATGGCTTGTAAAAGTCCTTTACAACCTTAACCCAGTTTAATTTCGCATTTTCTATTTCATCAAGTTCCTTTTCCATCTTCGCTGTAAATCTTATATCAATGAGTTCCGGAAATTTTTCTACTAAAAGGTCGTTGACAATCTTTCCAAGTTCTGTTGGGACAAATCTCTTGTCCTTGTTTTTCTCAACATATTTCCTCTCCTGTATCGTTGACAATATAGTGGCATATGTGCTCGGTCTGCCTATACCCTGTTCTTCAAGTGATTTTACGAGAGTTGCCTCTGTATATCTTGGTGGAGGTTGAGTGAAATGTTGTTCGGGTTTTATCTCTAATGGGGAGAGGCGATCATCTTCTTTTAACGGAGGGAGAACCTCTCCATCTTCTTCATCTATCTCATCTTTGCTTTCTGTGTATAATGCCATGAAGCCATGAAATCTGATAAC
>FWPV01001493.1_pt1 | contig 64664 bp, 61 predicted proteins | sample 2228371 | NCBI WGS metagenome assembly FWPV01 (sample SAMEA103939776, study PRJEB20133) | metagenome
GGAGAACCGGGCGATTCTGCCGAAATAAAAATATCTTCACTGGGTGCTATTACCATCCCAAATTCAGGAGCAAAATGGCACCCGGTGCTATGAAGCAACTATTAAATAGGAGGGTAAAAAGATGACTAAAACCAATGATCCAAAAGAAATCAGTAGGGACTTTCTTTCTGGGCTAGACACCTATCTTAAAGAAAATTGGCAAAACCTCACATGTGCGGAGATTTCTGAGATATACTTCCAATTTTTCCGTCTCCTAAAGGAGTTTAAGGGCAATGCGTGTGGATTTACAGGCCTATCTGAGCTTATCATTTTTAGATTTCTGTTTCATCTACTGGCCAGCTCATTTCATCGAAGGGAGATTACACCTGATTTATCGGAGTTTATTTCTAATTCTAACGAAAACCTTCGAATTGGTCAGAGTTTGCCTGTCGATATCAATCGTAGGAAATACCGTCCAGACATAGTAATTTATGAAGCTGATAACTTGATAGCGGTTATCCAGATAAAGACTTATCCCACACGTGGAATCAAAGAAATTGAGAGTGAGCTAAAAAAATTAAAAACGATCCGAAAGAAGCATCGTAAAACATCTGCATTGTTGATAATTTTCGGTGAGTTGTCAGAAGAGGGACCTATATTCTCCCGTCTCCAACAAATAAATAATGCTAATCCATGGTTTAGGTTTCTAACCCTAAGAAATAACCAAACACTTTTGAAGGATGTTTTACAAGAATTGATTGACTTAGAGAGAAGATAAATGTTGCATCGCCTAACAGCGTGCATAGGTCTCTACTCCGCTCCGTCCAAATGCCTAGCTATTCCTCACACTTCGTATGTCCGCGACCGATGAGCGCCCATTCGTTATGAAAAGTTGCGAAAAGGGTGGTGGTAGAGATTGTAGCTATCTTGTAAGGCAGACGAGTCAACCTCGGCCGAGATTTTTGAGGCGAAGGTGAGTTCTTGGGCAAAGAGACCAAAACCTTCGCCATAGGTCATTAACCTTTTTGGGGCTGACAGGAAGTCTTGCCCTTACCCCCACAATTCCCTCTCTTGAGCTCTGACCGCTTTCTTTTAAAGCGGCGCAGACCGGGGTCGTCAGTTCGGAGGAGGACCAATCAAAACCTAATCTCCCATTCTAATCAATTCGGCAAAACAGTAAGGGCTTGACAGGATGATGGAATCCGGTATAATCAAAGATAAATTGGAAGAGAAAGATTTAATTAAGTTGTCCGTTCCCTTAAAGGGGATAAATCCTATCTTTATTTTGGGGGTGGCGGATAGTAACCTCCATCTAATTTCTAAGTTCTTCTCTTCGCAGATTATCGTTCGGGATGACCGGGTCCGAATCCGAGGACCAAGAGAGGAGGCGGAGCAGGTCCGGAGCCTATTTCTTAGCCTCACTAAGCGAATAAGAAAGGGAGAGGTCCTCAGTCCAGAGATTATCCGGGAGGAGATTGAGAAGGTTAAGGTTGGGAGAGAGGCTGGTCAATCGGAGAAGGAAGGGCAAGGTATTACAACCCCGAAGAAAGTCATCTATCCGAAGACCCCCCACCAACGGGAATACCTGGCGGCAATTGACAATCACCCGGTGGTGATTGCCGTTGGTCCGGCGGGAACCGGCAAGACCTATTTGGCGGTAGCCAAGGCAATCTCCTTTCTCCTCTCCGGAAAAGTGGAGAGGATTATCCTCACCCGACCAGCGGTGGAGGCGGGTGAATCCTTAGGCTTTTTGCCCGGAGACTTTCGGGAGAAGGTCGCCCCCTATCTCAGACCACTCTATGACGCCCTCTTTGATATGCTACCGATTGAGAAGGTGAAGAGGTTGATTGATGAGGAGGTAATTGAGGTGGCGCCCTTGGCCTATATGAGAGGGCGGACGCTCTCTGATGCCTTTATCATCTTGGACGAGGGGCAGAATGTGACCGCCATTCAGATGAAGATGTTTCTCACCCGCTTGGGCTATAATTCCAAGGCGGTCGTCACCGGTGATGTGACCCAGATTGATTTGGCGGTGAAACAGACCTCGGGTCTGATTGATGCGGAAAAGAGATTGGGTAGGGTTGAGGGGGTGAAGATTATTCACTTTGACCAGAGTGATGTGACCCGTCCGGGAATTGTCTCAAGGATTATCGCCGCTTATGAGGATTAACCTCTATCAGGAGAAGGGGAAGAGAAAGAGGCTGGTGGCGGAACGAATTCAGAAGGTGGCAAAGGAACTGGTTAGAGAGATTGGGTTAGAGGGAAAGGAGTTGAATATCATCCTCTGTTCCCCAACCTATATCCGGGGATTAGCCCGAAATTACTTAAAGCGGGATTATGCCCCGGTCTGTCTCTCTTTTCCTTTGGGTGAGGAAGGGTTGGTTGGTGAGATTTATATCAATCAAGATGCCTTAAAAGACCTCTCTCTGCCCCATATTCTCCGACACGCCCTGAAGAATCTATGATTTAAAAGTAGTCATATGGTTCTCTCCTTAATCCTTGTTATATTCTTTCTCGTTCTCTCTTTTATCTTCTCTGGTTATGAGACTTCTTTCTTCAATCTCCGAATTGGGGAGAGCGAACTTGGGCGAGGAAAGAAAGGGGACTGGTTGAGATTTTTCCAGAGCCGGGAGACCGAACTCCTGGGGACAATCCTCATCTCTAACCTCTTGGTGAATGTCTCCGCTTCTTCGCTTCTCTCCGCCCTTTCGCTTAACCTCTTTAAATTCTCGCCGGCAAAGGAGTTTTATCTCCTTCTCACCTCCCTCTTAACCGCTCTCTTCATCTTTATCTTTTGCGAGGCGACCCCAAAGGTCTATGCTCTCACCCATCCGGGGTTTTTCTTTAACCTCTCGCCAATTTTGATTTTCCTCCGGCGGCTCTTTTCGCCTTTGGTCTTTAATTTGGCGAAGAACCTTGACCGCTTAATCAAAAGGAAGGAAAAAGAAGAGTTCCCGACCGAGAAGGAGTTAAAGGGTCTCCTCCAACTGGCGGAAAGGGAAGGGGTCCTGGATAGAGAGGAGAGGGATATCCTCTTATCCTTAGAGGATATGACGAAGGTGACGCTCAAATCCTTTCTGACGCCGAAGCGAAAGATTTTCGCCTTGCCCGAAGAGACGACGATTGGCGAGGCGGTGGCGGCCGCCCAGAGAATGCCCTATTCCCGAATTCCGGTATTCAGGGAGAGGGTTGAAAATATTACCGGTCTCCTTTATGTGAAGGATCTGGTGAAGGAGAAGTTCTCCCCCCAGAAAAGAGAAGAAAAGCCGGTAGCGAAGATAATGAGAGAGGTCTTTTTTTTGCCCGAAGGGCAGAGCGCCTTAGATGCCCTGGACATCCTCCGGAAGAAGGGGAGCCATTTGGCAATTGTCGTTGATGAGTTTGGGGAGGTCTCGGGTCTTGTAACCTTGGAGGATATCTTGGAGGCAATCTTTGGCGAGATTCGAGATGAATACGATATCTCAGAAGAGGAGGCTTGGCAAAAGATTGACGAGAAGACCTATATCGTGTCCGGGGATATTGACAAGAATGCCCTAAGCCGACTCTGGCCGGATGTCTTCTCGGACCTACCGGAGGAGAGGCTTTCCGGTTTTATTGCCCGGCATTTGGGTCGGCTACCGGAAATTAAGGACCGTTTCGTGTATCGGGATATTGAGATTGAGGTCTTAGAGGTGGTGGAGAAGAGGGTGGAGAAGGTCATTTTGCGGTTAAGGTAAATGGTCTTCTTTTTAGGGATTTTGGCAATTCTCTTTCAGGGTCTATTCTCCGGAAGCGAGACCGCAATTTTGCGAACGAATTGGCTCCGAATCTTGCTGGTTGGTAAGAGACGGCTCTCCCTCCTCCAAGAAAAGGATAAGCTAATTCTCACCTCCTTAATCGGAACGAATGTGTTTGTTGTCTTATCCGCCTTTGCCTTCTCCTACTATTTTGTCTCAAGCCTCGGGCAATGGGCGATTACCTTAGCTATCGTCTGGACCTCTCTCTTATCCCTCATCTTTGGTGAGTTTCTCCCAAAGGCGATGGCCAAGGAATACCCTGAGGCCTGGTATAATTACTTATACCCTTTCCTCGCTATTAGCCACCGCTTCTTCTCTCCTTTTATTAAGATGATGGTTAGGATTCTGCCGGCGGTCGGGCGGGAGAGGCGGCAGGAACTAAAATTGCGCCGAGAGGATTTGCTCTCCCTCTATGGTAAGGAAAGGTCTTCTTTAATTGCCCGGGCGGTTTTGGAGTTCTCGTCCCGAAAAGTGCGGGATGTGATGACCCCGCTAAGATTCACGGTCGCCCTCCGGAAAGATTCTCCCCCTAATGCCATCTATCACATATTGAGTGAATACGGATATTCCCGATATCCGGTCTATGAGGAGAAGAAGGAGAAGATAATCGGGGTCATCCATACAAAAGACCTCCTCTCTTATCCCGAGATACGTTGGCGAAGACCCTATTTTGTCTCCAGTGAGAAGAAAGTGAGGGAGGTCTTTGCGGAGATGCGACGGGGAAAAGATGAGGGGCTCCATCTGGCGGTCGTTGTGGACAAGACGGGAAAGGCGATTGGCATCTTGACCTTAGAGGATATCTTAGAAGAGATTGTTGGTGAGATTCGAAGCGAGGTTTAAGAGTTCAATCATCAAAAAGACTTGCGGGCTGGTCTTAAAACGCTCTCTCTTTCGGTCAAGTAGTAAGATAATCTCCTTCTTCTCTTCTGATTACGGGCGATTGGAACTCTTGGCGAAAGGGGCTTTCAATCCGAAGCGGGGATTCGGGGTGAGTCTTGAGCCCTTCTCCCTCTCGGAGATTATTTTCTACCAACGGGAAGGGCGGGAGAGAGCTCTCATCTCGGAGGCGACCTTGCTCTTTGACTTCCGGCGTTTTCGGGAGGAGATTAGGCTTTTTCACCTTGCCTCTTCTCTGGCGGAGTTTATCGTCCAGACTCTCCCCAAGGAGGTGGCGCAGAATAACCTCTATCGCCTCTTCCTCTCCACCCTCTTTCTTTTAGACCAAAGTAAACGGGAGAGTATCTTTTATTCCTTCTTCTTAAAGGCGGCGAGCCTTTTGGGCTACCAACCAAATCTCTCCACTTGTCTCCAATGTCAAAAGAGGCTCAAGGCTCTCTTCTTCGCTCCAAAGCGAGGTGGGTTCCTCTGCGAGGTCTGTCAAAAAGGGAAGGTGATTCAATTCAGTGAACAGGAGAAAGAGAAATTGAAAAATCTCCTTCTTTTACCCCAAAGGGATATAGTTGAGGTAGAATTGAGTAAAAAGGAGAAAGAGGCGATTAGAGAATTCCTCGCCTCTCACCTAAACTTTTTTCTCCCCCCCTAAAAGGAACTCTGGAAACTGAGATTGACGATTCGGGAGAGATGGGTCTCTTCTTTATTTTTGAGGAGGTCTTGGAGACCAAAGCGGAAGTCGGCGCCATCACCAACTGACCAGGAGAGACCGAGATTAAAAAAACCCCGATTTGCGTCTTTTTTGTCATTAGTCCCTAACTCGTATTCTAAGAGAAGTTGGAATTTCTCGCCGAGATTTTGGCTAATCGCCAAAAATCCGTTGAGCCCCCGAAGGTAATTGGCACCACCGGCGAAGTAGGTTTGGCTCACCGGGAGGGAACGACCAAGGGCAAGATAGAAGTTCTTGGCCATAAATTGATAGGTCTTTTCCTCTTTGTCATAACTGCCGAAGCCCTGGGAGTCAAAACCCAAGAGGAGGTCGAGGAGACCGATCTCCTCTTCGCTCAAAACCCTTAGCCTTGCCTGAAACTCCGGCCTCTCTAAGGGAGCGATTCTCCCCTTTCCTAAGATACTATCCCCACCATAAGATATGCCGAGATTCATCCGGTCAAAGAGTCCAACCGCGCAGTGCCCTAAGATGCCGCCGGAACCCTGGAGTCGAAAGTTTATCAGGTATTCGCCGTGCCCCAAAATTGTTGGTTTTGGGGCAGTGATGAAATACAACTGATTAAAGAGAAAGAGAGAAAAGATACCGATAAGCATACGGGATTATAACCGAAATTTTTGTTCCGTCAAGAGAAACCTTTAGGTATTTGATTAAAATTGGAACTAGGCGAGGAGTTAAATTTCCGATTAGGCTGAGTTTTAGGTTCTCAATTAGATTCTTCCTTAAATTTCCGGTTAGGCTCCAGGTTAAACCCACCTCTAAACCGAAGGCTAAACTCTTAATGAGATAAGAAGTTAGATAAAAAATTAAATCTCTATTGAAGTCTTGGTTTAAATTAAGGATTATGCCCCCTGTATCGCCCCCCCCCTTTTTAAAAAGAGAAACCCCTCCTGTTAAAGGGAGAGTTAATTGGACTTCACTTCCGAAACCCTAGATAAATATAGAGTAAAAAACGGGTCAAAATTTTACACTTAATTTTTCAAATTCTTATAGTATTTAAGTTTTTGATTTATAAAGGCTTATCTTAAAGGAAAATAATTTCTCTTCATTTATTAAGAATTATTTTCTTTCTCTCTTTGAAATCTTTTGCCCCTAAATGATAGAAATAGATACTGGAGGGTAAACTCTTCCCCTTATCATTTTGTCCCAAATCATGGTGTAAATTCTTGGGTCTCTTTTCTCCTTTAATGAGGTCTTGACTTTTCTTTCCGTGGCACCATAGATGGAAAGGGATACCTCATAAGAGAGAAGAGGGCAAGAGAGAGAATCGGCGCTTAAAATCCTTAACTTTTAAAATGCTTGAATAATTGGTCAACTTGACTATCCACGCCAAATTCTTATAATCCCCTGTGCGAATTTTGGTGACGACCGCTTTGCCTTATGCCAACGGCGACATCCATCTTGGTCACTTAGCCGGTTGCTATCTGCCAGCGGATATCTATTGTCGTTATCAGAGGTCAAGGAGAAGGGATGTTGTCCATATCGGTGGCACCGATGAGCACGGTGTCCCGATTACCATCTTGGCGGAAAAGGAGAAGAAAGACCCGCAGGAGATTGTTGACTTCTATCACAAGCGGATAATTGATTCTTTCACAAAATTTGGCATCCAGTTTGATAACTTCTCCCGCACCTCCCTTCCCTTGCACCATAAGGTCTCCCAAGATTTCTTTTTACGGATTTATGAGAAGGGTTTTATCTATCCGAAGAAGGTTGAGCAGTTCTATTGTGCTCAGTGCCAAATTTTTTTGGCGGACAGATATGTTGAAGGGAGTTGCCCCCACTGCCAAAATCCGAAGGCGCGGGGCGACCAGTGTGAAGGGTGCGGAAGGTGGCTTGAGCCATTTCAGCTCTTAGAGCCGAGGTGTAAAGTCTGTCAAGGGAGACCAAAGAAGAGAGAGACTTTACATTACTTCTTTGCCCTCTCCCGATTCCAAAAGGCGTTAGAGACTTGGCTTGGTGAGAAGAGCGGTTGGAAGGATAATGTGAAGAAATTCTGCGAAGGCTGGTTTCGGGTCGGCTTAGAGGATAGGGCGATAACCCGTGACTTACGCTGGGGGGTGAAGGTTCCTCTCAAAGGGGTGGAGGGGAAGGTCTTATATGTCTGGTTTGATGCCCCGATTGGCTACATCTCCTCTACGATTGAATGGGCGGAAAAAATTGGGAAAAGGGATTTGTGGAAGGATTACTGGCTCTCTCCGGAGACGAAACTCATCCACTTCATTGGCAAAGATAATATCGTCTTCCACGCAATCGTCTGGCCAGCGATGCTGATGGCGCACGGCGATTTCATCTTACCCTCGGAGATTCCAGCGAATGAGTTTCTAAACTTGGAAGGGAAAAAGATCTCAACCTCCGAGAACTGGGCGATTTGGCTACCCGAATACTTAAAGGAATTTCCACCCGACCCTTTAAGATACGCCTTGGCGAATAACTTACCGGAGAATCGGGATGTTGACTTCACCTATAAAGAATTTCAGGCAAAGAATAATAATGAATTGGCGGACATCTACGGCAACTTCGTCAACCGGGTCCTTTCCTTCATCAAGAAGAACTTCTCAACGGTGCCAAAGGGAGAGGAGATTGAAGCGGAGGTTTTCAAAAAGGTTTGCGAGGTGAAGAAGAGGGCGGAGGAGATGATTGAAAAGTTTTCCATTCGGGATGCCCTGAAGGAGCTCTTGACCATTCCCAGTTTTGGCAACCGCTACTTTGACAAAAACCAACCCTGGCGGACATTGAAGAGTGAGCGGAAGAGGTGTGAAGAGACCATCTTTAACTGCTTAAAGATAATTGAGGTGTGTGAGGTTCTCTTCCGCCCCTATCTTCCTTTCACTAGTGAGAAGATAAGGAAGATGCTTTCCTTAAAAGAGAGGGGTTGGGACGAGATAGAAGGGAAAGGCTTTTTCTTTTCTCAACCGCAGTTGGGGGAAGTTGAGGTCTTATTCCCTAAAATCCCCGACGAGAAGATTGAGATTGAGTTGAAGAAGTTGGGAGGAAAGATGGAGATTACAATTGAAGAGTTTAAGAAGATTGATTTGCGAATCGGTCGGATAATAAACTGCGAGCGAATTTCTGGTTCCGATAAACTCCTGAAATTAGAGGTGAGCTTAGGGAGCGAGTTGCGGACAATCGTCGGCGGTTTCGGCGAACAGTATGAACCGGAGGAGTTGATCGGGAAGAACGTCTGCGTCGTGGTGAACCTGAAGAAGGCGAAGATAAAAGGTGTGGAGTCAGAGGGTATGGTCTTAGCCGCGGAAGATGGGACTCTCATCTCCCTTCTCATTCCTGACAAAGATGTGAGACCAGGGAGTATCGTCTTATAATTTCTTTTGGCATTTGGGGCAGAACTTGTAGCCTTTTCGGTCAGTATCAAAGATGGAATTGGAAAAGAACATCACACAACTTGGATTTGGGCAGTGGTTAAGACCGAAGATGTGACCCAATTCGTGGACCGCCTCGGTCAAGGTCCTTCTTAAAAATAACTCTTCGTCTCTCTCTTTGCGGTAGAACTCCGGGTGGAGGCGAAAGAGGGAGATTATTCCAACCCTTTCTTTTACTGATGCCTGGCCAAAGATGAAGTTTAAACCTTCAACATATAAATCAATATCTACTACCCCTAATAAGATTTCTTCCCCTTTTCTCGTTTTATTAATTTCGCTTAAAATCTTCGGTGAGTAATATTGCCGCCGCTTTCGATTGAAAACATTTTTCGGAATTTCTATCTTCTCCCCAATTTTTATCTCGTAAGGGAATATTTCACTTAACCTTTCTCGAACTTGGGAGAGAAATTCCTTATCAATCTCACCAATCGGGACGATCTCAATTCTTAAAAGGGTACTCATCAAAAAGAGGGTAAAAACAATTTTATAATAATCTTAGCCAGTCGGATAGGAGGAAGTAGAGCCGACCGATGAGGAGGGAGACCCGAGCCATCACCGTATAACCGAAGGAGGCACCGAAGGCGACCATAATAAAGACAATCCCCAAACGGAAGCCGGTGCGGAGAAAGCCCTTCAGTTCTTTGGAGAAGTAGAAGTAGAGGAGAGTGGAGAGGACACCAACGACTAAGAGGATATTGTTGATTGAGTTTAAGGGGAGAAGGGTGGCGCCAATCTGGGGGATGAGAAATCCTTGGACACTACCCGTAATCCCAAGACCGGCCCCGATGCCAATGGTGAAGGCGAGGGGAATCCTTGAGAGATAACTTATCTTGGGAAAGAAACGGGTGAGCATCAGGATACCAAAGAAGGTGGGGATTAAAAGAATCCATTTCTCCCAGCCCGTCTCTTGGAGGAAGCGGTCAATGAGCATCGGTTTTAGGTCAAAGGCCCAAAAGTAGATGACCCAGAAGGCAGCGGAGATGCCAACATAGATGTGCTCAGCAAACTTATATAAGGGATTGTCTTTATATAAGAAGGAGAGGATGGCAAGAGTTAAGGTCGCCGCTAACCAAGTGCCAATCAGATTTAATATCATCTCTTTTTCCTGGTTAAGAGAAAGGCGATATTGGAAATGATAATGAAGATGATGAGCAGACCGTGGACCGCAGACTGGGCTGGCATTCCTAAGATGCCGGTTCCAGGCTTTTTCACCAGGGACTCGTATTCCGCCGCTCCTTGGAGACCAGCGATTAGACCGACAATCTGCTTCGCCTGGAGATAGGGATATAAATCAGGGGCAACGACCCCGGTCGCCCCCAAGATGATCTTCTGATTGAAGCGAGCACCGGCATACATCACCCAGGCATCACCGGTCGCCCCGGCTTCTAATCCGACTAAGAGGTCAATATCTTGATAGTTGTGGACATTCCGCATAAAGGGGAAGCTGTCAATCGGCACACCTTTATAATCGGTGGCATAAAAGTCTCTTATCTCCCGACCAATCCCAACCATCAAAGCACTGAAACCAGGACGATAACCCAAATTGACATAGTCCTTCCCATACTCTTTATTATACTCCGAGGCAACCTTATTTAAGGCAATCTCCCCTAAGGGCAGTCCCAATGCCCACTGCCCCGATAAGATTACCTTTGCCTCTTTGGAGAAGGCGTGTCTTAAAATGGCGATAAGCATCGGTTGAAGTTCAGGCTCGGAGGCGGCGTCATAGTCAATTGAGATGAAGATGACCGAGTTTTCGGGAAGGCGGTCAATCTCATTGTAAGCCATTTGCACCTCTTCGGAAATCCTTATCGGCAGGAGAACCCGCAAGAGGAGAAGGATGGTGACAACTGAACCAACTAAGAGATAGATTATCCGACGGTCAAGGTTGGCTAATGGTTCACCCAGTCTCATTTCATATAGGTCCTTTCAATACCCAAGATTATCCGAATTGACATCGCAATCCCACCGAGGGCGGTGCCGATGAAGATACCTCTCTTGGCGGCGGTCTGAGGGATATTCATAATCCAATCCGAAATTTTGGCGAAGATTTCAATCTTTCCCAAATTCGGATTACCGAAAAGGGAGGCAAGGTTTCGCCAGAGCCAGCCACCCAAAGGCACCCGACCGAGCATCACCAAGATAGCAGCAATCAAAAGTAATGTCGCCTCAAAGGTCCGAGCCCGAAACGCCCGATAGGCGGCAGAGGCGATGAAAAAGGCCAAGAGGGCAAACATCGTCCCTTGGAGGGGGATGATGGCATAGGTATAGAGAAACATAAACGGTGAGCGGAGGGCGAATGGGCTCTGATACCTCGCCCAGGAAAAGAATCCTAAGAAGAGGGTGAGAAAGAGACTCGTAAGGAGGGCGAAACTATAAAACCTCCCCTTTTTCTCCCGCCTCATCTTTTGGATATGATAGCCAATTAGGCTGTCAAGTCCCAAGAGGACGGTGAAGCCGGCGATGATGGCATACCAGACTAAAAACCTCTGCTCTAAGCCACCGAATGGTGGATGGGGGATGAAGAAGGTGACGATTAAGAGGAGACCGGTAAAGAAGGTGATAATTAAGGGGACTTGTCGCTTCATCGGACAGTAAACCAGGAACTTATCTTTTCCATAAGGGCATTGAGCGGTGAGATGTTAAAGAGATTTCCTATGGTGAGTAAGATGATTCCGATCCCTAAGAAGATTATAATTATCGCCTTGGCTAAGTCTTCACCCTTCAGGGAACCTAACATATGGGGCTCGGGTTTTAGATAACAGGAGGCGGCATACATCTCCTCTCCGATTAGGGTATAGTCGCAGGCGGCGATGAAGAATGGGAGTTGGGTTATCGCCGTCGTCCCAGCGATTTGGATTGCCCCAACCCGATGCCCGGTCTCCGCTAAGATTAGGGATTCCGCAAAGAAATACCCTTGCCAAAATATGGCGCCGGGTCTTTCCCGCACAATAATCCCATCAACCCCAGCGGCGTAACCGAATTGGTCCGCAGTTAGATAAGTGATGTCGCCCTCCTGATATAAATCCGGCCTCCCAACTTCGGTATAGGCCTCCTTCACCGTCTCTTGGGCGGCGGTCATCACGATTGGGTCATAGTTGGGGATTAAGAGCCGAGTGGCATACTCCGCTGACCTCCTTGCTACTTCCCCTAAGATGGAGAGGGCGGCAATTGTCACGACATCCGTGATGTAACCGAGACCAAAAGAAAAGAGAATTGGTCTGCCCATCTCGGTTGCCCGACCGACCGCATCGTCAATCGCCTCTAAACCCGGTATCGGTCGGATGAATAACTTCTCGCCCTTTTTGGCGCGCTCAATATACCAGATGACAATTCCCCCAAAGAGAATCGCCACAATCAAGACATTGCAACGATAGGTATTGAACCACTGAGGAGAAGAGCTGACCGGACCAAAGACTTCACTCTTGGCGGTCTCGCCAAGCCCAATCGCTTGGACATAATAGAAATACTCTTTATTATCCTTTACTCCCTTATCCTCATAATAATTCTTTCCTCGCAAAGTTCCGCCCACATTTTCAAAAGGACCATCGTTATCTTCCGAGCGATAGATTTCGTAGCCTTGGACTAATCTTTGCGTCTCGCAATCCTCCGGGCTCAGTTGCCACTCAATTGAGATGCTCTTCCCTTCGTCATTTGGGGTATCAAAACATCTTAAAGAAGAAGGGGGTGAGATGGGAAGAGTGAAAACGGGAAATAAGAGAAAGAGACCCATAGACCCAATTTTAAGGAAAGAGTTAAAAAAGTCAACGCGCGAGAGATGCGCCCAGAGCGGCTACCAAAAGGGGATTCTTTGGGACCAAAACTTCTTCCTGGAAGGCGAGAGTGAGCGCCTTCTGCATCGCCCGGTTCTGACTCACTCCCCCGGTGAGGGCAATCTCTTTTTCAATCTTTAACCCACTGGCTAAGGAGAGAATCCGCCGAGCGACCGCGGTGCAGACACCCGCTAAGACATTACCCAAATCTATCCCCTCGTAGACTTTGGAGAGAACCTCTGATTCTGCCATCACAACACAGAGATGGGAGATGAGGACCGGATTCTTAGCGGAAAGCACCTCTTTTTCAAAGGTTCGGAAATCAATCTTTAAGGCTTTCGCCAAATTCATAAAGAAGCGTCCTGTGCCCGAGGCGCAACGGTCGTTCATCACAAAGTCAACAACCTTTCCATTCTGGTCAACCCTTATCACCTTCAAGTCCTCGCCTCCGATATCAATCACCGTCCGGACCTTTGGGAAGAGGAAATTTATCCCCTTTGCCAGGGCGGTAATCTCGGTGATGGATTTGGTGTTCGGGATGAGGTGCCGCCCGATACCGCAGGTGACAATCGGAATTGCGCGATTTCCTTTGGCAAGGGAGCGGATGATGAACGCGGCGGCCTCTTTGGGACGCATATCCGTTGGCTTCACCCTCCAACCTAAAATCTTTTGCCTTCTCTGATCAAAGAGAACTCCCTTGGTATTTGCCGAACCGATATCAAGACCCAAAGTTTTCATAATGACCGACCTCCTTTCCGGTTTGGATGAAGGCCTTTATATTCTCCTTTGGTGTAAAATAAGGGATTTCACAACCGGTTGCCAAGATGAACCCTTTTGGGTTATCTTTCAATTCTAAAATTAATTTCTTCACATCCCGACTAATCTCTTTTGGGGAAGAGAGCCAGATTTTTGTTGTGTCGTAATTGCCAATTAAGCGGAACTTCTTTCCCAAAACTTCTTTCGCCTTCCTCATATCTACCTTGTCTAAAGAGATGAGGTCGGTATTCGTCTCTAAGAGGAGAGGAAGATAGGGCTCGGTATTGCCACAGATATGGAGGATACAATCTAAGTCATAGAGGTGGAGGTATTCAATCAGCCTCTTCTCATAAGGGAGGGCAAATTGAGAATAAAGGGTAGGGGAGATGACACTGGCGGAGGCTAAGGGGTCAACAATGATGGGAAGGGCGGAATAATTTATTATGCTCTTCATAAAATTTATTGTGTACTCGGTGACCTCGGCCAATAGCGCCTTTATCTTCTTTAATTCGCTTGGGGTAAGCGAAAGGATTGAAGTGAAAAGTTCTTCGGTTGGGAAGAGGTAGGCGAGGGTTGTCCAAGGGGCTGGGATATAAGCCAAGATTGGGACGGTTTCACCCAATGAAGAGTAGAGGCTCTCAATGGCGGAGAAGTAGAGGTGAAACCTCCCTTTCCCTTCATCGTATTGGGAGTTTAATTCTCTTAAAGAGAACTTTTTGACCGAAGAGAATAGAGGTCTCACCAACTTTGGCAGGTCCTCCTCCGGATAAAAGAATTTGCTCCCCAATGCCTCGGCGATGAGACCGGTCTCGGAAAAGACCGAGAGGAAATCCGGTTGGTATATCTCATAGGCGCGCTCTTGGGCTTTGGCCAAGACTTTCCCATTTGTGTAATAGTTCTTTGGACGGAAACGGGCAACAAAACAGGAATGGAAAGTGATTAAGGGGAAGATGAGGCAACGGTCGGGAATTTCGTCAAAGACGAGGAGGCCAAACCTTTCCCGAGGGGTTAACCTTTCCATTATAGATTCTCCAAAAAGGATTGGATCCGTGTCTTTGTCTGCTTTGGAATCCCTTCGCTGGGGAGGGGAATGTCAAAAGCGAAGACCGGAACCTTCGCCTTCTTTCTAATCTCATCCCGCAAAATCTCAGTCTCATAGGCACAATGAGAGGCCCCAAAGATCCCAGAGATGACAACTCCTCTCCCATCATATCTCTTAACCGCCTCAATGATCAATCTCGCCCGCTCTTCGCTCCTTCCGATGAGCGAGGCCCTCAGATAGGCATCCGCTAAGGCGAAGAAGAGGTCTTTCGAAGTATCAATCTCCCCAAGCGCCTGATTAATCAAATACTCACTCCCCACAATCCTTGCCCCGCAGTCTTCAAAATAGGTTAAATAATACGGGTCAGCCGGTGGGGTTACCCAGACAATCTTCTTTGCCTCTTCCTTTAATACCCCCTTTCCTTCTTTCACCCTTCGGCGGACAGTGGTGAAGATATTATTTAAGATCTTTTCCCATTCCTCAATATCAGAATAGAAATGGAGGTTGCCAAACTCAAGCCAGAGCATCTCCAGAGCCGGAAGGGGAGAGACCCTCGCCTTTCCCACCAGGTCCTTTAGTCTCTGATAAGTCCGGCGGATCCGATTCACGCGCAAGAGCCCTTTCCTAAGTTTATCAATGGTCATCCTTTCACCGCTCAATTCTTCCAAGGCCTTCAATAAGCCTTTATACTCCGAGGCGAGGAGGCTTCGCCCCCTTGAGATATTTTTCCTTGGTGGAATCTCAAGCCAGATGAATCTCTCTTTATAGAGGTGATGGACAATTTGCATCACCGAAGAGTAATCATCACAACTGGCACCTGTGGAAGCGATAATCAAGTCAGGTTTGGGAAAATAACTATTCTTTAAAAAGGCACCAATCACCGCCCTTGAATAACAACTCGTCTCCGGGAGACCATAAGTGGCGGCCGCCTCAAAGAGGGTGTAATTCTCTTGGAGGAACGGTTGCCACCAGAGACAGTCGGGATAGAAGGCAATGAGATTGGAAAAAGAGTAGACGAGAGGGGGAAGCCCACCCAAATCGCCCATCACCGCGATTATCTTCCTTCCGATTTGCCGGGCGCGAAAGAGACGCTCGGTTTCATTAAAGACGAAACCCCACAACCTTAAAGCGGAAAGGGAATTATCAAACTTGAGGCGCAAGAGGTGACGCGCACCATAGATAGCAAAGGTCTGGGGCGGTGAGAGATAACGCGCCCAATCCGCCTCCTGATTGTAATACTTGTAATTTTCAATTATTTCTTTTGGAATTTTCTGGAACAACTCATTCCAAATCCTAAAGTCAACCCGGGCTGGTTGGGGGTCTTGATAAGGAGTTTCTCTCATTTCCCTTTTAAGGTGGAGGCGAAGGCGGCAATCCTCGTTTTTAACTGGAGACTCGTTTCTTCGGTGTAGGATGTCTCAAGCTGGAGGACCGGAAGATTTAACCTCTCCTCAATCCGCTTCTTCTCCATTCCGAATGGGTCGCAGAACTTCAAGCTCTTCAAGATAATCCCATCAACTCCCTTCATTTTCCTTTTGAGATAATCGTAGAAGAAATCGTTCGGTCTTCGCATGATACAAGGGATTTTATAGAAATAGAAGGCAAGGTAGTCTTCAAGGGAATGGGCGGTTGGATAGAGGTCGATCCCCCGAGTGACTGTGCAGAAGGCATCACCAGCAATTTTAAAGTGCTCTTGGATATAAGGGATAATTTTCCAATCCGGAGGTGAGAAATAACTACCCAAGAGAAAGACACGAAATCTCGCGCGTGAATCGTGACCCGAGGCTCGTGAGACGGAATGTTTTGTTAAGGAACCAGAAAGATGAAACTCATTCCTTTCGTAAAAGGTTAAGGCGAAATTTGCCCTCGTCAAAAAGTCAAAATTCACCCAGCGTCTCATCATCATTTTCTTTATCTCATTCCTCTTCTCCACCTCCGCCAAGAGCCTCTTTTTCAACTTCTTTCCATCTTTAAGAAAGACCTTCACAAAATCCTTTATCTCCTCCAAGAAGAGTTGGAAGGCAGAGTCGTGATAAGTCCGAGGGGAGTAGATTGTGAAGATTCTCTTACGGAAGACCCTCTCCAAAATCTCCCCGAGCCTTCTTTGACCATCGCAGAGGGTGAGGAGAAAGATTCCATCCCAATCCCAATCGCCTTCTAAAAGACCGTTATAGAGATTTGTCAGATAGGGGCAAGCGTCATACCGGAGATAAGACTCCTTCCCTCCGCAACTGCTAAGATTATAGAGACCCTTTGGAATCAACCGGAAAGGTTTTAGTCCAAGAGCGGAGAGGAGTTCAACCGGGGTCAAGAGGCAGGTATAACCAATCTTCATTCCCAAGGGCGGAAAGCCAACTTTTCAAAAAATACCTTTTCAAAACCTTTGAGATTTGGTAGGAAGAGTTCCTTTGCCTTTTCGGCCACCGCCACCGCCTTATCCAAGAGACTTCTTCTCAGCATTACTTCCTCCACTCCCTTTTGGGCTAAGTTTGGGACGAGAGATACCTTCTTTTTAGACAGCGGTGGGAAGAGCCCAATCGCCACCATTGCCCCATAACTCGCTTTGGCTCCAAATAGCCCGGTGATATAAGCCTTTTCGATATCCGACAACCCGATTTTCCAATGCCAAAGAAGGAGAAAGATGCCACTCGCGATAGCCCCCTTCGCCAACTGGAGGCGACGGATTTCCCCCTGGGTAAAAAAACTATCCCCAATTAAGCGACCGCTCTCCTCCAGTTTCTTCTCTTTTAGCAGCCTTGCCAAATGAGAGAGGACCTTTGGACCGTAGAGGTTGAGATTTTCGGCAAAGGCGGAGCCAGCGGCGCAGGCGATGGCGGTGATCCTCTCCTTATTCCCCAAGACGATCTCACCATTCGTCCCCAAATCAATTAAGAGGGTTGGTTTCTTTTTGAAAGAGAGACGAGTGGCGACAATTTCCGAAGTGATGTCCCCACCGATGAAACTACCAATTATCGGAAGGAGGAGATAATTACTTCGTCTCACCAATTCGCCTTTCTTAATTTTTCCCTTATAGGGATATCTCCCCAAAGGAGTTGGGTCTAGTTGGAGGAGGAAATGATACATCACCGGATTTCCACAAACCAAAACCTCCTCCGCTCTCTCTAAGTTCAAATAGGAAGCGAGGGGGTATCTTCTGAGATATTCCGCTATACCAATCCGGCTAATGATATCAGTGGCGAAGGCACAGTGGGGGTTAGTGATCAATAACCGCCGGAAGCTCCTATCCCTTAAATAGGAGAGGCGGATGTTGGTGGTGCCCAAATCAACCCCAACCTTGCCGGCAAAGGGTCTTTCCCATCTCTTCTCCTCTTTCATCTTTTTCCAATGAGGAGGGAGGATTACCCTTTTTAAGATTGAATCTCTATCCCTTTCTTCGATTTTGACCTGACAGGCAAGGACTTTCCTCTTCTCTAAGTTCAAATAGCATCTTCCGCAGACGCCATATCCACCGCAGAAGTTTTTCAAGTAATATCCCTCTTCGGCTAATATTCGCAAAAGCGAAATTTTCACCGGATTAATCGTTTCTTCCGACCTCCACCAAGACCTTCACATTTTTCACCTTCGCATACCTTGGCACATCGCAAGCGGTGGAGAGGATGAAATTTTTCCCTCGGGTGCAAGAGACCTCTTTTTGGGCAAATTCCCGGACCATTGCCTCATCATCTTGGAGAAGGAGGGAGGTAGGGACACTTCCCATTAGAAATTGGTCTTTGGCGAAGAATTGAATCGCATATTTCACATCGGTCTCTAAGGAGATGATTTGAGCTTGGCTCTTAATGATGTGGGGCAAGAGTTTTTTCGTTTCACCGCAGATGTGGAGTCCGGAAAATTCTGCCTCTTTCGCCAATGCTTGGAGATAAGGGAGGACATAATTTAGAAATATTCTCTCTCCAACCAAGGAGGCGAATGGGTCGCCAACGAAGGGGATGGCGGGAATCTCTTTTATCGCCTTTAAGAAGTTTAATTGGTTGACGAAGGCGAGGTTTAAAAAAGTCTCTGCCTTCTTTTTGTCTTCAATTAGAATCTTCATAAACTCTTTCCCGTCCATCAATAAGGCAGCCAAGGAGAATGGTCCTTTGAGGGAGACGAAGAGAGGGACTTCGGGTAATCTCTCTTTTATCAACTTTCCCGCCTTTAAGATTTCCGGTAGGCGCCCATCTCGCTTCGGATTTGCGAGCTTTGGTTTTTTGGGATATTCAATAACTTTTGGCGGACGAGTTGTCAAAAACCTTAACCTTCCACCCATCGCCTCCATCTCAACATAGACATCGGCAAAGACCAAGATAGCATCATATTGATAATAGAGATAGGCTTTGATTAGGGATTCCGCTAACTTTTTCCCGTCTTGTAGGACTTCCCTCTCTTTATAGCCGGCAAGGAGAGAGGCGTGACTGGCGGTGACCATCGGAAAGACCTTGATGCCAAAAGGGGATTTAACATTCATCCCTTTATTAGTTGGTTGAAGAGTTTCACCGCCTTTCCGGCGTCGGGGGCGAAACTCGCACCAATCCTTTTGGCGAATTCTTTATTTACCGCCGCGCCTCCAACCGCCACCTTCACCTTATCGTAGTGTTTCTCTTCTTTAAGTAAATTAACTATCCTTTCCATCTCCAACATCGTGGTCGTCATCAAGGCGGAAAGCCCCAATATCTCTGGGTTATACTTCTCAAGTCCTTTGAGAATCTTCTTCTTGGGACAGTCCCTTCCCAAGTCAATCACCGAAAAGCCATCCATCTCCGCCATCACCTTCACGATATTCTTTCCGATATCGTGGATATCACCCTCAACGACCGCCAAGAGAATCTTCCCTTTCCTCTTTAGTGGGCGGGATAGGTTCTCCCTTAAGGTATCAAAGGCGGTATAGAAACAATCCGCCGCGACTAGGACCTCGGGGACAAAATACTTCCCTTCCGCGAAAGACTTGGCGACCTTCTTTATCCCGTTAGTTAACCCAATCTCAATCGCCTTCCGGCAGTCCAGTCCCTCTCGGACGATTTGGTGGGCAATTTCCGCGGAGAGTTTTTGGTTCAGTTGGAAAATCGCTTCGCTCAGTCTCCAAAACAACCTCTCTCTAATTTCCTTTTCCACCTATTTCTTCACCGCCACATAGAATCCACGCCCAACTTTATGTTCCCTTGAGGCGTTATGCCAGAGGTTAACGAGATACTTGGCGAAGTCGTAGACATCGTTCCCGAACTCTTTTAAGATGATATCCTTCAATTCTCCCTCAACCCTCTTCTTGTAATCAACAAAGCATTGATAGAACTCTTCGGTCTCATCCCTTGACACGGAGATCTTGAAACCGGTCTCTTTGAGGAGATTTTGATAGCCCTCAAATGTCTCCATATAGGGAAAACTCATTGACTCTAAGAGTTTCTTTAACTCCTCCTCGGATGGTTTCCCGGTTATTATCCAGTCGGTAAAGGCGATTTTCCCATTCGGTTTAAGGACGCGATAGGCTTCGCTCAAGAGCCTTTTCTTATCGGTAATATAACACCAAGCCTCCTGCCCCCAGACGACATCAAAGGTCTCTTTCTTAAAAGGGAGATCTAAGGCGTTACCAAAAACGAACTCGACTCGGTCGGTAAGTCCCGCCTCTTTTGTTCGCCGGATCGCCTCTTCATACATCGTCTTCGTCGCATCTAAACCGACTACCTTGACTCCATATTTCTTCGCCAGGTGGCGAGCTGGTCCTCCCAAGGCGCTGCAGATATCAAGAACCGCCATCCCAGATGCAAGCTCCGCTTCTTTTGCTAATTTATCGGTGGTCTCCGGACCGCCGGAGTGGATTTGCTCACCCATCACCAATTCCCAGAGCTTCCCGCCAACGCCGTCGTAGACCTCCTGGACATCCTTTATTGTGAAGTCAAGCCTAAGCATTTTGACCTCCTATTTTTAGCCCGGTAAGATACCGTTGCCTTTTTAATGACTAATAAAATATTAAAAAATTTATAAATTGTCAACTAATCTTTCACTTTTTGGCGGAGAAAGGATTTGGCTTACCCAATTGAGGAGAAGAGTTTCTGCATCACAACTTGTTGTCTTCATCTTCTTATCAATCCTTGCCAAATCTCTCAGGGAAGATAAGATTTCTCTCTTCTTCCAAACTCCTCCCTTCTCTTCCCGCAAGAGGCGGAAGAGGATGCCGACTAAATAGGCGATGATGTTCTCTAACTTCTCTTTGTAAAGGAGGAGGTTAGTGAGGGCTAAGAGGGCGGTCTTTCTCTCTTTATTCCGGAAGGCATTCCCAAAGTCTCTGATTGAAAAGCGCTTAGTGGGAAAGAGAATCTCTTCCACTATAGTGCGGTCAATTCGGTTGGAGTTGGCATAGAGTTTTGCCTTCTCATACTCCTGATAGGCTTTGTTATAGTCTTCGCCGGTATATTCCAAGAGGAAGGAGAGGGCGGATTCGTCAATTGAATAACCTTCTCTTTTTGCCCTTTCCCGAAAATCTCTCTTTACCGCCCAATCCTTCCCTTTGTAGAAGTTGATGACGTAGTTGGAAAGCCCCTTTCTCTTAATTATTAACTCTTCTTCTTTTGACCATTTCCACTTGATAACGATAATCACTGGATTATTTCTCGTTTTGGCAATCTTAGAGAGATGGGGAAAGAGCTCTTCTTCGGTCTTTGGGTCAAGGGCGATTTCCGAGAAGTTTTTCAAGACGACCAATCTTTTTGCCGCAAAGAGGGGCAGGGTGAAGATTTTTTGTAAGAGAGAAGAGATTTCAGTCTCCGAACAGTCAATTGTCTCAAAATCAAATGATACCCCATCTTTTTTGAGGGAAGTCTTTAAATCGGAGATGAATTCATCACTCCGGATATCGTCTTCGCCCAAGAGAATATAGAGAGGGTCTATTTCTTTCTTTTTCATCATCTAATTTTATGGCAAAGAGGTGAAAAATCAAGAGTTGACTTAAAGGATTTTTTCCTTATAATACAAGGAGGAAAGATGAAGCGGGTCGTGTTTTTTTTTTGTTCTTCTCCCGTCTGGTCTTACTTGCCTGCGGGCAGAAGAAGAGAAAAGAAGAGGTTGGTCTCTTACCGGTTAAACAGAATGGCAAGTATGGCTATATAGATAAGAGCGGGAAGATTGTTATCAACCCGCAATTTGATTTTGCTTTTTCCTTTTCCGAAGGTCTGGCAAGGGTAAAGATTGGCGACAAGTGGGGCTATATAGACAGGATGGGAAGATATGTCTGGGAGCCGAGTGAATGAGGTTGAGATGGGTCCAGAGACGCAGAAGTTAGAATAGAGCGGTAGCCCAGAAGCGGAGAAAGGACATCCAGAGGCTTGACAAGTCAAGGGGGTAGATTTATAATGCGGAGGAGGAAAGGTAAGTAAAGAGAGAGGGATTATGGCACCGATAAATAAGGAATACGCCAAGGCGATAATCAACAAGTTGGGCTCCTCCGGCACGCCCCCGGAGTTTGGGATTGAGAGCTTTACGGTTGGCTTAGAGAAGTATCTGAAAGTGATTGAGGAAGAGTATCTCGCCTCCCTTTTGAAATACCGGTTGTCTTCTTTTAAGGTAGTTGTCGGTAATTACGGGGGTGGGAAGACCCATTTTCTATATTTGGTCCGAAATTTAGCCTTCCGGCACAATTACGCCTGCGCCTATGTCGCCCTCTCTCCGATCGATTGTCCATTTGATAAGTTGGAGTTGGTCTATAGAGAGGTCATCTTAAATCTTATTCCACCCTTAAAAGAGGAAGACCTAACAAAACCGATTCCCAAAGGGATTGAATTTTTTATCAAGAATTGGTATTACGATTTCAAAAACAAATCCGATGCCGGGCACGAAAGCGAAGCGAGCGAGACGAGAACCGACTTCCCCTTGGTAGTAAGGGAGTATCTCTCAAGCCTGCCAACAACCGAGAGCAGTAGTTTCTCCAATGCGGTGAAGTCGGCATTTTGGGCGCAGGCGACTGATGACTATGAGACATTTGAGGTCTTGCTTCAATATCTAAAAGGTGAAGAAATTCCCCGGGAGATAAAGATGCGCCATCGGATTTCGGAGCCGGTTGGGAGGACGAATGCCTTCCGGATGCTTAGGAGTTTGGCGCAGTGGGTCAGTAGTATCGGCTATTCCGGTTTAATCTTACTCTTTGATGAGGCGGAGCGGGGGATTTCCATCTCCTCTTCAAGGGACCGGAGGCGGGCTTTGGATAATCTCCGCTCAATCATTGATGAGTGTGGGAACTCAAGGCTTCCGGGAACGATGTTTTTTTACGCCATCCCCAATGAAGAGGAACTATTAGATGGTTCCGGGGGGGTCTATGAGGCACTAAAACAGCGCCTTCGCACCTTCTTCACGAAGACGAACCCATCTGGGGCGAAGATTAACTTAGAAGAATTGGATATGGCACCAGAGGTCTTCCTAAGCGATTTGGGGCAGAAGTTGGCGAATCTCTTTATGAATGCCTACGATTTAGAATTAAAGCCTGGGATCTTAGAAAAGACCTTAAGTCTTTTGAGTAAGACCTGCCTTAACTCATATCTCTTTGATGTCAGTTACCGAAGGCTATTCATCGTCTCTTGTGTGGAAAGCCTCTACCGCCTCCGCGCGAATCCAAATATTCCCTTAAAAGAAGAAGAGGTGCAAGAAATCCTAAGGGTGAAAGGAAGACAACTGGTTGAGGCGGAGAGGGAAGAGGTGGAAAAAGAAGAGTTTTAGGATGAAGAATCAGGGGTTGGTCGTTTCCCATCCGGTATTCGGGGAGGGCGAGGTCTTAGAGGAGCGGTTTCGCGGTCAGGAGTTTTTCATCAGGTTTAAGACCGGGCTAAAACTTTGGCTGCGGAGGGAACGCCTCTTCTTCTTTCAGCCACCAGAGGAAGAGGGGATAGACATAATCTCGGCCCGGCGGATAATTGAGGCATTTCGTTTGGGGATTGTGCCGAGAAGGGATATTGAAGAGTTCACCTTCGGTCGGGAGAGAGAGATTGAGATTTGCCAGCATGAATTGGCGAAACTGAAAAGGGGTCTGAGTGGCTGTCTCTTAATTGAAGGCGAGTATGGCTCGGGTAAGACCCATCTCTTAGAGTTCCTCTACCACCTCTCTCTGAAAGGAGGTTTTTTCGTGAGTCGGGTGGAATTGGACCCGAGGGAGGTTGCCCCCCACCGACCAAAAAAGGTCTACCGGGAGATAATCCATAACCTCCGTTTCTTAGAAGGGGAGAAAGAATGCGGCTTTCGGGACCTATTGCGTCGGGCGGTAGACCTAAATATTAAAGACCACATATATTTCACTCCCCTCCTTTCCCGTTTGAAAAGGGTTGAGAAGAATGAACTTATTTCTGAGGTCTTCTACCAGTGGGTGGAAGGGGAGTCAACTAAGGAGTATGCGGTTGAGCACAACCTCTACCGAATTAGGGGTGGATACAAAATTCCGGCTCTTTATGATTTCTCAACCGCGGTTGACTTTTACTGCTATCTCCTAACCGGAATTGCCTACATCGCTCACGAGTTAGGTTTTTATGGTCTTGTCCTCCTCTTGGATGAGGCGGAGAGCGTTGCCCACCTCTGGAACTCTTTTCTTGAACAAATGGGAATATCTTTCTTAGATGGTCTAATTAAGACCAGTCTCAATCTTTCGGAGTTGAAGAGAATAAATCCAAACTACCTTCACAATGGGATGAGACCAACCCCTTACATCTACAAGAACTCTTATCTACTCCTCTTTATCGCCACCACCCCACTTCCCAACGAATATGCCTACTTAAAGATGAAAAATATAATCCCGAAATCCATCTTCCTCCAACCTTTGTCTCAAGAGACGACGAAAGATTGTTTTTACAATCTATTGACGATTTACAAATCCGCCTATCCCAACTTCTCCCTCCCCCCCCTCAAAGAGAAAGAGATTCTCTTCTCCGCCCTCCAGAGGGAGAGCCTAAGGGATTTCATCAAATATGTAGTTAACTACTTAGATAGCGAGAGATTTCTCCGGCAAAAGGCGGTCTTTTCCCATAACCAATTCAAATAAAAATACTTAGAAAAGGTATAACAAAGATATGGCAGGAAATTTAACTCCAAGCCTAATCCGGGACCAATCTGCTCTTAATTGGGTTATTTTCTTTCGGTGCGGGGGGCTGAGGAGCGGTAGCCTAAGGCACCGACCATCGTTATCGCCTTAATCGGACAGACCTTAAAGCACTCGCCACAACCGATACACTTCTCAATAACTACTTTGTGTCTTGTCTTTAACTCACCTTCAATCGCGTTAAATTGGCAGACCTTTTTGCATTCACCGCAACCGTCGCAGGTTGTAGAGATCATTGCGTAGGGGCGGGCAATTGCCCGGTCCACATAAGACTTGGTTGGGCACTTATGGACGCAAATCCCACAATCGGTGCAGAGATTAAAGTCCATCTCCGGAAGGTTGTTCTCCATCTTTAGGGCGTTATAGGGGCAGACCTTGATACAGATTCCGCAGGAAAAGCAACCGACCTGACAAATATCCCGAACCGCCCTTCCTTTATCTCGGGAGAGGCAGGCTAAATAGACCAATTTCGTCTTCGGGATAAGCCTTAGGACACTCTTTGGGCACTCCTTGACGCAAATCCCGCAACCGGTGCATTTCTCCTCGGAAATCTTTGGTATTTCATCCTCGCCCATCTCAATCGCCCCAAACGGGCAGACCGAGACACAAGTGCCATAGCCGAGGCAGGCATAAGGGCAGGATTTATCCCCGGCGTGTAAGAGGGCGGCGGTCCGACAGTCTCTCTCCCCAGAGAATTTGTATCTTCGCTGGCACTTATCTTTTCCCCCCTGGCAGAACGAGACCGCAATCTCCTTCTCTTTTCCCTCAACCTCTCGCCCCAAGATTTCCGCAATCCTTTGCCGCCTCTCCTCTTCCGAGACCGGGCAGTTAATCGGTGAAGCCTCGCCTAAAGCCACCTTTTCGGCAAAGGCGGCACAACCGGGAAAGCCGCAGGCACCACAATTCGCCCCGGGCAAGAGGTTTAATATCTCTTCAATTCGCTTATCGGTCTTGACCCGAAACCTTTTGGTCGCAATCGTCAAGAGGAGTCCCATTAAGAGACCCAAACCACCCAAGGTTAAACTGGCTTTGATTAAGAGGAGTGTCTCCATCTTAGAGGGAGAGACCAAAGAGACCGATGAAGCCTAAAAAGCCTAAGGAGACCAAGGCGGCAGCGATGAAGGCAATCGTATAGCCCTTGAAGGCTGGACTGAGCGGGGCAAATTCCAACTTCTCCCTTAACGCCGAGAAGAGGAGGATGACAAATGTGAAACCGAATGATGTCCCTAAGGCAAAGATTAAACCCTCCAAAAGATTATATTTGTAGTCAATCACTAAGAAGGTGCAGGCGAGAATGGCGCAGTTGGTGGTGATTAGGGGGAGGTAGATTCCCAAGGCGGAATAGAGGGTGCGGAAACTCTTTTTCAGAAACATCTCTAAGAATTGGACCAAGGTAGCAATGACTAAGATGAAGACCGCGGTGCGTAAGAACAGGAGATTTAGGGGGAGGAGGAGGAAGTGGTATAAGAAGAAGGTGACAAAGGTCGCCATCGTCATCACAAAGATGACCGCCATCCCCATCCCGAAGGAGGTGGAGAGCCGGGTTGAGACACCAAAGAATGGGCAGAGACCGATATAGCGCATCAGGACGATATTATTCACTAAGAAACTGGCTAAAAAGATCTTTCCCAGATTCATCATTCACCTCTCTTAATATACTTATTCACCAAGGCCTTTAAAAGACCGATGAGTAAAAAGCCACCGGGCGGGAAGATGAAGAAGAGGGCACCTTGACTCTGGAGAAAAGAGATGCCGGTTGGCTGACCGAATAATGTCCCTTGGGCAAGGAATTCCCGAATCGCTCCCATTAGAAATAGCACCAAGGTGAAGCCCAGACTCTTTCCCAAGCCATCTAAGAAGGAATCAAGGATGCGGTTATGATAGGCGAATGCCTCCGCCCTTCCCAGGACGATGCAGTTCACGACGATTAATGGGACAAAGACACCAAGGGATTGATAGAGGGAAGGTTGGTAAGCCTGGAGGAGATAGTCAACGAGAGTGACAAAGGTTGAGATGATGATGATGAAGACCGGAATCCGGACATTCTGGGGAATTATCTTTCGGAGAGAAGAGACGATGATATTTGAAGAGATGATAACGAAAGAGGCGCAGACGCCCATTCCCAAGCCATCCCGGGCGGAGAGGGAGGTGGCCAGAGCCGGGCAGAGACCAATCATTAAGATGAGGAGTGGATTCTCTAAGATTATCCCATCGGTAAGAAGACGCCAACGAGATGGTCGCCTCTTAATCATTTTAAGAACTCCCGATATCTTTTTATCCCTTCTCTTATCCCTTCAACTACTGCCCGAGAAGAGATGGTTGCGGCGGTGATGGCCGAAATCTCACCGCCATCATTTTTCAACTTAATCTCCGCTTCCTTCTTTCCAAGGAACTGCTGGCGAAAAGAGAAGTCTCTAACTTTTAGACCGAGTCCGGGAGTCTCCTTCAACCCTTCGGCTGGGGAGGCGATTCTAATTCCCGTAACCTTTTCTTCTGAGTCAAGACCGCAGAGGATAGAAATTGGACCACCATAACCCCGAGGCGCGGTCTGGAAGACGATGCCAACCTTCTCGCCCTTCTCATCATAACCAATCCAGAGGTCTTTCGTCTCAACCCTTTCAAAATGGGAGGCATTTGGTAAGACCTCGCTCAAGGATGAGTTTATCTTTAACTCCTTCTCCTTCTCAATTGTTGGGCGGGTCTTATTATAGACCCAAGATAAGAGGAGAGAAGAGATGAGGGAGGCAAAGAATAAGACGACGATTGGCTTTATCCTACTTTCTTGAGCCATAAATCCTTGGTTTGGTGAAGCGCTCAATCAATGGGGTCATAATATTCATAAATAAAATTGAATAACAAACCCCTTCCGGATACCCACCGTAGAGCCGAATGAGCATTGTTAAGAGACCACAGCCAACCCCAAAGATTATCCTCCCCTTTGGGGTGATTGGTGTCGTCACATAGTCGGTCGCCATAAAGAAGGCGCCTAAAATTAAGCCACCGGAGAAGAGATAAAAGAGTGGGGATGGTGCTAAGGGCGAAAAAATTTTATTGATTATGGAGATTAAGAGGACCGTTCCTAAGTAAGAGAGGGGGATTCGGTAGTCAATCACCTTTGTCGTGAGTAAAAAGAGAGCGCCGATGAGCAAGAGTAAGGAAGATGTCTCGCCCAAAGAACCGCCGACTTGGCCGAAGAATAGATTTCTCATTGATTGGGCAGAAGAGAGTTCTCGGACGATACTTTCTACCTCTGAAGGGGAGAGTTTCTGGGCATCCTTTAAGAGGGTTAAGGGAGTTGCCTGAGTCACGGCGCTAATCCCGGAGAGAGTTCCGTAGCGGGGCGGCAGAAAGCCCTTGGTCATAAAGACTGGCCAACTGACGACCAGGAATGCTCGGGCGGCTAACGCCGGGTTGATAAAGTTAAAACCTAAGCCACCAAAGAATTGTTTAGAGATGATGATGGCAAATGCGGAACCGATGACCGGAATGAAATAAGGGACATTTGGGGGCAAATTGAAGGCTAAGAGGAGACCGGTGATTAGGGCACTGCCATCAAAAATCGTTACTCTCCGACCGAAGGCCAATTGCGCAAGTGCCTCAAAGATGAGGGATGAAGCGCAAGAGAGGATGACGATGATTAGAGGGCGGAGACCGAAGAAGTAGATGGCGCCGAAAAGAGCCGGGATGAGAGCCAAGACGACTGACCACATCAACCTCTCAATCGTCACTTTATCCCGAATGTGAGGGGAGAAAGAGACGGTTAAGACCCTACCTTCCATCTAATTAGTTGAAATCTTTACTTTTGCCATTTTAAAATTCTCAACTAAACTTATCTTGGCTGGGCAGGAATAGGCACAGGAGCCACATTCAATGCAGTCTAAGACCCCTTCCTTTTGCGCATTTGTCCAATCGGACTTTCTTATGTGATGATAGAGATTGGTTGGCAAGAGTCCCATCGGGCAGACCGAGACACACCTTCCGCAACGGATGCATTCCCGACTCCCATCCTCTCTCTCCCGAGAGAAGACCAACACCCCGGTGACATTCTTCAAAATTGGGTAAGAATCATCAGGAATCGCCAAACCCATTAAAGGTCCACCCAAAACAATCTTGCCAACCTCTCCTTTATAACCGCCACAGTATTCAATGATATCCCTTATCTTTGTGCCAATCGGAACCCGAAGGTTCTTTGGTTTTGCCACCCCGTCTCCGGAGACGGTTAAGACCCTCTCAAATAGAGGCTTTCTTTTCTTTACCGCCTCGTAGACCGCAAAAGAAGTTTGGACATTTTGGACCGAGACCCCAATTTCATAAGGCAACTTGCCTTTTGGGATTTCTCTCTTCAAGATAGCGAGCACCAATTGCTTCTCCGAACCCCCGGGATATTTCGTCTTCATCACGATTACTTTTTCCCTCTCTCCAATTACTTCTCTCAGCCGCTTGATGGCCAATTTATTATTCTCCTCGAGGGCGATTAAGATTGAGCCCGCTTTTAAGATTTCCGCCATTATCCTTGCTCCCTCCAAGACTTCATTCGGATGCTCAATCATCGTCCGGGCATCACCGGTGAGATAGGGCTCACACTCACAACCATTGATGATTAAGGTCTCAACCGGTTGCAAGGGATTGAGTTTGATGGCGGTCGGAAAACCGGCACCACCCAGCCCAATAATCCCGGCTTCTTTAATCGCCTCAAGCGGTTCAGAAAAAGAGAGTGGGAGAAAGTCTCCTTCTTCACCGTCCCATTCAATCACACAGGCGAGACTTCTCTTCCCTAAGGCGGGATGGCAAAGTTCCGTGATTGCCTTTACGACTCCCGAGATTGGGGAATGGACGGGCGAAGAGATTTTTCCACTACTCTCCCCGATTTTCTCTCCTTTTTTTACCTTATCTTTTGGTTTAATGAGAGGGGTGGCGAGAGTCCCAGAGGGAGTCAACTGGTGGAAGTGGACGATGACTTCCTTTGGGGTTGGAAGTGTTTCAATCGGTGAGCCGAGCGTTCGGTTTTTATTATCCCTCGGCTTGATTCCGCCGGGAAAAGAGAATTTCGTTTGAAACATAGAGACTTATTTTAATAAAAAAGGCTTGCCTGTCAAATTGAGAGCGGGAAGTCGGATTTCAGGGGTTTGACTTTGGCTTGGGTTTTGGTTATAATGGATTATGCCGGAAGTTCCAGTTTATATTGAGGACGAAGTCAAGAGGTCTTATTTGGATTATGCGATGTCAGTCATCGTCGGGCGGGCATTGCCTGATATCCGGGATGGCTTAAAACCAGTCCAGAGAAGGATTCTCTATTCAATGTATGAACTCGGACTTTTGCCCCGAAGTCCTTATAAGAAGTGCGCCACGGTCGTTGGTGATGTCTTGGGTAAGTATCACCCCCATGGCGATATGGCGGTCTACGACGCCTTGGTGCGGATGGCGCAGGACTTCTCTCTGCGGATTCCTCTGGTTGACGGTCAAGGTAACTTCGGCTCAATTGATGGTGATGCCCCAGCTGCCTACCGTTATACCGAAGCCCGCCTGGCGCCTTTGGCGCTTGAGTTGTTAAACGACTTGGACAAAGAGACAGTTGACTTTGTCCCCAACTTTGACTCAAGACTTAAAGAGCCGGTCGTCTTGCCGGCATCTTTCCCCAATCTCTTGGTTAATGGCGCCTCCGGGATTGCGGTGGGGATGGCGACCAATATCCCACCGCATAACTTAGGTGAGATTATTGACGGTCTCTGTGCTCTCATTGATAACCCGGAGGTGACGGTTGAGGAATTGATGAGGTATATCAAAGGACCGGACTTCCCAACCGGTGGCCTGATAATTGGGGAAGAAGGGATTAAGGAGGCTTATAAGACTGGAAAGGGTAAGATTATCATTCGGGGAAGGGTGAAGTTTGAGGAGATTAAGGGCGGTCGGGAAAGGATTGTCATCACCGAAATCCCTTATCAGGTGAACAAATCAAACTTAATTGAGAGGATTGCCCAGTTGGTTAAAGAGAAACGGGTGGAGGGGATTTCCGACCTCCGGGATGAGTCGGATAAGGATGGGATTAGGATTGTCCTTGATCTAAAGCGGGATACCGCCAAAGAAGTGGTCTTAAATCAACTCTACCAATATACCAACTTAGAAGATACCTACGGCATCATTTTCTTGGGGCTCTTAGATAATTGTCCAAAGGTCTTTAACTTAAAGGAGTTGTGTGAGGCGTTCCTCTCTTTCCGGTATGCCACTTATGTCCGAAAGTGTCGTTTTTTACTCAAAAAGGCGGAAGAGAAGGCGCATATCTTGGAAGGTCTCAAGGTCTGTTTGGGGAATCTTGATAAAGTTATCTCTCTGATTAAGCAGGCGAAATCTCCGGAGGAGGCGAAGGCGGGTTTAATGAAGAAGTTTAACCTGACTGAAATCCAGGCGACCTCAATCTTAGAGATGCGCCTTGCCCGGCTCACAAGACTGGAGCGAGAGAAGATTGAGGAGGAGTATTTAGGTCTAATTAAGGAGATTAGCCGTTTGAAATCCCTTCTCGCCTCCCGACCAGCGATAATGGGAGAGATTAAAAAGGAACTCTTGACCTTAAAAGAGAAGTTTCCCTACTCCCGACGGACCGAAATCAAACCGGGGAAGGCTGGGGAGATCTCCTCAGAAGACTTAATCGCCGAAGAGGACGTCTGTGTCTTAATCACCCATAAAGGCTACATTAAGCGGATGTCGGTTTCCTCTTACCGGAAACAACAGAGGGGCGGGGTTGGGAGAATGGGTTTAGAGATTACAAAAGAAGACTTTGTGGAGGGAATTTTAACCACCACGACCCGCAACTTTCTCCTCTTCTTCACCGACCAAGGAAACGTCTACTGGCAGAAGGTCTACGAAATTCCAGAAGGGGGTTTTGCCTCCAAGGGGAGACCGATTGTCAACCTCTTGGAGTTAGAGAAAGGGGAGAGGATTACTGCTTATCTGGGGGTGAGAGACTTTAAGGTCAAAGGTTACATCTTTATGGTGACGAAGAAAGGGAAGGTGAAGCGGACCTCTCTCTCCCTCTTCGCCAATCCCCGGAAGAAGGGGATAATCGCTCTAAACTTAGAGCCCGGCGATCTTTTGATTGACACATTCTTAACTACGGGGAAGGACGACATCTTACTTATCACGAAGAAGGGCTATGGGATAAGGTTTTCGGAAAGAGATGTTCGGGAGATGGGGCGACAGGCAACTGGGGTTAAGGGGATAAGACTAACTAAGGGTGATGAGGTGATTGACGGAACGACGGGTAAAAAGGAGGGGAAGTTATTAATCGTCACCGAAAAGGGATATGGTAAACTCACTCCTTACCGACTCTTTCCATTGCGCCGGAGAGGTGGCAAAGGGGTAATCGCGGCAAAAATTTCCGAAAGAGGCGGATTTTTACTTCGGGCGTTAGATGTAAAGGAAGAGGATGACATCATCCTCGTCACCAAGATGGGGCAGGTGATGAGGATGAAGGTGAAGGAAGTGAAAGAGTGCGGGCGAGCCGCGGTCGGGGTTCGGTTAATCACCTTAAAAGAGGAGGATTGCCTAACCGATGTCGCCCGCGTGGAAATGGAGGGATAAAATGAATTCTTTGGACATCTTAGGAATTCTTATCCTTCTCTTCTTTGCCCTCCTTCAGGCTTATCGGGGTCGTGACGGAATGGGAAGGCCATTTTTTGAGATGTTAGGCGGGATAATCGCCATCGCCGCCACCATTTCTTGGTCCGAGGGCCTCGCTCGGTCTTTAGGGGTGGCGGAGTGGTTAAGCCTCCTCTTACTCTTTATCTTCACCGGTTTTTTCTCTTTCCTCTTCGCCAACCTATTGGCTAACATTGCGGAATGGTCCTTCGGTTCTCTTGACTCTTTCTTCAGTTTCTTTTTCGGTTTGGCACTTGGTTGGGCGGTGGCCTATTTTCTCTTTCGTTTTCTCGTTCTCATTTTAGGGAAAGATAGCGCCTTCGCTTATAATTTGGAAGATTCGAGACTTGCCAAAGAGATTTTAGAATTTAAGTTTTTTAAATCACTTCTCGGTTTACTCTATCGGGCGAGGCTTGGACCGGAGATAACCCCGGAATAAGAATCCCAGTTAAAGAGAGAAGGGTCTAAATTATGAAAAAGAAAATAAAAGAGGAGGTGGCTTATGAAAAGATGGCTTGAACCTTGGCGTCCTTTATTTGACTTAGAGAGAGATATTAAAGAGACCTTAGATGAATTCTTCGGAAGACGGATGCGCTTTCCCCGGTTGGCGATGGAGTGGGAGCCGGCAATTGAGATGTATGAGAAGGGGAACGACCTAATCGTGAAGGCGGAGATTCCGGGTGTGGAAAAAGAGGACCTTTCGGTTTCCGTAACCGAAGACACCCTAACGATTAAAGGGGAGATGAAGAGAGAGGAAGAGGTGAAGGAGAAGGACTACTACCGACAGGAGCGATTTTACGGGAGTTTCTCTCGGACGATAGATTTGCCGGTGGAGGTTGATTCCGCCAAGGCGAAGGCGAATTATAAGAACGGTCTCCTCACCCTCACCCTACCGAAGAAGAAACCGGAGAAGGAGTTGGCGACCGAGATCAAGATTGAGTAAAAAGGACGCTTCTTCTGGCGCCGGAGAAGCCCGGCGCCACTTTTTATTCAGATATATTTTTATCACTGATTTCAATCCTTAAGTCTTTTAATTTCCGATAAAGATTTGGTCTCTCCATCTTTAAGACTTCAGCAGTTTTCGTTTTATTCCAATTATTCTCCGCCAGGACTTTTAAGATATATTCTCGTTGAAAATCCTTAGTTGCTTCGGCAAGTCCCTTCCTTTCTATCTTTAACTTCGCCTCTTCCTCTTCCATTATTTTTAATAAATCTCTTGGCATTATCTTTTGGGATTTAATAAGGATTGCCACCCTCTCCATCAGATTTTCCAATTCCCTAACATTTCCCTTCCAGGGAAGATTCTTTAAAAACTCTAACGCCTCTGGGGATATGAACTTTTTTAAAATTCCATTCTCTCGGCAATATTTTTCAAGAAAATAATCAGCCAAAACCGGAATGTCTTCTTTCCGTTCCCTTAATGGTGGGATATGCACATTTATCACATTTAAGCGGTAATAAAGGTCTTCCCGAAAATTTCTCTTTTCTATTTCTTCTTTTAATTTCCTATTAGTAGCGGCAATTATTCTGACATTAACTTTAATCCTTTCATTTCCTCCTAACCTTTCAAATTCCCCTTCCTGCAAGAATCTTAAAAGTTTTGCCTGAGCGGAAGAACCTAAATCAGCGACTTCATCTAAGAAAAGTGTTCCTTTATCCGCCATTTCCAATTTCCCTTTCTTTTGAGTCTTGGCATCGGTAAATGCTCCTTTCTCATAACCGAAAAGTTCGCTCTCAATCAAATTTTCTGGTATGGCCGCACAATTTATTGGGACAAAAGAAATCTCTCTTCTTTTGCTCTTATTATGGATTGCCCTCGCTACCATCTCTTTGCCGACTCCGCTTTCTCCAGTTATTAGAACCGTTACATCAGATTGTGCAATTTCCTCAATTAAAGCAAAAATCTTCTTCATCGGCTCTGAGACACCAATCATCTCGTATTTTTTAAATATCTCTTCTTTTAGCATAGCAATTTCCCTTTGTAATTTTTCTTTTTCCAAAGCATTCCGCACGCTTAGAAGTATCTTTTCTCTATCCAAAGGTTTCTCTAAGAAATCGTAGGCACCAACCTTGGTAGCTAGGACGGCATCCTTTATTTCGCCAAAACCCGAAATCATCACTACCGGAAGTAATGGCTTCTCTTTAACTATCTCTTTCAATACCTCTATGCCATTGGTATCGGGCAGAACCAAGTCAAGGAGAATAAGATTTAATTCATTTCCTTTCGCTTTCTTTATTCCTTCCTCGCCATCTTTGGCTTCAATTACTTCATAATTTTCGGAAATCAAAATATCAGTTAGAATTGCCCGCCACCTCTCCTCATCATCAATAATCAAAATTTTTTGCTTCATACTACTGCTTTATTGGAAGATAAACATTCGCTTCTGTTCCGACTCCTTCTTTACTATGGATTTCTATATATCCCTTATGGTCTTCAATTATCTTCTTTGCCAAACTCAATCCAAGACCGGTTCCTAACGGCTTATTGTAGGTGAAATAGGGTTCAAACACCTTTTCCAAATATTTCTCCGGAATTCCATTGCCGGTATCCGATATTTCTATTCTCACAAATTCTTTTAATCCTTCCTTTTCCAAGCGTTCCGCCGGCAGAGTTCTTATTCTTAAAACTCCTCCCTTGGGCATCGCCTCAATTGCATTCTCAATTATTATATTCAAGGCATTAGCAATTTCTCCTTCGTCCAAGTTTAACAACGGGAGTTTCTCATTCAATTCATATTTCACCTTTATTTCTCTCCCTTCTTTTCCTTCCAAAAGTGCATCATATTTACCTATTATTATTTTTTTGATTATTTCATTGATATTCTTTGGTTTCAAGAGTGGAGGTGAGAGTTTTGTAAAACGCATAAAGGCATCGGACATCTTCTTCAACTTAGAGACCTCGTCTTTAACATAACCCATATATTTCCTTACTCCTTTATCTTCGCACTTAATTTCCATCTGTTCCACTGCTCCCAATATAGTGGAAAGTGGGTTTTTTATACCATGGGCAAGTTTCTGCGCCACCGGGGCCCAACTCTCAATTCTTTTTAAATGCTCTTCCTTTGTGACATCCTCAATCCTTAAAAGAAATCCTTGCTTGACTCTGCTTCTCTTAAATCTTAGAATCCCTTCTCCCTCCGAGGTATTTATCGTTATCCGACCTTCTTCTTTTTCTGATACCTCTGCCATCTCGGCAGGCAGTCTCTCCTTTAATATCGAGCCCACCAACTCTTTGACGCCTAAAATTTCCTCTGTCGCTCTATTTGCAAACAAAACCTTTCCTTTTTTATTCAGAAATATATAACCTTCCTTCGTCTCATTCAAGATGCCAACCGCTGGCAGGGAAATCTTCCGCAGATAAAGGTAAGCAAGGAATATGACAATAGTAATTAAAATAATAAACAATATCTTTGATGTGCCTAAAAAATAGGTAATTCCAATAGGAGTAAAGGCATATAAATAATTTACCACATCACCTTTTTCTGGGAGCGTGATGAGTAATCTCTTTTTGCTTCCTCGTTGAACGGTTTTTAGGAGATTCTCGGGATGGTCAATCCCTTCAGTGAATATATGTTTAACTTCCTTATATTCCGCTAATTCTTTTAATCTTTCGTTGAGAATAATCATTCTTTCATCGGATGTTACGGCTATAATTTCCCATTTCCCATCGCCATCCAAATCATTAATATCAAGGAGATTGACGCCTCTATCAAATTGGGTTGCCAATTTAATATTTAGGTTGGAATCAAATACCCTAATTGTGCCATCCGAATTCCCAGTGATAATATCATCTTCGCCATCGTGGTCTAAATCAACACAGACAAGCCCATAGACATTACCTCCTGACCAAGTGTATCTCTCTTTACCAGTCTCTAAATCAAAAATAGATAACTTGCCCGGCTCCTGTTCCCGAGCCGAAAGTGAGAAGAGGGCAACTATCAACTCTTTTTTCCCGTCGGAATCCAAATCCGAAATGGCAATCTTTGCCCCGGTGAAAACCCGGCCTATCTGTTTCTTCCAGATAAGAAAACCTTTTCTATCCAGGACAAATACGAAACTCTCCCAATCACCCATTCCATTGGCTTTGCTCCCATTCCCTGGGGCATAAGTAGAGACGGCTATTTCATCATTTCCGTCATTATTGATGTCTTCTACCAATATCTTTCCTAAGTGAGGACCAATCCAGAAGTGCCAGAGATCCCTTTTTTCTTTTAAGTCATAAACCGCAATCCCCCTTGGCTGAAGGTCAAGACCGGATATTAAACCTAAGATCAATTCCTGCGAGCCGTCGTCATCGGCATCAATTAGGCCAATTGGGACTATCCCGCCATCCCACTTTCCATCCTTATTCCAATCTTCCCCATAATTAAGATTAAATACGGTATACTTCCCAACCCCGTCGAATGTCGGGCGAAAAAGCACGATTGTCTGGCTGAACTTATCGGGGTCCTTAAAAGATAAGAAGATTTCTCCCTTTCCATCTTTTTCCAAATCTAAAATCTCGCTTGCACTCAATCTCTTATCACCAAGGGGTGGTGGATAATAGAAATCCCAGAGATATTGCCCCTCTTGACTTATTAACCCCATATGATAACTCGTGAAAATTAACAACTCATCTACTCGGTCTCCATTTATATCAAAGGGTTTTACGGTATTGGCTGGGTAAGGGATTTTATCTACCAATTCTATTTTGAACGGCAATCTCTTGGCGTTCATAAAAGCGAAAAGGAAGAAAAGTAATAACTGCCCTGAGTTCACAACTCATTTTACCGTCCGCAATCCATTTGTCAAGGAAACGGGCGCGGAGAAACCTTTGCGCCCGTTTCCTTTTTGATAAACAGCTCATTCCACTTTAACCATCTTTTTCATTGCCGTGAACCCATCGGCTTCTAAGCGAACGAAATAAATGCCCCTTGAGACCTTTTGACCCTTTGCGTCGTACCCATCCCAAATAACTCTGTGGAACCCAGCTTTCTCAGTTTCATCTTTCAATAGACGCACAAGAATCCCTGAGGAGTTATAAATGCCTAAATTGACCCGACAATCTTGGGGAAGTGTGTATCGTATGAGCGTTTGAGAAATGAATGGATTGGGGAAATTATCCTCCAGAATCGGCTGCTGACCCAAGAACGATTTGGCGGGCAACTTTTCTGCTTCTTCTTCAACAGCCGTCACCGGGAAAGTCCCACAATACAAAACCTCTGAAGGATATCCTTGATAATACCCCCAAATGATTAAAGTATCACTCCTTATACGATAATTACCAAAAATCTGCCAATAGTCACTTCCGGGTATTGTGTTGATGTACCAACCCCCTTGTCTCCACCACCAAAAATCTACCCGCCTAATCTTTACAGTATCACCAGAAGAACCACAAACCCACCCGCATCTACCCCAAGGTCCGGTTGGATCCTTGTAAGGAGAATTTCCATCCGGCCTGGAAAATCGGTACCAGTTCCACTGCCTGGGGGGATTCCAGTCATCAGTGATTAACTCCCAATCCTGAATGTGGAAATTGTAAAAATAAAAATCGGTGAGACCAGTGGTGCTTAAAACCACTCCACCCATTCCAAGGCTCTCTCTTGCACCGCCACCCTCCCTACAGATCGAATCCAAATATGAGACTTGATTGAAAGGAAGACCTCCTTGCCACATAATGAGAATACCGCCCGATACCATGAAGTAGCCTTGAACCGGCTCCAAGTAGTAGTCAGGACCATCCCTTCGGCTAACAACTCGCCATCCTTGTCCCGGTCGGTGATTCCAAAAATCTGCCCAGTCAATTTTGGCAGTCTCAGCGGGATTGTGGGTCTGCCAAGAGAACTCAGCATAATATATGTCGCCGTCCCTCCAAACCCAGTCAGGATTCCAAGGTCTTCCGTATCGGTACCAGTTCCAAGTTCTTGCTGGACGCCAATACCAATCTAATACATCCCACCTAGCCGTTCTGAAGTTCCAGATGGCTAAACTGAGGTCACCGGTGCTACTCCAAACAAAGCCACCTACTCCAATACTGTCAGGGAGTGGCATTTCATCGGTGCTAGCGATAGGAATAGTGAAAGTATGCGTAGAAACCGAGTTTTGGTCGCTTGCCGTAACAACACAGGGAAAAGTCGTTGGCAAACTGATATTGTCCCTATCTTTTATTAAATGGCTTTTCGGCGTCGCTAAAATGATGCCGATTATAGTTAAACTAATGAGTGTTACTCGCTTTTTTACCTCCTCTTTCTTTTGATACCCTTGCGCACCGAAGGGGTATCTTTTCTCGTTTGGCTCGGTGCCACCAAATATAATTGTTTTATGCTATTCATTTTGCTCACTGTCTTGCTACCCACTTGATAAGGCCTTTTAAAATCCGGTCGCTATTGGCACCGCCACCTCCGCCACTATAAAAGTAGGCAAGGCGCCCTGAACCGTATTCATAAGTAATCGCCGCAGCGCTTCCATCATTCCATTCTGCTTCAACATGCCCATTAGAGCCGACGATAGCCGCTCCACCATTTGTCCAAGGATTTGAATATAAAATTGAACCATCTAGTGCCTTCACTTTGCATTCTCCAAAGGTGTTATGATATCTCCCGCCACCCATACAAAGCGGTGGTCAAAATTTTTCCTGAAGTTTATTGCAATTTCGCCTTCACGGTGATTGATACCGTTCTATCGTAGACTATTCCGGTTGTTTGGTCATTGTTATTAGCTCCCTTTATTCCTACAGTTCCGGCTTCATCCTGCCAGATTACGGTTTGTCCCTTATAAATCCGAAATCCCCAAGTATATCCTCCTCCAATGTTGACGAGTTTAAACCTTACATTATTATCACCTTCGTGTAATCGAGAGGTAATATCTATCTTCTTGGTATCACCGTAGTTAGCTGTAGCGATTATTTCGCCATTTATCCAACAAGTTACGCTGTCATCAATATTATAGAGGTGAACAAAATAAGGTACAGGGATATTTTTTCCTTCTACCGAAGGAAATCCAAAGGTTTTCTCTTTGGCAAGCCAGAAAGTTATCCCGCCGCACGCTCCTCCACCACCACCTGCTCCTATACTAAGAAATCCCCATCCCCATTTCTTTTCCCTTTCTGTCGGACCAGCGCCAGCGCCACCAATATATTTACGCTTTTCTACTTCGCCATCCTGAACGATTATCGTTTTATATCCCTTTGCCCTGCATTCAACTGCTTTGATTAGTGGTCTCCCTTGGAGAATATAGCCGACAGCTCTCCAAGAAGGGATGAAATGTACGGATGGCGATATATCAAATTGGTGATGAGCTCCAAAGTCTAATAATTTTAAAGTAACCCTGCCGTTATCGTTGGTGTACCCACTCACAACTTTTCCATTCCATTCAGGAAAGCCACAGTCACCCGGTAAGTCGTCGCCGAAGATTATAGAAACTAAAGCATTCGCTATAGGTCTTCCTGTGTGCAAATCTTTGACTTGAAATCCATAGGGATTTATATTTGACCCATTCACCAAGGAAATAAAGGCGAAAAGAATGAATGCCCTGGCAATATTTTTTACATATTTTGAAATAGGAATCATCTTATCCTCCCTTTTGATACCCTTGCGCACCGAAGAGGTATCTTTTCTCGTCTTTGGCTCGGTGCCACCATTAACTCTCTCATACGCTAAATATGATGCAAGAAATATGCCAAGATTAGAAGAATTCTTTTAACTTTCAAGTTCCGTAAAATCAAGAGCTTAAAATAATGAAGATTGAGCACAAGATAAATGGCGTATCAATTTTACTACAAAGTAATGTATCAAAATGACACATTTTGTTTTATTTATTCTGATTTTCAATCTTTTCCGCTCTTAAAGGTTTGAAAGAAATTAGGCGAAGGATTAAATCTTTGGTTCGGGTTTTCCTTAGATTAGAGATTAGAGATTTAATTAGACCCGAATTTAGTTCTTTTCGGAGGGATTTTTTTTGGCTTTCAATTGGGTCTCTTCTTTGGCAAGAGGTGAGAAATTTTCTTAGGCGAAAAATTTGTCCTCTTCTTAGATCTGGGACTCCCCTCCCCCTACCGCCCCCCAATTTTTTCCCAAAATCCAATAAATCTTGTAAAATCAGAGACTTATTTAAAATTAAGAAGTTAAAAAAATGTTAGTCTCACTAACATCTTTCTTATTCGTATCTTAGGGCGGAAATTGGGTTGAGTTTGGCGGCGCGGGTTGCCGGATAGATTCCAAAGAAGATGCCGATGCCAACCGAGAAGAGAAAACCCAAGATTATCGTCCAGATTGGAGCCGCGGCGGATAGTTTGGTTAAGAGGCTGATTAGTTTGGCCAAAAGGATGCCGCCAATCACCCCAATCCCCCCGCCGATAAGGGAGAGGGTTGAGGATTCGGTTAAGAATTGGAGCAAAATCTCCCGATTGGTGGCGCCGAGCGCCTTTCTTAAACCAATCTCCCTTGTCCTCTCCACCACCGCCACTAACATTATATTCATAATGCCAATTCCTCCGACCAGGAGAGAGATGGCCGCCACCGCAATCATCACCAAAAAGGCGACGTTGGTGATATTCCGATAGATGGTCCGCAGTGTCTCTTGGGTGTTGATGCCGAAGTCATCCGGTTTGTCATAACCCAAACGCCGCCGCCTTCGGAGGAGTTCCCGAATCTCGTCGATCGCCTTCTCCAAGAACTTTTCGCTCTTGGGTAGAGCGATGATGGAGAGACCGCCAAAGACCGCTCCGAAACCGGTCGGTTTCTCAAAGACCCGCTCGTAGGTGGTTAAGGGGATGATTATCACATTATCTTGGGTCTGGCCGAAAAAGGCGCCCTTTCTGGCTAAGATGCCAATTATCGTAAATTTGTGGCCATTGATGGTTAGACTCTTACCCAATGGGTCCTCATAGGGGAAGAGGTTTTCGGTTATCTCTTGTCCGAGGCAACAGACCTTACGCGCCCTTCGGTAGTCGTCATCCTGAATGAAGCGACCAATGGCGACGGAATAATTTCCGGTATATTGAAGTTCACTATTTGAGCCGATAATCTCAGCCAATTTATATTTATTTCCTCGGTAGGCGATACTTGGTAAATTTTGACTCCGGATCGGTGAGACCCGAGCGATGGAGGGCAGTTGGCTAATCGCCTGGGCATCCTCTAAGGTCAAATCCTTTCTCTTTCTCACCTCCTCAAAGTCAATCCGCCCGGTTCCCCAGGCGACCTTTTGGATGTAGATGCTATTACTCCCTAAGGATTGAATCTGGCGCTCCACGGTGCGGTTGAGACCTTGGATTAAAGAGACGATGGTGATCACGGTCAAGACACCGATAATCACCCCCAGGGTCGTTAAGAAGGAGCGGAGCTTATGGGTGCGGAAGGTCTGGAGGGCGAGTTTCAGATATTCTAAGAATTTCATCGGATTTCACCATCAATTATCTTTAATCGCCTCTTGGCGACATCGGCGATATTCGGGTCGTGAGTCACAAGGATAATTGTCCTCCCTTCCTCGGAGATTTGGGAGAGGAGTTTGGTAATCTCTTGCCCGGATTTGGAGTCTAAGTTACCAGTTGGCTCATCCGCTAAGATGAGGGAGGGGTTGGTGACTAAGGCGCGGGCGATGGCTACCCTCTGCATCTCACCGCCGGAGAGTTCGTTTGGTCGGTGATAAAGCCGGTCGGAGAGACCAACTTTCTCTAAGATGGCCAAGACCTTCCTCTTCCTCACCTCCTTCTTCTCTCCCCGATAGATTAACGGCAACTCCACATTCTGAAAGGCGGTATAACGGGGTAAGAGGTGGAAGGTCTGGAAGACAAAACCAATCTCTTTGTTCCGCATCCGAGCCAAATTTTCGTCCGAGAAAAGCGAGACATCCTTTCCCTTAAAGTAATACTTTCCTTCGGTTGGGGTATCTAAGAAGCCGAGGATATGGAGGAGGGTTGACTTACCAGAACCAGAAGGACCCATAATGGCGATGAATTCTCCCTCCTCAACGATTAAAGAGACCGAGCGGAGGGCAGGGACTAACACCTTCCCCGTAGAATAGACCTTAGAGACATCCTCCAGCCGCAGGAACATCTATTTTGCCTTCTTTATCTTCACCAAGTCCCCTTCCTTTAAGGCGGCAAGGATGCGATAGGGTCCAGTAATGACCACCGCCCCTTCTTTCAGACCTTCCAAAATTTCAACGGTCGTCTCCCCGGAAATCCCAACCTTTACCGGCACCAACTTTGCCCGGTCTTTCTCAATTACAAAGACCGCGTCCTTCTCTTCGTTTTCAATCTTCCGACGCCCAACTGCGGAGATGGGCACAATTAGGGCGCTATCTTTTTTGTTCGTCTCAATCTCCGCATGGCAGGTCATTCCGGGACGCAAAAGGGAGGAGGTGTCGGCCAGTTCAATCTCAACCTCAAAGGTTACCGCCTTCTCACTCCCGACGAGTTGGGTTTGGGGCATAAGACCGGTTCTTTTGACGACCCCCTTAAACTTTTGATTAGGAATAGCATCCAACTGGACCGAGGCGGCATTTCCGGGTTTGATCTCAACAACATCACTCTCCGAGACTTCAATCAAGGCGAGGATTTTTGATCGGTCAGCAATGACCATTAAGACCGTTCCCGGATTATTCATCGTCCCAATGATGACCGTCTCTCCTTCCTCAACATTCAGTTTCACCACCTGACCGTTAATTGGGGAACGAATCTCGGTCTTCTCGTATTTATCTTGGGCGTCCTTAAAGTTTGCCTCCGCTATCTTATATTCCACCTCACTTTTCTCGTATTCCTCTTGAGAGATGAGATTTTTGGTAAAGAGGGAGCAGGTCCTTTCGTAACTCAGTTTCGCTTGGTCGTATTTCGCTTTGGCTAATTCGTATTGGATTTCATAACCCTTTCGCTCCAGGAGGGCTAAAAGTGCGCCCTTTTTCACGAAGTCCCCCTCCTTCACCGCCAGCTGCTCAATCTTGCCCATCACTTGGGAAGAGATATTTACTTGGGCTTTCGCCTTGATTGTGCCGTCACCACTCACGGTTGAGACAATACTTCCATAAGAGGCGATAGTCGTCTCCACCTCTTTTCCTTCTTCCTTTCGGATAAGGTTTAAGAGGATAATTAAGAGAATAAAGAGAATGAGAATAATTAGACCAATTCTCTTCTTCACTTCTTTCCAATCAGATAATCCACCTTTGCCTTCGCCTGGTAAATATCAATGAGGCTGGTGATATAAATCTGGTAGGCGTTGGCATATTTCGTCTCAATATCTAAGAAGTCAAGATAGGAGAGGAGACCGAGTCTCTTCTCCTCTTCCCCCAAGCGCAAAATCTCCTTTGCCAACTCAAAGTTCTTTTGGGCATATCGGAAACGGGTATTGGCTTCGTTTAAGGAGAGGAAGGCATCTTTTGCCTCTTTATAGAGGGAAAGCCTCCCTTCGCGCAACTTAATCTCGGCTCTCTTTCTCTCCTGGCGGTGTGCCGAAACATTTAAGAGATAACCGGTGATGTCTAAAATTGGGAAGGAGAGGTAAAGGGAGAGGTGGGAAAGGTCCTTCTCTTGCCAGGAACGGATACTCTTGGGGAAGGAGCTGGAATCGGAATAGTAAGAGGATAGGGATAGGGAGATGGTTGGGAGAAACTTGAAGATGGCGGAATAGAGGGCAATCTCACTCAAATCTTTACCCTTTTTGACCGCTTGCCACTCCGGATGCCTCTCTTCCAATTCTTTCCAGAATTGAAGGAAGTCAATCGTCGTCTCTTCTGGCGGAGTCAATTCCGAGGTGGCGAAAATAAAGAGCTCTCTCTCTTCGCCAATCACCGCCTTTAAGTTCTCTTGGGCGAGAAGGAGATTTTTGTAGGCGTTCTCCTCTTCCATCTTCGCCAACAAGAAGTCGTTCTCACTCCGCAACCGCTCTAAGTTGGAGACCCTTTGGAGGCGATACTTCTCTTCACTCAACTGCCAATTCAACTCCTTCTTTATCCTCTCTTCTCTCTTCACCCGATAAATCTCTTGGAATTTTAAGAGTTGATAATAAGAGGTCTTAGTGAGATACTTTAAGCGTAAGCGGCTCAATTCGCTTTGGGCTTGATAGTATTGGTAGGTTGGGGCGGTGCTCACTAAACCACCAACCAGTTCCGGAGAGAAGAGAATTTGGCTTAGACCGATTTCACCCCCATAGGACCGGCTTGAGTGGTTATTCCTCTTGGCATAAGAGAGATTGAGATAGGGTGAGGGAAGGACTCTCTCAAATTCTTCTAAGACCTTCTCGCGGGCTAAGGTCCGATTGTACCTTTCGTTCATCTTCTCAACGCTTCTCCTCTCGGCGATACTCAAGGCGGAATCAAGGGATAGATAAAGGGTGTCAAGAGAAAAGAGAAAGATGATAAATAGGCTCATAAGATCAGCGCGGGGAAGAGCGGAAGAGGAAGGCGGCGACTAAGACCCAGAGAAGCCAGAGACCGAAGGATAGGTAATAACCCTTCTTCCCCTTTAGGTCGTAGATAATGGTTAAACCTAAACCCAAAAGGATGATTTTCCAAATGGTGAAGATGTCAAGTTGGGCGAGGAGAGAGAATAAGAAACCCTTTTTGGCACCGGGGAGAAGCAAAGAGAGGTTGGTGGCGACAAAAGGACTCTTTTTGATAAAGATGAGTAAGGCGCGCAGCAGGCTGCCGAGAGCCGAGACCAAACTAGCTCCAATAACTAAGGAGAAGGTCTTTAAGAAGACCCCCTCCGTCCCAAGAAGGGGGAGGGCGAGATTTAAGATGAGGGAAAAGAGGAATGTAAATAACAGGGTGGTGAAGACGACCGAGGTGAGGCTTAGGATAATTGCTTTCGGACTTTCGTAGAAACGCTTCACCCGCTCAATCTGCTCTTCGGGCGCTCCCCTTTCCCTCATCCTTTCCGCAATCTCTTCAAATTGGAAATAGCGGGTAGCGACAAAGGTCTGGATTAGGGCGCAGACCAAGACAATAATGAGGGGAGGAAGCCAAATCGGTTTTTCCTTCAAGACTAAAAAATACTTTTGCGGGGAAAAGAAGATATTAACTAGATTCATAGGTAATTATACCTAAAGACCATTAACTTTCAAGCCTAAATTTCTAATTGAGGGATTTTGAGAAGATTAAATTAAAGTCTCACTGCCGATCCCTTTGGGCGACTTCCTCTCTTTCCGCAAGGGTCGTCTTTTGCCCGGATTGTCCGGCGGTTGAGGCAACAGGCGTCAAGCACATTCGCCTTTCTTGTCCAAAGACCGCGGAAAGAAGTCCTCTCGGGCATTTTTTGGCAAAAACCCTGGTTGACTTTTTTGCGAAATCAGTTATGATTGGTTATGCAAGAATATAGTCCGGATAAGATTAGAAATATCGGTTTTTTTGGTCATTCGGGTTCGGGTAAGACAACAATCGCTGACCACTTAATTTTCCTCTTAGGGGCAAATTTCCGCTGGGGAAGGGTGGCCGAGGGAACTTCTTTCTTTGATTATGATGAGGACGAAATCAGCCGGAAGGTGAGTATCAATCTGGCGTTAGGTTGTGGCGGATACCGGGATTATCGCTTCAACCTGATTGACACCCCGGGTTATGCCGACTTCTTAGGGGAGGTCCTCTCCGGGATTAAGGCCAGCGAGAGCGGTTGTATTGTGATTGATGGGACCGGTGGGGTGGAGGTGGGCACGGAGATTGTCTGGCGTTATTTGGCGGAAGAGGAGAAGCCAGTCTTCTTCTTCATCAACAAGTTGAAGAAGGAGCACTCGGATTTCTTCAAGGTGGTTGAGGAGTTGAGGCGGGTCTTCGGTCCTGGGGTCGTCCCTTTAATCTATCCGATTGGTAAGGAGGCAAATTTTTCCGGGGTGGTCTCTATTTTGGAAGAGAAGGCCTATCTCTATGAAGGGGGGAAAAGGAAAGAGGAGGTTCTCTCGGAGGATTTTAGGAGAGAGGTCTTAAAGAGTCGGGAGAAGATCGTTGAGACGATTGGCGAGTTTGATGAGGAGGTCTTGGAGAAGTATTTGGAGGGTGGGGAGATTTCCCAAGAAGTGATTTTAAGCGGTTTGCGGGAAGGGATAAAGAAGAGAAAGGTATTTCCGGTCTTGGGTGGTGATGGGTATGAAGGAATTGGGACAGATTTAATTTTGGACTTCGCCATCTCTTTTCTGCCTTCACTCTTAGAGAATAAGATAAAGACCGAGGAAGGTTTCTTCGAGCCAAAACCGGATGGTAAAACTCTCCTCTTTGTCTTTAAGACGGTCTCGGAGCTCCATATCGGTGACCTAAATTATGCGAAAGTCCTCCAAGGTAGAGTTGAGTCCGGGGATCTCCTCATCAATCTGACGACCGGTCGGCAAGAGAAGATTAATCAGATTTATTATGTGAAAGGGAAGGAGCGGGAAGAGGTTGGGATTTTGCGGACGGGTGAGATTGGGGCTCTGGTGAAGTTGAAAGAGACGAAGACCTCCGATACCTTGGCGGCGCCGGGGTGTAATGTCAAGTTGCCACCGATTAAATTTCCAGAGCCTTCTATCTCAATCGCCATCGTCCCGAAGACGAAAGGTGATGAGGAGAAGGTCTCCAATGGTCTCCACCGCCTTCATAGTGAAGACCCGACCTTTAACTTTTATTATGCGGCGGAATTAAAGCAACAGATTATCTCGGGATTGGGCGAGTTGCACTTAGATGTGATTTTGGGTCGTCTGAAAAGGAAGTTTGATGTGGCGGTTGAGACCCAGAAACCGAAGATTCCTTATCGGGAGACAATAACGAAGAAAGCGGAGGCACAAGGGAAGTATAAGAAGCAGACCGGTGGTCGGGGCCAGTATGGCGATGTCTGGCTCCGCCTTGAGCCCCTGCCTCGGGGAAAGGGTTTTGAATTTGAAGACGCGATCTACGGCGGGGCAATCCCAGCCAAATATATCCCATCGGTGGAGAAGGGAACGAGAGAGGCGATGGAGCAAGGGTTCTTAGCTAATTATCCGATGGTTGACCTAAAGGTGACGGTCTTTGATGGCAGTTTCCATCCAGTTGACTCCTCGGATATCGCCTTTAAGATTGCCTCAATTATCTCTTTTCGGAATGCCTGCGAAAAGGCGGGGGTAGTTCTTTTGGAGCCGATAATGGAAATGGAGGTTCGCTGTCCCGAGCCCTCCTTGGGTGATGTCGTTGGTGACCTAAACTCCCGGCGGGGAAGGATATTGGGGATTGAGCGGGAAGGAAACTTACAGGTAGTGAAGGCACACGTCCCCTTGGCGGAGTTATATAAATACTCAACTACCCTCCGCTCTTTGACCCAAGGTCGGGGTTATTTCCTAATGAAGTTTTTCCAATACGAAGAGGTCCCAAAGGAACTCGCCCAAAGGATAATTGAGGAGGCAAAGCGGGAGAAAGAAGAGACGCGAAGCGGTGCCTGAGCCCGGTAAGTCTCAGTGAGGGGATTGGCAGAAATTGAGGATTACCGATTTATGAGTTTGGCATTGCGCTTAGCGCTCCGGGGGCGTTTTACTACTTCGCCCAACCCGATTTGTGGGGCGGTTGTCGTTAAGAATGGGCGGATTGTCGGCAAGGGGTATCATAAAGCCTTTGGTGGAAAGCATGCGGAGATTTTGGCGATTGAGAGTGTCAAGGAGAAGAGGGATTTAGTCGGCTCAACCCTCTACTCTTCCTTAGAGCCCTGCTCCCATTACGGCAAGACCCCACCTTGCACCAAAAGGATAATTGAAGAAGGGATTTCCGAGGTCGTCTTTGCGATGTCGGACCCAAACCCATTGGTAAAAGGGAAGGAGGTATTAGAGGAGGCGGGGATAAAGGTGAGAAGCGGGGTGATGGAGAGAGAGGCAAAGGAGAGAAACGAGTGGTATATAAAATATGTTAAAGAGAAAAAGCCCTATGTGAGCCTAAAGGTGGCGATAACCTTAGATGGGAAGTTGGCAACAAAAGAGGGGGAATCAAAGTGGATTACGGAAGAAGAAGCGAGGCGGTTCGTCCATTTTCTCCGGGCGGAAAATGATGCGGTCTTAGTTGGGATAAATACGATTTTGAGGGATGACCCGAAATTGACGGTCCGGATTAAAGGGTTACCAAATAAGAAGCGGGTCGTCTTAGATAGTAAGTTAAGAATCCCAAAAGATTGCCAGCTCCTTTCCGAACCAGGGGAGATTATTCTCTTTACGAGCAAGCGAAGCAAAAAGTTAAAGATGAGAGAAGGGGTAAAGATTATTCCCGTGAGAGAAGAGAAAGGGCTCCTCTCGTGGTCCGAAATCCTAAAAGAACTTGCAAAATTGGGCTGTGCCAAAATTTTGATTGAAGGTGGCGCCGGGGTCATTTCCTCGGCCTTAAAGGAAGGAATTGTTGATAAGGTCTATATCTTTATCGCTCCCAAAATTTTGGGGCGCGGCCTTGTCTTCACGGACCACCTCTTTCTCCCCTCTCTCTCTGAGGCGATAAAATTGGAAGATATTAAGGTGAAGAGAATCGGGCAAGATTTCTTATTTACTGGTTATGTTCACCGGTATCATTGAGGGGATTGGTCAGATTAAAGAGATTCTCCCCTTAGGGAGGAATCGGCTCTTCTCTATCTCTTATCCGAAAGGTTGGGAGATTAAGGTGAGCGATTCAATTGCCGTGGAAGGGGTCTGCCTGACGGTGACTGAGGTGAAGGGAGATAATTTTGGGGTTGAGGTCTCGGAGGCAACTCTGACTCAGACGACCTTGAAAGGGATGAGAAGGGGAGACTTCGCTAATTTAGAGAGGGCGCTTCTCGCTTCGGGGAGACTTGGTGGACACTTTGTCCAAGGGCACATTGATGAAATTGGCCGGATAACGAAAATTAATCGGGTTGGGAGAAACTTCCTCTTGACGATTCAGGTGAGTAGAAGGAATCTCTTTCTTTTGACCGAAAAGGGCTCGGTGGCGGTCTCGGGGATAAGCCTGACGGTATTTAAGATACTGGAGAACACCTTCCAAGTCCTAATCATCCCCCATACCTATGAGAATACGACCTTGAGAGACAAAAGGGTGGGGAGTGAGGTGAACATTGAATACGATATCTTGGGCAAGTATTGCCAGAGGAGGATTTGCTGAATAAACTCTTTCTCAAATCCTCGGAGAGGATGGAAGAGATTCCTGATAATCGAGTTGATTTAATTATCACCTCTCCACCCTATTGGAATGCGATTGATTACGATGTCCATACTACTGACTCCACAAAGTGGTTTAGAACGAGGAGGGGTGAGGAATATGAGAAATATTTAGAATGGCTAAAAAGGTGTTTTTGTGAGTGTTACCGAGTATTGAAGCCGGGTCGGTTCTGCTGCGTCGTGCTCGGGACAGTTTTATATAAGGGGAGACACTATCCTTTACCCCATCACTTCATTTCTCTGATGGAGGAGATTGGCTACGAGTTCCATCAAGATATCGTCTGGTATAAGGTAACCGGGGGCGTAAAAAGGGCGGGGGTAACGATTCAAAACCCTTATCCCGGATACTATTGCCCCAATATTATGACTGAGTATATCTTAATCTTTCGCAAACCGGGACCAAAGATTTATCAAGGGCGGACAAAAGAAGAGAAGGAGAAGGTTAAAATTCCAATTGATAAATTATTCACCAAAGAGTTGGCTAATAATATTTGGCATATCGCACCCGTCCCACCAAATCAATATGACCATCCCTGCCCTTTCCCCGAAGAGATTCCTTATCGGTTAATTAAACTCTTTTCTTATGAAGGGGATTTGATTTTAGACCCATTTTTAGGAATTGGCACAACTACCAAGGTGGCAAGTAATCTTAACCGGCAATGGGTCGGTTACGAGATAAAAGAGAAATATTTAAGAATTGCGGAAAAGAGATTGTTTGAATCTTTGAACTTAAGAAACCAATTAATTTCAGTTTTTGAAAAGATTCCCATCCAAGAGCCGAGGGCCCAAAAGAGGGGGAAAAAGGGGTATATTTCAGAGACACCTTTTGATTCACTTCGTCTATTTCGGGAGAAAGGGGATGAATATAGAAGAAAGGGTAGAAAGAAGTAGAGATTTAATAATAAAAATTGCCCAAATCGGAAGGAGATACTTTGCTCTTCTTCCTCTGAGAGAAATATCTCTATTTGAGCATTATTTTGATGATAAAGGGAATTTGATTAGAGAGAAAATTGACCGAAACGATGGTCTCTGGACTCGCCGAGAGATAATTGCTCGGTATCTACTTTTAAATGCGGTCTTAGACCAAGGACCGGATTCCGAAGGAGTGAGATTACTTTTGCGCGATGTCCTTAATTTCCTCTACCAAAAAGAAGTAAGGATTCTCCACCGCCCTTTATATTTCTTTAAGGAATTAGGCATTTCAATTGACACTATCCTGCAAAAACACTCAGGGGTGAAGGAAATTCGGGCGAGAGATTGGGCGAGAGAAAATAACTCTTCCCCTTCTAAATATAACCTCTTCTTTACCCAATCAACCCGAGGGATAGTTTCTACTAAGCAAGTTTTAGATTACGGTCTCCATCGCTGGGGCGTCCCCCTTTGCCTCTTTCTCCTTTTGGAGAGGGATAGTGAAAAAAAGAGGAGAGAATCTACCGAGCCCTTCGTTGAATTTTTAGAGAGTTATCCCTCAGCGGAGATCGCCAGTCGTCAATTAAAGAATCACGAGCGCTACGGGTTAGGGAGTGAGATTGGTGATAAGGCTTGCCACTTATTTATTAAGTGGTATCTCTATTCATTTAAGCTGGCAAAGAGAAGAGATGACAGATGGGGACCCTTCTCTTATGAATTGCCTTTTGATAGTAATGTTGGTCGGGTTTTATTCCGCACCGGGTTTCTTTTGAATTGTGCCGCATTCTCTCGATTCCAAGAGTGGAATGTGATTCAGGAAGGCAGAGGAAAAGGAGGGAAGAATTATCTTCGGGTGACAAACATCCGAAATAAAATATCCCAATTTTTTTCTTCCCTTCCCAATTTCTTAACTTCCTACCAAACCCTTGCCATTAATTACTTAGGAATAAAGAAGGAAAAACCGAGTAAGATTGAAATTCAACATATCCCAGCTCTTTTATTACTTGAGACTGAGTATGAAGTTGGGGATTTAGACAACGGATTGATGGTTATTGGCACAAATTACTGCTTAAATAGTCCAGACCCAAGCTGTAGGGAATGTCCCATCAAAGACCTTTGCTTAGGATACCAAAGCCGTAAAGATTTAATTGGAGATTATACAACTTAATGGTAATTAAAGAGGTTCTGGTGAAGGGGGCTTTAACCAAATCGGGGATTTTTTCCATGGGCTATTCCTTAAATCCCTATATCGGCTGTAGCCACCGCTGTCTCTACTGTTATGCGGACTTCATCGGGAAGTGGCGGGATGTCTTGCCTTGGGGTGAGGTGATTGAGGTGAAGATAAACCTTCCCGAGAGGTTGCGCTCGGAGGTGAAGAGGAAGAAGAGGGGGGTTGTCGTCCTCGGCACGGTCTGCGACCCATACCAACCGATTGAAGAAAAGTACCAGTTGACCGAAGAGGCCTTGGCAATTTTGACCTTTGCCAAGTTTCCCTTCCGAATCCTAACGAAGTCTTCCCTTTGCCTTCGGGATATTGAATTGTTGAAGGGGGCAAAGGAGAAAGTTGGCTTTGATGGGGTGGTCGTCGAGATGACACTCACCACCTTAGACGAAGGGCAGAGAAGAATCTTTGAACCCTTCGCTTCCTCGGTTGAAGAGAGGATTAGTGTTTTAAGGAGATTGAAGAAAGAGGGGATAAAGACCGTCCTCTTCTTTGGTCCAGTCCTTCCCTATTTCTCTGACCGAGAAGAGATGATAAGGGATATCTTTTCCTTAGCGGCGGCGGTTGGGGTAGAAGAGGTTTTGGTTGACCGCTTCAATTATCTGGATAAGAAGATAGGCACCTTGCTCCCTAACTTAAAGAATTTCCCTGAGGCGCAAGATTATTACGGCTGGGTAAATCAAAATTATCTCTTTTATACCGAAGAGCTGCGAAAGAAGGTAGAGAGAATTGCCCAAGATTTCTCTTTGCCGATTTCTCTTCTCTTTTGATGCTTCTTCTCTTTCTCTTTCTTAGTATTGATGGAACTCTATTTGATTACATCAATTCCGATTTGAAGTGCCCGACTCTTGATTGCTTAAATAACGGGATTGGGGTTCTCTCTTCCCAATCCTCTCTCTTTGCCACTCACTTCCTTCTATTCTCTTTTGGGAGAGAGAGAGAGCGGGCGGTTGGTAAACTCGCCCTCCTCTCAGCCAGTAGCGCTACCTTTCTCTCTCTTGGAATTAAGACGGTTGTCAACCGACCCCGACCAGAAGGGAAGAGAGGTCGTTTGGACTCCTCTTTCCCTTCTACCCACTCCGCCCAGAGTTCGGCTTTGGCTTTCGTCTATGGTCAGAAATATCCAAAACTAAAGATCTTCTTTTATACCTATTCTCTCTTCGTTGGTTTCTCCCGGGTCTATTCTGGTGAGCACTATCCTTCGGATGTTCTGGTCGGTTGGGTCTTAGGTTATCTCACCGCCCGATTGGTCTTGAGAGCGGAAAGAGAGATTGTCAAATTCTTTGAGAGTCGCATTCCTTCAAAGGAGAGATTTTGGGGGAAATGAGAATTGACTTTTTGAGAGATTTTTTTATAATTAGAGAAAGGGCCTATAGCTCAGTTGGCAGAGCATCCCGCTGATAACGGGAAGGTCAGAGGTTCGATTCCTCTTAGGCCCATAATAAAAAGAGGGGAGTGAGTAATAAGACCTTAACCATTTTTGCCTTGGTATTAAGTGGTGTCTTTCTCATTTTGACGCTTCTCATTTTGGGACTTGGGTTACCAGACCAACCTTTTTCTAAGGCGGTGGCGGTGGTGGAGGTCTCGGGATTGATAAGGGATTCAAGGGGTATCGTCCGGCAGATTAAGAAATTTGCTCAAGAGCCAAGAGTGAAGGCAATTGTTTTAAGGATTGATAGTCCTGGCGGGGTGGTGGCACCAATGCAGGAGATCTTTGAAGCGATCAAAGAGGCGAAGAGGGAAGGGAAGAAGGTAGTTGCTTCAATGGGCTCAATCGCCGCCTCCGGTGGGTTCTATGTCGCCCTGCCCTGCGATTGTATTGTCGCCAATCCCGGGACGATAACCGGCTCAATTGGGGTGGTGATGAATTTCTTCGTCTTAGAAAAGTTCTTCCAAAAGTTAGGAGTTGGTTTTGAGACGATAAAGTCTCGGGAATATAAGGATATCGGCTCACCCTTCCGGCCAATGAGACCAACCGAGAGAGAACTTTTAAAAGGGGTAGTTGAGGACGTTTACCAGGAGTTCGTTGCGGCGGTGATGGAGGAACGGAACCTCACTTGGGAAAAGATGAGAGAGATTGGGGACGGTCGGATATTTTCTGGGAGGCAGGCAAAGGAGTTTGGCTTAGTTGACACCCTGGGCGGTTTGGAGACAGCGATTAAAATCGCCGCCCAAATGGCCGGGATTAAGGGTGAACCAAAGGTGATAAGAGAAAGGAGGTTTTTGCCCTTCTCTTTAATCTTCGGTCGCCTTTGGACCCGCTTAACTAGCCCGGAATTATTATACTTAACCCGGTAAGAAATTATTCTCTAATCTTCTCCTTCCTCTTTCATTTGGAAGAGTTCGTGGTAGGCATCCTTATAACCTTTTCTTGCCTCTTGGCATTTCTGATACCACTCCTTCCTCTGCTCGTCGGTGGTGAGGTTATCGTATTCCGCCAGGTAGCTTTTTAATTCGGCGATTTTGGCATTAACTTCGTCAATCTTTGCCTGTTCTTCCGGAGATGGGCTGGGTAGGCTTTTTAGTTTTCGGGCGAAGCGCGCTTCAAATTTCTCAATCCGTTTTAGTTCGCGGTCGCGGTATTGGCGGTAGTCCTCTTCGGTCATCTTCCGCTTGCCTTCCAGGACGGCCGAACCCCGTCGGGTGACGATGGTGAAGATAATCGCTAAGACAACTAAAATCCCGACGATTGTCCAAACGATGGTGCGTGTCTTCATATTGTCCTCCCTTTCCGATTTATTTTCTTAGACATTTTTCCCACAACACTTTTTATACTTCTTCCCGGACCCACAGGGGCAAGGGGCGTTGCGCCCAATGCGGGGTGAGGCGGCGACCAAAACCCTCTCCTCCTTTGGCTTCTCCCCGGGATTGGCGGTTAAAACTGGTTTGTAGGCCCGGAGGGGTGTCCGGGGTTTTCCCCTTTCCCCAATTTTTACCTCGGCGCGGAAGAAGAGGGCCAAACTCTCTCGGTGGAAGGAAGAGAGGGTCTCTTGGAAGCGGGCGAAGGATTCCTGTTTGTACTCTAAGAGCGGGTCTTTTTGACCATAAGCGACCCAATTTATCCCTTCCCGCAAGAGGTCAATTTGGTAGAGGTGGTCACGCCAGTGGGTATCAAGGGAACGGAGGAAGATGTAGGTGAAGAACTCTGGGAATAGTTCTTTCAGTTCTTCTTTTCTCTGTTCAAACCGCTCCTCGGCGATTTGGCGCAATTTCTCCCTCAATACCTCCCGACGCATCTTGGAGACTTCGGTTTCGGAAATAGAAAAATCGGCTAAAAAGATTAGTCCAAATTCGCCCCGCAAATCAGTCCACGACCAGAGGGCAGGGTCTTTCTCTTTGGTATGTTTCTCAATCAGTTCGTCAATCACAAAACTGGCTGATTCCAAAAATGTCTTTTTTAAGTCGGTGCCTTTTAGGTATTCGTCCCGGAGCGAGTAGATAACCTCTCTCTGTTTATTCATCACATCGTCAAATTCTAAGAGGTGCTTCCGGATTTCAAAGTTCCGCATCTCAACCCTTTTCTGGGAGTTGGCAATCGTTTTGGAGACCAAGGGGTGTTCTAAGGGCTCCATCTCTTTCTGGCCAAATCTTTCTAAGATACTGACCATTCGGTCGGAGCCGAAGAGGCGCATCAGGTCATCTTCTAAGGAGAGGAAGAAGCGGGTGGAACCGGGGTCACCTTGTCGACCACTCCTCCCCCGGAGTTGGTTGTCAATGCGCCGGGCTTCATGCCTCTCGGTCCCGATGATATAGAGACCACAAGGACACTCTTTTAGACAACGCCCCGGCTCTTCCTCCCAGTAGGCGCATTTGCCCTCGCCTTGGCTATTGATGTAGCACTTTTCTCCCTTCACGACCCCGGGTCCTAACTTGATGTCGGTCCCTCGCCCGGCCATATTGGTGGCGATGGTGACCGCATCTTTCTGTCCGGCTTTGGCGACAATCTCCGCTTCCCTTTGGTGGTGCCGGGCATTTAGGACCTCGTGGTTTATTCCCCGACTCTTTAGCATTCGGGAGAGGAGCTCTGAGTTTTCCACCGAGGTCGTGCCGACCAAGACTGGTCTCCCGACCTTGTGCGCCTTCTCAATCTCCGAAACGATGGCCTTGAACTTCTCACTCTTGGTTTTATAAATGATATCCGGATAGTCAATCCGCCGCACCGGCTTGTTGGTTGGGATTTCCACAACATCCAGTTTGTAGATGTGCCAAAATTCTTGGGCCTCGGTCGCAGCGGTGCCGGTCATACCGGCTAATTTCTCGTACATCCGGAAATAGTTTTGCAGGGTGATGGTCGCTAAGGTCTGAGTCTCCTCTTGGACCCTCACCCCTTCTTTGGCTTCTAAGGCTTGATGGATGCCATCGGAGAAGCGTCGTCCGGGCATCAAGCGACCAGTGAATTCGTCAACAATCACGACTTTTCCCTCTTGGATGATGTAGTCAACATCCTTTTGGAAGTGGTCAAAGGCTTTGAGTAAGGCACGCAAGGCCTCTAATTTTTCACTCTTTTTCTTATATTCTTCTTTGACCTTCTCCTTATAAAAGACCTTCTCCTTGGGGGAAAGTTTCTCATCTAAATCAACCTTCTTCAATTCGGTATTCAAGTCGGGAACGACGAAGAAGTTTGGGTCTTTTAACCGTTCGCATAAAAACTTCTCGCCCTTCTCGGTGAGACGAATCGTCTGGTCTTTTTCGTCGGTAACGTAGTATAATTCTTCATCAAGGAGATGAAACTTCTTCTCCCGCAGGAACTCCAACTCGGTCTTTTCAATTAACCGCTTTATCTCCGCCTCCCGCTCCGCTTTCAAAAGTTGGTTATTCTTGGGGGAGCCGCGCTTGGCTTGGAGAAACTTAGTTCCCGCCTCTCGCCTTTTGTTCTCCTTCAATAACCTTCTCGCCTCTTCCACGATGCGATTGACCAAGATGGTCTGGCGGTGATAAAGTTCCCGGACCGCTGGGGTTAGGGTATCAAACCGCTTTTCACTCGCCGCCACCGGACCAGAGATGATAAGGGGGGTGCGGGCTTCGTCAATTAAGATGCTATCAACCTCGTCAACGATGGCGTAGTAATGACCACGCTGGACCTTATCCTCCCACCTTAAGACCATATTGTCCCGCAGGTAGTCAAAGCCGAACTCGTTATTTGTGCCGTAGGTGATGTCGCAATTATAAATCGGCTTCCTCTCTTCTGGACTCATCCCCATCTGGATGCAACCGACGGTTAAACCTAAGAATTCATAAACCGGTCCCATCCACTCCCGGTCCCTTCTGGCGAGATAGTCGTTAACCGTGACTAAGTGGACCCCCCTTTTGGTTAGGGCGTTGAGATAGAGGGGCATCGTCGCCACCAGGGTCTTTCCTTCTCCGGTCTTCATTTCCGCAATTTTCCCCTCGTGGAGGACAACCCCCCCTAAGATTTGGCAGTCAAACGGGACCATATCCCAAGTTATCTCAATCTCGCAGACGAGCCACTTCTTCCCCAGGAGGCGACGGCAGGCTTCTTTGACTAAGGCGTAGGCCTCAGGCAGGATATCATCTAAACTCTCTCCCTCTTTTATCCTTTTGACAAAGTCTTCGGTCTTTTTTGGGAACTCCTCGTCTCTCAACCCTTTAACCTTCTCCCAGGTCTCATTCACCTGAAAAACGAGCGGCCAAAGTCTTTTTAACTCCCGCTCGTTTTTTGTGCCCAATAGCTTCTTAAATACCGTTAGCATTTGTTATCTTATTCTACAAGGAATCTCAAATCCTGTCAAGGCTTTTTAATTCTTTGGGAAGCGAATAAAATTTAGACCGGTGGTTGGATAGAAGAGTAGATGTTCAATTACGCATTTAATTAGCCATCCTCGCCGATTTTAAATTAGGTCCTATTTTAGAAAGAGGTTTAGATATTCAATTGGCTTGAGGGCGATAACTAAATATAGACCTTTATTTAGGTCTTAAATTAGCCAAAAAGATTGGTCAAAGAGGCAATAGAGGGGGCAAGGAGGTAGAAATCAGGGAAAAAATAGGTAAGTTGTGCAAAATCATAATCTTAAAAGAAATAAAAGTTTTTCGCCCAATGGACAGATATGTCTACTCTCAACCGTCAAATTCTTTCTCGTCTTTTGAAGGCGAGTATTGACTTCTGGGGTAATTTTTAGTAAAATTAAAAAGCCGAAGTGGCGGAACTGGGAGACGCGACGGACTCAAAATCCGTTGGGGTTTACACCCTGTGAGGGTTCGACTCCCTCCTTCGGCATTTAAGGCAATCCCTTTCTCTTTCGCCAAATCCAGTCCAAGATGAAGAGAGCGGCGGTGAGGAGGTAGAGTAGGGGGATTGACCGGGGGATGAATCTAATCTCATCCCGGTATTCGGCGAGTCTCAATTCTTTAGGGACGCTTTCCGAGGAGAGGAGTTGACCGCCGCTCAACTCGGCCAGAGAAGAGAGCAATTCTTTATCAATCCCGCTCCTTAACAATTCAATACTCTTCTCCTCAACTTTCACCTTCTCTTCGGTCTCCCCGATTTTTTCCCCGTTTTCGTAGCCGAGCGCTTTAAGGGTATGTTCCCCAGATGGGAGGTGGAGATTTGCCTCGTAGAGCCCTTCCCCAATCTCAGCCATCGGGACTTCGGTCTTATCCGCCACCAATCGGAAATCTAAGTTTTTAAGTGCCCGACCGACCTCATTTAGAGCCAAAACCCGCACCCGAATATTTTCACCCGAGTAGTAGGTCTTCTTATCGGTCTTCAGAAGAAACACCTTCTCACCAAACTGGATGAAGTCCAAGAGATTTTGGAAAAGGTCTTTTCCCTTCTCTTCCTCACCACCAAAAAATAACCGCCAAAGGGGGAATCCAGTCAATTGGACAACCTTCTTATCTTTATAGCGCCAGAAGGCGAGGACTGGTCCTTCGGAACTTGTCCACCAGACCGATGCCTTCTCCTTGGGGCGGGTCTTCATCAGCCCGAAAAAGGGAGGAGCCTTGGTCAAAAGTTTCTCTCCCCCTTTAGAAAATAGAGGGCTTTCGGTCATCTCCGGGGTAATTTCAAAGGCAACTTCTTTTTCAATCACCTTTCCTTCGGAGGTTAAGGGAAGAAAGTCTCCAATCTCTTGATAGTCCTCTCCCCCCCCGAGGAAGATGACCCCTCGGCCGGGGATGGCGAGTTCTTTTAACTGCCTCTTCGCTTCTTGGGTGAGGAGGGAGGTCCTTAGGTTATCCATGATTAAGATGGCGTCATTAGGGAAGATGGAGAAATCAACCTTCAGTGGCTGCGCCCCGCCTTCGGCTACCCTTCTCTTCTCTCCCATAAGGTAGAAGACCTTACCGTCAAGAGAGATGACGAACTGGACTTCGTTCTCTTTGTTGGGCAAAAGGAGCTGACTCAAAAATCGGAGATTGAAGGTCGGGGAATTGGAGAGGTAGTAGATTTTCTTTCTCCTTTGGCGCACCGCCACGGTCAACTGGTAGCGATTGTTTTGATAATCTTCTTCTCCGGGCACGGACTCCAAAAAGAGAGAGTAGCGCGTTTCCTTCGGAGGGAGGAGGGTGAAGACTTCTTCTTTATGGTATTCACCTTCTCGGAAAGAGAGATTTCTCTTCTCCAGAATCCTACCTTCTTCGGAAAAGAGAATTAGGTCTCTCTTTCCGGGGAGATTTTTTGCCTTCGTGATCACCTTGAGGTAAAGGCTCTCACCTTCATTTATCACCTCGGGATAGATGCAGTCGGTGATGGCGAGATCTCTTTCTTCTTCCCTTCCGGTGAGGACCGAATAGATTGGGGGCCCTTTCTTCTTGGCGATGGCTACTGGGTCTTGGCTTCCGTTGTGGAGACCATCCGAGAGGAGGAGGATTGCCCCTGGTCTCTTCCCTTGGGCAAAAGAGAGTGCCTTACTGAGATCGGTTCTCTCTCCGGTAAGTTCGGGGCGTCGGTTTAGGGGGAGGACGGTCTCGGCAAAGGCGAAGACCGAAACTTCCTTTCTTTCCCTTAAAAACTCTTCAGCGAACTTCTTTGCCGCTTCACCCTTTTTACCCATCATACTCTTTGAGAAGTCCCAGAGGAGGATTATCTCTTTTGGTCTTTTGAGAAATTGCCAACGCCCGATGGGGTTGGTGATTAAGAGCAAAGAGAGAAAGACCCCAAAGACCCGCAGAAGGGCAAAGGGAGAGAGATTTTTCTTTAGGTAAATGATGAGGAGGAAAAAGAGAATTAAAGAGAGGACGATATAGAGAAGAGACATATCCTAATTAAAAAGGTCTTTTAAGTCTCTCTTCTCTTTTTCGGGCTGGAGGCGAAGAAAAATTGGCTCGGTCAAGACCTCTAAATCCGAAGAGTGAATGAAGTCAATGAGACCATCATTGTCCTCATCATAGACGGCGGAGACCGAATAGACCCCATCCGGTAGGTCAATTTTGAAATTGCCTTCTCCATTTGTCAAGAGAAAAAGGCGAAAAGGTCCAGAGAAGAAGAGGATTGCTTCGCTTACGCCTTTCTCCCCAAGAAGAACTTTACCTTCCTGTTTTTGGGTGCTAATGAGGGTATCAAAGAACTTATTGTAGAGACCAAAACTCTTTAACTTATTTCCCTCCAAATCGGTTAGGGAGGGTAGAAGCAAAAAAGAGAGGTAAGAGAGAGATGGGAGCCCATCAATCTTTAAGGCCAACCGCTCAAAGTCATTAGACCAAGAAGGAGAGACGCTTTCTCTCTTTATCGGTTGGATGAGAAAAAAGAGTTTTGTTGTCTCCATCGGCTCGGAAAATTTAACCTCTAGGCCCTCTCTTAAGAGACTCATCTCTCTAATTCGGGGAGGAATCGTATCCCTTTCCTCGGAGGCGGTGAATTTCAAGTTTAGAGACCGGAGATTCTTTTCTTGGTCCAAGACCTCACCGATGAGGGTATAGGTCTTTTTCCTCAGTGGTCTGGTGAAGAGGGTTACCTTCCGCTCCCTAATCCTCACCGCCCGAATCTCAACCGTCTCTTCCGGGGCGAAGAGGGAAAACTTCCCTTCTCTTATCGCCTCATCAAAGGTGAGGAGGAGGGTGGTTCGGTTTTGAGGGGTGATCTCTTCCAGTCTCGGTGGGAATCGGTCCGGACTGGGAGGCAGTGCCTTCTTGGCGCAGAAGAGAGAGAAGAGGAGGAAAAAGATTTTTAAGTTCGGTCTCATTTTTTTGATTTAATTATCCGATAAATCTCTTCCCGCTTGGTAATTGGGATTCTATCTTTAACGAACTGGAAGATGATTCGGGAGAATTCTTTATAGAGCGGAACTAGTTCCGGAAAATTCTCCTTTAAGACCTTAATATGCCGCTTAATCGTCGCTTTATCTCCCCGGACAATTGGTCCGCTGAAGGCTCTTTTGGTGGGATCGGAAAAGGCATTTAGGAGGGAGGCAAAGGCAAGGGGGAGGAGGGCGAGTTTATCTCTTATCACCCCTTTTCCCAAAGAGAGGGCAATCTGGAGAGAGGTGGTGAGGAAATTGGAGGCGAAGACACAGGCCAAGTGGTAAGTCTCCTTCTTAGCGGTGGGGACAACGAGATACTTCTGGCCCATTGCCCTCATCAACCTCGCCCCAAATTTGAGCGCCTCTTCCTCTCCTTCCAAGGCGAAGGGAATCTGATTGAAGAGGCAATTTAGCTTTTTATTTTCTGGGAAGGGGTAGATTGGGTGGAGCGAGAGGACACGCGTTCCTTTCGGAAATGCCCGGGAAGAGAGGCTACCGGAGAAATGGACGAAAAAGGCGGCGGGGCTTAAGTTATTTTTCACTGTTTCATAGATTTTAACTACTTCGTCGTCGGGGGTGGCGCAGAGGAGGACATCAACCTCCTCCGCCAACTCCCGATTTGTCCAGTTTTTCTTTTTTAGAGAAAAGAAGCGGCTAATTCTTTGGGCTCGGCTCTTAACGAGGTCGGAGACGCCGATCAGTTTTAATCTCTTTCGGTGCAAAAGAAGGGCAAAATAACTCCCGACCCGACCAGCCCCAATCAGACCAAATTTTAAATCCTGAATCCCCTTCCTCATAACTCACTCCTCCTTTGCTGGTTTAATCTCGGGGGGGATTTCATAGAGGGTCCAAATCCCTCTCTCTTCAATCTTTTTCCATTTGTCAATTATTGTCCGGTCGCTCAATCGGGGCTCACCCGAGACTAAGAAGTAATCATACTCTTCCCAGCCTTCGGGAAAGACGGAGTGCCAGGTCTCCCACTCGTCAATCTGGGGCAAAGGATAAGGCTCTTGATACACGATTGGAGAATAGCGGATGTAGGCGAAGGTAAAACCGGAGAGCCCATTCTTGTTGATGGCATAGTAGGTTGGAAAGTGTAAGAAGACATCGTAGCCAAAAAAGTCCGCCTTCGGTCTCTTTTGGTAGATGAGCCCAGCCAATTTCTTTCCTTCTGGGAGCTGAGCGAACATCGCCTTTATTGGCTTCGCCTCTTGATTGAAGAGAAAGATTCTGATCCCTAAGTTCAAGCCGACCAGAGAGATGATTAGGCTGGTAAAGAGTTTTAACGCCCAGTGGTTAAAATTGGCGAGGTTGAGGGCCAAAAAGGCGATGAGCAAAAGAAAGAGAAGAGGAGCAAACCTCTCGTTTAAGAAGACCGCTTCCTTATACCTCCCGGGGAAGAAGAGGTAAAAGAGAAGGGTGGTGAGAAAGAAAATAGTGAGGTAACGATAATTATCTCGGAAGAAGGAATTGATTTTCTTTTGGCGAAGCCGATTGAGGGTGGTGAGGAGGAAGAAAACGAAGAGGACTTTGAGGATGAAGATATAAGTCTCATCGGTCTTTAAGCCAATCCGGCGGAAAAACTCCCAGAGGTTATTATAAAGGGTGGGAAGGGAGATGTATTGGCGAAACTGTTGTTGCAATTCGCTCCCTTCACCCCGAAATTGCTCAATCTGCCAAGGGAGGAAGAGGGCGAAAAAGGAGATGAGCCAAGGGATTAATAGGGGTAAGCCCCAACGAAGAGGGCGCCTTTCGGAGTTAAAAGTGAAGATTAAAAGATAGGTGACCGAGGCGAAGATGTAAACTAAGGAATGAGCGAAAAAGAGGAAGAAGAAGAGGAGAGAAATTGGGAAAAGATAGGAGCCTTTCCTTTTTTCTCTCAGGTATTTAATCTCATAGCCGATTAAAAAGAGGATTAAAGCCATTCCCAGATTGAGGCCCACGAATCCCCAGAAGAGGTTGTAGTTGTAGGAGAGGAGAAAGCCGAAGAGACTAAAATACTCATTACCACCCAATATCTTGATTAAGAAGAGAAGGGATAAGGGAAAGAGAATAAGGGAGAGGGTGAGATAAATCTTATTGCTTATCTCTAAGGGAAAGATGAGACTCAAAAGATAGGTGGAGAAGAGGTGGAGGGTATTGTGCATCGGAAAAAGGCGCAAGGAATAAATCTTTGCGGAAGGGAGTTCCGGGGAGTAGTTTTTCAGAATTGAGGCAAAATGGAGGTGCTGGGGTAGGTCAACAAAGGGCAAGAAGGGAAAGAGCCAAACCGGTAAAGAGAAGAGGAGGGAGAAGAGGAAAAAGAGGAGATAAAAGGTCTTTTTATCCATAGCGCCTCAAGAATAAGAAAGGGAAAGAAAAGATAACAGAGAGGAGGGAGAGATAAAGGGCATAAATCTCCCAACCCTTTCTTTGGGAGAAGATTTTGACCAAATGCCTTCCCGAAGGGAAGGGGAAGACGAGGAAGTGGTCTTTCGTCTCAAACACCTTCACCTCTTTCCCGTCAACCAAAACCTTTATCTCCGGATAGAAACTGACCGCGGTTCGCAGAAAACATTCCTTAGAGGCGCGGACCTCGGCGGTAATCAAATTGTGTTCCAGGGAGAGGGAGTTCACTTCAATTTCCGGCGCCTCCCCGGGTAAGGACTCTCCTTTTTGGTCTTCCCGAATCGGTAGGAAGAGGCAACTCCCCTTTTCGTGGTCAATCTCAATTACTTCTAAGAGGCTTTGCCAGTCGGCGGCGATAAAAAAAGATTTCTCTGGGATTACCTTCTCTTGGGGAAAGGGTTTTAATCGGTTGCTTCCTAAAAATAGTGAGGGATAGGGATATTGGCCAATGGCCAAGGGTGGTTGTCGTTCCGCCAGGATGAACCGGTCATCCCAGGTTACTCCCTTCTTTAAGCAGACTAAGGTCTGGTCAATCTCACCACCAAGAAGCGTGGGCAGGGTGATGATGTGGCTTATCCCCGCCAAGCGGATAATCTTTAATGAGTTTTCCGAGAGGACTCGGGTTGTGGAGTCGCCGAGGTCGGTGGCTAAGGAGTTTATCCAAGGATAGAGATAGAGCATATTCTTTGCCGCGAACTGGTGGTAAGGTGGACCGTAGACCGAAGGCAAATTGGCAAAGAGAAACCCCATCGCTGGATAACGGCAGACCCTCTTGAAGAGGTCAATCCCTTCCATCGGGATATCAACATCAACCAGTTTCGTCACCTTCTCCCTCTTTAGGATTTCGTAAATCTCCTCCCTTAAACCCAAGAGTTCTCTTCTCTCCTCATAAGGCGAGAAGATTGTCCGAGGTAGACAGTCAAAGAGGAGGAGCAAGAATAAGAAGGAGAAGACATTATTGCCCGAGAGGCGGAATTTGCTCAGGTGCTCTTTTAAGAGGTTTAAGCCGTCAATTGAGAGGAGACTAGCGAAGAAGAGAAAGAAGGCTAAGAATCGCTGGGGAGGTAGACCAGCGGTAAAGATTGGCTCACCCCGAGGCAAGAGACCAGGGAGAAAGGTGAAGAAGAGAGAAAGAAGTAAGCCAATAATGAGACCATCCCCCAAGAGGTTTTTCTTTTTCACCCGAAAATGAATTCCCAAACCAATGAGTAAAATGACCCCCCAACCCAAATAGGCACCAGTATAACCACCCAACTCTTGGCGAAGACCGAGAAGGACCAAAGGGTTCGGTGAAGGTAGTTTTGGATAGACCTGAGGAAAACTGTGGGAGCGAAACTTTAAGAGAAACGGTAAGAGGAAAAAGGCGGAGTTGAGGAAGAGAAAGAGGAAGACGACAAGACCGTAAATAAAAACCTTGGGCGGGAATCTCTTCCGAAAGAGGAAGTAGAGGAAGAGGAAGAGGAGAGACCAGAGGGCGTAGACAAAGTGGGAGAGGAGAAGAAGGGATAAGTTAAGCCCAAGGGTAATCCCGTGCTTAAAAGAAGGTGATTTGAGGAGTCTCTCTAAGGTGAGAAAGGAGAGGGGGAGAAAGAGAAGGGTGAGAGAGAGGGGATAGGTTCCGATCCCGGCCACATACATCATTCGCCAAGGGACTAAGAGATAGACCGTGCTCCCGAAGAGCGACTCAAAAGGGTTGCGATCGGTCTCTCGGAGGAAAGAGTAAAAGGCAAACCCAGAAAGGATATTGACTAAAAAGAGGAGAATTTTTGTTGCCCAAAACAAATCGCCTAAGAGGAAGGCAAAAGAACCGGTGAGGAGGGAAAAGAGCGGGCTATAAAATTTTAGCGCCGGATAACCGGAGTAGAA